>BFBZ01000559.1_pt1 | contig 33970 bp, 30 predicted proteins | sample 1888401 | NCBI WGS metagenome assembly BFBZ01 (sample SAMD00112614, study PRJDB3348) | symbiont metagenome | host: Chara braunii | reverse complement strand
CCGAACGGCAGTTTTGAGAATTACCGTAAAAAATCATCCAGCGTCCGTCAGGCTATTCCCTGGCAGCAGATCGCCAGCGTGGATTATTACCAGGAACCTGTGAGCAACGATACCACCCGCCAGCGTGGCGCCCGCACGGGCAGCTGCTACGCGGGGCTGCGTTTCCAGAAAAAATACAAGGAATTTCTGCAGGTAAAGCTGGCCGATGCCCTGCACCGGGGCACGGTATACGAATTTGAGATGTATGTGCGCCTGGCATTCTGGAGCAATGCGAGCCTTAAATCCTTCGGTGCCCTGTTCAGCAAGGCCGGTTACAAAAGCCAGGGCGATGTGGTGAAAGCAGCCATGATAGATTCGGTTTGTAAAAAAGGCAGCTTTATAAATGGCTACCAGTGGTTCAGGATCTCCGGCCGCTACCAGGCCGATGGTGGTGAGAAATACCTGACGATTGGTAATTTTGCCCCGAATGTAAAGAAAGACATGGTGCGCATGAACGTGTTCAGGTTCGGTTTCAAGGAAGCGTACTATTTTGTGGATGATGTATCGCTGGTGAAAGCGAAAGAGCCTGAGCAGAAAGTGAAAGTGGAGATCGTGGGATCGTTCAGCAATGCCGACGAGGACTCTGTATTGCAGGTAAAGAGCGACATACAGGTGGGGGAGAAGGTGCAACTCAAGAATATTTTTTTTGAGAACAGCCGCTATTACCTCCTGCCCGAATCGTATACGGAGCTCAACAAGCTGGCCCAGTACCTCATTCATCACCCGCAAATGGAGATCCGCATCAACGGGCATTCGGATAACTCGGGGTCGAGGGCCAAAAACCAGAAACTATCTGAGCTGCGGGCGCGCGAAGTGTTTGAGTACCTGATCAAAAAAGGGGCGCAGAACAAAATGTATTTCAAAGGCTTTGGCAGTAATTTCCCGGTAGCCAGCAACGATACCGACGATGGAAAGGCCAAGAACCGGCGCGTGGAGTTTGAGATCATCAAGAATTAATTGAGATATGGAAAAAAACAACAAGAGAACCATTAACGCCTGGACGTTTTACGACTGGGCCAACTCCGTGTTCCCGCTGGTGATCACATCGGCGATATTCCCCAATTTTTACGACGCTGTAACGGTGACCAAGGCAGACGGTAAGATCATCAGCCACACGGTGAGCTTCCTGGGCATGAGCTTTGAGAACCAGAACATCTATTCTTTTGTGTATGCCTTTGCCCTGGCCATTGTGGTGCTTATTGTACCCGTGCTGAGTGGCGTGGCCGATTACCTGGGCAATAAAAAGCGCTTCCTGCAATTTTTTTGTTACCTCGGTTCCCTGTCGTGCATGGGCCTGTACTTCTTTTCGAAGGAGCACCTGGAGCTGAGTTTTATTCCTTTTATCACGGCTACCATTGGTTTCTGGGGCAGCCTCGTGTATTACAATTCCTATCTGCCCGAAATAGCCACGGAAGACATGCAGGATAAGGTGAGCGCCAAGGGCTTTGCCCGCGGGTATTTCGGCAGCTCGCTGCTGCTCATCATCTGCCTGGTTGGGATCATCTTCTTTAAATATGACAAGGCAACAGGCAAAGGCTTTTTTCACGTGGAATATTCATTCCTCCTCACAGGCCTCTGGTGGCTTGGCTTTGCGCAATATACCTTCAGGGTACTACCAAACAGCGCACATGCCGTGCATGGCGAAAGAAAACGTATTTTCTCAAAAGGCTTCGACGAGCTCAGGAAAGTGCTGGCAGACCTGAGGCACCGGAAGCAGCTCAAGCAGTTTTTGCTCTCTTATTTTTTCTATAACATGGGTGTGCAAACCGTGATGGTGGTAGCCGTGTTGTTTGCAAGGAACGAGATCGACTGGGGTGTAGGCGAGGCCGCCGAAAAAGCGAAGACCAATTCGCTTATTGTGAGTATCCTGCTGATCCAGTTCCTGGGCATTGCGGGCTCTTACCTGTTCTCTTTCCTGTCGCGCAAGCTGGGCAATATCCAGGGGCTTATTATCGCCATCCTGTTTTGGGTGGCCATTTGCATGTTCACTTACTTTGTGGTGTATGAACCCCTGCAGTTTTATATCGTGGCGGCTTCCGTAGGCCTTGTGATGGGTGGCGTACAGGCCCTGTCGCGCTCTACTTACTCCAAGTACCTGCCCGAAAGCGACGACCATACTTCGTATTTCAGTTTTTACGACGTGATCGAAAAGCTGGGCATGATCATCGGCACGATCTCCTTCGGGCTCATCAGCCAGCTGGTAGGCGGCATGAGGGCATCGGTGCTGGCGCTCATCGTGTATTTTATCCTGGGCTTTTTCCTGATCCTGCCCCTGCTTAAAAAAACGCAGCCCGCTTGATCAGTCTCAACGCTGCATATTGGAACAACCGTTACCTGCACGACGATTTCAGCTGGGATCTCGGTGAAGCATCAACGCCTTTAAAAGCATATATCGACCAGCTTGGCAACCGTTCGCTGTCTGTGCTGGTGCCCGGTGCCGGCAATGCCTACGAGGCAGCCTACTTCTATGAGCGTGGCTTTAAGAATGTGCATGTACTCGATTTTGCAGAGGCCCCTTTGGCTGCTTTCAGGCAAAAATATCCTGCCTTCCCCGCAGAGCAGCTTCACCGCCAGGATTTTTTTAAGCATCAAGGACAATACGACCTGGTGCTGGAGCAGACTTTTTTCTGCGCCATCGACCCGGCCCTCAGGCAGTCTTACGCGGCGCAAATGCATGCGCTGCTCAGGCCGGGTGGTAAACTGGCGGGCCTGTTGTTTGATGACGCGCTCAATACAGACAAGCCTCCGTTTGGTGGCAACATGGCTGTTTACAGGCCTTTTTTTGAGCCTTATTTCCACTTCAAAATATTTGAACCGGCTTATAATTCCATCAAACCGCGGCAAGGCCGGGAGCTGTTTATCATCCTGGTGAAAAAATGAAATGGATGGCTGTGATCGTGCTCTGCACGTTGTGCATCACAGGAATTTGCCAGAAGCGTGCCGACGCTTTTGAGGCCTGCAGGCTCAGTGCCGATAGTGTGCAAGACCCTTACCTGTTCTATAAAACCAACGAGTGGCTGGGTGTGCGCTACCGCTACGCGGGGCACAGCAAAAAAGGCATTGACTGCAGTGGGTTCGCTAAAATGCTGTACCACGAAGTGTATTGTACAGAGCTCTCAGGTGGCTCTAAAGATCTTTGGAAACGGGTGAAGCCGGTGAAAAAGGACAGCCTGCAGGAAGGCGACCTGGTATTTTTCAGGATCAGGAGGGGGCAGATCTCGCATGTGGGGGTATACCTCGGCCATGGCCGCATGGCCCATGCCTCCGTAAGGTGGGGCGTGATCATCAGTGACCTGGATGAACCTTATTATAAAAAATATTATTTTAGCGGGGGCAGAATTGCTCCATAAACCCCAATACCATGGCACATACACAGATCCTCGAAGCAGCACAGATCAGCCAGAAGCTCAACCGCATGGCTTACGAGATATATGAAACCAATTTCAGGGAGAAAGAAATCTTTATTGCGGGGATCGATGGCAATGGATACAGGGTGGCCGGCCGGCTGGGTGACATCCTGGCTTCTATCTCGCCTCTTAAGGTCAAATTGGGCAGGATTACCATTGACAAAGAGAATCCATGGAGCAGTGAGCCCAAAACCGATTTCAGCGAAAAAGACTTTCACAATAAGCCCGTGGTGGTGGTGGATGATGTGCTCAACAGTGGCAAGACCCTGATCTACGCGGTGAAATTGTTCCTGGATAAACCGGTGAAACGCCTCAACACCCTGGTGCTGGTAGATCGCAGCCATACACGGTATCCCATCAAAGCCGACTTTGTGGGCCTCTCGCTGTCTACCACCCTGCAGGAGCGGATCGATACCGATTTTTCGAAAAAAGGAAAGGAAGCGGTTTATTTGGTTTGATAACAATGAAACATTATACCATCATACTTGGCTGTTTTGCATTGATTGCGTACGCCTGTAAAAAGGAGCAGAAACCTAAAGTCAATGAACCCGTAGCTACTACTGTAACCACAACCCCTACGGATCCGGATTACCGTAAAAATTTTACGGGAAATTATGTCATGACTGTTATAACGGCTAGCTGGAGTGCGACTCAAACAGTGATGACCTACGATACATTACATGTTACTGGTAAGATCACAAAATTTTATGGCTATACAGTTGGGAGCAAATCAAACTACACTGATGTAATTCACAAAATTGGAATTGTATACGATAGCTTAAACTATACAACTGACAATTCATGGTGTGCTTATACCAGTTATTTTACAGAAGGCTATCTTCATCCTACTGTTGATACAGCCGGTAATTTGTCTTACCCGGAAATGACCAGTTGTTGTTCAGGCAGTTTATCAGGATATATCAGAAATGACTCTGTGAACCTGAAATATAGCAATGCCAGCCAGTGGTATGGTTTTACAAGAAAAATCTTTGGAAAAAGACAGTAATCGCCTGGACAGGCCTTCCCCTGAATGGATCTCAGAACTTTAGGTTGAATCCCATTTGAATGATCGGGTTGGGGTAGGGTGATAAAGGCGTTTCGTTGAGGTTCCAGAAGGCCATGATCACAAAGCTGCCATGATCGCTGAAAGGCTGTCGAAAGCCCCCGCCCACCAAAAGGTTATCGATCCATACCCGTTGGTTCTCTATAATGGAATTGGGATCAAGGATGCTTAACTTATCCCATTCTGCCTGCAAAAAAATATTCTCGAGGATCCTGTAGCGTACAAAAGGCCCGCCACCATAAATGTAATTGCTGTACTTGGTGCCCATGTATTTTTGCTGGTAGTAGTTGTAAGTGAAATTAGCGCCCAGCGAAAATTTCCGGGTCAGCTTCACGCCTATCATTGGCGATACATTCACATACGTGGGATTACCCACCCAAAGGCCCACATTGCCACCGTAATATAACCTGTCCACGAACCTGGGAAAAGAATTGGCCGTATCGCGTGGAAAGGGTGTAAAGCCAAACTGCGCAGGCAGCTTACAGTACAGGCCAAGCACAAAGCATATTGCAAATACGATCCGCATCTACACAAATTTAAGCGTTACAAAACGGTTTTCGATGCTTTTAGCCCCAAAAGCTTTCACCACTTTGTAAAATTAACATTTATTGGAAGCAGGCTTAGCTAAACCGGATGGCTTTAACAGGGGTGATCCTGGTGAGGATGATGGTAGGCAGGAGCATCATGAACAGGCAGCAGGCCGCTGTGCCGGCATTGATCAGCAGGATGTGCAGCAGGCTGAAATGGATGGGAACCGCGTCAAGATAATAAGTATCGGCATTGAGCGAAAAAGGCCTGAGATACATTTGCAGCAGGCACAGCCCGATCCCCGCTATGTTGCCTATCAGCAGGCCCCTGGCAAGCAGGCCGGCTGACACGTACAAAAATATGCCACGTACATCGGCATTGCACATCCCCAGCGCTTTCAGTGTCCCCACCATATTGGTACGCTCCAGGATAAGGATGAGCAGCGCCGAGATCATATTGATGGCGGCTACCAGCACCATCAGCACAATGATAATGGCGGCGTTCACATCAACCATACCCAGCCACGAAAAAATATTGGCTTGTGTCTGTTTCACGCTGTTCACCTGGTAGTCGTAGCCCGCCAGGTCGCTCACCTCGTCGAGCGTTTGCTCCAGCCTGCTGAAATCCTTCACGTAGATCTCGTAGCCTGCCACCTCGCCATTGTCCCAGTAGTTAAGTTTTTGTACCTGCTTCAGGTCAACAAACACCAGGTTTTTGTCAAAATCGGCAAAGCCCGTGTTATAGATGCCTTTGATGTAGAAATCCCGTACCCTGGCCTCGTAATCAACGTAGTGCGCACCATATACATTGGTATCCGCCAGCTTTTTTTTGGTCATGAAATATACCAGGAGCTTCTGTCCCAGCTTCAGGTGCAGCTCATCCGCCAGCGTTTTCGATACCAGGATATCCTTGCTCACATCGCCCGCCGTGATGCCAGGCCTTGTGCCTTCCACAATGTAGGGTTCCATCAGCTTCCAGTCGTAGTGCTCGTCCACACCTTTCAGGATAATGCCTTCGTTATCGGTTTTTGTTTTCAGGATCCCGTTCTTGGTGGCATAAGGCTGCAGGTGTCTCACATTGGGCATCCGGCCGATCTCATCCAGCACGTTTTGCCCGAGCCTGATGGGTGTGGCTTCCAGCGAATTGTTGAGGTCGTAGTCGTTGATTTGTAAATGCGCTGTAAAGGTTGTTATCTTCGCAATGATCTCTTTTTGAAAGCCTGTAACAATAGCCATGGTGAGGATCATCACTGCCACACCCAGTGCGATGCCGGCGATACCTATTTTCACAATAGGCCGCGACACCTTATTTTTGTACGATTTTTGGTTTAAGACGCGTTTAGCTATCTGTCGCTGAAAGTTCAAAAAGAATGATTTTACCGTAAAGCTAATGACAAAAATATACATATTCTTTTTTATCAGCGTTTTTATCGGCCCCGTGCTTGCCCCGGCACAGGTGCAGCTCTATAGCGAGATCACCTGCGGCGCGCAGCGTACCGAGCTGTACCTGCCTTTATTGAAAAATAAAAAGGTGGCTATTGTCACCAACGCTTCGGGCATCATTGCCGGCCGTCACCTGGTTGATACGCTGCTCAGGCAGAAAATAAAAGTGGTGAAGATCTTCGGGCCAGAGCATGGCTTCAGGGGGCAAAGCGATGCCGGCGTAAAGGTGAGCAGCTCGAAAGACCTGCAAACAGGGCTTCCCGTGGTATCGTTGTATGGCAGCCATAAAAAACCAACCAAAGAAGACCTGAAAGGTGTTGATGTGGTGGTATACGACATCCAGGATGTGGGGGTGAGGTTCTATACTTACATTTCTACCATGACGTATGTGATGGAAGCCTGCGCGGAATGCCATGTGCCGCTGATGATCCTCGACAGGCCCAATCCCAACGGTTTTTATATTGACGGCCCCGTGATGACGGACGCCTACAGGTCTTTCCTGGGCCTGCATCCTGTGCCCCTGGTGTATGGCATGACCTGCGGCGAATACGCGAAGATGGTGAACGGCGAAGGCTGGCTGAAAAACAAGATCAGCTGCGAGCTCACGGTGATCCCGCTTAAAAATTACGATCGCACAAAATTTGTATCGGGGCTGCCGGTGAAACCATCACCCAACCTGCCTAATGATACCGCCATCCTTTTCTATCCTTCGCTTGGCCTGTTTGAAGGTACGGTTGTGAGCCCGGGCCGTGGCACCAACGCCCCTTTCCAGTGCATTGGCAGCCCCTGTGCCGACGGGTCGCTGCCATTCGCTTTCACACCGGGGGCCAACAGCATCTCAAAAAAGCCAAAATACCAGGATACCCTGTGTCATGGCCTTAACCTGAAGCCACAATTTGACACTGAGCTTCGGAAAAAAAGCCTCAACATCAGCTGGCTCAAAATCCTGTACGACCATAGTGCCGGCTGCCAGGGCCGTTTTTTTGATAAGAACTTTAACTACCACGCCGGCAACGAACTGCTGAAACAGCAGGTAAAGGAGCACATGAGCGAGGAGGCTATCAGGGCCAGCTGGCAGGCAGATATAGACCTGTTTAAGGAGACCAGGAAGAAATACCTGATCTATTGACCCACCCCTAACACAAACACCATGCTTGGATTAAAACTAGAAACAGACCCGCGCTGGGCCAACATTGTAGAGCAGAATATCAGCGAGATCCTTACCGACCATGCCTTTTGTGAGCAAAAGGCCGCGAGCAACGCCATTCACCTGGTGGTCAATTACCCGGAGCATACGGCGCTGGTAGATGCCATGCTGGCCCTGGCCAAGGAAGAACTGACCCATTTTGAGATGGTACACGAAAAGATCAAGGAACGGGGCCTGGTGCTGGGCCGCGAGCGTAAGGACGCTTATGCCAACGACCTCTATAGCTTTATGCGAAAGGGCCACAGCCGCAAGGTTGTGCTCATCGACCGGCTGCTGTTCTCGGCCATGATAGAGGCTCGCAGCTGCGAGCGTTTCAAGATCCTGTCTGAGCAGATCAGCGATCCGGGCCTGAAAGAATTTTACAGGGAACTGATGATTAGCGAGGCCACGCATTATACTACTTTTATAGGATTTGCCAGGGAGTATGGGGCCGATGTGGAGGATGTGAACGCCAGGTGGCAGCAATGGCTTGATTTTGAAGCCTCGGTGATCAAAAATTACGGTAAAAAGGAAACGATGCACGGCTGATGCTTTTGAGAATGGCATAAAAATCCTAACTTTAACATCAAATCAATTAATCATTATGAAAACCTTATTTGCTTCAGTGACCCTTCTGCTGATCTTATCGGCCTGTAAAAAAGACAGGACCTGCACCTGTACAGACTCATCGGGCAATACGGTGAGCCAGGTAACATATCCTAACTCCACTAAAAAAGACGCACAGGCCAATTGTACCTCCTCTTCATCGGGGATCACCTGCACGGTAAAATAAAAATACCTCTTTAGGGGGAGTTGAGGGAATAAAAATTGTCATACATTTGGTTAAACATTTAAACCTATAAACAATTATGAAAAACGTAACATTATTAGCTGCTGCTGTAATTGCCATCAGCTTTGCGTCATGCAAAAAAGACAGAACGTGCACCTGCACCAACTCCAGCTCTGCATCATCTTCTACAACTACTGATGTGTACACCATCAAAAACTGCAGCAAAGCAGTAGGAAAAGCCAATTGCGCTTCTGAGTCTCAGACCCAGAGTGGTGTTACAATTACAAAAGACTGCAAATTAAGCTAACCTGTTACTGAAAAAGCTTGAAAAGGTGCCGGGTTCCGGCGCCTTTTTTTATTTTTGTGCGCATGACAAGATCGCTGGCGGTTAAGATCACCTTTGCGCTGCTATGCAGCCTGATGGGCTTGGTATTCCTGTATTCGGGCTATACCAAGCTGCAGCCTATTGAGCCATTTGAATACACTTTTGTGGACCTGGGCTTTGACTGGAAGATAGCGCCGCTGGTGGCCCGTTTTATGATCGGGCTTGAGTTCCTGATCGGCTTCCTGTTCATCTTCAGCTTATATATCAGGCGCTTCACCATACCGCTCACGGTTGTTACCCTGTCGGTGTTCTGTATCTACCTGGCCATCATGCTGGCAAAGAATGGCAATAACGCCAATTGCGGCTGCTTTGGCACGGCCCTGGTGATGACACCCCGCCAGGCCTTGGTGAAAAACGCGGTGATGCTGCTGGCATGCCTGCTCATTTACCGATTTTATGAAGGGTTCCGTTATGGCAGGCCCGGCCGGTGGCTCATGGGCCTTACAGTGGTATCGGCCTTTGCCCTGCCACATATACTGAACTACGTGGATTACAGCTATTCGGAAGCCTATCTGAACAAGCCTGATGAAGCTTTCAGGATAGAATTTGACACTTTGTACCAGCATGCCACCATGCACACCCCTCCGCCATCGCTGGGCAAGGGCCGGCAGATCGTGGCCTTTATGAGCCTTACCTGCCCGCATTGCCGGATAGCCGCCAAAAAAATGCGGCTGATGAAGAAAAGGAACCCGGCCATTCCTATCTATTTTGTGCTGAATGGTGATACAGCCAATTTGCGGCCTTTTTTTGAAGATACAGGCGCGGAGAACATTCCGTACTGCCAGCTCAATGGCAGGGCATTTGTGTACCTGGCCGGCCTCAGTATGCCCAGCATCTACATGGTACACAATTCGGTGGTGGAGCACGACGTGAACTACCAGGAACTGGACCAGGCGGAGATCGAAAAATGGCTGGCAACGCCCTGAAACATTGTCAATTTGTCATTTTTTAGGCTTCTGGCACTATATTTAACAAAACTCACCTTCAGATACAAAAACCATTTACAATAGATTATGAATACAGGTAAGATCAACGTTCAAACGGAAAATATTTTTCCGATCATCAAGAAATTTTTATACAGCGATCACGAAATATTTTTACGCGAGCTGGTGAGCAATGCCGTGGATGCCACGCAGAAGCTCAAAGCCCTGTCGTCGCTGGGCGAAGCCAAAGGCGACCTGGGCGACCTGAAAATAGAGGTGGAGGTAGACAAAAGCGCTAAAACCATTACCATCAAGGACAAAGGCATCGGGATGACGAAAGAGGAGGTGGAAACGTATATCACCCAGATCGCTTTCAGTGGCGCCGAAGAGTTTGTTCAAAAATACAAAGACAAGGTAGACAAGAACGTGGTGATCGGCCACTTCGGCCTTGGGTTTTATTCGGCCTTTATGGTGGCTAAAAAAGTGGAGATCTTTTCGCTTTCGTACAAAGAGGGATCAAAAGCGGTGCACTGGGAATGCGATGGCAGCCCCGAATACAGCATCGAGGAGATCTCCAACAGAACACAGCGTGGAACCAATATTGTGCTGCATGTGGCCGATGACAGCGAGGAGTTTTTAGAAACTTCGAAGATAGACGGCCTGCTCAAAAAATATTGCAAGTTCCTGCCGGTTGAGATCAAGTTCGGTACTAAAAAAGACTGGATAGACAAAGGAGAGAAAGACGATAAGGGCGAGCCTAAAAAGACCGAGGTAGAGGTAGATAATATCATCAACAACCCAACCCCGGCCTGGACCAAAAAGCCGGCCGATCTTAAAGATGAAGATTACAAGGCATTTTACCACGAGCTGTATCCAATGCAGTTTGAAGAGCCGCTTTTCCATATCCACCTCAATGTGGATTATCCTTTCAACCTCACCGGGATCTTATACTTCCCTAAACTGTCCAATAAATTTGAAGCGCCTAAGGACAGGATCCAGCTCTATAGTAACCAGGTGTTTGTAACGGATAACGTGGAGAACATCGTGCCCGATTTCCTTACGATGCTGCGCGGCGTGATCGACAGCCCGGATATCCCGCTCAACGTGAGCCGCAGCTACCTGCAGGCCGATGGCAATGTGAAGAAAATTTCATCCCACATTACCAAAAAAGTGGCTGATAAGCTGGAAGAGATCTTTAAGAAAGACCGCGAGGATTTTGAAAAGAAATGGGACGACATCAAAATATTTGTGACCTATGGCATGATCAGCGATGAGAAGTTCTACGAGAAAGCGGTGAAATTTTCCCTGCTGAAAAACACGGCCGGCAAGGCTTTTACAATTGATGAATACGAGAGCCATGTGAAAGGCAACCAGACAGACAAGGACAAGCGCCTGGTGTACCTTTACGCTACCAGCCTGGATGAGCAGCATGCATATATAGACGCGGCGAGGAGCAGGGGATATGATGTGTTGCTGATGGATTCGCCGTTAGATCCTCATTTCATCAATCACCTGGAAAGCAAACTGAAGGATACCTCATTTGTGCGCGTAGACAGCGATACAGTGGAGAAGCTCATCAAAAAAGACGAGGCGCAGCCGAGCAAGCTTACCGAAGATCAGCAAAAGCAGATCCAGCCGGTGATAGAGAGCGTGGTGCCGAAGGAAAAATTTACCGTGGTGTTTGAGAGCCTCAGCGAAACAGACGCGCCTATGCTCATTACCCGTCCCGAGTTTATGCGTCGCATGAAAGACATGAGCGCGATGGGCGGTGGTATGAGCTTTTATGGTACCATGCCCGATATGTATAACCTGGTGGTGAACAGTAATCACCCGATCATTGCCAGGCTGCTTGGCGAAGCCGACAGTGATAAGCAAAAGCAGCTGGCCAAGCAAACCACAGACCTGGCGTTGTTGTCGCAGGGCCTGCTGAAAGGTGAAGAGCTCACCAGCTTTATCAAGCGCAGTGTGGAGATCATCAGCCACAACAATTAACAACCATACGTCAATACAGGCCATTAAAAAGCCCGCTGAAACTCAGCGGGCTTTTTTTTGTATCGCGTTAACTTGTCAGTGCCTTCTTTTAGGCCTTGATGGCCGGCGCCCGAAGCTTTTCTTCTCCGTTTTTTCAGGGGCGTATTCAGGGCCCGGGCCAAGCCTTTCGGGCACCGGTAGTTTATTGATGGGGGAGCCGATAAGGTCTTCTATTTTTTTGAATTTGCGCTGGTCCTGCTCATTGATGAAAGTGATGGCTACACCAGTGGTTTCGGCACGGGCGGTGCGGCCCACGCGGTGGATATAATCTTCGGCATCGCCCGGCACATCATAATTCACCACCAGGCTGATGGAATCAATGTCGATGCCCCTTGATAGGATATCGGTGGCTACCAGCACCTGGATCTTACGGTTCTTGAAATTGCGCAGCACTTCATTGCGCTGGTCCTGCTCGAGGTCTGAATGGATGGAGGCTACGTTGAACCTAGCCCGTTTCAGCTCTTTTTCAAGCTCTTTCACTTTTTCTTTTTTCGACGAGAAAATGATCACGCTGGTCATCTCCTTTTCCCTCAGGAGATCCTTCAGCAATTCCATTTTTTGCCCGTTATGCACCACATAAGCGCCCTGCGTTACACCTTCGGCCGGCTTAGACAAAGCAATGTTGATCTCTACCGGGTCTGTGAGCGTTTTCTTGGCCAGGCTCCTGATCTTAGGTGGCATGGTGGCCGAAAACAGCAGGGTTTGCCTTTGCTTAGGCAGAAAATTGATGATCTTGTTGAGGTCATCGCTGAAACCCATGTCGAGCATCCTGTCGGCCTCATCGAGGATGAGGTGTTTGAGCCTGTCTATTTTCACATAGCCCATGTTAAGGTGCGAGATCAGGCGGCCCGGGGTGGCAATGATAATGTTGGTGCCTTCTGTGAGCGCACGTTTCTCCTGCTCAAAGGCCGAACCGTTGTTGCCGCCATAGATGGCAATAGAGCTGACAGGTGTGAAATAAGAGAAGCCCTGTAATGATTCGTTGATCTGGATGGCCAGCTCGCGTGTGGGCACTACAATAAGCGTATCGGTATAGCTGTCGTGCTCTTTGAAAATTTTATTGATCACGGGCAGCAGGTAAGCTGCTGTTTTGCCGGTGCCGGTCTGGGCACAGGCTATCAGATCGCGGTGGCTGATGATCACGGGCATGGCCTGTTCCTGGATAGGCGTGGCTTTATCAAAGCCCATGTAATGCAGGCCTTCTAAAAGTTCTGGTTCAAAATTGAATTCGCTGAATGTCAAGGTATAATGATTAAAAGAATGAGCGCTAAAATAAGCAATTTATGGCAGATAAGCAGGGAGATCCGGACCGGTGCCCTTCAAAAAAATCCTTTTTTTAGAGGATGTCATTCATATTTCAAATACATTTGCGTTTGAGAAAAAATGTTAATATTTGAACTTACTTGTTTAACTATTGTTAAACCACTAAGAAACAATTTATCATCTATGAAACGATTATCACTACTGGCATTTGCGCTTTTTGCAGGTATGCAGCTGGCCAACGCGCAATCAATGGGAAAAGGAAAAAATGTATTATACCTCGGGGCAGGTATAGGGTCGGGTTATGCCGGCAGCGACATCAGCGCCACAGGTTATGGTTATGCGTACCGCCGCACGCCTGATTTTCAGCTGGGCTTTGAGCATGGCATCTCCGAGGCCATTCCACAAAGCATCATCGGCCTTGGTGCGCATCTTGCTACCACCTTTGCCAGCAATACCTACCGCGATTCGCAGGGCCAGGGATGGGATAAACACTGGACCGACTTTTCTGTTGCCGCCAAAGGATTTTACCACCACAAGTTTTTGGTGAAAGACCGTTGGGATGTATATGGCTCAGTATCCCTGGGCATCAAGTTCAGGAGCTATAGCTTCACCTATACCGATGCGTATTATTCCAATGCCCGCGACTCTTATTCGAGCGCGTCGCCTATTGTTGGCATTGGCATCGGTGGCCGTTACTATGTGACCAAGGCGTTTGGTTTTTATGCTGAACTGGGTGAAGGCTACAACGCCGAATATGCACAGATCGGTTTCGCATTTAAATTTTAAGAACAACTATTTTACCGGGCCGGTTTGGCCGGGAGCCCCTGCAACAAAGCAGGGGCTTTTTTTATGCATGCATAGCAGGCAATGGCACAGCATCAAAAAATGGCGCTGGCATAAATCTCCCCGGTTAAACAGGCAATGGTATCAGGGCGTATAAATGATCTCGAGAGCGCCGCTTTTGTGCAGGTCGGATACAAGGGTGATATTCTTCTTTTTTGAAGAACCGTCGTTGATGCTCAGCGCGGCTGTATTGGGCGGGATCCTGCCCAGGTTGAGGGCATGCATCACCAGGATATTTGAGCCGGGCTCCAGCTTCAGGGTGACTTCTTTTTTTGTTTTGGATACGGTGTAATTTTCCAGTACGGGTTTCCCGTTGAGGTAAAGCGAAATTTCGTCACCATCCACCCTGTTCTTATCCCATACCAGCACAGTTACCAGGTCGCTCGACACAGTAACAGATTCCTGCACCTCGTAGTGCCGCCCGTTTACCTTGTGATGATGAAAGCCACCTTCGTGGTGAGTGCCGGTAGAATCGGCCGGCTTATTTGCGAGGTCGTCAAACAATACAGCCGTTGTATCCACAGGACGGCCTTTGATCCTGTAGTTGAAAGAATAGGCCAGGTTCAGCATCACCGTGGCACCGCTGAAGGTGATCCTGCTTTTGCCAAGCGAGGTGTTCTGCCTGAAAAATTCATACTGCACGGTGCGCGTATCAGCAAACGGGGCATGGCATACCAGGCCTATATCGAGCATGTGGCCGTTGTCGAGGATAAACTTGCGGCCGGCTTCCACGCTCAGCATCCAGCTTTTGGGGTTAGACGACAGCACGTTCAGTTTCAGGCCTGTGCCTTTTTCTGTCCAGTCTTCAGCATAACCTGCCTCCCACTTTTTTCCGAGATCGCGGTGAAAGAATGTCTGGCCAAAAGAAACTTTGGCATACCAGCAACTATTTTCGGGGCCGCCCTTTTTAAAATGCCAGGTCCGCATCACGGAAAGCGCGTATTTGAGATAGCTGTCTGCTTCCACCCAGGCCGTAACAGTATCGCCCTTGAAACTGTAGCCAAAAGGATTTTTAAAAGAATAGCAGGCTTTGTTTCGCTGGAAACCAACCTGGAAACTGGTGTAATTGTCCCTGTGCCTGTCTTTCCACATAAAGCCCCCGTGAACGCCAACGCTGCTGTTGGCGGTGATGGACAGGTGTTTTCCGCCGGTAACATCGGTGAGGACGCCTATGCCAAAATTGGGAATGCGATGGAAATACACAGAGCTGCTGGTAACAATGGAGCTAGGCGACCAGCCGATCATGCCAAGGTTGAAGCCTCCTGTCCAGAACTTTTCACGCTTAGATGCGGGCTGGCAATAGACGAGTGCCGGAATGACCGATAAAACAATGAAAGTTATCCGGAACCTGATACGCATATACCACAGGAGCGTGAGCCGCCATAGTAAAGGTACAACAAAAAGCGGTGAAGGGAAGGGAGGGGGCCGGCGTGTCTTTTTTTCCTTCCGAAAAGCGGGGGCTCTGCGGAGATCACCGGCTACTGGTAATTGACGGTCTTTAGCCCGGGCGAGTGGCTCGATGCCAGCATTGGCGTGATCCAGCAGTTGGTAATAGACTCAACAATGTTCCTGATCTCGTAATAATTGCTGGGCTTGATGATGTAGCTGTTGGCGCCCAACTTGTATGCCTCCGCCACATCTTTCGAATGGTTGCTGGTGCTGTATATTACCACGGGTATGGTATACAGGCTCGGGTTTTTCTTGATCTCGGATAGGGCCGACCTGCCGTCTTTCTTTGGCATGTTCAGGTCCATTAAGATCAGCAGCGGCTGCTTGCGCTCAAATGAGCTGTATTTTCTTTTCCCAAGCAGGTAGTCCATCAGCTCTTCGCCGTCGCTCACGGTATTAACGGAAACCTTTGCCTGGTTGTCTTTAAAGACTGTTGACATTAACAACTTATCGTCGTCATCGTCGTCTGCCATTAAAATGCAGAAATTGTTAGCAGTATTCATGTAGCAGGTTTTGGTTTCTCCCCGGGCCATGGCAGGCAAAGTGGGTAAGCCAAACAGGTGGGGGGAAATGGTTATACATGAAGTTAGGGCAATTATTCGTGAAATGCAAGATAAAGGTGATCACCACAATCAAAAGGCTAAGTGGTAGAGGGCCATGTGGTCGAAATTTAGGGAAAGGGTAATGTTTGGGTAATGTTGAGGGTTTGAAAACAATGTCTTTCTCAAAGCAGGATAACCCGGAAAAAATTTACGCCGGCCTTGCATCTGATCATCCGCCGAATTCCATACTTTCACTTATATTTTCTGTACCGTCTTAGCTTCAATACTCAACACCTGCACACAACCCCACATGAAGACACGTGCCAATACAAAACCCGAGAACAAAAGCCGGGCTGCCGCAAATAACAAGGCTAAGCAAAGCAGCAAGGCGGCGCACCAGTTTGTGGATAACCGGCCTGAAACCACGGCGCAACTTCAGCTGAATAAAAGTGCTGATAACAGTCCCCAGGTAAAACAACTCAAAACATACCAATCGATGGCTGCCGGTGTGGAGCAACCGGTGCAGATGATGCCTGGAGGCGGACCCAAAAAGCCGGCAGAAAAGGCGGCGCCCGCAAAAAAGCCAGTAACAAAGACGGCAGCAAACGAATCAGCTGCAAAAAAGAAAACCAAGGCGTATCACGTGGCTGAAGCCAGTGCTAAAAAATATCTTCTCACAAGCCAGAACCCAAAGGACCATGAGGAAGCGATAAGGCTTTATAATGTTGCAATTGATAAAAGAAAGGAAACAGCCAGGGATTTACACGGAAGTGCGGACAAGCCCCATAGGGATGCAATCAGCCATATTATGACTAAGGTAGCAAAGCACCAGGAAGCGCTTGACAAGCTCAATAAAAGTAAAAGCGGCGCGGGAGCAGCTGCGAACCCTGAAAAACTAAAAAAAGCGGCAGCCGACAAGTCCGCGGCCGACAATTATAAGGGGGCAGTTACTTTTATCTCCAACAAGAAGCTTCCTGTGAAACAGGAAACAGCACCGGCGACAAATACTGAAAATCAAAGCCCTGCAGGTGCACCGGGAGCTGACCCTGCTAAAGATACAGCCGCTAACTAAGTTTTATTCCTCTCATACCGGCTGCAATGAAGGCATCTCGACTTGACTATAGGGATTCCCAGGCGTTGCCCGGAATGATAGACTCATCTCATAAAAAAATCCCGCCGAAGCGGGACCTTTTAAAAATTCAGAATAAATGAATGATCTTTTTACCAGTACTAATGGGCAATGGTTATTTTTTTTACAATTGTTTTGTAGCTATCGGACACCCTCACAGCATAAACCCCATTTGCGAATCCTGACGTTTGAATATTGATCTGATCCTGTCCACCCATTTCTCCTGTTGAAGCATATACCAGTTGGCCAATATCGCTGATGATATCGATGCTCACAGGGCCCTCGGCAGATAATTTGATGGAGATCTGGTCATTTGCCGGGTTAGGGAATACGCTGATGCCGTCATTTTTTGTCATACATGAGCTGTTGGCGCTTACCGCAGCCGGATAGAGGCTATACTGGCCACTGTAATCATTTTGTTTTAAACGGTAATAATAAATGGTGCCGGCCCTTACCGGGTCCAGATAGGCATAATTGTTTTGCGAGGTGGTAGTGCCATGCCCCTGGAGGGTGGTGATGGTAGTGTAATCTATCCCATTCGTGCTTCTTTGCAGCTCAAAATCAGCACAATTTATTTCGCTGGCCGTTTGCCAGTTTACATGGATCCCATCTGAAAAGCAATCTGCTGTAAATGCCGTTAAAGTGATTGGCAAAGGCGTGGTCGATAAATTGACTGAGCCCAGGGTGTAGTAAAAACCTGTGACAGCCGTAAAATCGAACTGGAAGACCACGGTATCGGTCACATTGCTGTAGCCGCTTGGCGAAACAATGGTTGTACCACTGGCAAAAACACCGGTTGGATTGACCAGCAGCCTCACGTTTGCCAGGTTGTTGGCCGGCATGCTCGACAGGTCGAACTTGAGGCTCATGATGGCAACTGTGCCTGTTTCCTGCCCTTTCCATACCCGGCTCAACCGGCTCAAGATCCCAACCGGTACATCGGCGTTTGAAGCGGCTGAAGACGGCAGGGATTGCCCGTTGTTGCCCGTGATGAAAAAAGATTTGTCGACGCTGAAAGCGGCACCTCCCATGTTCGCGCCATTGGCAATAGTTAAGATATCCGCGCTGGGATTTAAGCTGACCACGCTTTTAGACCTTAATTTATTCAGGCCTGAATTTCCGGCTGCGTTATCGCGGCCAATCCCGATCACATTATTATGATAACCTGTTTGATTGGCCCAGATCTGCGTGCCATCACTACCCATATATGTGACCGACGAACCCGCACCTTTATTGTTGCCAAGCGTAATGCCATATTTAATGGCCAGGTAGGTTTCAACCCGCCTGAGCAGCGATGAGCCCAGCGTTACATTAAACGTCATGGCTTCGGCTATATCCACATTACAATATAAAGGGTTACCAAGATCGTTGGAGCCGATATACAAAGGGTTTAAGGCAGTACCCGGCGCAAAGGTCAATCCTCCCTGGTTGGTGGCATCTACGTTACCATTCAGGCGAACATCATTATTGGTTGAGCTTGTGATCCCTCCCGCAATAACATCCAGGTTCACAATGTTGGTTGTGCTGTTGGCATTTTTCCCGGACGCGTCATCCACAAAATCAAAACGCTCAAAAGAACCATTTAATTCGAAACCAACCCTGGAAGCCCCTGAAGTGGCATTCTCCCATTTGTAATCCACGGTGCCGCTTTTGTAATTCTTCACCATCAGGATGGTGTTATTCGTAGCGTTATAGAGCGCGGTACCCGAAAATGTATTGGCACTAACGAGGATGTCGGTTGTGCCATTAAAACGAACGTATGGCTGGAAATTAACAGCGTTCACAACCAATGAGGGTTGGTTGGCTGCTGTAGCCTGCACAAGGTTCCCGGTGATGCTGGTACCCGAAGACTGATCGCTCCAGGCGCTTATTGAAGACGTTCCCGTTACACCAACGTCTGATTTTACCCAATGCTGCAACCCAAGTGCCTTTGTGCCCGGGTATGAGGCGCAGGCGGTAATGGCTCTTGTCCCTGCCGGGTTTGTAACTGTCGGAACTTTATTTGATGCAGCCACGGTAAATTGGGTGACAGAAGCGTCAATGACATTTCCGATGGTGGCTGCAGGGTTTACATCATAGGCAACCCAAAAATAATTGGTTCCGCTTGCCAGCACCTGCGAACCGTTAAGGGTATTGGTTCCACCGGCAGGAGTAGTGCCGCCTGAAACAAATTCGTTGGTTGTGTTAAAAGTGTTGGTAGTGCCTGTGTAGTATACGTGAATTTTTGATACATCGGCTAAGGTCCCGCTTGTGCTGCTTCCGGCTCCCAGCTGTATTCTGGTTAAGGTTAGCGGAGAGCAGGAACCAGCCGTTACAACCTGCAGACATACCACATTCTGGTCAAAATCGCAGGGCGTTGTGGTTAACGTAGATGATTGAACAACAGTTGATGATGAATAGGTCATGTTTGGAACAGGCGTCAGTTTATAGGCCAAAGTGGCGGCAGCGGTAGTTGCAATACAGTTGTATGCAGTGACGTGCACCCTGTATGTTCCGGCCAATGTGGGTGTCCAGGTTACGTGAGATTGTAAGCCACAGAAGTCATCATTAAATCCGCCGGCAACAGCGGCCCCTGTGTTATCTAAAATAGTGATCTGCGTATCAAATGAAGCATTACTACCTTCGGTTGAGCAATATGAAAAATCGTAAGTTGGCAAACAAGTGGCAGCAGCCACAACAAATGTGTAGTAAAAATCACCGACAGGTAAATTCATGGTTTGGTAAGCGGCACCCGGAACCGGGTTTAATGCTCCGCCATTCGATCCGCCGGTACATTGCGAAAAGGATGGTTTGGTTAAACCAAAAACAAGAATCAGTAAAAATGCGTAAACTTTTGACATGATTAAATTGTAATTAATAGATTATTTTTTCAGCAACTATTACTATAACGATTTAGATAAAGATATATCGAAATTATTGTTATTTTGATCTCAAAATCCTACAATATTGTATTCCTAATAACCGGTTTGACTCTGTGGTTCGCCCTGAGTGGGTTTGGTGCGTTTCATTTTTTAATCAACAAATAATCTGCCAATGTTTATACGTAAAAAACCTCCCGCGTTTATGGGAATTGAATGCTTTTTTTGATCTAATCTTACATCATTCGGGTGCGTCTGGTGATTCTAAAATCTTCGCTTATTGATGCTAAAAATACCGATGATGTCATATGGATTCGTTTCCTTCTTTATTTTTTTCGACATAACGCAATGATCTTTTCCCCGCTCAGCAAAATGAACAATGGCTTGTCATACCAAGCCTTCCGGGACATCTTTGTATAGTCGCAATGCTTATCATGCGATGCGATAAAGCTGAGATGCTTCCGCTTTGGTCGAAATGACAATAACCACACTTGTCATGTGGAGCCTGCCGGAACATCTTTGTATAAAAGAAATGTCTATTGCGTGATGTAATAAAGAGTGAGATTTCTTACTGCGTTCGGAATGACAAAGAAGAGGGAGGCAGGGATGAAAGAAGAAAAATAACAGAGAGAATAAAAGAGTTTGCCACGTCGGACTTGTCGGGACATCTCTGCGAGGCAACGTTTATTACATAGCACAGATCGGGATTCCTCCGCTTCGGTCGGAATGACAACAAACAAAAAAGCCACTCATACAAGTGGCTTTTTGTGGTTATGTAGGGATTAACGCCACTGATCCCTGATTTCTCAGAGTCATAATGCAAATACCGCTGCTTCACAGCGTTTTTATTCCCGTCTTCGTTGCTGAAAACAGGGCTTTCAGCACTTCGCCGGAAAATAAAATACCCCGCTCTTGGCGGGGCATTTGCACTTATCTGTGGTCATGTAGGGATTCGAACCCCAAACCTTCTCATCCGTAGTGAGATGCTCTATCCAGTTGAGCTACATAACCTTTAAATTTGGACTGCAAATATACATATTTTTGGTAACTTGCAAAATCATTTTACAAAAGAGATGCGCGAAATTATTGAAAGTGCCTGGGAGAACCGGGAGCTGTTGAAAGAGGACCGTACACAGGCTACGATACAGGAAGTGATCAGTCAGTTGGACAAGGGTTTGTTGCGTGTGGCAGAGCCCGGGCAGGATGGAACATGGCAGGTGAATGACTGGATCAAGAAAGCGGTGATCCTTTATTTCCCGATCCGTAAGATGGAAACATATGAGCTGAAGCCATTCGAGTTTCACGATAAAATGGACCTAAAGAAAAATTACGCGGGCATTGGCGTGCGTGCAGTGCCGGGCGCTATTGCCAGGTACGGCAGCTATATCGCCTCTGGTGTGATCATGATGCCGGGCTTTGTGAACATCGGCGCTTATGTTGACAGCGGCACCATGGTAGATACCTGGGCCACGGTGGGCAGCTGCGCGCAGATCGGGAAGAACGTACACCTGAGTGGTGGCGTGGGTATTGGCGGTGTGCTGGAGCCTGTGCAGGCTTCGCCGGKGATCATAGAAGACGATTGCTTTATAGGTTCCCGCTGCATTGTGGTGGAGGGTGTGAGGGTAGGCAGGCAGGCCGTGCTGGGCGCCAATGTGGTGCTCACGCAATCTACCAGGATCATTGATGTGACGGGCCCGGAACCGTTAGAAACAAAAGGGCACGTGCCCGAAAGAAGCGTGGTGATCCCCGGCTCTTATGCCAAGCAATTCCCGGCAGGTTCCTACCAGGTGCCTTGCGCGCTTATCATTGGCCGGCGCAAGGAGAGCACAGATCTTAAAACCTCGCTGAATGATGCATTGAGAGAGCATCATGTAGCTGTATAAAAACAATAAACCCGAATAACAATGAAAAAAACATTCACCCTCATTTTTACCATTATCGGCCTCAATGCCCTGCTGGCCCAGTCAGACAAGGAAACAAAGCTGCTCGACAAGCTTAGCAACGAAGCCTGCGCGGAGATCAACAAAACGGAATTCTCGAAAAAAGACAATGTCTCTGAAACGGAGATGAAGCTGGGAATGGCGCTCTTACCGGCACTTACCAATCATAGCCAGGAGATCAAGGATGTATGGGGGCTCAATATTGCCAACCAGGACGATTCGAGGAAAGTGGGGGAGAAGCTGGGTGCGTACATGGTGTTCAGGTGCGACAAGTTCAAGAAGCTGGCGCTTCAGCTGGCAGGCAATGATGAGTTTGTAAAAGATCTGCCGGACAAATCGCAATCTTCGGGCACTGCTATGAACGAGGTGAAAGGAATGCTCGACAAGATCGAAGGCACTGATGTGAACTCTATCTTTGTGAAGACTGACGAGGGAGAAACGATCAAATTGTTGTGGCTCGAGAAATGCGAAGGCTCTGACCTGCTGGAAAATTTCCTGGCGTCGGGGAAGAGTAACCATTATAAGATCAGGTACCAGGTGATGTCTATCTTCCAGCCAAAAACAAAAACATACCAGACCGTTAAAGTTATTACCGGCATTGTTGAAGCCTGATCCTTTTAAAAATATCCTGGTCATTCAAACCGCTTTTATCGGCGATGCCATTCTTGCGTCGTCACTGCTCGAAAAGCTTCACCGTTGTTTCCCGCAGGCGGCTATCAGCATCCTGGTGAGAAAGGGCAATGAATCGCTCTACGAGCATCATCCTTTTTTGAAGCAAACCCTGGTATGGAATAAGCAGCAGCATAAGCTTAAAAATCTTTTCTCGCTGCTGCGAAACATTCGCCGCCAGCGCTTTGATATGGTGGTGAACTGTCACCGCCATGCCAGCTCGGGTTTCCTTACCGGCTTTTCGAAGGCCAGGTATACCACCGGTTACAAACAAAACCCTTTCTCTTTCCTGTTCAACACAACAGTTAAGCACATCATTGGTAACGGTACGCACGAGACCGAACGATACAACCAGCTGGTAGAGTCGGTGACCGACGCAGAGGTGGCCAGGCCACGTTTGTATCCTACCGCAGGGCAGTTCGATAAGGTGGCGCCTTATAAGGGCAAATCTTATGTGTGCATGGCACCTTCATCGGTATGGTTTACCAAGCAGCTGCCAAAAGACAAATGGGTGCAGTTGTGCAAGCAGCTGCCACACGAGGTGATCTACCTGCTGGGCGCGCCCGGCGACGCTGAGCTTTGTGCGTATATTAAGGAGCATGCCTCGCACCCTCATATCGAGGTATTGGCCGGTCATTTGTCATTCCTCGAATCCTGCGCGCTGATGAAAGACGCCCGGATGAACTATGTGAACGACAGCGCCCCGCTCCACCTGGTTTCGGCCATCAATGCGCCCGTAACTGCTTTCTTTTGCTCCACGGTTCCCGAATTCGGCTTCACGCCTTTATCCGACCAGTCGGCTATTGTACAGGTTGATGGCGACCTGGAATGCCGCCCTTGCGGCCTGCATGGCTTCAGGCAATGCCCGCGGGTCCATTTCAAATGCGCCCACGAGATCAACATCGCGCATGTGGCATAAATATAAATACCCCTTGTATTTATTGCTGGTGGTGCTTGTGTGCTACTGGCCGCTCACATTTTTTCAAAACACCCTGCTGTGCGACGATATTGATGTGGCCCTGCCTACAAAATATTTTGCCGGCGAATGTTATCGCAACGGCATCCTGCCTTTATGGAACCCTTACCAGATCTGGGGCTTCCCGGCCCACGCAGACCTCCAGTATACCAACTGGAACCCTGAAGCACTGATCGTTGGACTTACCGGCGGCTACAATTACAATACCCTGCACGTCCTGTTCCTGGGTTATCTTTTCCTGGCAGGKCTTGGCATGTTCCTGCTCAGCAAATTCCTGGGCAAAGACGAACGCATGGCTTTTTTCATAGGCTGTGTCTATATGTTGAGTGGCCCTGTAGCGGCGCATGTACAATCACTGGTCACTATCCTTGGCATTGTGTGGATGCCCTTTGTGCTGCTGTATTTTCTGAAGCTGCTGGAGGAACCATGCCTGAAGCACATGGCCCTGTTGTGCATATATGCTTACCTGCTGATGTCGCTTGGCTACCAGGCATTCGCGTTTATGCTGCTGCCTTTGCTGGCGGTATTGTTTGTGGCAAAGCTCATGGCTTATTACAGGGCAAAAGACCATGCCAGGATCAAAGCCCTGTTGGGTTACGGTGCGTTGGCTATGGGCATCATGGTCGTGCTGCTGGCCCCTGCCATTGTTACGCAGCTGCAATCAAAGCCTTTTGTGTCGCGGCTCAACGGGATGCCGCTGGAAGAGGTGATGTCCAACCCATTTTCGCCCTACGCTTTGGTATCGTTGATCAATCCACTGCTTACCATCGGGCATGATGCTTTGTTCGGAGCCGATCTTACCATGCGTAATTTTTACTTTGGGGTGGTCCCTTTGCTTCTGCTCATCGCCTCCTTTTTCAAGCGCCGTAAAACCACTTTCGAAGTCATCCTGCTTGCGTTTGCCGCCGTATACCTGTTAGGCTCTTTCGGAGATGCACTGCCTGTACGGCGGTTGATGTACCATGTATTGCCGTTCTTCAATTTGTTCAGGTTCCCGTCTTTACTGCGCATCGTGGTGTTCATCTGCCTGCTCTGCTACCTGTCGCTCAACCTGGGGCCTACTATCAGCAGGCTCTTCAGCCATAAGAGAGCGAAGACCTTCCTGCTATTGGGCATGATGGTGCTCACGCTGGCAGCTGCTGTATTTGCCGGCCTGCAGGTGAGCAGCTTTTCTTTTTTCACAGGGAACCATGCATCCTTTCATAAAAGGGTGATCTCCTGCTCACCTTTCGAAACGGCTTTTTACCTGTCTTTGATCCAGCTGGCGGGCCTGGTCGTGTTATGGCTCCTCTCGCGAAAAGCGGCAACGGCCGGCCGTTTTTTCAATGCCCTGTTGCTGGTGTGCCTGGTAGAAGCTTTTGCCACGATCGGCATCTATGGGCAGCATACCACCTTCTCGCCGCCGGGCCCACACGATTACCAGGATAATTTTTCCAGGCTCCAGAGGGGTTTCCCGGAACCTTCGCCAGATCCGATCATCGATAACCATGACAAGTTCAATTACATTCATAACTTCTGGCGAAACACCGGCTGTTATCAAAAGCAATTGTCTATAGGGGATGAATGGACCTCTTACTATTTCACCAATTTTGATTTCATTACTAACCATTTGCCTGGCCTCAGGGATACGCTCAATACTTATCCTTTCATTTATTTTTCGAAGCCACGGCAGGAATACCCCGTGGCATTGCCTGTTGATACCAGTGCCGCTTTTATCCGGCGTTCTTTCCATGTGCAGGATGCTGAAGCCAAAATAGTTTATACGGCTTACGATCCCAACCATATAGCGCTTACCTGCAGCAGCCCTACTGATGTGATCCTCAACCTCCAGCAAAGTTATTTCACAGGCTGGACCTTAAAAGTGGATGGTGCCGTGGTACAGCCGTTGTGGAACATGGGCCTGCTGATGTCGGTGCAGATACCCCGTGGTGTACACCAGGTCGAATTCATATTTGAGAACAGGGCTTTTGTGTGGTGCCTGGCCATCAGCTGTTTTACATTGGTGTTATTGCTTGTAGTGGTGATCCTTTTCTCAAACATGGGCAGACCGGGAACCGTTATATGGTTTGTATTACTGTTGGGAGGCGTGATCGCCATGGCAGGCAGGTTCTGGCTCAATCAAAAACGACATACAGGCCATGACATGGCAGCCAGCACCATTACCTGGCAGGAAAAAGGCTTAGTGCAACAGCGGCAGCTCAACCTTCAGCATAAAAGCGATGCGAGAATTTTTATGCAGCTGGCCCGCCATAAGCAACTGCTTTCTTATGCATGGCATAATACCTATCCTGCCCCTGAAATATTCTACATGCTGGGCCAGCAGCCGGGAGAGGGAAGTACGTCGATAGATGGTGAGATCAGCCTGGCCGACGGCAGATCATACCGCTTGCTGCTCTCAGACCGGTTTGACCGGGAAGAGCCTTATACCGATACCGGCTCATACAATGGCACGCGCTGTATGCTGCTCAACAGGTTGCATGCCTATTCGGCAGCAAGAACCATCAGTGCTAACGACATCAAAAAAGAGATTACGGGCTCGCTTTGGATGAAATGTATGGAACGGGCCCTGCCGCTGGCAGTGTGCGTGATCAGGCATACTGATGGCAGGGAAGAACCGTTGTATTTCCCGCTCAATAAATACTTGGTGACGGATGGCACCTGGCAGCAAATCCCTTTCGGGGCTGATGTGGCTCCATTGCTCCAGCCGGGCGATGAGGCAAGGGTGTTTATCATGAATGATTCAGACCAGGCAGTGTACATAGATGATCTCGTGTACGAAACACCTGACTGAAATAATGCCCCGGTGATCAGTCTACATAGAATACCAAGCCTTTGAGGTATTCACCTTCGGGGAAATTGGGAATCACCGGGTGATCGGCCGGCTGCGACAGATAATGCAGCAGCCTGATGCTTCGCTTGGCTTCAATGGCTGCCGCTGCCAGTGTATTATAGAACAAAAACTTATCGATCACCTGCGAGCATGAAAAAGTAAAGAGGATGCCGCCTTTTTTGATTTTCCGGAGGGCCATTTCGTTGAGCCGCTTATAGCCGATCACAGCATTATGCTTGACATCACGGCTTTTGGCAAATGCCGGCGGATCGAGGATAATGATATCATAGTCCTGCGCCCGGCCTTTCAAAAAATCAAAAGTGTCTTCGGCAAAACCTTCGTGGTTTTGGATATTATTGAGTGCCGCGTTCCTGTTGCAATAGTCTATGGCCTTGGCCGATGCATCCACCGAATGTACAAGGGTGGCGCCATGCAGGGCAGCGTATACCGAAAMCCCGCCGGTGTATGAAAAAGTATTGAGCACGCTTTTGCCTGCCGAGTAACCTGCCAGTAACTGCCTGTTCTCACGCTGATCGATAAAGAAGCCTGTTTTCTGGCCGTTTACCCAATCGATATAAAATTGTGCGCCATGCTCTTTCACCACTACATCGCTTGTGCTTTCGCCAAACAAGGGGCCGTTGCGGATGGTAGATGCATATTGAGCCGGTAGTGTTTCGGCGCTTTTATCGTATACGGACAACAGTTTTTCTTTTAAAACAGCCCTGAGTGCTTCGCAAATAGCGGCACGATGAAGGTGCATGCCAATACTGTGAGCCTGGAATACCACGTGGCCTGCATAATGATCCAGTACCAGCCCCGGCAGCCCGTCGCCTTCGCCAAACACCAGCCGGTATACATTGGTGCGCGCATCGTCGGCCAGATGGAGGAATACGCGGTAGTCATAAGCTTTTTTGATCTTCCCGAACCAGAATGCCGCGTCGATCGTTTCCCTGCTATATGATAACACCCGCGCTGAGATACTTCCCTTCTGGTAATGCGCCATGGCCAGGAACTGGCCACCGGCAGAGGATACCTCCACAACATCACCGTCTTTCAGGTCGCTGTCGGCTATTTTGATGGCACCCGAAAAGATCCAGGGATGAAAACGCAGGAGTGATTGCTCCTTGCCCTTGTGCAGGACAATTTTTTTATAGCTCATAAGGCCGCAAAAATAAGCTTAAATCTTCGATAAATCGTTTACCCAGAAACGATACGGCAGCTTCGCGTCCTCGCCGGCATAATCTACGCCAATGCGAGGACCAATGTTGATAAGCTTTTTAGGAATTTTAATGCCGGTGTCTTCCAGCCAGATCAGTTTTTTGTTGAGCGGCTCCGCGTCGTGCAGGGTGGTAATGCCAAGAGCCTGCGACACCTTGCCAGGGCCTATGGTACTGTCGGGCTTCCACGCTTTGAGGCCGCGCCTGCCCAGCATGGTATCAGCGCCTTCGTATGGCTTGATGCCCCTGATCAGTATGGCATGCGGGATGCCGTGCACATTTGTGACAATATTCACCAGGTGATGAATGCCATAGCACAGGTAAACATACGCAATGCCGCCTGCTTCGTACATGGTTTGGGTGCGCTTCGATCTCAGCCCGCCATACGCATGCGATGCCTTGTCGTTTACGCCACAATATGCTTCTGTTTCGCAGATAATGCCCTTGGTGATATTGCCGTCGATATTGGTAGCCAGCACCTTTCCCAAAAGGTCTTTTGCCAGGAACAGCGTATCGGGGTTTGAATAGTATGTTTTTGGTAGAACCATGAATCTTGTTAATATTTTGTTGATATTGTTAATATCTATATATTTGTTTAACTATAGCCATTATATGAAAAAAATACTGCCATTTGTCCTTTCACTTGTCGCTTTCACCTACGCGGGCGCGCAAATTTCCGTTTCTTCCGTTATTCCATCCAGTATTCCTGCCGGCACTTCTGTTGATGCGGATGTGAAAATTAACAAGGGAAATATAGGGAATTTTGCCAAATACCAGATGGATGTACCACCGGGCTATGTTGTAAGCGGCGTGGATGTCAAGAGCGGGAATTTTACTTTTGAGAATCAGCGTGCCAAGATCGTATGGGTATCTGTACCAAGCGATCCTGAGTTCACAGTAAAGTTCAAGATCCAGGGGAGTGCTTCCGCTACCAACCAGGGTTCTATTGTGCAAAAATTCTTTTACCTCGAGAACAACGAGAAAAAAGAAGTGGAAGGCCCTACAGTAACGTTAGGTGGCGGTTCTACCGAGGTAGCTTCCGGCAATGTCACTTCCTCTACATCATCTTCTTCCTCGTCTTCAGGCTCATCCGGCAGCAGTACATCTGTGCCGGTAGAAACGGTAGCATCATCTACCGGTGCCACGGATACAAAACCGGCAACAGAAACAAAATCGGTTGATACCAACACCGGTTCAGCAAGCAATACAAATAGCAATAATAATACAACCACGTCTTCCGGCACGCCAACAGCAACTGTACAAACCGTGAAGGTGGAGACAGTGCCGGTAGAAACGGTTAAAACGCCTGCTAACAACACAACGGCTTCAAACACCGGTGCGGCCAAAACATCAATACCTGCTTCTTCTGCATCTGCAGAAGGCATGAGCTACAGGGTGCAGCTGGGTGCTTTCTCTGCGCAACCATCCAAGGGTAAATTTGCAGCAGCCGGCAACGTATCTATTGACATGATAGACGGCCTGTACAAGGTCACTACCGGTAATTTTAAATCAAAGGAAGAAGCCATGAAGCGCCGCGATGAATTGCAGGGCAAAGGCATGCAGGGTTTTGTGGTAACATACAAGAAAGGCCAACGGGTTAAATAACCAATCCGATATTATACTGAAAAAGAATCCTGCCCTGTGGCGGGATTTTTTTATGGTACCTGCCGGTAGAACGATACCAGCTCGATGGCCTGCCGGGCCTCCTTTACATCATGCACCCGTAGCAGGTTTGCACCATTCATCAGGGCAATGGTATTGAGCACCGTGGTGCCGTTGAGGGCGCTTTCGGGGAGGGAATGGATCACCTGGTTTATCATCGATTTGCGCGATACGCCTGCCAGCAGCGGCAGCCCGAACGCGCGGAATGCGTCAAGCGATTTCAGCAGGCTGTAATTGTGTTCTGCTAGCTTGCCAAAACCGAAGCCCGGATCAAGGATCAGCTGGCTCAGGCCCAGCGTCCTGAGTTTTTTTACCTGCGCATCAAAAAATTGCCCCACCTCTTTCACCACATCGGTGTAGTGTGGTGCCTGCTGCATGGTTTGTGGCGTGCCTTGCATATGCATCAGTACATAAGGTACCCGGTGCTTTGCTATGACCCCAAACATCTCTGCATCCATGGTGCCGCCCGAAATATCGTTGATCATATCAGCCCCCCCGGCAATGCAGGCCTCCGCCACTTTGCTGCGGTATGTGTCAACAGAAATGAATGTCCCGGGGAATTCTTTCCGAAGGCTGTCCAGCGGCTCTAAAAGTCTTCGCAGCTCTTCCGCTTCAGGTACCTCTGGGGCACCGGGTCTTGTAGATACCGCACCCAGGTCGAGTATGGCGGCGCCCTGTTTGATCTTGCTCTCCGCGTCGCCGATGATCTCTTTGATGCCCTGGTATTTGCCGCCATCATAAAAGCTGTCGGGCGTGAGGTTGATCACCGCCATGATCTGTGGCTTGTCGAGCAGCAGCTGCCTGTGGTTTACCTCAAGGTTCTTCAGCATTTTTTAGTAAATTAGCGCTTACTTTTTTATGAGCAATACATCCCAGCAATACGATGCAGCTGTTAAGCAATGCAAAGATATATTTTTAAAGAAGATGAAGGATTATGGTACAGCCTGGCGGAACCTGAGGCTGCGCTCCCTTACCGACCAGATCTTTATCAAGGCGCAGCGCATCAAAAGCATCGAGGAAAAAGGCACCCAGAAAGTAGGGGATGATATCAGGGGCGAATACATTGGTATTATCAATTATTGCGTGATGGCGCTCATCCAGCAGGAGCTTGCCGGCGACAGCCGCCTCGACCTGCCCTACGAAGAAGTAGAAAAGCTGTACGATAAATACATCAGCCGTACCCGGCAGCTGATGGAAGATAAGAACCACGATTACGGCGAGGCCTGGCGCGATATGCGCATCAGCTCCCTTACCGATCTCATTCTCATGAAGATCTTTAGGGTAAAGCAGATCGAGGATAACAAGGGGCAGACCATTATATCGGAAGGGGTGGACGCCAATTACATGGATATGCTCAACTACTCCGTATTTGCCCTCATCAGGCTCAGTCAATAAAAATTGTTAAACGCAGCCTGCGCTACATATTTGTTAGCTAATTTAGACCAAAACAAGTTTGCATGAAAAATTTCTTCCAGTCAGGGATCTTTCGTTTTATCTGGTCGGCAACGCTGGCCGCGATCCTGTTCTATACCTGCCCGCCCTGTTTCAGTAAGGCCGCCTGCGGCACTGTGCTGGGCATCCTGTTTTTGCTGGTAAACGGTGCACCGTTTATCGGGAGGTTTGCCATTATCACCCATATAGCCCGTGTGCTGGTGGGTGGCCTGTTCATTTTTTCGGGCTTTATCAAAGCCAACGACCCGCTTGGGTTTTCATATAAGCTCGAAGAATACTTCGAGGTGTTTAAGGGCGATACCGGCTGGGGTATTTTCGAATCGTTTGCGCACATTGCCCTGCCTTTGGCCATCCTGCTCTGCGTGAGCGAAATGATCCTTGGTTTCATGCTCCTTATTGGTTACAAGCGTAACCTTACCTTATGGCTGCTGCTGGCGCAGATCGTGTTCTTTACCTTCCTCACTTTCTATTCGGCCTGCTACAACAAGGTCACGCATTGCGGCTGTTTCGGCGATTTCCTGAAATTAAAACCATGGGAAAGCTTCTGGAAAGACATTATCCTGATGATCCTTATCACCCTGTTGTTTGCAGGGAAAGATAACATCAACGAGCTTTTCAGCGCTATGCTGGGGAATTCGCTGGCCCTGCTGGCCCTGATCGCCTCCTTCGTGTTCCCGGTGTATGCATACCGTAACCTGCCGCCTTTCGATTTCAGGCCTTATGCCATTGGCATGGACATTAAAGAGAACATGAAGCCCGGCAAGGATTACCAGCCTGCCCAGTACGAATCGGGCTTTATATATGAAAACCTGAAAACGCATGAGCAGAAACATTTCAACTCCCAGAACTATCCATGGGCCGATACGCTCAATTGGAAATGGGTGAGCACAGACAATGTGCTGATCAAGGACGCGGTGAACCCGCCAAAAATTACCGATTTTTCGATCAATAGCCTCGAGGGTAACCCTATCACAGACAGCATCCTGGATTACCCGGGCTATCATTTCCTGCTGGTGTGCTATGATCTCAGTAAGACCGACGACGGGGAAGTGGTGCATGCCGAGATCAACGACCTGTATAAGCTCAGCGCTGCCGACAAAGTGCCGCTCATGGCCCTTACCGCCAGCGGTGCAAAGGAGATCGACGATTACAAACATGCCCATAACGCGCTCTACGATTTTGCGAACGTGGATGGTATTGTGCTTAAAACCATGATCCGCTCGAACCCCGGGCTGATCCTGATGAAGGGTTCCACCATTGTGATGAACTGGCACTACCACAATTTCCCTACCTACAGCGAGGTGAAGCAGAAATACATGAAATAAACCCTGGCGGGTCCTGTTTTGTGCATTGGTTTATTGGAAAATAATGTTTTCCTTTGCACACCACATGAAGTGCATCGTTTCATACAAACGAAAACGTAAGGCTTGCCAAAGCCTGTGATAACATCCGCTGGCAGCGGCCCCTGGCGGGGCAACCAGCAATACGACATTCCATAGTTCATTTATTTTTACCAGTCATTCATTTTTACACAAAGTATTTATGTTAGTTTTAAAATTCGGGGGCACAAGCGTAGGCAGCGCGGAACGTATGCGATCGCTCACAAGCCTTGTAGTGAACGACCAGCCCAAAATTGTTGTATTATCGGCCATGAGTGGCACCACCAATGCGCTGGTGGAAATTTCGAACGAACTGTATAAAAAGAACAGCGCAGCGGCCAGCCAGCTTATCAACGCGCTCGAGGAGAACTACAAGCACGAGATCAGCCTACTATATTCAACCGGCGAAGGCCTGCAAAAAGCCCATGATCTTGTGGCAGGCCATTTCAATTACCTCCGGGCCTTTACCCTCGATATGTTTACGGCCAATGAAGAAAAAGCCATCCTGGCCCAGGGTGAGCTGCTGAGCACGGCCATGTTCCATTTTTACCTGCAGGAGCAGGGTGTGGCATCTGTGCTGTTGCCCGCGCTTCACTTTATGCGTCTCGATGCCAATGAAGAGCCTGATATGCCGGCCATTGAGCGAGATCTGCCGACTGAGCTTCAAAAGCATAAAGATTGCAGGCTGTTTATCACGCAGGGCTATATTTGCCGCAACGCGTTTGGGGAAATAGATAACCTGAAACGGGGTGGCAGCGACTATACAGCGTCTATCATCGGTGCCGCCATCGGCGCAAAGGAGATCCAGATCTGGACAGATATTGATGGCATGCACAACAACGATCCCCGGGTGGTAGATCGTACCAGGCCTATAGAGGAGCTGAGCTTTGAAGAGGCGGCGGAGCTGGCTTATTTTGGTGCCAAGATTCTGCATCCTACCTGTATTTTGCCGGCGCAGCGGCGCAATATTCCCGTGCTGCTCAAAAACACCATGCAGCCTGCTGCAAAGGGTACTACTATTGCCAATATCAGGAGTAGTGAAGGCATCAGGGCGGTAGCCGCCAAAGACGGCATTTGCGCCATCAATATCAAAAGTGATCGCATGCTGCTGGCGCACGGTTTTCTGCGGGCCGTGTTCGATATTTTTGAGCGATACAAAACACCTATTGACATGATCACCACTTCGGAGGTTGCCGTATCGCTCACCATCGATAACACCAGGTATCTCAGCGAGATCATGGCAGAGCTCAAAGATATTGCCAATGTGGATGTAGACCACGACCAAACGATCATTTGTATTGTAGGAAACCTGCCGAAGGAGAAAGCCGGCTATGCCTTTAAGATCCTTGAGTCGCTGAAAAATATACCGCTGCGCATGGTATCGTATGGCGGCAGTGCCAGCAATGTATCGGTGCTCATCAACAGCCAGTATAAAAAAGAAGCTCTCCAGGCGCTCAACACAGGACTATTTAAAAATTAAGGGATGTTTACAAAAGACCAGCTTACCAGGCTCAACCAATATAAAACGCCGTTTTATTTCTACGATACCAACCTCCTGGAAAACACGCTTCGTGCACTGAATATGGCGTGCAGGCCGTATCATTACCATGTGCATTACGCGCTGAAAGCCAATGCCAATCCAGGGCTGCTGCAATATATTAAAGCAGCCGGCCTTGGTGCGGATTGTGTGAGTGGCAACGAAGTGAAACGCGCGGCCGCGTGTGGCTTTGATCCGCAACAGATTGTGTTTGCCGGGGTAGGGAAGAGCGATGAGGAGATCAGTGATGCCCTCAACAGGAATATATTTTGTTTCAACTGTGAGAGCATGCAGGAGCTGGAGGTGCTCAATGCCCTGGCTGCCGCGCAGCAGAGAACGGCTTCTGTGGCCCTGCGGATCAACCCGAATGTGGACGCGCATACTCACAAATATATCACCACGGGGCTCGAGGAAAATAAATTCGGGATCA
>BFBZ01000557.1_pt1 | contig 34042 bp, 26 predicted proteins | sample 1888401 | NCBI WGS metagenome assembly BFBZ01 (sample SAMD00112614, study PRJDB3348) | symbiont metagenome | host: Chara braunii | reverse complement strand
AGGCCGGTCTTGACGTTGCAGAAGGCGCAGGCCCGCGTGCAGGTGTCGCCCATGATCATGAAGGTGGCGTGCTTCTTGTCCCAGCACTCGCCGATATTCGGGCAGCCGGCCTCCTCGCATACAGTGACGAGGCCGTTCTCGCGCACGATGTTGCGGGTGTCGGCATAGCCGCGGGTGGTCGGCGCCTTGACCCGGATCCAGGCCGGCTTGGCCGGCGAGATGGAATCCGGCCGGTTCGCCTTCTCGGGGTGGCGGGGGCGCAGCGGCGTGTTCGCGTTGATGTCGACGATGGTGACCATGGGATTCGCACAAACCTCTGTTGCGCCCTAGCTATTCCGTGCCGCGGCGCGCCGCAACCGGCTGGCCGAGGATACCAGGGCATGGCAGATATGGGCAGCGCGGAACAGCGCTCACCACGGCGGATTTCCTTGAGAATGGCGCAAAAACCGGCAAAAGCCCCCGGGGTTTCACGGCCCCGGCGCAATGCTGCGGCCAAGCGGCTGACGCGGGCGTTCTTCGCCCGCGAGGTGCTCGCGGTGGCGCCGGAGCTGATCGGGGCGACCTTTCTGGTCGACGGCGTCGGCGGGACCATCGTCGAGGTCGAGGCCTATCACCACACCGACCCGGCGGCGCATTCGTTCCGGGGCCCGACGCCGCGCAACCAGGTGATGTTCGGCCCGCCGGGCTTCGCCTATGTCTACCGCTCCTACGGCATTCACTGGTGCATGAACTTCGTCTGCGAGGTGGAGGGCTCGGCGAGCGCGGTCCTGATCCGGGCGATCGAGCCGACCTTCGGGATCGACGAGATGCGGCGGCGGCGCGGGCTGGAGGATGTCAGGGCACTATGCTCGGGGCCGGGCAAGCTGACCGAGGCGATGGGGATCACGATCGCCCATAATGGCCTGGCGCTGGATGCTCTACCGATCGAGCTGTTCGCCCGACCTGAGGATGTAGAGGTCGTCACCGGCGTCCGCATCGGCATCACCAAGGCAGTCGACCTGCCGTGGCGCTTCGGGCTCAAGGGCTCCCGGTTCGTGAGCAAGCGGTTTCCGCGCTAAGCCGCTGGCCGTCTTTCCGGGATGGTCCGAAGGACCAGACCCGGAATCTCGTCATTCCGGGTTCGATGCTTCGCATCGCCCCGGAATGACGAAGGAGAGAGGACTACGTCACGCGCCCTGCAGCCGCGACAACGCGTCTTGGAGCTTGGCCTTGCGGGCCAGCGCCGCCTCGCGCTTCTCCTTCTCCTCCTCGACCAGTTCCTCGGGCGCGTTGGCGACGAACTTCTCGTTGCCGAGCTTCTTGTCGACGCGCTCGATATCGGCCTCGGCCTTGGCGATCTCCTTTCCAAGGCGGGTGCGCTCGGCGGCGAGATCGACGACGCCCTTGAGCGGCAGCGCGGCGACCTCGCCGCGCACGACGAGCTGGGCGGAGCCTTCGGGCGCCGTATCGGCGAAGGAGATGTCGGAGAGACGCGCAAGGCGCTTGATGACCTCGCTCCAGCGCGGTGCGCGATCCCTCGTCTCGGCGGAGGCACCGACGAGCGCGAGCGGCATCAGAGTCGCCGGCGGGATGTTCATCTCGGCGCGGACCGAGCGGATGGACGTGACGAGATCGACCACCCAGCCGATCTCGGCCTCGGCCGCCTCGTCCTTGAAGCTGGCGGCGTCGAACGAGACCAGCAGCGGCGGCACCAGAGGGTCGCCGAAGCTGGCGGCCGACAGCGCGGCGATCTCGGCGACCGTCGGCCTGTCGGTGCGGTGCGGCCAGGGTGACAGGGTCAGCAGACCGTCGCGCTTGGCGGTCGACTCCCACAGCGCCTCGGTGATGAAAGGCATGAAGGGATGCAGGAGCTTGAGGATCTCGTCGCGCGCCCAGGCCACCATCGCGCGGGTCTCGGCCTTGGCGGGGCCGTCTTCGCCGAGCAGGGTCGGCTTGGAGAGCTCGACATACCAGTCGCAATAGACGTCCCAGACGAAGCGGTAGATCGCATTGGCCGCGTCGTTGAAGCGATACGCCTCCAGCGCCTCGGTGACCTCGCGCGTAGCGGCGGCAGCCTCATGGGCGATCCAGCGGTTCAGCGTCTCCTTGGCGGAGCCCGGATCGAAGCCGTCCGGCACGGTGCAACCGTTCATCTCGGCGAAGCGGCTGGCGTTCCAAAGCTTGTTGGCGAACTTGCGGTAGCCGTCGACGCGCTGGGTCGACAGCTTGATGTCGCGACCTTGCGCGGCCATCGCGGCCAGCGTGAAGCGCAGCGCGTCGGCGCCGTGCTCGTCGATCAGCGCCAGGGGATCGATGACGTTGCCTTTCGACTTCGACATCTTGGCGCCCTTCTCGTCGCGGACGAGCGCATGGATGTAGACTGTCGAGAACGGCACTTCCTTCATGAAGTGCAGGCCCATCATCATCATGCGGGCGACCCAGAAGAAGATGATGTCGAAGCCGGTGACCAGCACGTTGGTCGGATAGTAGCGCTTCACCTCGGGCGTGGCGTCCGGCCAGCCGAGCGTCGAGAACGGCCACAGCGCCGAGGAGAACCAGGTGTCGAGCACGTCCTCGTCACGCGTGATGAAGCCGTCGCGCTTGTTGCGGTCGAGCGCCATCTCCCGCCCCTGCTCGGCCGTGATGACCTCCTGCTCGACATAGTAGCCGAGTGCGTTGGACACCGCCTCTTCCTCGGTCTCGGCGACGAACACCTTGCCGTCGGGCCCGTACCAGGCCGGGATCTGGTGGCCCCACCACAGCTGGCGCGAGATGCACCAGGGCTGGATGTTCTCCATCCAGTCGAAATAGGTCTTCTCCCAGTTGCGCGGCACGAACGTCGTCGCGCCCGACCTGACGGCTGCGATCGCCGGCTGCGCCAGGGTCTTGGCGTCGACGTACCACTGGTCCGTGAGGTACGGCTCGATGACGACACCGGAGCGGTCGCCATGCGGCACCATGTGCGTGTTCGGCTCGACGCGCTCGAGGAAGCCGAAGGATTCCAGCCGCTCCAGGATCTTCTTGCGCGCAGCAAAACGCTCGATGCCGTGGAACTCCCTGGCAAACTCCTCGGAGCCCTCAGGAAGGCCGCGCAGATAGTCCTCGTTATCGACCAGCGCGATGCAGCCTTCGCGATCGAGAATGCTGATCTGCGGCAGGCCGTGGCGGCGGCCGACCTCGAAGTCGTTGAAGTCGTGCGCCGGCGTGATCTTGACCGCGCCGGTGCCCTTCTCCGGATCGGAATAGGTGTCGGCAACGATCGGGATCTCACGCCCGACCAGCGGCAGGATCACGCGCTTGCCGACGAGGTGCTGATAGCGCTCGTCGTCCGGATGCACCGCGACCGCGCTATCGCCAAGCATGGTCTCGGGACGCGTGGTCGCGACCACGATGAAACTCGTGGGATCCTCGGGGCTGAACGTCGTCCCCTCGATCGGATAGCGCAGGTACCAGAGGTTGCCCTTGACCTCGATCTGCTGGACTTCGAGATCGGAGATCGCGGTCAGCAGCTTCGGGTCCCAGTTGACCAGCCGCTTGTCCTTGTAGATCAGGCCCGCACGGTGCAACTCGACGAACACCTTCACGACGGCCTTGGACAAACCCTCGTCCATGGTGAAGCGCTCGCGACCCCAGTCGCAGGAAGCGCCGAGGCGTTTGAGCTGGTTGATGATGGTGCCGCCGCTCTCGTCCTTCCACTGCCAGACGCGCGCGAGGAACTTTTCGCGGCCCATCTCGCGGCGGCCGGGCTGCTGGCGCTCCATCAGCTGACGCTCGACCACCATCTGGGTCGCGATGCCGGCATGGTCGGTGCCCGGCTGCCACAGCACGTCGCGGCCGCGCATGCGCTCGAACCGGCACAGGATGTCCTGCAGCGTGTTGTTGAGCGCGTGCCCCATGTGCAGCGAGCCGGTGACGTTCGGCGGCGGGATCACGATGGTGAAGGGATCCGCATTGCGCCGGTCGGGGCGACCGGCGGAGAACGCGCGGGCATCCTCCCAGACCAGGGACATGCGACCTTCGAGATCGGTGGGCTGATAATTCTTATCGATCATGGCATTTCCAGCGGCGCGGGGCCGGCTGTCCAATTCTGGATGTCGCGGAACTCGTCCGGGCCTTTTGTGACATGACCTGAAAAAGCTCGCGCAAGCTGTTGGTGCTTGGGCTGTTTTCGGACTGATGTCCGACCGCGGACCGCGCTCCTGGAAGAGCTCTCTCGATCCGTCCGGCAGGGATCAGCTTGACAGGGCTAGAAAGCCGCCGCGGCGCGCCAAGTCAACAGCAGCGGCGAACATTGACGGAAAGGGCCTACCGCGCCGCGGCTCACTCCAGAATGGGACGCGAGATCGTGCCGTCTCGGCGTCAGCGGCCGCGTGAGACGCGCTCGATCTCGGCCTTGACGATGCGCTCCACCAGGGCCGGAAGATTGTCATCCAGCCACGATTTCAGCATCGGACGCAGCATTTCCTTGACGAGGTCCTCGAGCGTCCGGGCGTTGTTGCTCAGCACCGTGTTGGCCAGCGCGTTGAACGCCGATTCGACGGCGTTCACCGTCGATGGGGCCAGGATCGGCTGCTTCGGCGTGACCTGCTCGAACGCGGACTCGAAGCTGGCAGCCTTCTGATTGAGCCGCCCGGCCTCGATGAACTCGATATCGTCCCGCGGATCCACCTTTCGGAAGGATGCCGCCGCGGGGGCTGGCGCTGGAGCGGGAGTCGGTGGGGCCACTGCCATGTCGTCCGTCAACTCGAGTACTTCAGGTTCGGGATCTGGCTCGGGTGCTGCCGGCCGAACCTCTGCGACCGGAGTCGTTTCATCCAAACCCGCCAGCAATGCGTCAATGTCGTCCTGGTTGTTGCTCGCGGCGGCCGCTGGCGGCGGTGCGGGAGGTGGAGGTGCGGGCTTGGCGGGAGCCGCAGCGGCGATCTTCGAAGGTGGGATGTCGTTCATCGCCGACTTCGCTGCCGGGGCCGCCGGCTTCTCGGCCTTGACCGGCTCCGGCGCGGCGGCCTTGTCTGCCGCCGGCGGCTTACCCTCGTCGTCGGCAATGATACGCCGGATCGACGCCAGAATCTCCTCCATGGAGGGTTCTTGGACCTTCGCAGGCTGCGTCATTTCCGACTCCAAATCAGCAACGCTGCCGTACGAACCGGCTCAGCGCAAAAGTCCCGGGTGCCGGCCCCAAGTGGCTTGGACTTCTCAACGGACATGCCAACTTGTCTCCGGACAAGGCCTGATCGATGCAAAACAACAGAACGATACTGCCCATGTCGGAGTCTATTCTTGGAAGAACTTCCGACGCAGTCCGAATCGTTCGGCGGCCATTTTGAGGCTATGTCATGGCAACAAATGAATGCAAGCAACGCCCGCCGCGAACCCGGTGGAGCACGGAGGTCGCCTGTCAAGCGTCGCCCATTCGTCACAACCACAGCATGTGCCACAAAAAAATCCCCCGGCCAAGGACCGAGGGATCAGGGGCGATATTAAGAATGTACTAATGACCATCCGGCGTCCGCACACCCGCCCAGTTATCCCGGACCTGCTGGTAGTGCACGCTGGGATCGTAGGTGGTGGTCGGCAGGTTCAGCACCTGCGGTGACAGCCGCCCCACGGTCTGAAGCACCGTATAGGAGGCCACCACGCGGTCATGCTGGGCGTTCACCAGCGAATTCCGCGCGTTGACCAGCGCCTGCTGAGCGTTGAGGACATCCAGCGTGGTCCGCTGGCCCGCCTTGGCTTCCTCGCGCACGCCGTTCAAGGCGATCTCGGAGGCCGCCACCTGGGCCTGCGCCGACTGCACCTGAGCCTTGCCCGCGAGCAGCTTGCCCCAGGCAGATACCACGTCGGAGCGAGCCTGATCACGCGTCTGCTCCAGGACCAGACGCTGCTGCGCCAGCGACTCCTTGGACTGCCGGATCAGCGCGTATTCCGCCCCTCCATTGTAGATCGGGACGTTCACCGAGGCGACAGCCGACGCGCTGAACCCACGATAGGATTGCAGGCTCGACTCATAGCCCTGCTGCGCCTGAGCCTGGACGTTTACGGTCGGCAGCAGAGCACCCTCGTTGATCCTGACCTGCAGATACTGGACGTCGATGCCGTACATCGCCGAGGTTACGTTCGGGTTTTCCGTCAGAGCCGTTTCGACCGACTGCTGGAGGGTCGCCGGCAAATAACGGTCGACAGGAGAGCCCGGCGCCAAGTTCTGGGGATCGTTGCCGATGATTCGGCGGAAGTTCGAGCGGGTCGCCGTTAGTTGGGCCTCTGCTGTGAGCTGCTGCGTGCGGCCGGCGGCGAGCTGAGCCTCGGATTGCGCGACGTCGGTGCGGGTGACCTCGCCGACGTTGAACCGATCGCGGGTCTGCTTGAGCGTCTGCTCCAGCACCCGCGTGTTGCTGCGCTGGACCTCGACGATCGCCGCATCGCGCAGATAGTCCATATAGATCGTGGCCGCCGCTAGCAGCACCTGCTGCTCAAGAATGCGGAGAGCCTCGCGTTGCGCCGAGACGTTCGCCTCAGCCTTGCGCACGCCGTTTGCCGTCTGCTGACCGTTATACAGATTCTGGTTGACCGTCAGGCCGACGCTTCGCGGCCTCTGCACGCCGTTCACGGCCGGCGTCGCGGGTGCCGCTTGCAAATCCGTATACTGAATGCCCGCCGTCGCATTCAGACTGACCTTCGGCCGATACCCCGAGAGTGCCTGCGGAACGCCTTCGTCGACCGCACGAGCCTGGGCCCGCGACGCGTTCAGTTGCGGGTTGTTCTGATAGGCACGCACCAGCGCAGCCTCGATCGTGTCGGCCAGCGCAGGCGTCGGGCCTGCACAAGCCATCACGAGGACCACAGCCGCCGCTGCGGTGACGAGCTTCACCCCAAACATCCCTGTTCCATTCATTTGTTACCGGCTCGAACGCCAGAGCCGGGCCGTAACCTGTTGAAGAGACTCCCGCGCACCTCGCACCTTATTCCCCATGCAAGCGCAACGGAACCACCCAAGCCTGGAACCCGTATCGAAAACTGTCAACGTGCAGCATCCAGGCCACACTTCTGATTTAAAACAGAATTTTGCCCGCCCGCGGCCGCGAAGACGACGCACCAAGCCGTGCTGCGCGACGGGCGGCTCGGCAATTCAGAGGGGTCGCTAAGGACCTCGTCGGACGACTTAAAAAACGAACTCGGGGACCCGCTCGAGACCGGAAATGACCGGCGCCGCAGCATCGAACAGAACCCTGCTGCCGATATCACCATGCGATCGCGTAAAGATCATGGCGCGGGCGGGACGCGCGGTGGCGAAGACGCCGACCAGGCGGCCGCCCTCCTTCAATTGACGGCAAAGACCGTCCACACCGACCTCGGTCGCTCCATTGAGGAGAATCACGTCGAAGCGGCCGTCCGCCGGATCACCCTCCGCGGCCGGCGCGACTCGAATCGTAACCGGGCAGCCGTCGACGGCGGCAAGCAGCTGCTTGGCGCGCCCTTCAATGGCAGAATCGACTTCAGTCGCCGTCACGCTGCCCGCCAGTCGGGCCGCGAGCGCGGCGAGATAGCCCGTCGCGCATCCAACCACCAGCACGCTGTCGGTCGGCTTGATCTCGGCAGCCTGCAGCAGTTTTCCCGTCAGCATCGGCTTGATCAGATACCGCTTGGTCGAAGCGGTTTCGGAGACGTCGAGATCCAAGTCGAGGTAGGCCAGCGCCTGCCGATCTGTGGGAACGTAGGCTTCCCGCGGCACGGTCAACAACGCATCCAGCACGCGGTGATCGGTGACGTCGCTGGTCCGAACCTGACCATCGACCATTTTCTGGCGCGCCGTCGCGAATGAAGACATGAGCAGACCTGCAAGCAAAGCGGATGGACCGCGGACGATCTGCGCAATCTTTTGGTACAAGGCCCTGGAAAAGGCAACATGCGGGTTTCAACGGAGCCGCTGGGACGCCACCTGTGAGTGAGCCGACCGCCGGCTACTCGATCACCACGGCCAGTCGCCCGAGCAACTGCGCGATCTCGTCAATATGTTCGGAATCACCGCGCGTCATCATGTCGGCCAACCGCGTGAGACATTCGTCATCGCTGAGACGCTCGACCTGGTCGGGAATCAACGAGGGCGCGGAGACTGCTTCAGCGAATGGGACGACGGTGTTTGGCATCTACGACACTCCATGACCGCGGGCACTGGCCGGTTCCAGCAAACTATCGGGGCCGGTTTGCTCCCTTCCAAGTGAATTTCCTGTCATCGAACTGTGGGCGACCGCTGCCCAGCAAGCGTTCAAAATCAATCTAACCATCTGAAATTTCGGTATTTTATTCCTGAGCCCGCAATCGTCGCAAAGATGCGATTTCGTTCTATGCAAGGCGAAACGGCTTTGTTATACGCAGCCGCATTCGCGAACATTGCTTCGCCTGTTCCTCGGTAGCTCAGCGGTAGAGCATTCGACTGTTAATCGAATGGTCGCTGGTTCGAATCCAGCCCGGGGAGCCATTCTGGCCATGCCGAATGGTTCTATATATCCTCCCAATCCCTCTTTCTTGTGACGCGGGACATCCGCCGATTGGCCGCGAACGTGCGCCGATCTTCGCTGTCTTGCCTTGACCGCGCATGGAGCGTCGGGCAAGCGGGGCGCATCTCTTGCAAGTGACGACCAGCGATGCCGATTTCCGATCATCTGAGAGCCGTCCGCAGCAAGATCGGCCATGATCTTTTGGCGACCACAGCGGTTTCCATCTCCGTGTTCGACAACCAGGGCCGCATTCTGCTCGGGCGCGACGCGGAGACGGGCCTCTGGACGTTGCCCGGCGGCGCCATCGATCCGAATGAGCACCCGGCCGACGCGGCCACCCGCGAATGCTTCGAGGAGACCGGGCTCGTGGTCCGGCCGATTCGCCTGCTCGGGGTGTTCGGGGGCCCGGAGTTCCTCATCCGCTATCCCAACGGTGATCTGACCTACTACACGGTGATCGCCTTCGAGGCCGTCATCGAAGGCGGCGCGCTTGCGCCCGATGGCGAGGAGATCGCGAGCCTTCGATTCGTCGATCGTGGGGAATGGGACCAGCTCCCGGTGTCGCCATCGAGCCGGATCATCTCGCGGCAGGCGCTCCAGCACGACCCCACCCCCTACTTCGCTGCCGCGAGCTGGCGGCCCGAAAGCTGAACCGGACTCGAGTCGTTGGATCCTGTCGCCGCAATTCTCATGCTGATGGCCGGTCTGCTTCACGCGAGCTGGCATGCCATCGTCAAGACCGGCAGCGGCCTCTCCCTCCTCGCTGGCATGGGTCTGGTCAGCAGCGCCCTGATCCTGCCCTTCCTGTTTCTCGTTCCCGTTCCGGCACTCGCGACCTGGCCGCTCATCGTGGCCTCGCTGGTCTTGCACGCGGGCTACAAGGCGAGCCTCGCAATGGCCTACCGTTCGGCCGAGCTTGGACGCGCCTACCCGATCGCGCGTGGCATCGTTCCGCTGTTCGCAACGCTATTTGCCTCGCTGGGTCTGCAGCAACTGCCACGGAGCGGGCAGTTGATCGGAATTGCCGTCATCGTCCTCGGCATCACCGGCCTGGCGAGCGACCGAATCCACGGTCCGATCGACCGCCGCGCGTTCTGGGCCGCCGTCAGCGCCGCCGCACTGGTCGCCGGCTATTCGGTCGTCGATGCGGCAGGCACCCGGCAGACCGAAGGCTGGGCTTCGTTCACGGTCTGGATGATCGTACTCGACAGTGTCGTGTTCTTTCTCGTCGCGATGATGCTGCGAGGACCTGCTCTGGTGGTGGAGATCCGAGACGCCTGGCTTCCGGTGCTGATCGCAGGCACCCTGGGGCTGACGTCGTTCGTGGTATTCCTTTGGGCCTTGAGCCGCAATCCGATTGCCAATGTGGTCGCGTTTCGCGAATGCAGCGTCCTGTTTGCGACGCTGATCGGCGTGCTGTTCCTGAAGGAGCGTGCAACGCCGCGACGACTCTGCTGTGCAGCGCTGATCGCAATGGGGCTGGTCGCGGTCGCCCTGCTCAAGCCGGACTGAGATTCTTCAAACAACCGGAGCCATCACTCCCGGAAATCATAGTTCCATCTTCATCGCATGATGCACAACAGGCGGCCGGCCTGCGGCCCGGACAGGAAAGTTCCGTAAAACCACTGGTTGCCGAATCGCGACAACTAATTCAGTGTTAACTACTTTGCCATTTTCGAGCCTCAGCCTATTGTCCTTGTAGCGTGAGCGTCCTTCAGTCCTGCTGATACTGAGGTGGCCCATGCCTACTGTCCTCATTATTGATGATGATTGTGCCACGCGCGCTGCGCTGGAAACATTATTGAAGAAGAAGCGGTTCTGCGTGTTTCTCGCGCCGGACGGTCCGACCGGCATTCGATTGATCGGCAGCGTGTCCTTCGATGCCGTCGTGATCGACATGTTCATGCCGGGCATGGACGGCATCGCAACCATTCGCGAGCTCATCAAGCTCGATCCCACGGTCCCGTTCATCGCGATCTCCGGTTACGCGTTCACCGACAAGAAACTGGGTGCTCCAGACTTCCTCGGTATGGCAATCAAGCTCGGAGCGACGGCAGCGTTGCAGAAGCCGTTCGACATCCTCGATCTGCTCGAAGCGGTCGATCGTGCGATCGAGGTGCGCCAACGACTTCTGAGCGAGGCGCGGCACGTCGCTCCTCATCCACGTCTGTCAGGAAGGGCTCATGATGAACATCCTGGTCGTTGATGACGAAGTCGGCGTTTGCTGTGTCATCCAGCACCTTCTGGTTCGCGAGGGCTACGCGGTCACTGCCGTCACCGACGGTCGGCTGGCCATGGATGCCGTGTCCCGCGATGATTTCGCCGCGGCTCTGATCGATCTCAACTTGGCCGACATGGACGGCAACGAGGTCATCCGGGCTGCACGGGCGGCCCGGCCCACGATGCCCATCGTGATGATGTCGGGCATGGTGCTGGAATCAGGACGCGGGACGCCTGATTTGCTCGGCCCCTCGCCCAGAATGGTCGGCCTTCATCGTTTGGCGAAGCCGTTCAAGCCGAAAGACCTGTCGCAGCTGATGCGCGACATTCTGGTGCAGGACACCGAGCTTCTCGCCGTCGCGGTTTGACCGCCAGCGATTCTGCCGCTTGCGTCGAGCCGGACGTTTGGAGCGGGTCGCCTCTTCGGCCTTTGCCAGTGAAGCGGCCTGCGACTCGCGGCAGGCGTTGCGGATCTCTTGCTCCCGGTCGGCTACGGGCCGGATCGTGATCGCTGCACGGCATCACCTGCCGCGCGGGCAGACGGGTCACCGACGACGCGAAGCCTTGGGATGTGAGCCCGTTCACACTGGAACAAAGCGGACCGCGGTATATTTGGAACGAAGGGCACCGCTAACCAATTGGGTCCGTCGTGCCCGATCGTTAGAATTTGAACGATCCGCTCAATTTGAAAAAAGTGGAATTTCGCCATCGTGGCTCGCAGTTTGCGCGAGGGCGAGATGAGCGAAGCCGAATACGAGTTGTTGATGGACGTTGTGAGAACCGCTATTGCGCCCGAGACCGAGACCGATTCCATGGCCCGCTTGTTCTCAATTCTGCATTTCCCCACGGCGGCCAACGACAACCAGGGCGCCTGGCCGCTGATCCCGTTTCCGGACGGCTGGTTCGCGGCCTGCTGACGCGCGATCTTCTGTCGTCATGCAAGCCAAGGGATCGGCACGCCGGAACGCTGCCGCGGTCTTCATTTTCTGAGATGGCGACTGCCGAGGCCGCCGCCCTTCAGATAACCGGCGCTACTTCCTGACTGCGAATACCCAGACGACGCCGCCCTGCGGGACGTTGTCCTCCAGACCGATGTCGCCTTTCGAGAGCGCATCCTGGATGCGCTGCGCATCGACGCCCCAGCCGGATTGCACGGCGATGTACTGCGTGCCATCCGCCTCATAGGCGACGGGCATGCCCATGATGCCCGAGTTCGTCTTCTGCTCCCACAGCAGCTCACCGGTCTTGGCATGGAACGCCCGGAACATCCGGTCGTTGGTGCCGCCGACCAGAACGAGATCGCCCGCCGTCGCGGTCACCGACCCGAACAGCTGGGATTTCGGGAAATTGTGCGACCACACCTTCTTGCCTGTCGCCGGATCCCAGGCCTGCAGCTCCCCGAAATGGTCGGCACCGGGCCGCACCGTGAGCCCGATGTCCTCGGCCTTGGTGCCGAGCCAGAGCTGGCCGGGAACGAGCGGCAGCTTCTCCCCGGTGAAGCCGCCGCAGAAATTCTCGTTCGCCGGCACGTAGACGAAGCGCGTCTTCTGGCTGTAGGCCGCGGACGGCCAGTCCTTGCCGCCCCACAACGAGGGACAGAAGTCGACACGCTTGCCGAGCGTCGGCTTGTGCGCGGGATCTACGATCGGCCGTCCCGTCTCGGGCTCAATTCCCTTCCAGACATCGGTGTGGACGAAGTTCCAGCCGTTGACGTAGTTGATTCGCACCGGCGTGCGCTCGAGCACCCAGAAGATGGCGTCGCGTCCGGGATGGATCAGGCTCTTGAAGCTGCGGCCGTCCCGCTGCAGGTCGACCAGCATCGGTGCATCGACCTCGTCCCAGTCCCACGAGTCGTTCTGGTGATACTGGAAATGCGTCTTGATCTTTCCGGTAGCAGGATCCAGCGCGATCACCGAGCTGGTGTAGAGATTGTCGCCGGGGTGCAGGCCCCCCGGCCAGGGCGCGGCGTTGCCGACGCCCCAATACACCGTCTTGGTGTCCTTGTCGTAGGTGCCGGTCATCCAGGCAGACCCGCCGCCATTCTTCCAGTCGTCGCCGCTCCACGTGTCATGCCCGGGCTCGCCTTCGGAAGGAATAGTGAAGGTGCGCCAAAGCTCCTTGCCGTCCTCGGCGTCATAAGCGGCAACATAGCCGCGGACGCCGAACTCGCCGCCGGATCCGCCGACCATCACCTTGCCGTCGACGATGAGCGGCATCAGCGTGAGATATTGTCCCTTCCTGTAGTCCTGGACCTTCTTGTCCCACAGCACCTTGCCGGTCTTGGCGTCGAGCGCGACCAGATGATCGTCCGTCGTGGCGAGGTAGAGCTTGTCCTGCCACAGGCCGACGCCGCGATTGGTCGGATGCAGCTGGAACAGATCCTCCGGGAGCTCGCGCTTGTAGCGCCAGTACTGGTCGCCGGTCTTGGCATTCAGCGCGATCACCTGCCCCATCGGCGTCGTGATGAACATGACGCCGTTGTTGACCAGCGGCGGCGCCTCGTGCCCCTCGACCACGCCGGTGGCAAAGGTCCAGACCGGCACCATGTCCTTGACGTTCGTGGTGTTGATCTGGTCGAGCGGACTATACCCCTGGCCATCATAGGTCCGGCGATAGAGCATCCAGTTGCCTGGCTCGGGATCTTCGAGCCGCGTGGGCGTGACAGGACTGTAGTTGTCGATCGGGCCGGCCACGGCTGCCGGTGTGGCGAGACAGGTGAACGCCAGGGTGCTCGATAGCAGCCATTGCTTGATCGCGGTGGACGTGATGGACATGGACAAACCTCCCCTGCTTCGTTTTTCGATTCACTTGTTGTCGTGACGGGTGTCGAGACGATGCGAGTTCCGATAGGCACATGGGATCTCATCAGCCCTGTTGGCCGCCTACCTTTCCAATGAAGGACGCAGCGATCATGAGCGCGCCGTCCTTGATCACGAGGGGAAGCGCGGCGAGCCGCCGGGGCGCGGGGCCGAACACGACCTGCGCCCCGCGCCTCGGGTCGTACTCGGAATTGTGGCACATGCATTTGAAGACATCGTCGTTGCCCTCGGTCGCCTTGATCCAGGCCGTGACCGGGCATCCCGCATGCGAGCAGATGGCCGAATAGGCGACGATGCCTTCGGCCGCACGCCGACGCGTGTCTTCGTCGAGTTCGTTTGGATCGAGCCTGACGAGCAGCACCTCGTTCAATCGCGACCCGTCACGCACGATCGCATTCGCTGGATCCTTCGGCCACCCATGAACCGGTGGCTCGCCAATCTTCAAGTCATCAGGCGTGACCGTCTGCCCTTCGCGTTCCCCTTCCGAGAACACGATCAGGTCGCCTTTTTGCGGCCGCTTCTCCTTGCGCGGATCGTCGTCATCGGCCGCCGCGCTGGCAACCGTTGCGCATGCGGCAAGCGTGCCGAAAACCACCGAGCGGCGTGTCGGGTGATCATCCATGACAGATCTTTGCGTGTGAAGTTGTGTGCGAGTCGCAGGCGTGCTGTTTTAGGGAGCTCGACTCCCCGCAACGCACCCTGACATAGAATAATTAGAACGACACAACCTTACGAAATCAAGGCGTGTTGCGCGATTTCGCCGCGATGTCTTCAACTATCGTCGCTGCTGCGCGTCATCGCCGGTGCAGCGGTTCGGCGAAAGCTCCTCGTGATCGGAAGCGACGGTGTCGCCAGCTCCGTCTGGAATTGCGACCACGCGAGTTGTGGACCATGGTTCGCGATGAGGGCGGCGCGACAATCCCTCTATGCGCTGCCGTGCCCGATGCCGACCAGTTCGAAACGCGGCTGGGCGGATCGAAATTCCAGCTGGCCGAAGGCCCGGATCGACGACGTCGGCCTTCGCGACGAGAATGGTTGCCTAACCGAGAGATTGCCTATATTGCTCCGCCCACAGGGGCCACGTGGCGGAGTGGTTACGCAGCGGTCTGCAAAACCGTTTACACCAGTTCAATTCTGGTCGTGGCCTCCACTCGATCAAAATCAAGCGGTTGGACTACCCATTGGGGCCGCGAACCGGCGCTAGATGGGCAGATCGTCGATGCCGCCGGGATAGCTGACCTGCGCGCGCGGCCAAGTCAGAATTGCCCCTCGTTCACCGGCCGAGACGCCCGTCCGATCCGAGCCGGATCTGCCGGCCAGCCGGGGCGCGTAATCCCGGAACTGCACCACATTGGACTTTTCTGCTTCCGGCATGGCTCTCATCCTCGTTCCATGCGGCAATGCAAGAAGCGTACCTCCGGTTCCTAAACCCGCCGTTTACGGTTGCGCCAATCCGGCTTGCGGGCCTTTGGGCGGGGCGTGAGCTCCGGCTGCGCTTTTTCCACCTCCCGATACCGCGCCAGCATGCGCTCGAAGCTCGCGTCGAGGGCCGTGGCGATCTCCGGCCGCCGTTCCAGCGCGGCCATCAGCATCCCCGCAGCCTCGATGGTCGACAGCCCGTCGCGGCGCGGTTCGCGCCGCAGCCGGCCGTAGCGCGACGGCTGCCGCGGCCCGAGGATCACGCGCTGGCATTTCAGCATCCACGGATTGCGCCACCACAGCGCCTTGGCCTGGCTCCAGGTGCCGTCGAGCAGGATCACGCCCTCGATCGACTTGAGGATGGCGCGCTGGTTGTCGGCGACCTCACCCTTGCGGGTCACCGCGACCACCTCGCTCTCGGGATCGAGCTCGGCCGCCTTCGCCGAGCCGAGATAGAGAATGGCCCAGCGCGCGGGATCGGCGACCGGCCGTCCCAGTGCCTTGGCGAGGCTTGGCCAGGATAGCCCGACCTTGACCACCGCGTTCTTGAAATGCAGGGCGGCGAGCCGCGCGGTGCCGAGCGCGCGATCCTGCTCCTGCGGATGCTGCAGGATCAGGAGCCCCAGCCGGCTCTCCAGCGGTGTGACGCTGTCGCAGATGCACAACGGCAGCGGTTTCTGGCAACGCGGGCAATCGGGCGGCGCCTCGGTGGCGAGCGGCGGATGGTCGTGTGGTTCTGGCATGCGGCGGCTATACGCGCCCGCGGACAGGGCCACAACGGCTCATTCAGCGGGCGCGGCGAGCGGCTCCGGGGTCGAGCGGCGGCGCAGCCGGTCGATCAGCAGGTAGATCACCGGCGTGGTGTAGAGGGTGAGGATCTGCGACACCAGCAGCCCGCCGATGATGGTGATGCCGAGCGGGCGGCGCAGCTCGGTGCCCGGACCGGTCGCGATCACCAGCGGCAGGCCGGCGAACAGCGCGGCGAGGGTCGTCATCAGGATTGGGCGAAAGCGCACCCGGCAGGCCTCGAAGATCGCATCGGCCGAGGACATGCCGCGCTGGCGCTCGGCCTCGAGCGCGAAATCGACGAGCATGATGCCGTTCTTCTTGACGATGCCGATCAACAGGATGATGCCGACGAAGGCGATCACTGTCAGCGGTGTGTTGGTGACCTGCAAAGCGAGCAGCGCGCCGAGCCCGGCCGACGGCAGGGTCGAGATGATGGTCAGCGGATGCGCCAGGCTCTCATAGAGCACGCCGAGCACGATATACATCGCGGCCAGGGCGAACAGGATCAAGAGCGGCTGGCGGCCGCTGCTCTTGTTGAAGTCCCCGGCATTGCCGTCGAAGCTGCCGCGGATGCCCTCCGGCATGTGCAGCTCGTCGACGGCGCGCTGGATGTTGGCGGTCGCGGTCTGCAAGGGCACGTCCGGCAGCAGGTTGAACGACACGGTGGTCGAAGGGAACGATTGCGAGTGATACACCGCCAGCGGTGACAGGCCACGCTCGGCCTTGACCAGCGCCGACAACGGCACCTGCGCGTCCCCTGCCCCGGCCACATAGATGCGGTCGAGATTGGAGGGATCGGTCTGGAATTTCGGGTCGATCTCCAGCACGACCATGTACTGGTTGCGCTGGCTGTAGACGATCGATATCTGGCGTTGCGCGAAGGCGTTGTTGAGCGCGTTGTCGATATCCTGGACGCGGACGCCGAGGCTCGCCGCCTTTTGTCGGTCGATCCGCAGCGCGAGCTGCAGGCCACCGGGATCGCGGTCGCTGGAAATGTCGGTGATGCCGTCAACCGTCTCCAGGCGCTTGGCGACAATCGGCGCCCATTTCTGCAGAAGGTCGAGATCTGGGCTGCTCAATGTGTACTGATAGTCGGAATCGCTCTGACGGCCGCCGGTGCGCACGTCCTGCGCGGCGAACATGAAGAGCCGAATGCCGGGGACCGTCGCGAGGCTCCGCCTGAGGCGGTTGATCACGAGCTCAGTGGAGACGCCCTCGCGCTCCGCCGGGGGCTTGAGATTGATGAACATGGTGCCGCGGTTGGACGTCGCGCCACCCGGCCCGCCGCCGCCCCCGATCGTCGAGCCGATACCGGCCACGGCGGGATCGGCCATCACGATGTCAGCGAGCCGCTGCTGCAGACCAAGCATGGACTGGAACGAAATGTCGGCCGAGGCGCGCGTCGCACCGATGACGAAGCCGGAATCGTCGGTCGGGAAATAGCCCTTGGGCACCTTGATGTAGAGCGTCACCGTGAGCGCGATGGTGGCGAAGAACACGATCAGGGTGAGAAACGGATAAACCAGCACGCCGCGCAGCGTCCAGGCATAGAAGCGGACCATGCCGGACAGCGCGCCTTCGACGATACGGTCGAACCAGGTGGCACGATCGGACAGCGTCTCCTTGATGTAATGCGCGCAGATCATCGGCGTCACCGTCAGCGACACCAATGTCGACACGACGATTGCGAAGGTCAGCGTCAGCGAGAACTCACGCAGGAGACGGCCAACGACGCCGTCCATGAAGATCAACGGCACGAAGGCCGCAATCAAGGAAAGGCTGATCGACAACACGGTAAAGCCGATCTGGCGGGCGCCATCGAGCGCGGCGCGCATCGGCGACAGGCCATGCTCGAGATTGCGGTACATGTTCTCGATCATGACGATGGCGTCGTCGACGACGAAGCCGACGGAGATCGCGAGCGCCATCAGTGACAGATTGTCGATCGAGAAGCCTGCGAGCCACATCGCCGCGCAGGTACCGGCGAGCGCCAGCGGCACCGAGACGCCGGCCGCGACCGTCGGCACCAAGCGGCGAAGGAACAGGAATACGACGACCATCACCAGCACGGCGGTCGCGAGCAAGGTCCACTGCATGTCGTCGACCGAGGCGCGAATGGTCCCGGTGCGGTCGACCAGAGTGGAGATCTCGATGCCCGCCGGCAGCCATTGCTTGAGCTCCGGGATCAGCGCCTTCACACGGTCGACCGTCTCGATCACGTTGGCATCGCCCTGCTTGGCGATCTGGATCAGCACCGCTGGCTGCTTGTTGAACCAGGCGATCGAACGCACGTTGCGTACGGAATCCTCGACGTCGGCGACATCCGACAGCCGCACGAAGCTGCCATTGCTGCTCTTGATCAGGATGTCGCGGAATTCGGCCGCGCTGCGCATCTGCCGGTTGATGGCGATGGTCTCGCTCTGGCGGCCGCCCTCGAAGATGCCGACAGGCCCGATCGGATTGGCATTGATGATCGCCGTCCGGACATCGTCGGTCGAAATGCCGGCATTGGCGAGCGAGACCGGATTGAGCGCGATGCGCACGGCGGGTTGATCGGCGCCGCTGACAGTGACGTTACCGACGCCGGGCACCTGGAACAGCCGCTGCGCCAGCACGGTGTCGGCGACGTCGTACATCGCGCTCGTCGTCATCGTCTTCGAGGTCAGCGCGAGAACGAATACGGGAGCCGCGGCCGTGTTCGCCTTGCGGAACCGCGGCAGCGCCGGAAGGTCGCTCGGAAGGTCCGACAGCGAGGCATTGATGGCTGCCTGCACGTCGCGCGCCGCCTTGTCGATGTCGCGGCCGATCGAGAATTGGATCTGGATGTTGGTGGTGCCGAGCGAGCTCGTCGAGGTGATCTGGTTGACGCCAGCAATCTCGCCGAGTCGCCGCTCCAGCGGCGCCGCGACCGTCCCCGCCATGACGGACGGGTCCGCACCCGGGCGCGACGCGCTGACGAAGATCGCGGGGAAGTCGACGTTCGGCACCGGTGCGACGGGAAGGAAGATATAGGCGACGATCCCGACCAGGAACAGGCCGATCGAGAGCAGCGTGGTGCCGACCGGCCGGCGAATGAACGGCTCGGAGATCGAGGCCATCACTGGATGCCTTCGGTCGCACCTGCGATCGGCGGCGACGGCAGGTCCGGCGCCGACGGCAGCGCGCGCTCGAAGCGACGATTGATGCGGTCGAGCGCGAGATAGATGACCGGCGTCGTGTACAACGTCAGCAATTGGCTGAGCAGCAGGCCGCCGATGATGGAGATGCCGAGCGGAAAGCGCAGCTCCGAGCCGGTGCCGCTCTCGATCGCCAGCGGCAGCGCGCCGAACAGCGCGGCCAGGGTCGTCATCATGATCGGGCGGAAGCGCAGGAGACACGCCTGCACGATGGCGTCGTAGGGGGTGCGGTTCTCGTGACGCTCCGCCTCGAGCGCGAAGTCGATCATCATGATCGCGTTCTTCTTGACGATGCCCATCAGGAGGATGATGCCGATCAGGCCGATCACCGAGAGATCCTGGCCGAACAGCATCAAGGCCAGGATGGCGCCGACGCCCGCCGACGGCAGCGTCGACAGGATCGTGATCGGATGGATGTAGCTCTCATAGAGCACGCCGAGCACGATGTAGATCGTAACCACGGCCGCGAGCAGCAGCCAGGGTTGGCCGGCCAGCGACTTGGCGAACTCGGCGGCATCGCCCGAATAGACGCCGATGATGCTGCCGGGCATGCCGATGCGGTTCTCGGTCGCATGAAGCGCGTCGACCGCCTCGCTGAGCGCCGCGCCGGGCGCGAGGTTGAAGCTCAGCGACACCGCCGGAAACTGCGCCTGATGCGAGATCGCCAGCGGCGCCGTGGTGCGCTTGAGGCTTGCCACCGCAGAGAGCGGCACCTGGCCGCCGGCGCCAGGCAGATAGAGCTTCGACAGGACCGACGGGTCGCGCTGATACATCGGCAGCGCCTCCAGCACCACGCGGTACTGGTTGGCCTGGCCGTAGATCGTCGAGATCTGCCGCTGCGCGAAGGCGTCATTGAGCGTGTCGGTGACGCCCTGCAGGCTGACGCCGAGCTGGCCGGCGCGCTGGCGGTCGATGGTCAGCTCCGCGCGCAGGCCGCCCTCCTGGGCTTCGGAGGAGACGTCGCGGAATAGAGGGTCGCGGCGCATTTCTCCGACAAGCTGCCTCGCCCATTTCGACACCTCGGCGGCATCGGCACCGGTCAGCGTGTACTGGTACTGCGAGCGGCTCGCCTGGGTCGAGATCTGCACGTCCTGGACCGGCTGGAAGTACACGGTCATGCCGGGCACGCCCGAGGTCTTCTGCTTCAGCCGGTCGATCACCTCGGCGACCCCGTCCTGCCGCTCGCCAAGTGGCTTCAAGGTCATGACGAGACGGCCGACATTGGTGGTCGGATTGACCGATCCGGCGCCGATCACCGAGACGACGCCGACGACGTCGGGGTCAGCCTGGATCGCGGCGGCGACGTCCGCCTGGCGCTTCTTCATTTCGGCGAACGACACGTCAGGGCCGGCTTCGGTCACCGCCGTGATCGAGCCGGTATCCTGCAGCGGCAGGAAGCCCTTGGGCGCGACGACGTAGAGCGCCAAGGTCGCCGCCAAGGTTGCGAAGGTCACGACGAGCGTCTCGGTCTGGCGGTCGAGCACCCAGAGCAGGCTGCGGTGATAGACCGCTACCGTGCGGTCGATGAAGCGGCTGATGGCGTTCAGCCCCGGCAGCACCCATTCCTCGCTGGCATGCTTCAACAGCCGCGAGCACATCATCGGCGTCAGGGTCAGCGAGACCACCGCCGACGTCACGACTGCGATCGTCAAGGTCAACGCGAACTCGCGGAACATGCGACCGACAAGCCCGGACATGAACAGCAGCGGAATGAACACCGCGATCAGCGACACGGTCAGCGAGATCACGGTGAAGCCGATCTCGCGCGCGCCGCGCAGCGAGGCGTTCATCGCGCTCTCGCCATTCTCCATGTGGCGCACGATGTTCTCGATCATCACAATGGCGTCGTCGACGACGAAGCCGGTGCCGATGGTGAGTGCCATCAGCGAGAGATTGTCGAGACTGAAACCGGCGAAGTACATCACGCCGAAGCTCGTGATCAGCGACAGCGGCAGCGCGACGCCGGCGATGATCGTGGCGCGCAGCGAGCGCAGAAACAGCAGCACAACCAGCGTCACCAGCACCACGCTGAGCACCAGCGTGAACTGCACGTCGTGCACCGAGGAGCGGATGGTCACGGTGCGATCGCTGACGATGGCGAGCTTCACGCCGGCGGGAAGCGTGCGCTGCAGCTTCGGGATCTCGGCACGGATCTGCTTGACGACCTCGATGACGTTGGCACCCGGCTGGCGCTGGATGTCGAGGATGACCGCAGGGACACCCTGGTACCAGCCGCCGGTCCGATCGTTCTCCAGACCATCGATAATCGTTGCGACATCGCCGATCGTGACCGGCGAGCCGTTGCGGTAGGCGATGATGATCGGCTTGTAGGCGTCGGCGGCTCCGATCTGGTCGTTGGCCGTGATCAGATAGGCCTGCTGGGCACCGTCGAGCGACCCCTTGGGACCGGAGACGTTGGCGCCTGCGATGGCGGCGCGCAGGTCCTCCATCGAGATGCCATAGGCGGCGAGCCGCGCCAGGTCGGCCTGCACGCGCACCGCGGGCTTGAGTCCGCCGAGCACCGAGACGCGGCCGACGCCGGAGACCTGGCTCAGCCGCTGCGCCAGGATCGTGTCGGCCATGTCGCTCATCGCGCGCAAAGAGATCGTGTCCGAGGTCAGCGCGAGCGTCATGACCGGTGCGTCGGCCGGATTGACCTTGGCGTAGGTCGGCGGATAGGGCAGCGACTTCGGCAAGACGCCGGCGGCGGCATTGATCGCCGCCTGGACGTCCTGCGTGGCGCCATCGATGTCGCGTCCGAGATCGAACTGCAGCGAGATCTGGCTGACGCCGAACGAGCTCGTCGAGTTCATCGCCGAGAGCGACGGGATCTGGCCAAGCTGGCGCTCCAGCGGCGCCGTGATCAGCGAGGCGATCACATCGGGGCTGGCGCCCGGCAGTTGCGTCGTCACCTGGACGGTCGGGAAGTCGACCTGCGGCAGCGCCGAGACCGGCAGCGCGAGATAGCCGAGCAGGCCGCCGATCAGCAGCGCGACGCCGAGCAGCGAGGTAGCGATAGGACGGCGGATGAAGGGTTCGGAGACGCTCATCGCGACTGCTCGTCACTCTTGCGGTCGCGTCATGGCTGCGCCTTCGCGCCGCGACCTGCTTCACTCCCTCCCTGGGGCGCTGCACCGGCATCGGTCTGGCCCGCGGCCTGAGGCCTGCGACGCGGCTCGCCGTCCTTCGGCGCGCCGTCAGGCGGAGCTCCGCCCTCCTTGGCCTGGTCCTTGCCTTGATCCTTTGCTTGCGGATTGCGGCCGCGTTTGCGTGGCGCCAGATCGGCCTGCGGCGTCTGCTCGGCGCGCCCGACCACCACTTTGACGCCCTCGGCGAGGTTGGCAAAGCCTGTCGTCACCACACGGTCCGAGGGGCTCAAGCCGCTCGCGATCACGGCCTCGCTCTCATTCTGCTGCACGACCGCCACCGGATGCGCAGAGACGATGTCGCCCTCGCCGATCACGTAGCTGAACGTACCTGCCGGCCCGCGCTGCACGGCCGACGTCGGCACCGTGATCGCCTGCGACAGGGTCTCGACCTTGAGGCGGACATTGACGAACTGTCCCGGCCAGAGCTGAAATCTGCCGTTGGGGAATTCTGCTTTCAGCTTCAGCGTGCCCGTCGTCTGATCGACCTGGTTGTCGATGCCCCGCAACGTGCCGGTGTCAATGACGGTGACGCCGTCATTGCCGAACACGTCGACGGCGAGCGGTCCCTTGGCGGCGGCCGCATTGACGCGCATGATCTGCTGCTGGGGCAGGCTGAACTGAACCGCAATCGGCTGCAGCTGCGTGATGACGACGAGGCCGGTCGCGTCAGAGGCATGAACGATGTTGCCCTGGTCGACCTGGCGCAGGCCGGCGCGGCCGGAGAGCGGCGCCACGATCTTGGTGTAGCTCAAGGTCGTCGCCGCATTGTCGATCGCGGCCTGATCCGCCTTGATCAGCGCCTGCTGCTGCGCCACCACCGCGCGCTGCGTGTCGGCCTGCTGCTTGGAGCCGGCATTGCTGGCGGCGAGCTGCTCGTAGCGGGCGAGGTCGAGCTTCTGGTTGGCGAGTTGCGCCTCGTCCTGCGCCTTCTTGGCAACGGCCTGATCGTACTGCGCCTGATAGATCGCCGGATCGATCTCCGCGAGCACGTCGCCCTTCTTGACGTCCTGCCCTTCGACGAAATTGACCGCGATCAGCTTGCCGTCGACCTGCGAGCGCACCGTGACCGTGTTCAGCGCGCGCACCGCGCCGACGCCGTCGAGATAGACCGGCACGTCCTTGATGGCAGGCGAGGCAGCCAGGACCGGAACGGGAAGGTCGGGCCGCGCGAAGCGGTTATTGGCCTGCTGCTTCTGCTGCATCGCCGACCAGCCGATATAGCCGAGGCCGCCGAGGATCAGCAGCGTGATCGCGATCGACACCAGTCGCCGTGCCACGCTGGACCGCGCGCGCTTCACTGCCGCTGCTCCCTTCTCGTCCGGTTTAAAGAGCATCGGCCGACTTCTCCATGCGCGGCTCCCAGCCGCCGCCGAGCGCCTGGTAGAGGCTCACAAACGCCTGCAGGCGCGCCAGTTGCGCCTGCGATAGCGCGTCCTCGGCCTGGAACAGCGTCAATTGCGTATTCAAGACGGTCACGATGTCGGCAGTTCCCGCGCGCAACTGCTGCTCTGACAATTCGAACGCACGCCGCGAGGCGGCGACGACCTGGCGCTGCAATTGCAGTCGGATCGTGGTCTGCTTGATCGAGAACAGCGCATTGTCGACGTCGGTGAAGGCCTGGATCACGGTCTTGCGGTAGGTCTGCAGCAGTTCATCCTGCCGCGCCTTGGCGTTCTCGAAGTTGCCCAGAATCCGGCCGCCGTCGAAGATCGGCTGGGTCAGGCTGCCGGCGAGGCTGAAGAACGCCGCATGCGGCTGAAACAGCGACACCAGTGCCGCGCTCTGGTAGCCGCCGTTGCCCGTGAGCTGGATGCTCGGAAAGAACTGCGCCCGCGCGCTGCCGACATTGGCCGTTGCCGATGCCAATTGGGCCTCCTGCCGGCGGATGTCCGGACGCTGCGTCAGGATCTCCGACGGCAGACCAGGCGTGACCCGCGGAGTCCTGATCTGATCGAGCGAGCCGCCAATGACCCGAATGCCTTCGGGCGATCGCGCGACCAGCACGGCCAGGGCATTGACGTTCTGATCGAGCGTCTGGCGCAGCGGCGGCACCGCCGCCTTCTGATTGGCGAGCACGCTCTCCTGCTGCGCGACGTCGAGATCGTTGCCGGTGCCAGCCTTCTGCCGCTCGCGGATGGCATCGAGCACACGCGTGGCGCTGGCGATGTTGCGCTCAGCCGTCCGAATCCGATCCTGCGCGGCCAGCACCTGGAAATAGGCATTGGCGACGGTGGCAAGCGTCGTCAACTGCGTGACGTCGCGGTCGAAGCGGTTGGCTACCGCGGTTTCCTCGGCCGCCTGCAGCGCGTCGCGATTCTGGCCGAAGAAGTCGAGCTGGTAGCTCGCAGAGAGCGAGGCTTGGTAATTGACGACCTCGCGGCCGCCATTGGTGAGCCCGCTGGAGCTCGACCCGGACGTGCGCGAATAGGTCTCCTGCCCCGTGCTCGACAGGCTTGGCAGCAGCGCCGCGCCGGCCTGCCGCGCCAGCGCATCGGCCTGCCGGAACCTTGCCACAGCAGCGGCAATGTCGAGGTTGACGCTCTGCGCCTCCTCCATCAGCTGGGTCAGCTCGCGTGATCCGAAGCCGCGCCACCAATCCAGCGGCGGCGGCGCCGCCATATCGGAACCGGACGCCGCCTTGTAGCGCTGGGGCAAGTCGAGGGCCGGATCGGGAATATCCTGCGTCAGCAGGCAGCCGGCCGAGTTCGCCGCCAATCCGATCGCCGCCAGCCAGTGGACAAATCGCCGCAGGATAGCCGGCACACGGCGCTCCCGCATCCCGGCGACGATCCGCGGGTCAGCGGACGCGCGGCAAGGCTCGTCGACGGCGATCGGCACGATGGACACTGGCGTGATGCTTCCCTGTAGTCTTGGGAATCATTCTAGCCGCAGCCCACGGCGGCGGACAGCCCTGCAGCCCCCCTCGCCCCAGCAGCGATGGTGCCGATAAAGTCCACCGAATCGACGAATCTCCCGTAAATCAGCGGAGTTTCGTGCAGGCAGGGCCACGGGCCCCCGGCTGCCGCCTTACCAAGATTTCATCTGTCGAATACCGTTTTGGCCGGGGTGTGACGCGGCGAGCGCGGCCGTGAAACCCTTTGGCGGGGACTCCGTAACTTGCACGTGAACTTCAGGGGGCATTCATGCGAGTTGCGGTGGTCGGAACGGGTATTGCGGGTAACGCCGCGGCCTGGTCCCTGGCGAAACGTTATCCGATCACCGTCTACGAGCGTGATCTCCGTCCGGGCGGCCACAGCCATACCGTGACGATCGACTATGACGGCGCTCCGGTCTCGGTCGACATCGGCTTCATCGTCTACAACGAGCTGAACTATCCTGAGCTCACCGCCTTGTTCGACCATCTGGGGGTCGAGACGGTCGACAGCAGCATGAGCTTTGCCGTCACCGCGGATGCCGGCCGCTTCGAATGGAAAGGTGGCGGAAACACCTGGCTCGACACCGCCAAGGGGCTGTTCGCGCAGCCGAGCAACCTGCTGTCGACATCCTATCTCTGGATGCTCAGGGACATCCTGACCTTCAACGAGCAGAGTACAGCCGACTTCAAGGCCGGCCGCCTGCATGGCCTTACGCTCGGTGATTATTTCCGGCGCAACCATTTCGCCCCGCGACTGCTCACCGACTATCTGGCGCCAATGGGGGCCGCGATCTGGTCAGCCCCGGCGTCCGAGATGCTGGACTTCCCGGCCGAGAACTTCGTCGCGTTCTTCAGCAATCACAGGTTGCTGCAATATGACCGTCCGGTCTGGCGCACCGTCAAGGGCGGCAGCCGCCGCTATGTGGAGAAGCTGACGTCGAGCTTCCGCAACCAGATCAGGCTCGGCAGCGCCGTGACCAGCATCGAACGCACCGCCCACGGCGTCGTCGTTCAAGACAGCAGCGGGCGTCGGGACACCTATGATCACGTGGTGATTGCCGCACACAGCGACCAGGCCTTGTCGATGCTCACCGACGCGGACGAGCGGGAGCGCGGCATCCTCGGTGCGATCAAATATTCGCCCAACACGATCTATCTGCACCGTGACAGCAGGCTGATGCCGAGGCGCCGCCGCGCCTGGGCCTCGTGGAATTTCCTGCGCTGGCAGCGTGAGGGCGTTCCCATGAACGACGTCGCCGTCACCTATTGGATGAACAACCTGCAGGACATCGACGACGCCAAGCCGCTGTTCGTCAGCCTCAACCCACCCTTCGCTCCGGCCCCGGAGCTGACCTTTGGCAAATACATCTGTGAGCACCCACAATATACGGCTGCGGCCTTTGCGGCGCAGAAGCGCCTGGCAGCGATTCAGGGGCAGCGCCATACTTGGTTCTGCGGGGCCTGGACCGGCTACGGCTTCCATGAGGACGGGCTGCGCTCGGGTCTCGCCGTGGCGGAGGCGCTCGGCGCGAGCGTGCCATGGCGCGGGTTTCCCACCGAGCTCGCCGAGGCTGCGGAATAGGCGCGATATGGACATGGATCACTCGGGACAGGATGACCGAACGGAAGCGGCCGCGCTCTATGTCGGAGAGGTCATGCATGCCCGCATGCGGCCGACCACGCACCGCTTCCGGTATCGCGTTATGAGCCTGCTGATCGATCTCGGCCGGCTCGACCAGGTGGACCGGCAGGCCTCGCTGTTCGGGGTCAATCGGCGAGCGCTCTACAGCTTCCACGAGGCCGACCACGGTCCGCGCGACGGCTCGTCGCTGCTGGCCTATGCGCAGACCTGCGCGGCGGATCAGGGGATCGATCTCGGCGGCGGACGCGTGCTGTTGCTGTGCTATCCGCGGCTGCTCGGCTACGTGTTCAATCCGCTGTCGGTCTATTTCTGCTATCGCAGCGACGGCACCCTGGCGCTGATGATCTACGAGGTCCGCAACACCTTCGGCGAGATCAAGCCCTATGTGCTGCCGGTCAGATCCAATGAGCTGTCCGCGGCAGGGCTGCGCCAGACGCAGGACAAGACCTTCTACGTCTCGCCGTTCATCGACATGGCGATGCGCTACCATTTCCGGGTCATGCCGCCGGGCGACAAGGTCAAGTTGCGGATTCTGGAAACTGGCCCCGACGGGCCCCTGCTCGCTGCAACCTTCTCTGGCCGCCGTCGCGGGCTGACGTCTGGCTCCCTGCTCGCAGCCTTCGTCTCGCTCCCGCTGGTGACTGTCAAAATCTTCGCCGCGATCCATTGGGAGGCACTGCGGCTGTGGGCCAAAGGCGTCCGCCTCGTCCCGCGTGGCGAAATCAGTGCAAGCCCTGGAACCAATACCGGCTTGGCGGGGAACGGCAGCCACGCTTATATGTCACGACGCTGACCGGAAACGGCCGGCTCGCTCTGCGTCCGTGATCCCTGCCCGCACAGGTGCCGCACCGGCCAGCCGACGGGGACGTGGGCTGGAGCCGTTTGCGTGAGTGGACCTGCCATGCCGGACGTCATCCCAGTCACCCCTGATACCATCGACAAGGTGCTTGCCGATCTTCCCCGCCTGCCCCGCCTTGCCCTCGGCTTCGGCTCGCGGTTGCGAAAAGGCACGCTCGACGTGACCCTGCCGGACGGACGGGTGATCCGGCTTGGCGGCGTTGAGCCCGGGCCGGCCGCCGCAATGATCCTGGCCAATTACGGCTTCGCATCGCGTCTTCTCAATGGCGGCGACATCGGCATCGCCGAGGCCTATCTGAACGGCGACTGGGATACGCCGGACCTGACGCAGTTTCTCTATCTGTTCTGCGTCAACCAGCACCTGCTGCAGTCGATGCTGGAAGACAAGCCGCTGATCCGGTTTGCCCAGCTGGTCCGGCACTGGTTCAACCGCAACACCAAGCGTCAGGCGAAGCGCAACATCTATGCCCATTACGACATCGGAAATTCGTTCTACTCGGCCTGGCTGGATCCGAGCATGACCTATTCCTCGGCCTTGTTCGAGGAGCACACCACCGACCTCACTGCAGCGCAGACCAACAAGTACAAGCGGCTGGCCGAGGCGATCGATCTCAAGCCCGGGCAGAAGCTGCTCGAGATCGGCTGCGGCTGGGGCGGCTTTGCCGAATATGCCGCCAAGACGTTCGGCGCCAAGGTCGTTGGGTTGACGATCAGTCAACAGCAGCGCGACTTCGCGCAGCGCCGCATCCAGGAGGCCGGGCTCGCCGAGAAGGTCGAAATCCGCCTGCAGGATTACCGGGACGAGCGTGACCACTACGATCGCATCGCCTCGATCGAGATGATCGAGGCGGTCGGCGAACAATTCTGGCCGAAATATTTCTCGCAACTGCGAGACCGCCTGCTGCCGGGCGGACTGGCCGGTGTCCAGGCAATCACCATCCAGGACAGCCTGTTCCAGCACTACCGCCGCGAGGTCGACTTCATCCAGCGCTACGTCTTTCCCGGCGGCATGTTGCCGACACCGCAGATTCTGAAGTCGCTCGGCGACCGCTTTGGCATACCCGTCATCCGCGAGCGGATCTTCGGGGAAGATTATGCCAGGACGCTTGCGATCTGGCGAAATAACTTCCGAGAGGCTTGGCCGGACCTCACGCCCGCCGGATTCGACGAGCGCTTCAGGCGGCTCTGGGAATATTATCTGTCCTACTGCGAAGCGGGTTTCCTCTCCGGGAATATCGATGTTCGCCAGGTCGTCTTTGCGAAATCGGGGGGCTGATCCAGCCGGCTTACGCTCCCCTGGATATCAGGCTAGGGTCCTCTTAAGTGTGCTCGAGGAAACTCCTACGGTATCTGCAAAATGACCATTCATAACGACGTCGTCGCGGCGATCGGCAACACACCGCTGATCAAGCTCAAGCGCGCCTCGGAGGCGACGGGCTGCACCATTCTCGGCAAGGCCGAGTTCATGAACCCGGGCCAGTCGGTCAAGGACCGCGCCGGCAAGTGGATGATCCTGGAGGCCGAGAGGCGTGGCGATCTCAAGCCCGGCGGCCTCGTGGTGGAGGCCACTGCCGGCAACACCGGCATCGGTCTGGCCGTGGTCGCCAGCGCGCGCGGCTATCGCACGCTGATCGTGATTCCGGAGACGCAGAGCCAGGAAAAGAAGGACATGCTGCGGCTGTGCGGCGCGGAGCTGGTCGAGGTGCCGGCGTTGCCGTTCAGCAATCCCAACAACTATCAGCATGTCGGCCGCAGGCTCGCCGACGAACTGCGCATGACCGAGCCCAACGGCGTGCTGTTCGCCGACCAGTGGAACAACCTCGACAACGCCAAGGCGCATTATGAGTCCACGGGACCCGAGATCTGGGAGCAGACCGACGGCAAGGTCGACGGCTTCATCTGCGCGGTCGGCACCGGCGGCACGATCGCCGGCACGAGCCGCTATTTGAAGGACAGGAACAAGGACATTGTCACCGCCTGTGCCGACCCGCACGGCTTCGCGATGTACGAATGGTTCAAGAACGGGGTCGTCAAATCGACGCCCGGCGATTCCATCACCGAAGGCATCGGCATCGGTCGTGTGACGCCCGTGATCGAGACCGCCAAGGTCGACGACGCGTTCCTGGTGTCCGACGAGGACGCCGTCAACACGATCTACGACCTCGTGCAGCATGAAGGCCTGTGCCTGGGAGGCTCGACCGGCGTCAACGTCGCTGGCGCGGTGCAACTCGCCAGGAAGCTCGGCCCCGGCCACACCATCGTGACCATCCTGTGCGACTCCGGTGCGCGCTATCAGTCGAAGCTGTACAATCCGGAGTTCATGCGTTCGAAGAACCTGCCGGTGCCGGCCTGGCTGGAGCGGCGCAGCGGGATCAAGCCGCCTTTCGTTTGAGGGCGAGTAGCGAGTAGCGAGTAGAATTTCTCGCCCTATTCGCAAGTCCCGATTCGCTTCCTCATCAATGCCGCAGAATCTGGCTCAGGAACAGCTTGCTGCGCGCATGCTGCGGGTTGGCGAAGAATTCCTGCGGCGTGTTCGATTCGATGATCTGGCCGGCGTCCATGAACACGACGCGGTTGGCGACCTCGCGTGCAAAGCCCATCTCGTGGGTCACGACCAGCATGGTCATGCCCTCCTTGGCGAGATCGACCATGGTGTCGAGCACCTCCTTCACCATCTCGGGATCGAGCGCCGAGGTCGGCTCGTCGAACAGCATGACCTTCGGGTTCATCGCCAGCGCGCGCGCGATGGCAACGCGCTGCTGCTGACCGCCCGACATCTGGCCCGGATATTTCTGCGCCTGATGCGGGATCTTGACCCGCTCCAGGAACTTCATCGCAGTCGCCTCGGCTTCCTTCTGCGGGATGTTGCGCACCCAGATCGGAGCCAGGGTGCAGTTCTCCAGCACGGTCAGATGCGGAAACAGGTTGAAGCTCTGGAACACCATGCCGACCTCACGGCGGACTTCGTCCACCCGCTTGAGATTCGGACCCAGATCGATGCCGTCGACATTGATCTCGCCCTCCTGGAATTCCTCCAGCGCGTTGATGCAGCGGATCAAGGTCGACTTGCCCGAGCCCGAGGGCCCGCAGATCACGATGCGCTCACCCTTTCCGACGGAGAGGTTGATGTCGCGCAGGACGTGGAATTCGCCGTACCATTTGTTGAGGGCGGAAATGCTGACGATCGAATTTGCAGTCATGGATCTCTCGACGATATCTGGGTCAATGGCGCCGGTGCGCGTTGAGGCGGCGCTCGACCAGCATGGAGTAGCGTGACATGCCGAAACAGAAGGCGAAGTAGATCATTCCTGTGAAGGCAAAGCCGGTGAAAGCCGTGGTCGGTGTCGCCCAGACCGGATCGGCCAACGAAGCCTTGAGGCTGCCGAGCAAGTCGAACAGCGCCACGATCGAGACCAGCGAGGTGTCCTTGAACAGCGAGATGAAGCTGTTGACGATACCAGGGATGACGTGGCGCAGCGCCTGCGGCAGCACGATGAAGCTCGTCGTCTTCCACCAGGACAGGCCGAGCGCGCTCGACGCCTCCGCCTGGCCGCGCGGAATGGCCTGCAGGCCGCCGCGGATCACCTCGGCCATGTAGGCGCCGGAGAACAGCGCAACGCCGATCAGCGCCCGTACCAGGCCGTCGACCCTGACATTGCCGGGCAGGAACAGCGGCAGCATGTAGGTGGCGAAGAACAGCACCGTGATCAGCGGCACGCCGCGCACCAGCTCGATGAAGGCGATCGAAAAGACGCGGATCAGCGGAATGGTCGAGCGGCGGCCGAGCGCAAGCGCAATGCCGATCGGCATCGACGCGACGATGCCGATCACCGAGACGACCAGCGTCACCAGCATGCCGCCCCACAGCCTTGTGTCGACGATGGGAAGGCCGCCGCGATCGAGGCCCATGATCGCAATGACGATGGCGATGCCGGCGAAGGTCGCGGCCGTGGCGATGACGCTGCGCAGCGCCCTGCTCCCGCCGCCGATGATGAACACCAGCGCGGTGACAATGATCGCGGAGAGCGCGAGATCATTCCACACGGGCTGGTGAGATTGCTGCAGTTCATTGCGGATCCAGACCAGCGGCCAGATCACGAGCGATGCGAGCGTTCCGATCAGCACGACCAGCTTGCCGAGCAGCCACAGCAGCATGCCGACCACCGGCACGTTATCGCCGACGCGCACCAGCGCGTTACCGGCCGTATCGATGCTGTCGACGAACAGCTGGAGGGTGCCTGTGGTCCAGCTCACGCCGAAGCCCTCCAGCCCACCGCCATAGAGCAGGAAGAACGCGACCACCGGCAGCGCGAAGAAGAACAGACCCGCATTAAGGCCTTTGGCCGGCAGGCGCGGAATCAGCAGCGGCACGAGCAGCACCACCGCCAGCACATAGGTCAGATTGACGCGCCAGCGGTCGGCCTCCGGGTAGAAGCCGTACATGAACTGGCTGAACTTCGCCGAAATGTAGGGCCAACAGGCGCCGACCGGATGGCCGGCGTTCTGCGCCAGGCATGCATCGCGGTCCTTGCCGACCCACACCGCGTCGACCAGCAGGAACTTGACCGCCGGAATCACGGTGAACCAGATCAACAGTGCGCTCACCAGGGTGAGCAGGATATTGGTCGGCGAGTTCAACAGCCTCGTGCGGACGAAGCCGACGAAACCGGTCGTCTTGATGGGCGCCGGGCGTTCTCCAGCCATGTCCTGACGGATGAAGGTTGAGGCCGTGATGTCGGTCATGCGCCAAGTCTCTTCCCAAGCCGCCAGCTATAGAAGCTCATCATCGCGCTCGTAATCAGCGACAGCGCCAGATAGACGCCCATCGTGATTCCGATGATCTCGATGGCCTGCCCCGTCTGGCTCATCGTCGTGCCCGCGAACACCGACACGAGATCGGGATAACCGATAGCGACCGCGAGCGAGGAGTTCTTGGTCAGGTTCAAATACTGGTTCGTCAGCGGCGGCAGGATGACGCGGAGCGCCTGTGGCACGACGATCAGGCGCAGCACGGTGCCGCGGCTCAGTCCAAGCGAGAGCCCCGCTTCCATCTGTCCCTTGTGGACCGAGAGGATTCCCGCCCGTACCACCTCGGCGATGAACGACGCCGTGTACATGGTGAGCGCCAGGGTCAGCGCAACGAGCTCTGGAATGATGCGGGAGCCGCCGGCGAAGTTGAATCCCTTGAGCGCCGGCACCTCGAACGAAATCGGCACGCCGAACACGAGCATTGCAATTAGCGGCAGGCCGATCAGCAGCCCCAGCACGTAGGGCCAAATCCGTATCACATGGCCGCGCAGGAACAGCTCACGCCGCGCGTAATAGTGCAGACCGATCGAGACCACGATCGCCACACCGAGCACGATCGCGAACGGCGTGAAGCCGGGCTCCTCGATCGGGCGCGGAACGATGAAGCCGCGGTTGTTGAGAAAGAAGGTCGAGAAAAGAGAGATGCTCTGCCGCGGTCCGGGCAGAGCCGCCAACACCGCGAGATACCAGAACAGGATCTGGAACAGGAGCGGCAGGTTCCGGATCAGCTCGACATAGGCGCCGGAGACCCGCGACAGCAATACGTTCGGTGACAAGCGGCCAAGCGCAACCAGAAAGCCAAGGATGGTCGCCAGCACGATACCGATGACGGAGACCAGCAGCGTGTTCAGCACGCCGACGATCAGCACGCGGCTGTAGCTGTCGGAGCCGGAGTAGCTGATCAGGGTCTGGTTGACGTCGAAGCCGGCCGTATTGTTGAGAAAGCCGAAGCCCGACGTGATCCGCTGGGTGGCGAGGTTGCTGCGTGCGTTGGCCACGATCTCGTAGCCAACCCACACCAGCACTGCGACGAACAGGATCTGGAGGATGATGCCGTTCCATCCTGCCTTGCCACCCAGCATGCGCTTCAGCCGAAGCCCATATTGCGTAGGCGGTAACCTTGCTTCGATGCTCATTCGCCGCAGCCCCGCTATCGTGCAGTGATCAGCGGATCGGCGGCGCGTATTGCAGGCCGCCCTTGTTCCAGAGCTGGTTCAGACCGCGCGCGATCTGCAGCTTGGAGCCGGCGCCGACGTTGCGGTCATACATCTCGCCGTAGTTTCCGACCGCTTTCACGATCCGGTAGAACCAGTCCTTGGTGAGGCCGAGCTGCTCGCCGAGATTGCCGTCGGTGCCGAAGGCGCGCTTGAACTCCGGCTTGTCCGACTTGGCCATTTCATCGACGTTCGCCTGCGTCACGCCGAGCTCCTCGGCCGTCACCAGCCCGAACAAGGTCCACTTGACGATGTCGAACCACTGGTCGTCGCCATGGCGGACCATCGGGCCCAACGGCTCCTTCGAGATCACTTCCGGCAGCACCACGTGATCGGCCGGATTGGCGAGCTTCAGCCGCTCGGCGTAGAGGCCGGAAACGTCGGTCGTGAAGACGTCGCAACGGCCAGATTCGTACGCCTTGATGGTCTCGTCTTGGCCGGCGAATGCGATCACCTCGTACTTCATCTTGTTGGCCTTGAAGTAGTCGGCGAGGTTCTGCTCAGTCGTCGTGCCGGTCTGCACGCAGATCGAGGCGCTGTTGAGCTCGAGCGCCGAATTGACCTTCAGGGCCTTCTTCACCATGAAGCCCTGGCCGTC
>BFBZ01000556.1_pt1 | contig 34155 bp, 31 predicted proteins | sample 1888401 | NCBI WGS metagenome assembly BFBZ01 (sample SAMD00112614, study PRJDB3348) | symbiont metagenome | host: Chara braunii | reverse complement strand
CGGGACGGTTTATGAGAGCGGGACGGTTTATGAGAGCGGGACGCTTGGATCGGGTCATGCTCTGGTCCTCTGGAAGGAGATAGCTTCTAATGGTTTCTCTATAGGAAACTTCTGTTGATCATCATCAGGAGCGCCGCCGCTTCCTGTCAAGCGAAACCGCGCCGCACCGTCTGGTTTTTTGCAGCGTCCGCGGCGATGCCCAGACAATGCCCACGCGCGATGACCATGACGGCGTCATCCGCCTCATCGAGCAGCAGCAGATCGGCATCCATGCCCACCGCGATTCCGCCCTTGCCGGCACCGAGCCGCAGCACGCGCGCGACATTGCTCGTCACGAGCGGCAAAGCCTCGGCCCAGGACAATTCGGCCTCGCGAACCAGACGGCGGAGATCGCGGAACAGGATGGCCGGTGGCACGGAACGGAAGCCGCCAGATCGTGCCGGGTCGGGCACGGCGACACCGGCATCGGAGGACAGCGTGATATTGGCGAGCGGCACGCCCTCGTCGAGCGCGCGCCGCACCGCCGCCACCACGTCGAAGCCGGAGGCGATGCCATCAAGCGGACCGAGGCAGCAGGTGAAATCGATGACCCCGCCTTGGCGGGCGAAGCGGATGCCCTGGTCGAACAGCGGCAGGAGTTCGGGCGACCGGTTGATATGGGTCGGCACCACTTGGTCGGCGGGAAAATCGACCCGGTCCAGCAACTCGAAGACGGGTTCAAGCCCACTGCGCAGGCGGCCAACATGCAGGTGAAGCACCGCCGCCTTGCCGGTCATGGCGCGCGCCTGCGCCAATTCGCCGGCAAGCGCGGCGAGCGCCGGAAAGTCGAGATTGGGATAGAGCCGTTCGGCAATCGCGCTCTTGGCGCCCAGCACCTTCTCGATCAGGGCGATATCGGAGCGCACGCTGCCGGTCATGCACGGCGCCGGCAGGCGCATGGAACCGGTATAGATGAAGCTGCTCAGTCCCGCGGCATCGAGTTCATGGGCCTTGCGCAGCAGCTGCGGCAGGCTCTTGGCCTCCATCTCGGTGCCGAGCAGGCTGCCGGCGGTGGTGATGCCGGCGCCGAGGATTTCGCCGGCCGACAATTCCGGCATGCGCCCCGCCGGACCATCGGCTTCGCCGCCGCCCAGGAAATGCAGGTGCTGGTCGATCAGCCCGGGCAGAAGCTTGCCCCTGGGCGCCTCGATGATCTCGGTGACGCCGAGTGCGGCGGCTGCGGGCCGCAGATCTTCGCCCATGGCCAGGATCCGGCCGCCGCCGAGCAAGAGGTCCCGAGCGCCGAGCGCGGCGGGCGCGAAGGCGGCACCGGCACGCAGCAGGGTCAAAGGCGGCGCCGGGAGACGGGTCATGGCGGCGGCACGATGACCCAGATGGCCCGCGTCCGCGCGGTGCGCGACGGATTCCGCCAGCTGTGCGGCAAGGTCGGCGGGAAGGTCAGGGTATCGCCCGCCTCGAGGATATAGGAGACGCCGTCGACCACCATTTCCAGCCGGCCGTCGAGCACATGCACGAGGTCGGCTGCGGAGCGCAGCGTATAGGGCTCCGCACCCGAGCCGCCGCCCGGCTCGATCTCCGACAGCAGCGCCATGAGCTGGTCCTGGCCCTCGCCGGAAATCAGGAACTCGCGCATGCGCTCGCCACCGAGATCGATCGGCTGGCCCTCGCCCTTGCGCACCAGCTTGGTCGGCGGCGGGTCGAACAGCGTGCCGGGCCGAATGCCGACAGCGTCGCAATAGCGCAGCAAGGTGGCGACCGAGGGGGCTACGGCATCGTGCTCGAGCTTGCTGATGAAGGACTTGTTGACGCCGACCGCCTGTGCGACCTGCTCCATCGACAGGCCACGCGCCTGACGCAACGCGCGCAGCTTGGCGCCGACCTGCACTTTCTCGTCGCGAACCGGGAAGGTGACGCTGCGCTGCTCGCCCGCGGCTTCGCGGGGAGCCGCTTCCTTGGTGCTGACCACCCGCACCTTCGTCGCCTTCGCCATGTCCTAACCCTCCAGAATCGCCGTGACAGCGTCTTCGAGGCGGACGGCGGCGTCCAGCGCCTGTTGTTCCTTGGCGGCGAGGCGCTTGCCATCGGCGGCCAGCACGGCGCGCGCGGTGGCGACCTCGCGGGTGATCGCCTCCGGCGCCGGACCGCCGGTCAAGGTGCGGCGGCGCACGAAGCCGGCCGGGTCCATCGCGGCGTCGAAGGCGGCATCGCCCAAGGCCGGTTCGGCGAGGCCCATGCCGCGCGCCGCCTTGTCGAGGTCCTCGGGCCGCGCCGCCATCGGGGCGATCCGTGCGGCCAGGCATTCGCGCACGAAGACCCCGACCAGCTGATGGGCGGTGCGCCAGTCCAAGCCGGAGACGCGGACCAGCGCGCCCGCGAGATCGGTCGCCTGCGCCCAATTGGCGCCGGCCAGCTCCAGCATGCGCGCCTTGCGCACGTCGAGGTCGCGCAGCAGCGGCGCCATGGTCTCCAGCCGCACGCCGAGGCCACGGCCGAGATCCCACAGCACCGCCTGGCTGTTGCGCCGCTCCATGATCGGAAAGCCGGTCGGCCCCTTCTCGGCCGAAAAGACCGTGACCAGGAAGCCCAGGGATTGCGCCGCCAGGCCCTTCATGTCCTCCAGGCCGTCGGGGTTCTTCTTCTGCGGCATGATGCTGCTGGTCCCGCAATAGCGATCGGGCAGCTCCACCATGGCGAATTCGGTGGTGGACCAGAGGAACAGGTCGTCGGCGAGCCGCCCCAGGGTCTGGGCCAGCACCGCCAGAACGCCGGCATATTCCATCTCCAGGTCGTGGCTGAGAATGGCGTCCATGGTGTGCGGCAAGGGATCGGCGAATCCGAGCAGCAAGGCGGTGCGCGCGCGGTCGAGCGGGAAGTCGCTGCCGGTCATGATCGCGGCGCCCGCCGGCGAGCGGTTCAGCCGGTCGTGGAACGAGAGCAGCCGGGCGCTGTCGCGGGCGAAACAGACCTCGAACATGGTCGCCCAGTGGGCGAAGGTGGTGGGCTGGGCGTGCTGGCCATGGGTGTAGCCGGGCATGACCGTCTCGCGATGCGCCTCGGCCAGGTCGAGCAGAGTGGCGCGCAAGGCTTCCAGCGCGTGCAGGATGCGATGGACATGGCGCTTGAAGGTCAGCCGCCGCGCCACCTCGATCAGGTCGCCGGAGCTGCGGCCGAGATGCAGCCGGCCGCCGATATCCTCGCCGAGCCTGCGGATCAGATAGTGCTCGCCGGAATGCATGCCGCCGTCGGCGGCGGCGCGGGCCTGTTCCATGCCCTCCGCTTCCATCACGCGGAAGGCGCCGAGGATCGCCTTGCCGGTCGCGGCGGTGATGATGCCGGCTTCGGTCAGCATCACCGCATGCGCCTTGTCGAAGGCATGGATGCCGTGGATCGACTCGCCCAGCAGGTTGGAACGGTGGAAGTCGAGATGGGCGAGCGGCTCTTCCGTCAGGCGGGTGCCGGCGGTGCGAAAGCCACGATATTCGGTCCCTGCGCTCATTGTGGTGCCTACGCTCATGGCCATCGTCCTTTCATGTCGTCGTCAGCAGCGCCGGCAAGGTCGCGCAATCGGCTCCCGGCCCGAGCGCCAGCACCAGCGCCTCGAGGTCCGCCGCGCGGGCCGCACCGAGCACCGGCGTCGCCAGGCCGCGATATTTCCCGATCAACGCGCCGTCGGGCAGTGGCCGGTCCCAGGAGCCCGCGGGGATATCGATGCGCAGCGTCCGCGGCGCGCCCCGACGCGGCGCAACCGTCAGCCGAGCGGCGATATTGCTGTCCACCGCCGGGTCGTGCACCACGCGAATGCGCGTCAGCCAGTCGGCGACCTCCGGGCTGGCGCGCACGTCGTCGGCGAAGCTCGGCAGGCTCGCATCGCCATGCAGCCAGGCGACCGCGACCGCATAGGGCAGGCTCATCTGGGCATCGACCAGGGAGGCCACGGAGGTGCCGCCGCACATCCGGACAATGGTCGGGTGCACGCCGACCTCGATGCCGGCGACGCTGTCCGCCGGCAGGTCGCGGCGGAGCTCCAGCGCCGCCTCCACCGCGGCATGGGTGCCGCGGCAGGAGGCGTAGGGCTTGATCGAGGAGCGATGGATCCGCCAGAAGCTGCCGAGATCGCGGGTCAGGGCTTCGGGTTGGGCCGCCTCCCGCGCATAGGTCGCCAGGAAGCCGCCCCAGGGTGCGTCGAAGACATGGCCCGGGCCGGTCATTCCGTGCCGCGCCAGCGCCGCCGCCATCAGCCCGGAGGCCGCGGCGTGGCCCGGATGCAGCCGCTTGGTCATCGCGCCGTCCTGCAGGAAGGACCAGTTGCCCGAAGCGTAGGACCCGGCAATGCCCAGCGCCTGCGTGGCGATATCGACCGGCAGGCGCCAGAGCCGCGCCACCGCGATCGCCGCGCCGAAGACGCCGCAGGTGCCGGTGGAATGCCAGCCGGCGCCGTTATGGGCGTCATAGCCGCCGGCCGCCTCCATGACCCGGCGGCCGAGGTCATAGCCGGCCACGATCGCGGCGATCAGATCCTGTTCGGTCGCCTGCGGCGCCTCGGCCAGGGCGGCCAGCACGGCCGGCACCACGACGGCGCCGGAATGGTCGCAGCCACTGGCATCATCGAGCTCCAGCGCATGGGCGGCCGTCCCGTTGACCAGCGCGGCGAGCGCCGGCGGTATCCGGCGCCGGCTGCCCCAGACCGGCGCGGGGCCCTCGGCACCGTAGAGTGCGGCCCCTGCCCCCAGCACCGCCTGCGGCTCCGGCTGCGCCGCGCCGGCCAGGGCGGCGCCCAGCGTGTCGAGAAGATGCCGCCGCACGGCATGGACCGTGGCCTCGGGCAGATCATCGATCCCGAGCGCCGTGTAGAAGCGCGCCAGCGTCACGGCCGGCGATTGAGCGGGCGCATCCGTCATGGCGCACGCGGCGCGCCGTTGATCGTCACCGCCTGCACCTGGATGTAGGGCATCCGCCATTTCTGGAAGATGCGGGCATAGGTGCCATCGGCCATCATGGCGGCGACCACGTCGGCCACCACATCGCGCAGCGCCGGCCGCGACTTGGCGATGCCGAAACCGGCCAGGTCGACCGAGACCGGCTCGCCGATCAGCACGAATTTGCCGCGATCGGCGGATTCGGGCGATTCGTTGAGATAGCGGATGGCCTCGACGCCCTGGGCCGCCGCCACCACGCGCCCCTGGATCAGCTGCAACCGCGCATCGGCGGTGCGTTCGGTCAGCGACATCTGCACCGGCGGCAAGCCCTTGGCGACGCAATGCTCGTCGCTGAAGGTGCGCATGTGAATGTAGAAGATGCCGTTGCGGTTGACCGCGACCGGCTTGCCGCAGACATCGGCGGGCTTGCTCAGCCCGGATGCCGTGGCGACATGGGGCATGGAGAATATCTGCACGCCGGTGGCGAAATAGTCGACGAAGTCGGTCTTCTCGCGGCGCGCCGGAATGTCGGTCATGCCCGAGGCGCCCATGTCGATGCGGCCGGTATCGAGCGAGGTGATGAGCTGCTCGAAGCCCTGCTCGACCCAGACCGCCCTGAGGCCGAGCCGCCTCGCGATCTCATTGCCGAGGTCGATATCGAGACCGAGCAGCGCATTGGTGGCCGGGTCCTTGTATTCCAGCGGCGGATAGGTTGGCGAGGTGCCGATGCGGAGCTGGCCGGCCGCGCGGATATCCGCCGGCAGGCGTGCCGCATAGGGGTTGGCATCCTGCGCCGATACCGTGCCGGCAAAGCCCGCCAGCAGCAGGCCGAGGCCGATCACATGCCTTGTCCAAACCATCCTGCACGCCATCCCGCCTCTCCTTCGCGCAGCCCAGATCCGCGCGGCCCCAGCCGCTCGCCGGGCTCTGGACGAAGCCCCATCGGTTCCTGACAGGAAACTTCTGTTGACACCGGATGCTCCCTGCGATTTGCTTTCGTGTCAAGCGCGGTCGCGCCGCCGACATTTCGTTTTTTTGCCTTTCGTTTCTCGCGCCCCCATGGCGGGGCGATGGCCTGGAGAACGCAGCATGGATGCCGCAGCAGTCGCAGGGCTGAAGCCGCTGGGCCTGGTCGCGCCCGGCACCGTGGTCAATACGATGAAGGGCGATGCCGACGAGCGGCGCGCCGGCGGCTGGCTGGAATGGGACGGCGCGCTGGACGGCCTCAAGGCCGCCCTGCTGGGCATCCCCTTCGACGGCGCCTCGGTGGTGCGCAGCGGCTCGCGCGGCGGGCCCGACGCGGTGCGCCGCGGCATGATGTGGTACACGACCTACAGCAGCAGCGACGGGCGCGGCATGGACGCCTTCAAGGTCGCCGATATCGGCGACGTGCTGGTGACGCTGACCGATATGCCGGCCACCTTCGACCGGGTGAGCGAGGCCATTGCCGGGCTGGTGGCGCGCGGCATCGCGCCGGTGTCGATCGGCGGCGACCACTCCATCGCCTATCCCTGTTTGCGCGGCGTGGTGCGCGCTCTCGGCGCCGGCAAGCGCCTCGGCATCATCCATTTCGACGCGCATCATGACCTGCGCGCCGCCCATCTCGGCGCGGAATCGAGCGGCGTGCCGTTCCGCAAGGCGCTGGAAACATTGCCGGAGGCGGTGCTGGGGCGGAACCTGGTGCAGATCGGCATGGCCGAATTCACCAATTCGCCGCAGCTCGCCGACTATGCCCGCGCCCAGGGCGTCACGGTGATCCCCGGCCGCGGCCTGCGCCATGGCGGCATGACGGAAGCCGTCGAGCGGGCGCTGGCCATCGCCGGCGACGGCACCGACGCGATCTATGTTTCCGTGGATATCGACTGCATCGACCAGGCCCAGGCGCCGGGCACCGCCGCGCCGAACCCGTTCGGCCTCGACCTGCGCGATGTCCAGGAGGCATTGCGCCTGATCGCCGGCGATCCCAAGACGGTCGGGCTGGACCTGGTCGAGATCTCGCCGCCCTTCGACCGCGACGACATGACCGGCCGGGCCGGCGCCTCGCTGGTGCTCAGCTTCCTCTATGGCCTGGCCAGCCGCGCCTGACACGGGCGACGGCGAAAGAGCCTTCCGGTCCTCCCTGCCCGATCGGCAGCGGCCGGCGCGCCCGCGCCGGACGGGACGATCCGCGAGCGCTGCACCACGGGCTTCGGATCGCGCGCCCTGCGCCCTCAGGCCTTGGGCTGGCCCTTCGATGCGCCGGGCTCCTTGGCCTCCGTGCCGCCCTGCGCGAACAGCTTGCCGAAGATCTGCGAGATCCATTCGGCATTCTGCGGCACACCGGAGAACCAGGTCTTCATCAAGGCCTCGGGCGAGAACCGCTCGACCTGCGCCATCATGCTCTTTTCCATCTCGGCCAGCATGGCGGCCTGCATCGGCTGCACGTCGGGAAGCCCGAGGAACTGCCGAGCCTCCAGGGGCGTGCAATCGATCTCGACGGTGACTTTCATCAAGGGGTCCCTCCTCAGGCCTGCCGATACGACCGGCACGGGCAGCATGAGCGGAATCCTCGTCCGATGACAGTCCCCGCCCTGGAGGCCGGACGAGCACCTTTGGCAAGCCGGTCAACGGCTTGCCGCCTTGTCTTCAGGCTTTGATTCAGCCCGGGGCGGAGCGAACGCGTCCGGCGGCCCGTTCAGGGCTGTCGCGCATGAACGGTTGCCGGCGTCGGCTCGGGCCCGCCACCACCGCCCGCCTCGATCTGGAAGCGCTTGACCAGGCCGCCGACCGTGTCGCGGAAACCGCCATATTCGAGCTCGGAATAGGGCAGCATCGCAGCGCCAGACCATCCCTGGCTGCGCATCTCGATGGCCTTCTGCTGCGCCCTGCGGCGCACCTCGTCCCAGGCCGGATTGGCGAAGAAATCGGTATGGGCATCGGAGAAGCGCCCGCTGCCCTCCATCGAGAAGCCGAGGCAGGACACGATCGGCAGGCAGTAGGCGCCGGTCACCGCCGTGTTCACCGGCACCGGCATCAGCGGCATGACATGCGAGCCGCGCGCGTCGCCGCCGACATAATGCGCCTTGACGAAGGGCGACAGCAGCTCCTCGGGCGCCGGGAAGATGCCCTGATTGCGGATCAGGGCGACGGGATCGTCCTTGCCGGTATATTTGCCGGCGATCGAATGCAGCCGCTGGGCCGACACCGCCGCCGCCGGCTCGCCATAGCCGCGCGAGATGATCGCATCGATGCCGAAGCGCTCGTTGTCGCGCAGCAAAGCGGCGATGTGATAGGCGTCCTCGGGCGCGTCGAGCTCGATGATGCTGTCGCCGGCGGTATTGTCCATGTCGATGATGCGGAAGCGGAAGCCCTTGATCATCTGCGGCAGCATCAGTCCGGCGCAGTACATCGGATCGGCAAAGGCCAGGAACACCGGCAGATTATAGGCGCCGGGCCCACATTTGTCGGCGGCCAGCACCATAAAGGATTCCGCCTGGCGATGTTTCGCCTGCAGAAGGTCGAACTCGAGCTCGGCCACGCCCGGTCCGGCGCCGCGCAGATTGCCCGAGGGCGCATCGACCAGCAGATCCTGGCCGGCGCCGTAGAGGCCATAGGCCTTGGCGATGCCGGTCGCGCCCAGGAAGGCATCCCAGGCGAACCGATGGATGTCGGGATGACCCTTGCCGCGCCGGTGGCTCATGATCATGCAGATGTCGTCGCCGGTGTGGCAGACGAAACCGTCGACGATCAGCCCCTGATCGACGGCCTCGGAGACATCGCCGCGCACGCTGTCCAGCATTCTCGCCGATGGCATGGTGTGACCGCCGATCGATCCGACGTCGGCCTTGATGACGGAAATGGTAATCCGCATGGCCTGTCTCCCTGGTGCCGGTCGCCGTACCCCCGTGCCGATTCATCGGCACGGCGCGGTTATGGTTCCGCGGGTCCCCTGTCGTGCCCGGATGCCCCACTTGCCCGGATCGCCACGACCCGCTTTCGAATTTACGAGCCAGACCGGGGATCGGACCTCGCATGCGCGCCAAATCTCCGACGCCGGCGCGCGGCATGCATCGCGGCATGATCGCCGGCACACCGGCGCCGTCGCCTTCGAGCGGCGGTGAGATGCGACGCCGTCGCGATTGCTGCCATCTTCCCAAGCGCGCCGTCCGATCATACCGGAACCGACCGGGAGAAACGCGCGGGAGATCCGGCGGGCCCGGCCGGCGCCCTGCCCTCCGGCCGGAAGTTCACCCTTCGCCCCCCTCGCCCGAACTTCCTGTGCGAGAACTCCATGCGCGATTGCATCGGCAGGGCGCTCCGACCGACAATCAGGCGCTTCAGAATCGGACCCGCCCATGGCCATCGACTATGTTCAGATCGGGCAGCGATTGCGGGCGCACCGCATGGGGCTCAATCTCAGCCCCGAAGAGGCGGCGGAACGGCTCGGCGTGTCGCGCGCGGCGCTGTATAATTACGAGAAGGGCGCGAGCCCGGTGAAAGTCGAGACGCTGGAACGCATGGCCGTTGTTCTCGGCGTGTCGCTGCCCTCGCTGCTCGGCGTCGGAACCGAGTATTTCTCCAGCGCCATCGCCTATTTCGAGCGGCTCCGGCAGATCGAGACCGCTTCCGAACGGGTGCTGGTCTATTACGAGCCGGTGACCTTCCTCATCACCTCGCAGGACTATCCGGCGAGCTTGCACCGCATGCTGATCGAAGGCCTGCCCGCGGAACTTCCCGACCGGGCCGCCGCACGCGCAGAGATCGACCGGCTGCTCGGCGTGCTCGCCGAACGGCGCGCCCTGTTCGCGCCGCCCGGCCCGAATGTCGCGAGCATCGTCGGTGCCACCCAGGTCCGCCGGCTGCTGCGCACCGGGCTGATCGGCAGCTACAATCTCACCGAAACGGACCGCGACAAGCGCCGCGCGCTGGCCGCCCGCGAGGTCGAGCTGGTGGCAGCCCTGATGGAGAACGAGCCGGTCGGCGTGCAGATCGGTGTGGTCGACGACACGCTGCCGAACCAGACCTTCGAGATCTGCCGGCTGAAGGACGGCGGCTCGCTGGTCGCGGTGAGCCCATTCCGGCTCGGCGAACTGCCCAATGTCCGGCTGGGTGTCGCCTCGATCACCGGCGCGCCCGAGGCGGTGGCGCTCTACGAGCGCCTCGCCGCCCAGCTTTGGCAGCGCGCCGCCAAGGGCGTGACCGGCGCGGCCCTGCTCAGGCGCTGCATCGCCGAAGCGCAAATGGATGAATCTAAAAAAATGGAATCGTATTGATTTTTAGATTTGGCTATGCGAAGGATCATTGCTCAGTCATGGCGACTGGGCTCTCCGCCCCATCGTTTTCGATTGATCTCTTCCCGCGCCGGGTCCATGGCCAGCGCGGCAAGCGGCGCCATTGAAGCGTCCCGAAGAGAGGGTGCGACACCCGAACTGACTGGAACAGCATGATGTGGCCGTGCGCAGCAATGCGTCGGTCCTCTCGCTATTGATCCCGCAACTCTCGCATTGCGCAGTCCAAAAAAAGTCTCGACGGAGGGAATTCAGGCCATGACCGCCACCGACAATATCAGCCAGTCCGGATCCACGCCTGCGGGCGTCGACAGCGTCGATTCCAAGGCCATGAAGGCGCTTTGGGGTTCGGCGCTGGGCTATGCCATGGACGGTTTCGACCTGTTGATCCTCGGCTTCATGCTGCGGGCGATTTCGGCCGATCTCGGCCTGAGCGGCGCCCAGGCCGCGTCCCTGGTGACGGCGACGCTGGTCGGCGCGGTCGCCGGCGGCCTGCTGTTCGGCATGCTGTCGGACCGGCTCGGCCGGGTGCGCGTGCTGACCTGGACCATCGTGCTGTTCGCCGTGTTCACCGGTCTTTGCGCCTTCGCCCAGGGCTATTGGGACCTGCTCGTCTATCGCACCATCGCCGGCCTCGGCCTCGGCGGCGAGTTCGGCATCGGCATGGCGCTGGTGGCGGAAGCCTGGCCGGCCTCCAAGCGCGCCCGCGCCTCGTCCTATGTCGGCCTCGGCTGGCAGCTCGGCGTGCTGGCGGCGGCCCTGCTCACCCCCCTGCTGCTGCCGGCCATCGGCTGGCGCGGCATGTTCGCCATCGGCATCCTGCCGGCGATCGCCGCCTATTTCATTCGCCAGTCGCTGCATGAGCCCGAGGTCTTCGTGCGCCGCAGCGCCGAGCAGAAGGAGGCAGGCTCGCCGCTGCGCCTGCTGGTCAAGGACCGCGAAACCGCCAAGCTGAGCCTGGGCATGGTGATCCTCTGCTCGGTGCAGAACTTCGGCTATTACGGCGTGATGATCTGGCTGCCGAACTACCTGTCGTCGCGGTTCGGTTACGGCCTCACCCAGTCGGCCCTGTGGACCGCGGTGACGATCGCCGGCATGGCGGCCGGTATCTGCGTGTTCGGCCATGTCGCCGACCGGATCGGCCGCCGCCCGGCCTTCCTCGCCTATATGCTGGGCGCCGCCATCATGGTGGTCGCCTATTCCAGGCTGACCGACCCGATGGTGCTCCTGGTCGCCGGCGCGGTCATGGGCTTCTTCGTCAACGGCATGCTCGGCGGTTATGGCGCGCTGATCAGCGAGCTCTATCCAACCGCGGCGCGTGCCACGGCGCAGAACGTGCTGTTCAACATCGGTCGCGCGGTCGGCGGTTTCGGTCCCTTGGCGGTCGGCGCGGTGGCCGTCGCCTATGGCTTCGAGACGGCGATCGCACTCCTGGCGGTGCTCTATGTCGTCGACATCATCGCGCTCTGGCTGTTGATCCCCGAGCGCCGCGGCGCCGAACTCGCGTGAGACGCTAGCTCCGGACCCCCTAGAGTTCTTCCACCTTCCAGGAGGCCATCATGGCCATCGAGCAATCCGTCTCGATGGCAACGGCGAAGGATTCGTTTTTCATCGCCGCTGCCGATGACGCGAGACCACCAAGGGACTGGACCGAGACCGTCGTCGCCGAGCGCGCCGAGGTGGTGCTCAACCAGGCGGTCAATGCCGAGTACCGGCATCTGGTCGTGCGTTGCGGGCCGGTCGCCGCCAAGGCCGTCGCCGGCCAGTTCTTCCAGCTGCTCTGTCCGCATCCGGACGGCGAACAGCCGTTCCTCAGGCGGCCGATGAGCCTCTATGGCGTCGACCCGGCAAGGCAGGAGGTCGAGTTCCTCTACAAGGTCACCGGCGCCGGCACCCGCGGCCTCGCGCTGATCGCGCCGGGCGACCGGCTCGACATCATGGGTCCGCTCGGCAAGGGTTTCGATCTCGACCCGGGCCTGCGCCACATCGTGGCGGTCGGCCGCGGCGCCGGCCTTGCGACGCTCGCCCCACTGGCCAAGGCGGCCCGGGCCAACGGCACCAAGGTCACCGCCATCTTCAGCGCGCGTCGGCCCGACCTCATGGTTTCGGTCGAGCTGTTCCACCGCGAGGGAGCCGAGGTCGTCACCGTCACCGACAGCCAGGGCACCAGTGGTCCGGCCAATGTCGAGCGCATCCTGCGCGGCCTGATCGCCAACAACCGGGCCGATGCCTTGTTCACCTGCGGCTCCAGCCGGCTGATGCGGGTACAGCAGCGGCTCGCCCGCGAATTCGCCATTCCAGGCCAGGTCGCCATGGAACAGCAAATGGCCTGCGGCCTTGGCCTGTGCTTCTGCTGCGTGCGCGATTTCCATGTCGGCGGCGAGATCGTCCATCGCCGGGTCTGCTGGGACGGCCCGGTCTTCGACCTCAAGGAGGCCCTGCCATGACGGTCGATCTCTCGGTCACCCTTGGCGGGCTGAGGCTCGCCAACCCGGTCATGCCAGCCTCCGGCACCTTCGCCGAGGGCCTGGACAAGGCGGTCGATTTCGACCGGCTCGGCGCCTTCGTGACCAAGACGATCACCCGCGAGCTGCGCACCGGCAATCCCTTGCCGCGCGTGGTCGAGCGGCCGGGCGGGCTGATCAATTCGATCGGCATACCCTCCAAGGGCGTGCCCTATTTCCTCGAACACACCTTGCCCTATTACGCGCGCTTCCGTTCCCCACTGGTGGTGAGCATTTCGGCGCCGACGGCGGAAGGTTTCGCCAGTCTCGCCGCCGAGCTGACAAGGCCCGGCATCGCCGCGATCGAGGCCAATATCTCCTGTCCGAATATCGAGGAGGACGGCAAGGCCTTCGCCATGCGCGCGGCTTCGACCGAAGAGGTGGTCCGGCAATTGCGCGCGGCAACCGCGCTGCCGCTCTGGGTCAAGCTGACACCCAATACCGGCGACCTGCCTGAGGTGGCGCGCGCGGCCGAGGCCGCCGGCGCCGATGCGCTGGTGGTCGCCAATACCATTCTCGCCATGGCGATCGATATCAAGACCTTCAAGCCGAGCCTCGGCAGCGTCATGGGCGGGCTCTCCGGTCCCGCGGTCAAGCCGATCGTGCTGCGCCAGGTGTTTCAATGCGCCCAGGCTGTCGATATTCCCGTGATCGGCTGCGGCGGCATATCGACGGCCGATGACGCGGTCGAGTATCTGCTGGCCGGCGCCAGCGCCGTGCAGGTCGGCACCGCGACCTTTGTGCAGCCGGCGGCGATGACCACGATCATCGACGATCTCAGGCGCTTCTGCGAAAGGCGCGACATCGCTCGTGTCACCGATCTGATCGGCGCGGTGGTGACCGAGGAAGCCGATCAGCCCGATCTCGCGTGGGTGGCGCCGGCCGAATGACCATCACGCTTGCCAAGCCAGCCGGGACGCCCCGCATCATCGCCTGTCATCGCGATCGGCGGCTCGCCGAGGGCCTTTTCGCCGCGCTCCGCGCCGCCACCGGCGACGGCGTCGGCATCACCCGCGAGAGCTTCGGAGCGGGCGAAAGCCTGGCGCTCGACATCGTCGAAGCGAGGGCCCAGGCGCTTGGTCTCGCGACCGAGCGCGACGCCGGCGCCAATCTGGTGGTGACGCTCGAAGGCCACGAACCGGACCTGCCCTTTCTCGCCTGCGGTTCGCATCTGGATTCCGTGCCCCAGGGCGGCAATTTCGACGGCGCCGCCGGCTGTATCGCCGGCCTTGCGGTGCTGGCGGGCTTCCGCGCCGACGGCGTCCGGCCGCGCCGCACGCTGAAGCTGTTCTGCCTGCGCGGCGAGGAAAGCGCCTGGTTCGGCCGGGCCTATATGGGCTCGAACGCACTGTTCGGCCGGCTGACACATGACGACCTGAAGGCGCCGCATGCGGTCACCGGCCGGCCGCTCGCCGATGCGATGCGCGACGTCGGCGCCGACATGACACGCATCGCGCGCGGCGAACCGCTGATCGACGCCGGCCGCATCGCCGCCTGGCTCGAACTGCATATCGAACAGGGCCCGGTGCTGGTGGCGCGCGGCCTGCCGGTGGGCATCGTCACCGGCATTCGCGGCAATCTGCGCCACCGGGTGGTCGAATGCGTCGGCGAGGCCGGCCATTCCGGCGCCGTGCCGCGCTGGCTGCGCCGCGACGCGGTGTTCGCCAGCGCCGAGCTGATCACCCATCTCGATCGCCACTGGCGCACCTTGCTGGAACGCGGCCGCGATCTGGTGGTGACCTCGGGCATTGTCGGTACCGATGCCGCCGAACATGCGATTGCCCGCATTCCCGGCCTCGTCCGGTTCAGCTTCGAAATCCGCAGCCAGAGCCGCGAGACGCTCGAGGCCTTCTACGACCTGTTCATTTCGGAATGCCGCAGCATCGGCGAAGAGCGCGGCGTCGAGTTCCGCCTCGACCGCCTGATGGAATCGGCGCCGGCCGCCATGGACCAGGGTTGGATCGAACGGCTGCGCGCGGCCGCCCGGGCGCTCGGCCTGCCGGATGAGCCGATCCCGAGCGGGGCCGGCCATGACGCGGCCGTCTTCGCCAATGCCGGCGTGCCGAGCGCCATGATCTTCGTGCGCAACGAACATGGGTCGCACAACCCGCACGAAGCCATGGCGATCGATGATTTCCTGGCCGGCGTCACGGTGATGCGGCAGGCGCTCGCGGAGGCAGCGCTATGATGCCGGACATTGTTTTGCAGCGCCGCGAACGGCAGGTCCAGCGGCGAATTCGGCGGAGAGGCGAGGACAGGTCATGATTCCAGGCAAGACGGCGTCTGACGATATCGGCGAAGCCACCGCCCGGCTGCTGCTGGAGGCCGGCGCGGTGCAGGTGAGCCGCGGCCAGCCCTTCGTGCTGGCCGCCGGCTGGGCAAGCCCCGTCTATGTCGATTGCCGGCTGTTGATCGGCAAGCCGCAGTGGCGCCGGACGGCGACCGAACTCGCGGCGGCCACGGTCGAGCAGCGCCTCGCGCCCGGCCTGATCCAGGCCGTCGCCGGCGCCGAAACCGCCGGCATCCCCTTCGCCGGATGGCTCGCCGACCGGCTGGAGCTGCCATTGCGTTATGTCCGCAAGCGGCCGCTGGGCATCGGCCACAACGCCCAGGTCGAGGGCGGCCCGGTCGATGGTCTCGCCGTGCTGCTGATGGACGACCTGACCACCGATGCCGGCAGCAAGGTGGCCTTTGCCCGTGGCTTGCGCGCCGCCGGCGCGACCGTCGCCCAGGTCCTGACCATCTTCTACCACCAGGCCTTTCCGGGGGCCGACGAACGGCTCGCCCGGGACGGCCTGACGCTCAACGCCATGGCCAGTTGGGACGACGTCCTGCGCGCCGACCGGGGCGAATGGCTGTCACCCGGCGACCGGAGCGAAATCGAAGGGTTCCTCGCCGATCCGGTCGCCTGGTCGACCCGCCACGGCGGCCGCTCCGCCCCCGGTCCGCGCATGGCGGTGCGACGAGAAAGCCCCTGACCTGACGCCCGGCGGCCAGCCCCGGCGTTGCGAAAACCCGGGCACACCCCACTTTCATCCCCCTGCAACGTCAACGGAGCAGGGTTCCCGACCATTCTTCCCTCTCAGGACACGGCATCATGAATGACCTGCTCGCCTGGCTGAAACTCCAGAACACCGGCATCGGCACCCATATCGAATTCCAGAAGCACACCTTGAAGCTCGCCGCCGGCAGCACCGACCAGGCGGCCCTGTTCCAGCTCTTCGCCCAGCTCTCGGCGCGTTTCGTCATGACCTATGAGGACATGCCGATGGATGTGGAGATCGCCGACCACGCGCTGGCGCGCCTGACCCGGCTGGTCGAGGCCGCCGCGAAAAGCCCCGGCCTTTCGGCCAGCGAGCAGCTGCGCCTGCTGAACGAGATCGCCTCGGCCGATCTCGGTCGCGTCGAAGCGCTGGCCGGCTGACATCACGGCCCGCATGGCCTTGCGGCGGAAAGCCCGCTTGCAAGCAGGGACGGCGCTCCTACACTGACGCCGGCTCGGAAGGCTGTATTCCGCGCCGGAGGGGGCGACGATGTTCTGCGCGCCGACGCGCGAGCCGAGGCTCGCCCGGCGAATGGCCGGATTGCTGGCGCTGGCACTGCTGACGGCCTGCGGCGGACCGGCGCGCGCCCTGGACGGCACAACCCCCGCCATGCGCATGGCGGGGATCGACGCCACCATCGCGACCATCAAGACCCTGCCCTTGCTCGGCGCTATCATTCGCGACGAGCCCGAGGCGGAAACGGCGTTGCGGCTCGCCTTGGCGATGGACCGGCCGCCCTATTACATCAGGAGCCAGGATGTCCTGAGGGCCCTGCGGACCGACTATGCAACCCCGGCGCTGAGAGCCGCCGACGACGACGCCTTGCTGCCGGTCTGGACCGCAACCACGGAACTCCTGCGGCATCTGGCGGCGAACAACCCGGCGCATTGCAGGGACATCGCTTTCGACACGATCACGGGCCGCGATATCAGGGAGCCGCGAACGCGGCATCTGTTCGAGGCGATGATGCGCGCCAGCGAGGCCGCCTATCACAACGGCAAGGGGCGGCCGGGGAGACCGGCCCCCAGCCCGGCAGACCAGGCCGCCATGACCGACGCATTGGGGATCTCGGAGGGCGAGCAGGCCCTGCTGGTCGACCGAGCCGGCGCCGATCCCGAGGCCTTCTGCGCCGCCGCGACGAAACTGCTGACCGGCATGGCGATGCTGCCGCTGCCGATCCGCTCCGGCCTGATCCGCTGGTTCCTGACGGCGCCGTGAACCGGGACCGCTTTCCGGCGGCCCTGCGCCATCCCGACCCCGACGACTTTCACGCTGATTTCACGTCGGTCCTGCTGCATTCTGGTCAGGCGTGGCGCCGGACCAGAGGGAGCGTATCGATGGCAGGGCATGGAGCCTATCGCGGGGGCCGCACGGCGCCCAGGCCGCGGCCTGATCTCGACGCGGGCGTCGAGACGGCCAACCAGTTCCCGGGATCCGGCGTCTCCGTCAAGGCGCCGCTCGGCATGGCGCGATCGGGCGAACCGAGATCCCTGGTTCCGGCGCTCGACCCCTGCCCGCCCTTGAAGCGCCTCGGTGGCGTGCCTGGTTTTCGCCATTTCATGGGCCGCGCCAGACAGGCCGCGATGCCGCGCGACGCCGACCTCACGATGGTCGATGGCGAGCCGCCGCAGCAATCGGCCGCGAGCGAAGCGCGGCTGCGGCAGCGCATGGCCCACCTGGCCCGCCGCCTGACCGCCCACGAGGATTGGCGAAGCCCGCTCGCCGCCCGGCTGAAGCTCTGGGAAAATCCCAATATTCCAGCTGGATACACCTATTTTCTACAGCTCATCGCGCATGACCTGATCGAGTCGGCCGTGCCGGTGTCCGAATCCGGCGACCCGACGGCCAGCAACGGCAACCTGCGGCGCGCGCCGCTGGTGCTCGAAACGCTTTATGGTGGCGGTCCGCAGCAGAGCCCGCTCGCCTATCGCGCGGAACCGGACCGTTCGCCGCGTCGCTATCTCCGGCTTGGCCCGATGCTGATGCGCAGCGACGGCGTCGCGCCGCATCGCGACATCGCGCGGGCGCCCGCCTTCGAGGACTTCGCGGGCGCGCCGATGTTTCGGCCCCCGAGCGCCGGTGCATGCCCGTTCGGACGCACCGAGGCGCTGATCGCCGATCCGCGCAATGACGTGAGCGCCAATCTCTCGCAGTTGCTGGTGGCCTTTTCGCTGTTCCACAACTGCATCGTCGCAAGGCTCGAGAAGACCGACGGCCAGGACCATGCCGACAGCGCCGACGAGGCCGATGTCGACCGGTTCCAGTGCGCCCGAACCATCGTCTCGCTGGTCTATCGCCATATCATCCGCAACGACGTGCTGCCGCGGATCCTCCATCCCGAAGTTCTCAAGGCCTATCAAGTCGCCAAGCCCGCCTTCGTCGACAAAGACATGGCGGCCGGCGACCTCCGGCCGACGCTGGAATTCGCCCATGCGGCCTTCCGCTTCGGCCATGGCATGGTGCGCGACCACTATACATTCAGCCATAGCCGCGCGGCCGAAAACCCCGAAGGCTTCGAGCTTGGCCAGATCCTGCGCCAGAGTTCGGACGGCAATGCGCCGCACCTGCCGCCCGATGACCGCTGGATCGCGAGTTGGAGCCGGTTCTTCGTCTTCGAGGGCCTGGGCAGCCCGGACCTGAGCCGCCGGATCGGCCCCAGCTCGGCGACCAGCCTGTCGGATGCGGTCGCCTTTCGAAAGCCTCACGCCGAGGGCGAGAACGGCCTCGACTATCGCGACCTGATCAGCGCCGGCCTGGCGCGCCTGTGGCGCCTCGACCCGCTGGTCACCGAACTCGGCACGGCCGCCCCGGGCCTGGTGGCCCGTTCGGAACTGCTGTCCGATTCCAGGCTGCGGCGCGACGCCCTCGAATCCTGGCTCAGGAAGGGCAATGCCGATCCGACGAGCCCCGACATCGGCAAACTCGCCGCCGATCCTCCCCTGCCTTTCTTCATCCGCTTCGAGGCGGCCTGGGGCGGACGCGGCGGCGGCGGCGAAGGCAGGCATCTCGGCGTCCTCGGGTCGATCATCGTCGCCGAGACCATCTATGGCGCGCTGGTTCACGCGCCCCTGAAGGCGGAAAATGCCGCCAAGAAGCTATCCGAGATGATCAAGGACACGATCTGCGCCCAGCTCGGCGCCAAGGCCTTGGCGGCCCTGCCGGAACTGACCGGCGAGATGGATATCGACACCATGCCGAAATTCCTGGCGGCGATCCCGAAACTTTATGGCGGCCGCCTGCCAGGGCCGGCTTTCCTGTAATCTTGTCTGCAATCTTGGACCATGGCCAGGCGGCGAGGCCAGGATCGCCAGCGAGGGGATATCGATCATGCCGATCAAGCGATTGAAGATCACCGATTACGAAGCCCTGGGCCTGCTGGTCAAAACCTGGGCCACCGGCGAGCTCCGGCTCGACAAACCCGGCAAGTTCCTGCCGGTCCCCGCGACCATCGCCGAATTCACCGCCATGCTCGTCCATGCCGGCGCGACCACCCAGGCCGCCGTCGACGAATGGCTCGCCTCGTTCGAAGGCACGATGCGGAAGATCAGCTTCGTCCAATCGACCCCGGACGAATTGGTCATCCGCCTGCCGATGCGGCAAATGCTTCTGGACACGGAAAAGCAGCTGGATACGCCGGGCTTCTACTATCCGTTCCCGCCGTTCTATTCGGTCGACTTTTTTGCCGGAGCACCGGAGGTCATTACCGATCAGTGGCGCTCGCATGCCGAACGGATCGGCGACTACACGATCGCTCAATGCGGATGAGCCTCAGCAGGTGAGCATTGCTCCGTGGCGCGAGGGCACCTCCAACCTCAGCCCAGGGCAATGTGAACGGGGCGCCGCCCTTCGTGCTCGACGAAGGGCGCGCCCGCCCCGTGAACGCCGTCACGCAGGCGCTCCCAGTCGTCGCGCCGGTGAATCGGGAAATTGTGCAGGAACCAGCGGATGATGGCCTCGTCGCTGGAGGCTTCCGTGCCATGCCAGTTGTTTCGGATCAGCATCAGAAAGCGCTGCATCTCGGCGCTGGCTTCGTCGTGGCGGCCAAGATGGTGCAGCGTCGCGGCCCGCCATCCCGGCAGGTTCGAGATGATGTCCTGCGCGGCCTGGGCGGCTTCGAGGCTGCCGGCATAATCGCCGTGCAGGAAGCGGGTGCCGACCAGATAGGCCCATTGGGTTCGCGACGGCATCTGGACGAGGTCGAGCATCTGCCGTTCCAGGAGCCTTGCCTGGTTCATGTCGCCGAGAAAAGCGAAGCCATGGGCGGCCGAGGTCAATGTCCAGGGATCGCCGTCATTGAGCGCCACGGCCGACTGAAAGCTTGGATGGGCCGCGTCATACATGCCCGCCATGGCCTGGGACCAGGCGAGACACAGCTGCGCGCGCGAATCGATCGGATCGATCTGCGCGGCGCGCTGGGCGAAAGCGAGCGATTCGGCTTCCGTCTCGGCCGAGCGCCAGGTCCCCGGCGCCGCGAGATGACGGCTGTTCTTCAGCTGGGCCAGGCTGGAAAAGGCCGGCGAGAAGCCGTCGTCACGCTCGGTGATGTTGCGGAAGATCTGCTCGGCCTGGCCGAATTCATCGGCCCGGTAGCCGTTGAACAGGGCCTGGCCCTGGACCCAGCGATCATGCAGCACCACCGGCAGGTTGGGCCGGTGGGCGAGCCGGGTGACGCGCTCGACCGAGATGTTGATCCTGAGCGCCGCCGCGATCCGGCGCGCGATCTCGCGCTGGACGTCGAACCAGTTGGCGGCCGAGAGATCGAAACGCTCGCTCCAGACGTAGCTCGAATTGACGAAATCCCGCAGGGTCAGCACCAGATGGGTGCCCGACTGGCTGCCATAGGCTGAGGATTCGACGATATAGTAGCCACTGTCGCCACGCCCGTCCGGATCGAGCGCCGGCTGGGCCGCGCGCTGCATGTCGCCGTGATCGACAATCTGCCACTCCCGGAACCGAACCAGGCAGGCCAGCAGTTCGTGGCGGAAGCACAACAGCCGATCGGTCTGCAATTCGGCGAGTTCGATCATGCGGACCTGCGGCACCGCGATCTGCGGCCGCTCGGCGCCGGTCGGCCGGCTCGCCAGCGCGGTCGGACCCGGCAGCGGCACGAGGTCGTCGCCGCGCTTGATCGAGACCACCAGAGCCTGCGTTTCCGCCGCCGGCTCGGTGTCGTAATCGGCCTCCAGGAGGTCCCAGAGCGTCTTGTAGATCTTCAGGGCGCCCGCGGTGTCGCCGGCATCGGCCCTGGCACGGATCAGGTGGCGGCAGGCGACCTCGTGGGTCGGGTCGAGGTTCAAGAGCGCCTGCGCGGCATCGCGTGCGAGGCGCGGCGGAACCGCGCCCTCCATCATGGCTTCGAGATTGCGGATGAGCCGGTCGGTGCTGGTTTGCCGATAAGCCAGGAGCCAGATGCGAAAACCCGGGTCGAGTTCCTCATAACCGGCAAGCACGGTCTCGCCCAGCCTCTGCTGATCGAGCAGCGAGGCCGGGATGACACCCGCTTCGAGACTGCGGAAGAGGTCCGTCGCATCGACCTTGACCTCGGCGCCCTGGATCTCGAGCCCGAGCCGCTCGGCGTTGAAACCGGTGAACCCGACGGCATCGAAGGCGTCGCGCAACTCGCGGATCGTCTGCCTGAGCGAGGCGCGGGCCTTCTCCTCGCCGGTTTCGCTCCACAACAGGCCGACAAGCCGCTCCCGCGACATGGGCTGGCCGTGATGCAGCGCCAGATAGGCCATGCAAGCCTTGGCCTTGCGACCGCGGACGTCGACCGGGCGTTCGCCATAGAGCAAAGAGCAACCGCCCAGCAGGTTGATCGACAGCATGGCTTCGGGGCCGCTCACCTGTTGTCGTCCGAACTGTTCCGTCGCACTGCCCGTCCGTCCGAACCCCATTCGCCAGCCCCGGTTCGCCGCCAGTTGATTATCGGTGTCGTCTTGCCGCGACCTATGCGCAGTTCCCGCCTGTAAGATTTGCCGCCGCGACGCGAAAAGCAATCCGAATCTGGACGCCGGCGCCACCCCGACGTTGCGAAGTGGCGGCCAACCCCGCCTCCCTCAAACGCGGGATCTCGCTGCAAAGCGGTAATTTGCTGGAAATATTTGACTTTCCGGGAAAAGAACCGGCCCTGGGCCAGGCTCCGGGAGGTCAGAGGAGGGGCACGTCGAACGCCGCTTTGGTCGCCTCGCGCCATGCGTGCAGACGCGGCGTGACGAGCGCCGAGGGCTCGGGCTGAAGTGCCGGCGCGACGACGCGAAATGCTGGAATTGCGAAGCGCGGGCGCGTCAGATCGACGGCAAAGACATCGACCTGGCGGACGGCCAGCCGCGTCGCGAGCGCGCGGACCGCCTCTCCCGCGGATCGATCGGCCATCGGCGGCTGTTCGTCGGGCAGGATCGAAGCCGTGGCCCGCCGGACCGGGTCGAGCGCGGCGGCCGGTGGCCCGGTTCGCCTGGCCAGATGGCCAAGGTCGATCGGATTCAGGCTGGCCTGCCCGCCTTGCGCGCGCTTGGCTTCGGCGAGATCCTGGGCGAGCTCCATCTGCAGCATTTCGAGCACCGCCGAACGGACCGCCTGATCGTGCGTCAAGCGCGCCGCCAGGCCACAGGCGAAACCGCGGCCGTCCGGGCCGGTGGAGAGCGCCGCCACCACCGCCACGCCGAACTCGCCGGCGATGTCGATCAAGGTCACTTGCCGCGCTAGCGCGCCTCGCCTGGCATCGCGGAGCATCGGCGCGACCGCCGACATGGCCTGGTCCCCTGCCCCGATCAGACGGGCCGGACGGCCGCCACGCCACCACAAGGCCGCGGCGTCACGCTCGATCAGTTCCAGAACGCCGTGAAGCACGGCGTCCTCGGGTGTCGGGCCGGCGCCGCCGCCCAGGCCCAGCGGGAAGGCCGGTTCGCCATAGGCGAGCGGCACGGCCGGCCTGACACAGAGCCCGAGCGGAACCCGGCAAGGCGCGCCGTCCCGCAGGCGACGGCCGACCATGCTCAGGCCGGTCCGGTCGCCGGTGAGAAAATCGCCGGCCGCGAGGAGGTCATCCGCCCGCCGCTCGGTCGCTTCGGCCCCGGTTTCGAATTGCGACAGCAGTTCGACGGCCTCGCCGAGACATTTGATCAACGCCTCGGTCCAAGAAAACCCCATGCCCGCCAGGCTGATGCGTGGCCGAGACCGCGCGCGCCAGAGCGGTCCGTCGGGCCCAGCTTCAGCGCCGAAAAAGCAGGCGCCGGGGGCCCCGGGAGGGCGGATCAGGAAGAGCCGGTCGAGGCTCGCGGCGACGCCCAGGAGCCGGCCGGCCACGGCGGAACCGAGATCGGCGCCGGCAAGTTCACGCGCCACGTCATCGAGCGAGACCGGTTCGAGCACGTCGCGTGGCTCTCTCACGAATGGCCGAAACGGGAGCGCGGCACAGGCGCCATTCCCGCAATGATCGGAGAATACCGGAACCGGTGCAAGTTCGGATCGGGCCGCTCTTCAGCCGGCGCCGGCAGCGGCGATGTCGAAGCTCGCCACGGGTCAGTTGACGGCGGACAGCAGCAGCCGCGCATTGGCCCTCGCCTGCCCTTCGTCCTGCGCGCATGAGGTGAGGGTGTAATTGATCCGGTGGGTCATGACGATCAGGATCAGTGGCGTGCATCGGCCGACCTTGTCGGACAACCTTTCCAGGCCGACGATCTCCAGGGCCGAATGGCCGGCCAGGAACAGTTCGACCGGTTGCCTGGCGGGGTCGATGACCCGATGCGCGACATAGGCCTGGGCGGCAAAGAAGGCATTGAATTGCGCATCCGCCAGGGGCTGGTCGCTCGGATAGCGCCGCGACCGGGAATTGTCCTGGATCAGCAGGTCGAGCACAGCCGGACCGCCGCAGCGGGCATCGGTGCAAACCAGGGCTGCTCCCTCAACCGTCTCCCCCGTCACGACCCAGCCGCCGGCCAGGAGACCATCGAGGCGGAGCGCCTCGGCGGCCAGGCCAGAACTCGACGCTGCCGCCACCACGGCCAGGAACAAGGCGATCGCAGAAAATCGACGCATCACGCTCTCCTCCACCGGATCGCGGCCGGCCCTCGGGCGACGCCGGCCGGATCAGGCCGCGCGCCTCTCCGTCACCAATCGCCGACCTGGCCCGACGTATCGATATGCAGGAAGTCCGCATGGCAGCCGATGCTGCCGCGGAAGCGCGGATCGCTGGCGCGGACCGCTCTGGCGACGCGCCGCCAATCGGCGACCTTGCCCTTGGCACAGCGGAAGTCGATGGCATTGAACCAGCGATGCGGGCTGGCGCGCCCGCCACCGACCCGGCTGTTGTAGGGTCCGCAGCGATAGGTCGACAAAATCTCGCAACGCGCGGCAAGCCGATGGCTGATTTCGTCCAGCATGCGGGCCGTGTCGGCCATGTTGGGCCAGAGCGCGCGCGGCGGCAGGCAGCCGAGCCAGGCCTGGATGGTCGCCGTGCTATCGCCCGGGTTGAGGCACAAGAGATCCTCGGCAGTGAAATAGCGCAGGTCCAGCCCGAGCGCGAAGGTCCTGAAGGCCTGCAGATCGAAGCCGGACTTGGCCTCCGCCGTCAGGGCCCGGCGACCGAATTGCCCGTCGATCGGGATCGCGGCAAACTCGCCGGCATCCGTGGTATCGCCTGATGTCGACGCCGGCAGCTTGCCAGATCGCGTCTCCCTGGTTCGCATCTTGACGACGGGGCCGTGCTCGACCCTGACCGTGATCAGCGGCACGACCTTGGGCGAACCCTGGTCCTGAACACGCGGCAGCATGGCGTCACGGAACGGCCGCGGGTTCGGGCGAAAGGAAAGAAATACGACATTCGTCATTTCCGCCTCCTCGTTCACGTCACACCAGCACGACACGTGCCGCGCCTTGCACTGCAAAATAGCCGTCGACTGTCCCGGTCTTGGCCACTCCTGACCCACAATGCCGCGTGAGGTGCTCCGTCTGGAGACGGAACGGCCCGGCGGACGCCATGCGACGACCAAGATGGCCGAGCCGACCGGCGCCACCGACCGGCATCGCAGCCGGGCAAGAACCGGCCGCGCCGGGGACCATGTGAACGGGTTTGGCCAGGGCCTCATGGCGGGCCAGGATCGGCCGGGCGAGCCGGCCACAGACGTCTCGGCTCGGCAGGCGGACGGCCGAAACCACCAGGTCGATGACGGCGAGCAGTGACATGGTCATTGCCTTTCGAACGCAGATACCGACCCGCCAGATCGAGACGGCGGCGAGGCCTTCGCGGGCTCGCTGAGCGCCATGGCATTGCCGATATGGCCGGAGCCTCGTCAGGATAGCGTGAAACCAGCGTGAAATAGCGCGGCAACGTCGGTGGGCGCAGGCGTATTGCACCAAAGCGCGCGCCGGCAGCGCTACACTCTCCGCGTGTATTTGCTGAACTCAAAGACCCACAGTGCTGGCGACATCAGCGCATTCGTAGCACCCAATACATCAATCCGATGTCCATCCTGACGCATCGATCAATCAATGGATGCAAATCGCGCCATGACATCTGGCGTGAATGCTCGCCCCTACACCCCGTCAATCGTCTCGAACGCCCCCACGGCCGGCCGGTCCCCGGCGCCGACGAGCCCCGCCAATTGCTCGGCCACCATGCCCCGCACCCGCGCCACCGCCTCGTCCTTGACCGGACCGAAGCCGCGGATCTCCATCGGCGCCTTGGCGATCGCAACCGCCTGCGCCAGCGCCTCCGAAGCCGGCCTCTCCTGGCCGATCTCCTGGCCGATCTCCTGGCCGATCTCCTGGCCGATCTCCTGGACCAGCCGGTCGATGACCGCCTCGAACCACGGGATCAGCGCGCGTTCCATGCGCCGCTCGGCGAAATAGCCGAAGGGGTCTAAGCGGGTGCCACGCAGGCGCTTCAGCCTGGCGAGCGCGCGCAGGGGAATTTCGACCCAGGCGCCGAACTCGTGTTTGCGCGGCCGGCCGCGGGAGTCGCGCCCGAACGGCAATAGCGGCGGCGCCAAGTGATAATGTACCTTGAAATCGCCGTCGAAATCCTGGCGCAACCGGTCGTGGAAGCCGGTCTCCATGTGAAGCCGGGCCACCTCATATTCGTCCTTATAGGCCATCAGCTTGAACAGCGAGCGTGCCACCGCCGCGGTGAGGGCTTCGGAACCAAGCGGCGCTTCGGCCCGGCGCACCGCGGCGATCCGCGCCCGGTAGCGTTCGGCATAGGCAGCATCCTGATAGTCGACCAGGAAGGCGACGCGCCTAGCGATCATCTGATCGAGCGTTTCGGCGGCCGGCGGCTCGCCGCCAAGCGCGCGGGCGACGCGGTCGGGGCTGGCGCTGGCAAGCCGCCCCCAGGCCAGGGCTTGGAGGTTGCGTTCGACGGCGACGCCATTGAGCTCGATCGCGCGCGTCAGCGCCGCGAGCGAGACCGGCAACAGGCCCTGCTGAAAGGCGAAGCCGAGCATGATCATATTGGCGTAGACACTGTCGCCGATCAGCATTTCCGCGGCCTTGTTGGCGTCGAGCCTCGCGACATTGTCGCGGCCGAGCCGCTGGTCGATCGCGCCGAGCCGGAGCGCCGCGCTCAGATCGGCGTCGCGCCGGCGCACCACGTCGCCGGTCGGCATTTCCGCCGAATTGATCACCGCCCGGGTACCGTGCCGATAACAGCCGGAGGCCTTGGGCGAGGAACTGACCACCATGTCGCAACCAATCAGGGCATCGGCGGCGCCCTGATCGATGCGCACCTGGTTGATCGCGTCGGGGGTTTCGGCCAGGCGGATGAAGCTCAGCACCGGCCCGAATTTCTGGGCAAAGCCGGTGAAGTCGAGTACCGACGCGCCCTTGCCTTCGAGATGGGCCGCCATGGCGATGAGCGCGCCGACGGTGATGACGCCGGTGCCGCCGACACCGGTGACGAGCAGGTCATAGGGCCGGTCCAGTGCGACAGGCCGAGGCTCGGCTAGATCAGCGGCTTCGGCGACCGCGTCGATACCGGCGCCGGTCTTGCTGGCGCGCGTCGCGCCTTCGACGGTGACGAAGCTCGGGCAGAAGCCGTTGAGGCAGGAAAAGTCCTTGTTGCAGGTCGAGAGATTGATCTGGCGCTTGCGGCCGAAGGGCGTCTCCTTCGGTTCGACGCTGAGACAATTGGATTCGACCGAACAGTCGCCGCAGCCTTCGCAGACGAGATCGTTGATGACGGCGAAACGCGCGGGATCGGCGACCTCGCCACGCTTGCGCCGGCGCCGCGTCTCGGTGGCGCAGGCCTGGTCGTAGATCATCACCGAGACACCCGGCACGTCGCGCAATTCGCGCTGCACCGGATCGAGATCGCGGCGGTGATGCAGCGTCACGCCGTCGGGCAGGTCGACACCGCTGAATTTGCCGGGATCGTCGGAGACCAGCGCGATGCGCTCGATACCCTCGGCCCTCACCCCATGGGCGATGGCGGGAACGCTGATCGGGCCGTCGACCGGCTGGCCGCCGGTCATCGCCACCGCGTCGTTATAGAGGATCTTGTAGGTGATGTTGGTGCCGGCCGCGATCGCCTGGCGGATCGCCATGGAGCCCGAGTGGTAATAGGTGCCCTCGCCGAGGTTCTGGAAGATGTGGCCTTTGCCGGTGAACCGCGAGGAGGCCGCCCAATTGACCCCTTCGCCGCCCATCTGGATCAGTGAGGTGGTCTCGCGGTCCATCCAGCTCGCCATGAAATGGCAGCCGATGCCGGCGAGCGCCTTGGAGCCCTCGGGCACCTTGGTGGAGCTGTTATGCGGGCAGCCCGAGCAGAAATAGGGCGTGCGGGTGGCGCCCGCGACCGTGATGATCCGCTGGGCTTCGGGCAGCAGCGCTTGCGCCCGCGCGGTCAGGCCGAGGCCCGGGAAAACCGCGTCCAGGCGCCTGGCGACGATCGGTGCCAGCAGACGCGGTGACAATTCGCCGATCCAGGACACCAGCCGTTCGCCAGTCTCGTCGTGCTTGCCGACCATGCGGTCCGGCTTGGCGCCTGGATAATCGTAGAAATATTCTTTGAACTGGCTCTCGATGATGCCGCGCTTTTCCTCGATCACCAGGATCTCGCGCTTGCCACGGACGAATTCCAGCGCGTCGTGCAGCGCCAGCGGCCAGACCATGCCGACCTTGTAGATGTCGATGCCGATGCGCCGGCACTCCGCCTCATCGAGGCCGAGCAACCTCAGCGCCTCCATCAGGTCGAGATGGCCCTTGCCTGTCGTGACGATGCCGAAGGCGGCGCCCGGGATCTCATAGATGTGGCGGTCGATCGGATTGGCGCGGGCGAAGGCATAGACGGCGTGTTTCTTCGCCTCCATGCGCTCTTCGATCTGCGGCCCCGGCAGATCCGGCCAACGGTAGTGCAGGCCATCAGGCGGGCTCGAGAAATCCGGTGTGTTGAACCGGCGCGGCGCGGTGAGTTCCACCGAGGCGCCCGATTCCACCGTCTCGGAAATCGCCTTGAAGCCGACCCACATGCCGGAGAACCGGCTGAGCGCATAACCATAGGCGCCGAACGCGGCATATTCGGCGACGCTGGCCGGATTGAGCGTCGGCATGAACCAGCTCATGAAGGCGACGTCGGATTGGTGCGGCATGGAGGACGAGACGCAGCCGTGGTCGTCGCCGGCGACGACAAGCACGCCGCCATGGGGCGACGAGCCATAGGCATTGCCGTGCTTCAAGGCGTCGCCCGAGCGGTCGACGCCCGGCCCCTTGCCGTACCAGAGGCCGAACACGCCTTCGACCTCGCGCTGCGGATGGCCCTCCACCTGCTGCGAGCCGAGCACCGCGGTCGCCGCCAGATCTTCGTTGACCGCCGGCAGGAATTCGATCCGATGCCGGTTCAGCAGGTCCTTCGCGCGCCAGAGCTCGAGATCGAGCCCGCCCAGCGGCGAGCCGCGATAGCCCGAGACGAAGCCGGCGGTGTTGAGGCCCGCCGCACGGTCGCGCCGCGCCTGATCGATGACGAGACGCACCAGCGCCTGGGTTCCGGTGAGAAAGACCCGGCCTTCGCTTCGGAGATAGCGGTCGGCCAGTTGGTAGTCGTCGAGCCTGATGGACATGGCGAAACCCTGGACATGCGGATCGTCCCTGATGCCGCCATCATCTGCCGGTTCGGTTGGAAATTTCGCCCGTTTCGACGCGCGCCGCAGTCCAGATCGGAAATTCCTTTCAGATCGGCGCGCATTTCGGATAATCTCACCGGAATGCCCGCGAAGGATCCGACCGATGCTCGAACCTCAGGACGAGAAGATTCTCCTGCACCTGCAAAAGGATGCGCGCGCCACCAACCAGCAGCTCGCCGACGCGGTGGGCATGTCGGCCTCGGCCTGCTGGCGCCGGGTCAGGAGCCTGGAAGAAACCGGCGTGGTGCAACGCTACGCCGCGCTGGTCGACCGGCAGAAGGCCGGCTTCACCATGTCGGCGATCATCCACGTCTCGCTGGAACGCCACGATACGACCTTCGTCGAGCAATTCGTCTCGCGCGTGAAGGCCAGACCCGACGTGCTCGAATGCTTCGCGACCACCGGCGACGCCGATTATCACCTGCGTGTCGTGGCGCGCGACATGGACGCCTATAACCGCTTCCTCGACGAATTCATGTTCCGCCTGCCGGGCATCCGGCATGTCAGGAGCAACGTGATCCTGAAGGAGATCAAGACCGAGGTGGCGCTGCCGTTTTGAGCGCGGTAGCGGTTGTGTGAACGTGGATTGCTGTTCTTCGGCCGTCACGGGATTGGGCGACCTGGGTCGATCGACAATATTGATATCACATCATTCGACATGATATCTTCGGCATGAAATATCGCGGAGTGATATCAATGCCGGCGGTGACCATCCGAAATTTGCCCGAGGCAACCCACCGCGCCCTCAAAGTGCGGGCCGCTCAACACGGCCGGAGCACGGAGGCCGAAATTCGAGACATCCTCGAAAGCGCGGTGCGGCCGCACGGGCGGATCAAACTTGGCTCCGCACTGGCCGCGATCGGCCGGGAGTTCGGCGGCGTGGACCTCGATATCGAACGCGACAAGACACCGGCGGGCACGGTGAGCTTCGAATGATCGTCCTCGATACCAATGTCATTTCCGAGCCGCTCAGACCGGCCGGCGATCCGGCCGTGCTCGCCTGGCTCGATCAACAGGCCATCGAAACGCTCTATCTCAGCACCATCAGCTTGGCCGAGTTGCGCTATGGCCTCGCGTCATTGCCGGATGGCCGACGCAAGGACGGCCTCAGCATAGCCTTTGAGACGCATATCCTCGCTCTGTTCGGACCGCGTGTTCTGGTTTTCGATTCAGCCGCGGCGGACGCCTATGCCGTCATTCGTGCCCGCGCGAAAGCGGCCGGCCGGGCCATTGCCGCGGCTGATGGTTATGTCGCCGCAACGGCGGCGGCGCACGGCTACGCGGTTGCGACGCGCGACACCGGTCCTTTCGAGTCCGCCGGCCTGACCGTGATCAACCCCTGGGCGCCAGCCTGACGCAAGTGCGGCGGGCGTAGGGGGCCTGCCACGCGACATCCCCCCTGCCCGCTCAAAATGTCGGCTTCAGGTTGGCCCAGACCGCATCCGCGTCGAGCCGGGTCAGCTTGGCCACCGAGGCGCCGCTCAGATGCCGGCGCATGAGCGCCGAGGCCTCTGGCCGCTCCCCCCGGCGCAGCAGGTCGACCATGGCAAGATGCTCGGCCGACTGGGCGATCACGGCGTCGCGGTCGAGCGCACGATACTCCACCAGCCGGCGCATGCGGTTGATGCGCTGCACCGCGTCGACCATGAAGGGATTGCCGCTGCATTTCACCAGTTCCTCGTGAAAGTAGCAGCCATTGTCGAACACCGTGGCGATCGACAGCTTCGACCAGGCCGTGTCGATCATGCGCTGCTGGCTCGCCGCCAGCCGGTCGAGCGTCGCCGGATCGATCGCAAATTCCGGCTCGAGCAGGGCCGCGGGCTCAACCAGCACGCGGAAGCGATAGCCCTGCAGATAGGCCTGCCGGCTCGGGAAGGTGGGCAGGAACTGCCAGCCGTAACCGGTGCGCCGCTCGATCCAGCCCTCGCGCGCCATGCGGGCGAGCAGCCGTGCCGCATCCGCCCGGCCGAGACCATAGTCGCGGCCGATGGCGGTTTCGGTCACCACGTCGGCGAGCCGCCCGCCGAGCCGGTCGGCGGCAATGCGCAAATAGGTGGTTTCGTCGGCGGCCGGGCGATCGACCAGGGCCATGATCGCGGATGCCTGCCAACCGGCCTGCAAGGTGAAACCGCGGCCGGGCTCCAGCGCCACCAGCCCGTCCTGCATCAGGTCGGTCAGCGCGCGGCGCACCAGCGGCCGCGACACGCCGAGCTCCTGGGCGAGCCGCAATTCGACCAGGCGATCGCCGGCCTGCAGTGCGTCACGCCGGATCAGCCGGGCGACCTCCATCGCGATTTCCGCGGGATCGGCGCCGCGGCGCCGGCGGACCGGTCGCTTGCCCGCATTGCCATGTTCATCGTCGTCGGTCACCGGATCCGTCATGTCTGCGTGCTGAATTGCGGTTGCCAGCGCAGCAGATAGGCCTGCACCTTGCGAACGCCAACCGCCAGCAGGATGCCGACCAACATCAGCACCAGGATCGCCACCATCATGTCGGTGGCGCTGGCGCGCGCTTCGGCCTCGACGATCAGCTTGCCGATGCCATATTCGGCGCCGATGAACTCGCCGACAATGACGCCGATCAGCGCGAAGGAGACCGCCGGCGTCAGCGAGGCGAACACCCAGGCGAGCGCCGAGGGCACCACGACAGTGCGGGTGATCGCCCATTCGCTGGCGCCGAGCAATCGCGCCGCGGCGATCTGGTCGCGATCGACGGCGCGCGTCCCCTCGAAGGTGTTGAAGAACACGACAAAGAACACCACGGTCCAGGCGGTGACGATCTTGGAGATGTCGCCCAGGCCGAACATCAGCACGATCAACGGCACCAGGGCGATGCGCGGAATCGAGTTCATGGCGACGATATAGGGATCGAAGATGCGTGCGAGCATCTCGGAACGGCCGAGCACCAGGCCGGCCGCGACGCCGGTGCCTGTCCCCCAGACGAAACCCCAGAAGGTGTTCTTCAAGGTCACCAGCAGCGCCGCCCAGAGATTGTTCGGATTGTCGGACAGGCAGGCACCGATATCGGCGGGACGCAAGACCAGCAGCGTGCCGCCCCGATCGGCGAGGCAGCCGAGCTTGAGGAAACCGCGCGCGATCTCCGATGGCTTCGAGACGAAATAGGGATCGAGAATGCCGGGCACCAAGGGTTTCAGCGCCGCGATGGACCTGAGGTCGTAGCCCCATTGCCAGATCGCCAGCGCCACCACGAGAATGGCGACCTGCCAGAAACGGATCGTCAGAGCGTTTCGGTCCATGGTCAATCCGCCCTGGTCCTGCGGAACTCCTCGCCGAGCGAGTGCCAGATATGTGAAAACAGCCGGCCGAATTCGGGCGTCTCGCGCAGCGCGACGGCATCGCGCGGCCGGGCGAAGGGCACCTCGAAATCCTCCTTGATCCGCCCCGGACGGGCGGAGAGCAGGATGATCCGGTCGGCGAGCGTCAGCGCCTCGCCGAGATCATGGGTGACGAACAGCACGGTCTGGCGCTCGCGTTCCCAGAGCTCCAGCAGGATGCGGTGCATTTCCAGCTTGGTATGGGTGTCGAGCGCGCCGAACGGCTCGTCCATCAGCAGGATTTCCGGCTGCATCAGCAGGGTCCGCATCAGGGCGACGCGCTGGCGCATGCCGCCGGAGAGCATGCGTGGGAAGCTCGTCTCGAAGCCGTCGAGACCGATCTGGCGGATCGCATCGGCGACCCTCGCCCGGCGCTCAGCCTTCGGCACGCCCGCGATCTCCAGGCCATAGGCAATATTGGCCTCCACCGTGCGCCAGGGGAACACGGTATCGCGCTGGAAGACGTAACCGACCTTGGGATTGACCGTGCCATAGGCGAACGGCGTCCGGTCGATCAGGATCTCGCCCGAGGATTTCGGGATCAGGCCGGCGACCATGTTGAGGATCGTGCTCTTGCCGCAGCCCGAAGGGCCGAGAAGCGCGACGAACTCGCCCTTGGCGATGGAGAAGGACACGCCGTCGACGGCGACGACCGCCTCGCCGAAGGTCTTGCCGAGCCCGCGCACCGTAATGCGATGGTCGCCCGAAACCGGCACCGGATCGACGGGATGGACGGGCTTCAGCGCGCCGGCCGCCATGTCAGGTCGCCCTCTTCTGGGCGGCCTCGGCGAAGCGCATGTCGACCACGTCCTCGAACCTGGTCGGGGGAATATCGCTGCCCTGCCGGTACCAGACGGCGCCGCCGCGGGCGAAGTCTTCCCGCGAGATCACGCCGCTAAAGGCGGGCCACATCATCGGATCGAAGGACAGCTCGGCTCTGGTGGACTCCGGGTCGAAGCCTGAGAAGTATTTCTTCTCGAGCAGGGCCTGGACCTCCTCGACCGGCGTCGCCTTGACATAGGCCATGGTGCGCACCAGGGCATTGACGAGGCGCTGGGTCAGCTCCGGCTTCTCGGCGATCGTCTCTTCCAGCGCATAGATCGCGCTGACCGGCAGCGGGCCGCCGAAGTCCGCGGCGAATGTACCGGGCGCCCTGATGTCGTAGATCAGCCGGCCATAGCCGTTACGTTCAACTTCGATCTGCCAAGACGGCGGCGTGACGATGGCGTCGAACTGTTTGGATTTGAGGCCGGCGAGCGAAGTGGAAGCGCCACCGGCGGCAACCCAGGTGATATTGCGGTCGAGTTTTCGCTGCTCGAACAGATAGGTCGAAAACATCCAGGTGCCGGAGCCGATGGCGGTGACGCCGAGGATAGGCTTGCCGCCACCCGGCCGCTTCCAGGCAGCGAAAGCCTCGATCGATGTGATGCCGGCCTCGTAGAGATCCTGGCGCACGCAGATGCTGGCGTAAGAGGGCGCGGTCGAGGTGACCAGGATGATTTTCGATTTCTTGCCCCGATGCGTCAGTTGCAGCGGGTGGCTAGCATCGCCATGGGCGAACATGGCTTCGCCCGCCGCGAGATTCTGCCGGGCCCGGGCGCCGGCATCGGTAGTCACCAGCTTGAGATCGATACCCTCGTCGCGCAGGAAGCCTTTTTCCTGGGCGATCAGGCTCGTGGCATAGATCGGGGTGACCGGGCCGAAAGTGATGCTGACCTGGTCCGCGGCCAGCGCCCTGCCCCCCGAGCCCACCAGTACCGCGGACGCCGCCGCCGCTCCCAGCACCGAGCGCCGGGTCAGCGCACCATGGCCGATCAGACGCCGATCGAAGCCGTCAAGCGCGGCACCATCCTGTGTCATCGTGTTTCTCCCTGCTGGTTCTTGTCGTTGAATGATTTATCTCGAATTCTGCGCCTCTTGCAGGCGACCGGCTAGGCCGGCTTCACACCGATCGTGCCCTGTTCGGCCAGCCCCGCG
>BFBZ01000555.1_pt1 | contig 34165 bp, 30 predicted proteins | sample 1888401 | NCBI WGS metagenome assembly BFBZ01 (sample SAMD00112614, study PRJDB3348) | symbiont metagenome | host: Chara braunii | reverse complement strand
GTTATGCGGCCCCGGTATCCGGCAAGCCAAAGGCCCAAGATCGGGCGAAATTGCCTGTAACGATGAGCACCTGATATCCAGTCGGAGCGTCGCCCCCGTGGCGATTGCCAGCTCGCCGCTACGGGGTTCCACGATGCAGACGATCGCCATTTCCGTTCTGACCATTTGCGGCATTGAGGAACTGCCCGATCATAGCGGCCGCTCCGTCAGCCATGTCCTGTCGATCCTCGACCCGGACTGGCCTGATATCGCGGCGTTCCAGACCTATGGCGCGCATCAGCGCTCCGTCCTGCAATTCCACGACATCATCGATCCCCTGCCGGGCCATGTCTTGCCCGCGGCGAACCATGTCGCGGAGATCCTGCGCTTCGGCGCCGATCTCGCGGGATCGCGCGGCGGGCGGACCGAGGGCCATCTGCTGGTGCATTGCCACATGGGCGTGTCGCGCTCCACCGCCGCCATGCTGACTTTGCTCGCCCAGGCCAATCCCGACGAGCCGGAGGACCGGCTGTTCGAACGCCTGAGACAGATCCGCCCCCAGGCCTGGCCCAACTCCCTGATGATCGGCTTCGCCGACGATCAGTTGCAGCGGCAAGGCCGGCTGACGGCCGCGCTTCGCCGCCATTACGCCCATCAGATCGACCATGATCCGCGCTATGTCGACTGGATGACGCGGCTCAAGCGCGACCGCGAACTGGAAATGGGCGGACACAGCTGAGCAGGGGGCGCTTTCCCGTCCCCCAAGCCGGATGCAGACGCTGAGGCGGTCGCCGCCCCGTTGCCGCGTCTTCTGATCCTACGGCCTTATCCTGACCGGTATGCCCTTTGACCCGGTCGGAGCGACGGCGCCGCGGCCCGAGACGACGCGCAGCGCGCGCCGCCGACACCTACTGGCGCGGCGGCTACATCCTCGATCGCGTCATCTGCCACAGCTTCATGCGCAAATACGGGTCGTGGACGATCGATTTCGACAGCATGACCTATATTGTCGGCCGCTGACGCGGTAGCCGATCAATCCACCGCGATCATCACGTCGGAGGCCTTGACCACCGCATAGGCGTCCTGGCCGACCACCAGTTTCAGTTCGTCGACCGCCTCATTGGTGATCGAGGACGTGACGATCGTACCGCCGACATCGAGGCGGACATGGGCTGTCGTCGCGCCCTTCCTGATGTCGACGACCTTGCCCTTGAGCAGGTTCCTGGCGCTGAGCTTCATGGGTGTTTCCAAAGAGAGAGAAGGCGGCGGGGAGCAAACTCCCCGCCGCGGGAGTGATATCAGGCGGCCGCGTAGCCGACCGTGCCCTTGATCTCGAGGAATTCCTCTAGGCCGAAGCCGGCATATTCGCGACCGTTGCCGGACTGCTTGTAGCCGCCGAACGGCGCACCGGCATCCCAGGCGGGATAGTTGATATAGACATTGCCGCTGCGCATCTTGGCGGCGACCTTGCGGGCCCGCTCGACCGAACCGGACTGGACATAGGACGCGAGGCCATAGGGCGTGTCATTGGCCCGGGCGACGACTTCCTCTTCGGTCTTGTAGGGCAGGATCGACAGAACCGGCCCGAAGATCTCCTCGCGCGCGATGGTCATCTCGTCCGTGACATTGGCGAAGACGGTGGGGCGGACATAGTAGCCGCGGTTCAGGCCTTCCGGACGGCCCGGCCCGCCGGTGACCAATTCGGCGCCTTCCTTGATACCGGCCTCGATCAGCCGCTGGATCTTGTTGTACTGCACTTCGCTGACCACGGGTCCGAGCCAGGTGTCTTCCGAGGCCGGCACTCCAACCTTCAGCGGTTCGGCCGCGGCGCGGGCGATCGCCACCGCCTCGGCATGCTTGTCGGCCGGCACGAACATGCGGGTCGGCGCGTTGCAGGACTGGCCCGAATTGCGCATGCAGCCTTCTACGCCGAGCTTGACGGCGCGGTTGAGGTCGGCATCCGCAAGGATGATATTGGCCGACTTGCCGCCAAGCTCCTGATGCACCCGCTTGACCGTGTCGGCGGCCGCCTTGGCGACCAGGATGCCCGCGCGGGTCGACCCGGTGAACGACACCATGTCGACGCCGGGATGGCGCGAAATGGCCTCGCCCACCGTCGGGCCATCGCCGTTGACCAGGTTGAACACACCCTTGGGGATGCCCGCCGCGTGCACCACCTCGGCGAAGATGAGGGCGTTGAGCGGCGCGATCTCGCTCGGCTTCAGCACCATGGTGCAGCCGGCGGCCAGCGCCGGCGCGACCTTGCACATGATCTGGTTGAGCGGCCAGTTCCACGGCGTGATCATGCCGACGACACCGATCGGCTCCTTGGCGATGAGGGTCGTGCCGCGCAGCTGCTCGAATTCGAAGGTTTCCAGCGTCTCGATCATCTTGGCGAGATGCGACGAGCCCATGGCGGCCTGGGCGGTGTGAGCAAGCTTTTTCGGCGCGCCCATTTCACGCGACAGCGTGTCGGCGATATCGGCATAACGGGTCTTGTAGACCTCGAGCAGACGGCGCATCAGCGCCAGGCGCTCTTCGCGCGACGTCGCCGCGAAAGCCGGGAAGGCCGCACGTGCGGCGGCGACCGCCTTGTCGACATCGGCCTCGGTCCCCAGGGCGATGGTACCGATCGACTCCTCGGTCGACGGGTCGATCACGTCGAGCGTGGCAGTGCCGCTCGGCTTGACCCATTCGCCATTGATGTAGAATTCCCGCTCGTGCGCCATGATGCGTTTCTCCCAGAGGTGGTTTTCGACAGGTTCAAAATTCCGCCCGGCGCGATCATAGCTATGGCGAAGGCCAGTGCCAGAGGTTGCTAGCTGACTTGAGCGCGAGCGGCGCTTGCCGGCGCTGACGCCGACACGAGGCTCGCGGCTCGTCGCGTCGGGAAACAGGCGCTGAAGCCGCCCTTGCTGCAGGGCGCCGTCATGCGGGGGGCCAAGCCCGATCGTCGATCTCCACGACCGCGCCTCAAGCGTTATGTTTCGGAGATCACAACGATAGGCGGAGCGCCAGCAGATGTCACGGGCCGCGGGGCGCATTTTATGCCCGGGCAGCGCAACCCTGCTGCCCCATATGCACGAGAACATGGACAGCGATGCGCCGGGGCGCTGGCCGCTTGCGACCCGCCGTGCTTCCTGACCGCCGTTGCCGATGGAGCCGCTGCCCGTGTCCAAACCCTCGATCCTGCTCGCCTGCAATTTCCCCGAGCGCCTGACCCGGCTGCTCGGGGAACGCTACGTGGTCCATGGCCCGATGGGGCGTTCGGCCTCCGACGCGGTTCCCGCCGGCGGCCATGAGGCGCGCGCCCTGCTCACCATGGGCACGATGAAGACCGACCGGGCGCTGCTCGATGCCCTGCCCAAGCTCGGGCTCGTCGCCTATTTCGGCACCGGTTACGAGGGCGTCGACCTCGCCGAGGCGGCGGCGCGCGGCCTGGCGGTCACCCACAGCCCGGGCGCCAATGCCTCCAGCGTCGCCGATTTCGCCATGGGCCTGGTCATCGCCTCGGCCCGCCAGATCCTGCAGGCCGACCGCTTCGTCCGGGACGGCCGCTGGCGTGGCAATGCCGCCGAGCGCATGCCCTCGGTGCCCGGCCTGACCGGCGCCAGGCTCGGCGTTTACGGTTACGGCGCCATCGGCAGCAAGGTGGCGCAGCGCGCCGCGGCCTTCGAGATGGAGATCGCCTATCACAGCCGCACCGAACGCCCAGAGCTCGCCTACCCGTTCAAGCCGAGCCTGCTGGCGCTGGCCGAATGGGCCGACATCCTGGTCGTCGCGGCGCGCGCCGACGCGTCCAACCGCCACGCGGTCAATAGGGAGGTGCTGGCGGCGCTCGGCAGCCATGGCCACCTGATCAACATTTCGCGCGGCATGGCGGTCGATACCGAGGCCCTGATCGAAGCGCTCGAGAATGGCATCATCGCCGGCGCTGGCCTCGATGTTTTCGAAGCCGAGCCCGAGGTGCCGGAGCGGCTCAAGGCCTCGCCGCGCGTCGTCCTGACCCCGCATATCGCCTCGGCCAGCGTGTCCGCCCGCGAAGCCCAGGAAGACATGATCCTGGCCAATCTCGACGCCTTCTTCGCCGGTCGCCCGGTGGTCAATCCGGTGCCGCGGGGGTAAGGCCGCGGCGTCAGCGGGTGAAGGCCGCGACCATGGTGCGGATCAGTTCTTCCGGCCGGCCGCGCGCCGGATCGAACCATTCGAGCGACCAGTTGAGCGCGCCGAGAATGGCGAGCCTGGCAACCTCCGGATCGATGCCCGGCGCCAGCGCCTTCGCGGCCGAGGCCTGTTCGAGCAGGGCGCGCCACACCGTCTCATAGTCGCGCCGGGCCTGGCTGAGTTCGTGTTTCAGGCTCGGCGGCACATAGGGAAAGCAGCGGATATGGGCCGAGGTATAGTCGCTCTGGACCAGCAGGGTTTCGAGATGGGCCGCGATGGCGGCCTCGATCCGCGCCTTCATCGGCGCATCCGGACCGAGCCCGGCGACCGCCGACACCACCGCCTCATGGACGCGCTGCACGCCGACGCGCAGCACCTCGGCGGCAAGTTCCTCCTTGGAAGCGAAGTGGTAGTAGAGGCTTCCGGCCTTCATGCCGACCTGGGCGCCGATATCGCGCAACGACGTCTCGGTATAACCGCGGGCCCGGAACAGGCTCGCGGCGACGTCGAGGATCTGCTGGCGCGAGACCTCGGCGCGCTTCGTCGGCCGGTCCTCGGCCGGCAGGCGCCTGCGCAGGTCGCGGGTGATCGTCTCCGCCATAATTCCTCCTTCTGGCGCCACGGCCCCTCCTATTCCGCGGCGACGCTCGCTGTCGAGAGCCCCGGCCAGCGATCGAGCAAGACGTCGAGGCGAACAGCCGCCTGCCTCTCGGCCGAAGCCTTGACGTGACCGAAGCCCCGGATCGACTGCGGCAAGGCGGCGATCTCCAGCGCCAGCGCGTGATTGTCTGAACTCAGCGCCGGCAACAGCCGGCTGCGGATCAGCGCCTCGTAGTCGCCGATCAGCCGGCGCTCCATTCGCCGCTCGGCGGTGCGGCCGAAGGGGTCGGCGAAGCCGCCGCGCAAGCCTCTCAGCCGGACCAGCAACTTGAAGACCGGAACCATCCAGGGGCCAAAACGCATCTTGCGCGGCTCGCCGGTGACCGGATCGCGCCTGGCGAGCAGCGGCGGAGCCAGATGAAAAGCGACGCTGCCGCCGTCGAACTCGCGCGCCAGCCGGTCGAGGAATCCGGTTTCGACATGCAGCCGGGCGACCTCATATTCATCCTTGTAGGCGAGCAGCTTGTGGAAGCTCTTGGCCACGGTCTCGGCAAGCCTTGTCGATCCCGGTACGACGTGGGCCTCGGCCGTCGCCGTCATGACGACCAACGCCCGGAAGCGGGCGGCAAGCGCCTCGTTCTGGTAGGCGACCAGCGCAGCCGCCCTGATCGCGACGATCTGGTCGAGATCGGTCGCGACCTCTGGCCGCGGGCCCAGCGGCAGGCGGGCTTCGACCGCGGCGCGGTCGAAAGCGAGCGCCCGGCCCCAGGCAAAAGCCGCCTTGTTCATGGCGACCGCCGCGCCGTTGAGCGCGATCGCCTGCAGGATGGCAGCCTCGCTCAAGGGCACCCTGCCCTTCTGCCAGGCGAGGCCGAGCGCCATCATGTTGGCGCCGACGGCATCGCCCAGCAGGGCCGTCGCCAGCATCGAGAGATCGGCGAAGAGAGTCTCGCCGCGTGCCGCCAGGCGCCGCTTCATCAACTCAGCGGGGAACACCAGATCCGGCTTGGCGGCGAAGTCGCCGGTCATCACGACATGGTCGTTGACGATCGCGAGCGCGTTCTCGGCGATGAGCGGCAGAACCTCCGGGCTGGAGGCGACCGCCAGATCGCAACCGATCAGCGTTTCCGCCTCGCCACGCGCCAGCCGGACCGGGCCGGTTTCGGCTGGCGCGCCGATGCGGATATGGGTGGTCACCTCGCCGCCCTTCTGAGCGAGCCCGATCTGATCCATCACCGAGACGCCACGGCCGTCGAGATGGGCGGCCATGCCGATGATCGCACCGATCGTGACGATGCCGGTGCCGCCAATGCCGCCGACGATGAGGCGCGCCGGCCGATCGAGATCGAGGATCGGTGCCGGCACGTCCGGCGGCTTCGCGGTCGCCGCCTCGGGTTTCCGGGGCACGCCGCCCTCGACCGTGGCGAAGCTGGGGCAGAAGCCTTCGACGCAGGTCGCATCCTGGTTGCAACTGGTCTGGTCGATCCGGCGCTTGCGGCCGAACTCGGTTTCCAGCGGCACGATCGAGACGCAGTTGGACTTCTTGCCGCAATCGCCGCAGCCCTCGCAGACCGCCTCGTTGATGACCACCCGCTTGCCCGCATCGGGCATCAGGCCGCGCTTGCGGCGGCGGCGCTTCTCAGCGGCGCAGACCTGATCGTAGATCAGCACCGAGACGCCTTTCACGCCACGCAATTCGCGCTGGACTTCGTCCAGCCGGTCGCGCGGATCGATGATCACTCCGGTGGGCATGACCTCGCCCCGGTGGCGCTCCGGCTCCTCGGCGACGATGCGGATCTGGCCGATGCCCTCGGCGCTCAGTTGGCGGGCGATCTGCGCCACGGTGAAGCCGCCCTCGGCGGTCTGGCCGCCGGTCATGGCGACGGCATCGTTGTAGAGCAGCTTGTAGGTGATGGTGACGCCGGCCGCGATCGCCGCGCGGATCGCCAGCAACCCGGAATGAGCATAGGTGCCGTCGCCGAGATTGACGAAGACATGCTGGGTCTCGGTGAACGGTGCCTGGCCGATCCAACTCGTCCCCTCGCCGCCCATCTGGGTGAAGGTCGAGGTGTCGCGGTCCATCCACTGCGCCATGTAGTGGCAACCGATGCCGGCGAGCGCCCGGCTGCCCTCCGGCACCACGGTGGAGCGATTGTGCGGGCAGCCCGAACAGAAATAGGGCAGCCGCTTGGCGAGAGCCGGCTCGGCCGCCGCCGGTCCGGCCCCGAGCCGCGCCATGGCAGGTGCGATGGTCTCGGCAAGCGCGCCGCCGAGCATGGCGAGCCGGCCGCCGATGATGCGCGCCAGATGGTCGGCGGTGAAGGCGGCGCGCGGCGACAGCAGCGGCTTGCCCTGGCCATCGATCTTGCCGGCGAGCCGCGGTCTCAGGCCGGCCTCCAGCGTCAGCAGCGTGCGGGCGACCTGATCCTCGACGAGAGGCCGCTTCTCCTCGATGACCAGCACCTCCTCGGCGCCGGCGGCGACCTCGCGGATGAAATCCGGATCGAGCGGCCAGGGCATGCCGATGGCGACAAGGCCGATGCCGAGATCGGCGAGCCGAGGAAGGTCCAGACCAAGCAGGCCGAGCGCCTGCTCGACATCGAGGCGCGACTTGCCGACCGCCAGGATCATCAGCCGTCGACGACCGGAACCGGGCTCGGCCAGCGCACGGTTGAGACCATTGGCTCGGCCGAAGGCAATGGCCGCCGGCAGGCGCAGGTCGAACAGCCGGCGCTCCTGTTCGAGCGGCGAATCCGGCCAGCGGATCGACACGTCGGACGCCATTCCGTCCGGCCTGACGATGACGGGCGTGACCTCGGCGAGATCGATCGCGGCGGCCGAATCCATGGTATCGGCCAGCGCCTTCATGCCGACCCACAGACCGGTCGCCCTGGACATGGCGAGGCCGATCAGGCCGAAACGCAGCACCTCGGCGACGTTGGCGGGATGCAGCACGGGAATGGAGGCGTCGAGAAACCCATAATCCGATTGCGAGGGCAGGCTCGCCGACTTGCAAGCATGGTCGTCGCCGGCAATCGCCAGCACGCCGCCCGACGGCGCGGTGCCGGCGGCATTGGCATGTTTCAGGACGTCGCCGGAACGGTCGACGCCCGGGCTCTTGGCGTACCAGATGGCGAAGACGCCATCGTGCCTGGCGCCCGCGGACAGGCCGACCTGCTGGCTGCCCCAGACGCTGGTGGCTGCGAGATCCTCATTGAGGCCGGGCTGGAAGACCACGTCCTCCTTCGCCAAATGACGCTTGGCGGCCCAGAGCTCACGGTCATAGGTGCCGAGCGGCGAGCCGCGGTAGCCCGAGATGAAGCCGGCTGTGTTCAGCCCGGCGGCCCGGTCGAGCCGCCGCTGGACGAGCGGCAGGCGCACGAGGGCCTGCACGCCCGTCAGATAGATGCGGCCCTGGTCGGCGGTGTATTTGTCGTCGAGCGTGACGGCGCGGGTGGCGGCGGGTCCATCCATGGCGATGGTTCTTTCCTGGGCCTGATGGTCTCGAATGGGATCGATCATGCTGTATTGGGGATCGTTCGGTCGTCTGCGGGGACGCGCGGGAACCGCTACGTCACCCCCGGCCGAGCGAAGCGAGGGGAAGGGGGTCCAGGAGCCAAAAGGCCAAGCGTTCCGTGCATATGTTGAGGAAATTCAAGATGTTGGCGAAACAGCTCTGAAATTCCTGGACCCCCTTCCCTCGCTTCGCTCGCCGGGGGTGACCTAGAGACTGTTGCGCGAGCCTCGAAGGACGGCCGACCGTTGACCACCGCCTAAAGCCGCTTGGCGACTTCTTCGAGCATGACCTCGGTGGCGCCACCGCCGATCGCCTGCACGCGGGCGTCGCGCGCCATGCGTTCGATGGTGCTCTCGCGCATGAAACCCATGCCGCCGTGGAACTGCACGCAGTCATACATCACGGCGTTGACCAGCTCGCCGCAATAGGCCTTGAGCATGGAGACCTCGCGGGTGACGTCCTGCCCCTGCGCATCGCGCCAGGCGGCGGAATAGACCAGCTGGCGGCCGGCCTCGATCTCGGCCGCGCGCATGGCGAGGCGCTGGCGGATCGCCTGTTTGTCCCAGAGTGGCTGGCCGAAGGCCTTGCGCGTCTTGACATAGGCCAAGGTCAGGTCGAGCGCCGCCTGGGCCTCACCCATGGCCATGGCGCCGATGACGATGCGCTCGTTCTGGAAGTTCTTCATGATGGCGTAGAAGCCGCGGCCCTCTTCGCCCAGCACCGCGTCATCGGGCACCAGGCAGTCCTCGAAGACGAGTTCGGCGGTGTCGGAGGAGCGCCAGCCGTGCTTGTCCAGCGCCCGGCCGACGCGAAAGCCCGGGGTTCCCTTCTCGACCAGGAACATGGTGACGGCCTTGGAACCGCCGCCGGCATCGCCGGTCTTGGCCGCGACGCAATAGAGGTCGCCATGGACGCCGTTGGTGATGAACATCTTGGCGCCGTTGAGCACGTAGCCTTCGGCCGTCCGGCGTGCGGTGGTGCGGATGCCCTTCACGTCGGAACCGGCATCGGGCTCGGTGACGGCCACCGCGCAGATCGTCTCGCCGGCGATGATCCGGCCCATCCACTTGTCCTGCTGCGCGTGGCTGCCGGCATTGAAGACATGGACCGAGGCCATGTCGGTATGGACGAGCGCGGTAATGGCGACACCGGAAAAGGTCGAGCGACCCAGTTCTTCCGCCAGCACCACGCTGCCGCGCGTATCCATCGCCGAACCGCCCAGCGCCTCGGGATAACGAATGCCGAAAAAGCCCAGCGCGCCCATGCGCCGGAGCACATCGCGCGGCACGAAACCCTGCGCCTCCCAGGCCTCGCCATAGGGCTTGATCTCTGCCTCGACGAAGCGGCGGACCTGGTCGCGCAGCATGTCGTGCTCTTCCGCGAAGAAGGGTGAGGAACGACCGATCGCCGTGGAGGGCTCGGTGTGGCGCGCATTCATCGTCATCGGGCGACCCTTGTTTTCCCATCCCGGTCGCGGCGGCTCTTGACGGCTGCCGCGATCGCGACTTACTACTCTAACATACGTTAGGTAGATTAATCGCGAAGTCAACTGAGGCGAGATGATGGCAGCCGATGCCGGTTCCGAATTCGAGGTGCTGATTGCCGCGCTGCGCGGTCATCGCCGCGCGGCGCTTGGCGGTGGCGGAGAGGCGCTCGTCCGACGCCACCGCGAGCGCGGCAAGATCCTGGCGCGCGACCGCATCGACCTGCTGATCGACCCGGCCAGCCCGTTCCTGGAACTGTCGCCGCTCGCCGCCCACGGTCTTTATGGCGGCGAGTTGCCGGCGGCCGGCATCATCACCGGCATCGGCATGGTCCACGACACGCCATGCATGGTGATCGCCAACGACGCCACGGTGAAGGGCGGCTCGTTCTTCGCCGAGACGGTGCGCAAGCATCTGCGCGCCCAGGAGATCGCCTGTGACCATCGCCTGCCCTGCATCTATCTGGTCGATTGCGGCGGCGCCTATCTGCCCGAGCAGGACCGGGTATTTCCAGACCGCGACCATTTCGGCGGCACCTTTTTCAACCAATGCCGGATGTCGGCCGCGGGCATTCCGCAGATCTCGGCGGTGTTCGGCGGCTGCACGGCCGGCGGCGCCTATATCCCGGCGCTGTCGGACGAGGTGGTGATGGTGCGCGGCACGGGCCGCATCCATCTCGGCGGCCCGCCGATCGTCAAGGCGGCGATCAACGAGATCGTCGACGGCGAGACGCTGGGCGGCGCCGACATGCACGCCACCGTCTCAGGCGTCACCGACCATGTCGCGGCCACCGAGACCGAAGCGATCGGCCGACTGCGCGAGATCGTGCTGGGCTTCGGCGCGCTGCGCCTCGTCAGCCCACCGCCCTTCGCGCCGGTGCCGCCGCTGGCTGATCCGGCCGAGCTCAGCGCCATCGTGCCGGTAGACCTGAAGAAGCCCTATGACGTGCGCGAGGTGATCAACCGCCTGGTCGATGCCAGTGCCTGCCAGGAGTTCAAGCCGGCCTATGGTGCCTCGCTGGTCACCGGCTTTGCCCGCATCCACGGCTATCCGGTCGGCATCATCGCCAATAACGGCGTGCTGTTCGCCGAGGCCTCGGTGAAGGGCGCCCATTTCATCGAGCTCTGCGACCAGCGCCACATTCCGCTGATCTTCCTGCAGAACATCACCGGCTTCATGGTCGGCACCGAGGCCGAGCGCGGCGGCATCGCCAAGCATTCGGCCAAGCTAGTCTATGCCGTCTCCAACGCCCGGGTGCCGAAATATACCGTGATCATCGGCGGCTCCTACGGTGCCGGCAATTACGGCATGTGCGGACGCGGCTTCCAGCCGCGCTTCCTGTTCGCCTGGCCGAATGCCCGCATCGCCACCATGAGCCCGGACGTGGCCGCCACCGTCGTGACCGAACTGCGCCGCCAGAGCCTGAAAGGCGCCGGCGACGAGGCCGGCATCGCCGAACTCGACCGGCGCACGCGGGCCCAGTTCGAGGAACAGAGCGATCCCTATTACGCCACCGCGCGGCTCTGGGACGACGGCATCATCGAGCCGGCCCAGACCCGCGACGTCCTCGGCCTTTGCCTGTCGCTGAGCGCCGGCGAGCCCAGGGATACCTCCCCCCGCCCGGTCTACCGGATGTGAGCCCAGCCATGTTCCGCTCCCTTCTGATCGCCAACCGCGGCGAGATCGCGGTCCGGATCATCCGTACCGCCCGGCGTCTTGGCATCCGCACCATCGCCGTCTATTCGGAAGCCGACAGGGACGCGCTGCACGTCCGGCTCGCCGATATCGCGGTGCCGATCGGTCCGGCGCCGGCGCGCGACAGCTATCTGCGCGCCGACCGCATCATCGAAGCGGCACGCGCCACCGGCGCTGAAGCGATCCATCCGGGCTACGGCTTCCTTTCGGAAAAAGCCGAGCTGCCGGAGCTTTGCGCCGAGACCGGCATCGGCTGGGTCGGACCGCATCCGAAAGCCATCGCGGCGATGGGCTCGAAGATCGAGGCGAAACGCCTCGCCATGCAAGCCGGCGTGCCGGTCGTGCCGGGTTATGACGGCGAAGACCAGAGCCCGGCGCGGCTGGAAGCCGAGGCCTTGCGCAGCGGCCTGCCGGTCATGATCAAGGCCTCCGCCGGCGGCGGTGGCAAGGGCATGCGCGCTGTCGCGTCACCCGAGGCCCTCGCCGAAGCCCTGGTCCAGGCCCGGCGGGAGGCCGAGGCGGCCTTCGGTGACGGCCGGCTGCTGATCGAGAAGCTGATCGCCCGGCCGCGCCATGTCGAGGTGCAGGTGCTGGGCGACAAGCACGGCAATCTCGTCCACCTCCACGAACGCGATTGCTCGGTCCAGCGCAACAACCAGAAACTCTTGGAAGAGGCCCCGGCGCCGAACCTTTCGGACGCGACACGGGCGGCGCTGCATCGCCATGCCGTCAAGCTCGCGGCGGCGATCGGTTACGACTCGACCGGCACCATGGAGTTCATGGTCGAGGCTGCGACCGAAGAGATCTTCTTTCTGGAGATGAACACCCGGCTGCAAGTCGAGCACACCGTCACCGAGGCGATCACCGGCCTCGACCTGGTCGAATGGCAATTGCGCGTCGCGGCCGGCGAGAAGCTGGGGTTCGCCCAAGGCGACATCACGATATCGGGCCATGCGATCCAGGCCCGTCTCACCGCCGAGCGCGCCGACGAGGATTTCCGCCCGGATGATGGACGCATCGCGCTGTGGTCGCCACCAACGGACGTCCGAGTCGATTCCGGGGTCGAGACCGGCACGGCGATCGGCCTCGCCTATGACAGCCTGCTGGCCAAGCTGATCGCCACGGGAACCGATCGGACGCAGGCACTGCAGAAGCTCGACGCGGCGCTCGGCGCGCTTACCGTGCTCGGCCCGGCGACCAACCGGGCCTTCCTGATCGACGCCTTGCGGACGCAGGCCTTTACCGAGGGCCGCGCCACCACCCGCCTGATCACCGGAACCTGGCCCGAGGGCTGGGCGCGCGACACGGCCGACCTCGCGCTCGCCCGTCGGTTGGCGGCGCTCGTCTCGTGGCTGATGCGCGCGCCGGCGCAAGACCCGTCGCCCTGGTCGAACCTAAGGGGATTTCGACTGTTCCCGACCGGTGCGACGCCCCTGGTGGTTTCGGCTGACGGCGCGACCACGCTGGTCACGGTGGCCGGTGGACCTGGGCATTTCGTGCTCGGCGACGCTGACGGCAGCATCGCGGTCGAAGCCTCGGCCGATGCGACGCTCCTGACGGTCGTCATCGACGGGGCCGCCATCGCCTGCCGCTTCGCCATCGAAGGCGAGCAAGTGGCGCTGCGTGCCCGCTCCGTCGAAGCGCGTTTCATCGTGCGGCCGGCCGCGGAAGCGGCGCTGCCCGCCGGAGCCGGCGCGAATGCCGCCGCCGGCGCCGACATCATCGCCCCCATGCCGGGCCTCGTCGCCGAGATCCGGGTGGCCGTCGGCGACACCGTCACCATCGGCCAGACCATCGCCGTCCTCGAATCGATGAAGCTGTTCACCGACCTGAAGAGCGCCTGCGACGGCCGGGTCGAGCGGATCGCCGGCGCGCCCGGCAAGACGGTCGGCGCCGGCGCGCTGATCGTTGCCATCACTCCCGCCGAGAAGCCCGAGACTTAGGAGAAAGCCATGCCGGGATTGTGGTTCGAGGAGTTTTCCGTCGGCCAGACCTTCGATCATCCGATCACCCGGACGGTGACCGAGATGGACAACATGCTGTTCTCCAATATGACGCTGAATCCGCAGCCGTTGCATATCGACGCGCATTTCGCGGCCAGCACCGAGTTCGGCAAGCCGCTGGTCAATTCGCTGTTCACGCTCGGCCTGATGATCGGCATTTCCGTGCACGACACGACGCTGCGCACGACGGTGGCCAATCTCGGCATGACCGACGTGAATTTCCCGGCGCCAGTGTTCCAGGGCGACAGCATCCGGGTGGTCACCACGGTGGAGGCGGTCCGGCCGAGCGCGTCGCGCCCCAAGGCCGGCCTCGTCACCTTCAGGCACCGCGCCTTCAACCAAGACGGCAAGGAAGTGGCCAGTTGCACCCGCGTCGCGCTGATGCACCGGCGACCGCAGGAGGCGGGGTCGTGAGGGGAAACGCGACAACGCAGCCTCTCGCAGATCGGCCGCAGGTCCTTCGAGGCCCGCACGACGTCACCCCCGGCGAGCGAAGCGAGGGAAGGGGGTCCAGGAGCCAACAGCCCGCCCCGTCGGCGCATATCGTCCGGGCGTTGCAGTGGTCGACGATGAGCCCTGCAACCCCTGGGCCCCCTTCCCTCGCTTCGCTCGCCGGGGGTGACGTTGAGGTTCACGCCTCCGCCCGACGAGCCCGCAGAACACCCATCCGCAGCACAACCATCTGACGCTGAACCACACACGGCCCGCCGCAAGCGTCCGGCGCGGGCCGAGACCGAAACGAGGCGCATTGGAGGATATCAGGCCATGACCAGGGACATCACGACGACGCCCCTCACCCGCCGCAAGGCCACGGTGCTTTCGCTCGCCGCCACCACCGCCGCGATCGCGTCACCCGCCGTCGCGCAGACCCAGCCGCAGATCCGCTGGCGCATGGTGACCAGCTATCCGAAGAGCCTCGACACGCTCGACGGCGGCTGCCGCATGCTCGCCAGGATCGTCTCCGAACTGACCGATGGCCGCTTCGACATCCAGGTCTTCGCCGCCGGCGAAGTGGTGCCGGCGCTCGCCGTGCTCGACGCGGTGCAGAACGGCACGGTCGAGATGGGCCATACCGCCAGCTATTATTACGTCGGCAAGGAACCGGCGCTGGCCTTCGACACCGGCCTGCCCTTCGGGCTCAACGCCCGCCAGCAGAATGCCTGGATGACCCATGGCGGCGGTGCGGCGCTGATGCAGGAACTGTTCGCTCCCTATGGCATCAGGCTGTTCCCGGCCGGCAATACCGGTGCCCAGATGGCCGGCTGGTTCCGCAAGGAAATCGCCACGGTGGAGGATCTGCGCGGGCTGAAGTTCCGTACCGGCGGGCTGGTCGGGCAGATCCTGACCAAGCTCGGCGTGGTGCCGCAGCAGATCGCCGCCGGCGACATCTATCCGGCCCTCGAACGCGGTACCATCGATGCCGCCGAATGGGTCGGTCCGCATGATGACGAGCGCCTCGGCCTGCAGAAGGTCGCCCGCTACTATTATGCCCCGGGCTGGGCCGAAGGCTCGGCGCAGCTCTCGCTTTATGTCGGCCAGGGCCGCTTCGACGGACTGCCGCCGGCCTACAAGGCGGCGATCGAACAGGCCTGCGCCGCGGTCAATGTCTGGATGCTGGCCAAATATGACAATGACAACCCGGCGGCGCTGCGCCGTCTGGTCGCCGGCGGCGCGCAGATCCGGCTCTATTCCCGCGAGGTGCTGAGCGCGGCCTTCGACGCCTCCGAACAGCTTTATGCCGAGCTCAATGTCCAGAACCCGAAGTTCAAGAAGATCTTCGACGCCTGGAACGCCTATCGCCGCGAGGAATCCTTGTGGTTCCGCGTCAACGAGCTGCAGTTCGACAGCTATATGGCGTTCCGCCTGGGACGGACGGGGTAAGGGCGCAGCCCTCGGCGGAGCCGGTCCGCGCATCCCGCGCCTGTCCGCCGATGGCCAGCCGTCTCAGCGGCCGTCCGGCCGCTTGCGCGGCTTGGCCGGCGCTTTCGCCGGCGGGCTCGCGCGTTGCATCTCGGCCACCGCCGCGTCGCGGGCATTGAATACGGTCCGGGCGATCAAGGTGGCCGCGGCATCGCCGTCGCCGGATCTCACCGCCTGGAGCACGGCGCCCATCTCGTCGATGCTGGCCCTGAGGCGTCCCGGCACGGCCATGGCCTTGACCCTGAGCCAGCTGATGCGCGCATCGAGATGGGCCAGCATGTCGCCGGCCGTGCCGTGGCCGGCGACCGCCAGCAGATGGTCGTTGAACCGGTGCACGACCATGACGATGCGCGCCACGTCTTCCGCCGCCGCCGCGCGTTTCATCTCGGCGAAGATCGCTTCCAGCGTGGCGATGTCCGCAAGCCCGGCCTTCTCGGTGAACCGCCGGATCACCAAGCTCTCCAGCATGGCGCGGATCTCGTAGATCTCGCTGGCCTGTTCAGGTGTCAGCGTCACCACGCGCGGACCGCGTCGTGGCTCGACCACGACGAGCCGCTCGGCCTCAAGGCGGCGGATGACCTCGCGCACCGAAGCCCGGCTGATACCCATGGCGTCGCAGAGCTCGCGCTCGATCAGGCGCGTGCCCGGCTGGATGCGGCCCGAGATGATGGCGTCCCATACCTGTTCGAAAGCCCGGTCGCGAATGAGCACGGGTGGCCCCAGGGCTTCGAGCGTGCTGGCGATCATGCGGGGCCTCCCCTTTCGTCTTCCTGCCAACCACGCGAGCGCCGCCATATCAAGACACTTGCCCATGGATTGCCCAGCCATTGCCAAAACTATGGTCGGCCCATGTCGCCGTCCGGCTTGACTCGCCGAAACAGCTGACTAGCATCTTGTCAGACAAGAAGACAGATCGACAAAAGAATCGTCGTCAAAAAGAAACGACCTTCGAACGGCTTTGCAGGACTCGATTTTGGGGGGTCGGCATCCGATCGCGCCTTTTTCGCCGCGCTCGCGGCGATCGATGCCGCCAGAGTCCACCAGGGATGACGCGCCGACACGACGGCGCCCCCGAAGCCAGGAGACGCCCATGTCGCAAGTAGCCGCGGCCCAACCGGATGTCGCAACGACAGCCGATTTCGAACGCATCCGCAGACGGGCGATCCTGTCTTGCGCGATCGGCAATTTCGTCGAACTCTTCGACTTCCTGATCTTCGGCCTGTTCGCCGCGCAGATCGCCGCGAACTTCTTTCCCGGCGGCGATCCGGTAATCTCGCTCTTGTCGACCTTCGCGACCTATGGCGTCGGTTTCGTCATGCGCCCGGTCGGCGCCATCGTCATCGGCGCCTATGGCGACCGGAAGGGCCGCAAGGCGGCGCTGATCCTGACGGTGGGCATGATGGCGGGCGCCACCGCACTCACCGGCCTCATCCCGTCCTATGCCTCGATCGGTATCTGGGCGCCCATCCTGCTGGTGCTCTGCCGGCTGGTCCAGGGCTTCTCGACCGGTGGCGAATGGGGTGGCGCCGCCGCCTTCCTGGTCGAATATTCGCCGCCCGGTAAACGCGGCCTGATCGGCAGCATGCAGCAGTTCAGCGTCGGTCTGGCGCTGATCGCCGGCACGCTCACCGCAGCCATCCTCAATTCGGTCCTGGACAAGGAAGCCATGATCGCCTGGGGCTGGCGCATCCCCTTCATCCTCGGCTTCGTGCTGGCTCCGATCGGCCTCTATCTGCGCTCGCAGGTCGCGGAAACGCCGGCCTTCAGCAAGGCCGTGGTCCAGAAGACGGTCGCCTCCTCGCCGCTGCGCGACGCGCTGACCATCTATCGCCTGCCGGTTCTCGCCGCTTTCGGGATTTCGGTCGTCGGCACGGTCGGCAACTATACCTTCAACATCTTCATGCCGAGCTTCGCGGCGACCCAGCTCGGCATTCCCGCGGGCTCGGCCTATTACGCCTCGGCGGTCGCCGCGGTGGTGCTCACCGTGCTGACGCCGGTCGCCGGCTGGCTGTCCGATCAGGTCGGCCGCAAGCCCGTCCTCCTGGTCTCGGCCATCGGCTACGGACTGCTGTCCTACCCGCTGTTCCAGTATCTGACGGGGACGCCGACCGCCACCGGCCTGATGATCACCCAATGCATCTCGGCGGCCCTGCTCGGCTTCTATGCCGGGCCGCTCTGCGCGGTGCTGGCCGAGCTGTTCCCGACCAAGGTGCGGTTCACCGCGCTGTCGATCGGCTACAGCATGGCGGTGACCATTTTCGGTGGCTTCGCGCCCTTCGTCGCGACCTTCCTGATCCGCGAAACCGGCAGCCCGCTGTCGCCATCGTTGTTCGTGATCCTCGCCGCGGTCATCAGCACCATCACGCTTCTCCTCATCAAGGATCCGACCAATGCTCCGCTCGACTAATGCCGAGGGTGCGGATGCGGGGGCGCCGCTTGCGCCCGCCATCTGCGATTCCGTCACGATCGAGATCGTGCGCGGCGCCATCCGGGCGACCCAGGCCGAAATGGAGGCCCTGCTCGAACGCACGGCCATCTCCGCCTTCATCCGCGAGAAGAAGGATTTCTACACCGGCCTGTTCGACGCCGACGGCGTCATGGCGGTGGGATCGAACGTGCCGATCTTCGGCGACATGACCAGCCCGGTGTTTCGCGACTTCCCGCCGGACACCATGCGCGAGGGCGACCTCTACTGGTACAATGACTGCTACGGCTCGCGCGGCGCGGTCTCGCATTCCAACGATCAAGTGCTGCTCGCCCCGGTGTTCCACCAGGGCCGGCGCTGCGCCTTCGTCATGTGCTGGGCGCATTTCGCCGATATCGGCGGCCTGCGCGCCGGCTCGATCAGCCCCGACACGACCGACATCTTCCAGGAGGGCATCATGATCCCTCCGACCAAGCTGATCGATGCCGGGCAAACCAATGAGGCGGCGCTGGCGATCTTCCATCGCAATTCGCGCTTCCCCACCCAGAGCCTCGGCGACATGCGCGCGCTGATGGCGAGCAACGCGCTGGGCGTGAAACGCGTCGAAGAGATCGTCGCCCGCTTCGGCGCCGACGTCGTCGCCGACGCATTGCGCCAGTTGCTGGCGCGCACCCGCCGGCTGGTCCGCGCCAGGCTGGCCGAGACCTTCAGCTACGGTACCCATCGTTTCACCGATGCGATCGATGCCGACGGCCATGGCAACGGCCCGTTCCGGATCCGCTTCGCGCTGACCCGCGAGCGCGGCGCCGACGGCGAGGATCGCTTCATCTTCGATGCCACCGAGACCGACGACCAGGCCGTCGGGCCGGTCAACTTCCTGATGAACCCGGGCGTGCCCGGCATGGCGCTCGGGCTCTATTATCTCGGCGGCGATCCTTCCCAGGTCTGCAATGCCGGCGGACCACAGTCGATCGACGAGGTTCGGCTGCGCGAAGGCTCACTGTTGTGGCCGCGCTATCCGGCGCCACTCGGCATGCGCGGCCTGACCATGATGCGCGTGCTGGCCGGGCTCAACGGCCTGATCAATGTCGCCGGCGGCGCCGCGCCGGCCGCCCACTCGGCCTATGTCATCTCCCTGATGCGCGGCACCTTTCGGACGGACGAAGGCACGCTCGAACCATTCCTGCTCGCCGATGGCATCGGCGTCGGCTATGGCGCACGGCCCAATGCCGACGGCATCGACGCGGTCTATTTCGTCGCCCAGGAGAACTATCCGGTCGAGTTCCTGGAGGCCGGCTATCCGGTGCGGCTGCGGGCCTATGGCATCGTGGCGGATTCGGGTGGCGCCGGCCGCCATCGCGGCGGCTGCGGCATTGTCCGGGAATATGAGGTGCTCGCCGAACAGGCGGTGCTGGCGGTGCGTATCGACAGCGTCAAGAACCCGCCCTGGGGCATGGCCGGCGGCATGTCGGGCGGCGTCGGCCGCGCCGTGCTCAACCCGGGCACCCCGGACGAACGCCGGTTCGAGCCCCTGTCCGACGGCAACCCGCTGAAGCGCGGCGACATCCTGCGCATCGAGACCGGCGGCGGCGGCGGCCACGGCCATCCCTATGACCGCCCGGTCGCCGAAGTCCTCGAAGACGTGCTCGGTGGCTTCGTCTCCACCGCGGCCGCCAGGCGGCACTACGGCGTCGTGATCGACGGCCGCGGCGTCGACGAGGTCGCGACCCGAACCCTGCGCGCCGACCGCCCGGCCGTCCGCTCCTTCCATCGCAATGAGTATGTCGATGCCATCATCTGAGGCCGGCCTCGCCGTCGCCGTCGATATCGGCGGCACCTTCACCGATATCGCCCTGCATGACCCCGCCAGTGGCAGGGTCTGGCGCGCCAAGACGCCGAGCGTGCCGAGCGACCCCTCGCAGGCCTTCATGACCGGCGTCGGCCTGGCGCTGGCCGAGGCCGGCAAGGACGCACCGTCCCTGGAACGCGTGCTGCACGGCACGACGGTCGCCACCAACATGATCCTGGAGGGCAAGGGCGCCAAATCCGCCCTGGTCACCACGGCGGGCTTCCGCCATGTGCTGGCCATCGGCCGCCAGGACATTCCGCGTCGAGCCAACCTCTATGCCTGGGTGAAACCGGAGCGGCCGGTGCCCGCCTCGCGAGTGTTCGAGGTCAAGGAGCGCATCGGCCCCGGCGGCATCGTCATGGAACCGCTCGACGAGGCGAGCGTGCGCGCCGCGGCCGCCGAATGTGGTGCGGCCGGCGTCGCGGCGGTGGCGATCTGCCTGCTGCATTCCTTCGCCAATCCGGTCCACGAACAGCGGGTCGCCGAGATCTTCCGCGACTGCCTGCCCGGCGTCGCGGTGACCACCTCGGTCGACATCCTGCCGGTGGTGCGCGAATATGAGCGGTCGCTGGCGACCGTGCTGAACGCCGTGGTGATGCCAGGCGTCTCGACCTATCTGTCGCGGCTCGAGAAGCGTCTCGACGAGGCGTCGATCGCCGCGCCGCTGCTCTTGATGCAATCGAATGGCGGGGTTGCCGGCGGCGCCACGATCCGCCGGGCTCCGGCGCTGACCGCCCTGTCCGGCCCGGCCGCCGGCGTGGTCGGCGCGCGCGACATCGCGGCGGCTTCCGGCATCAGCGACATCATCACCGTCGATATCGGCGGCACCAGCGCCGACATCTGCCTGATCAAGGACGGCAAGATCAGCCTGACCCAGCAAGGCCATGTCGGCGACTGGCCGCTGCCGCTGCCGATGGTCGACATGGTCACCATCGGCGCCGGTGGCGGCTCGATCGCCCGCGTCGCCGAGGGCACCCTTGCCGTCGGCCCGCAGAGCGCCGGCGCCGATCCGGGGCCCGCCGCCTATGGCCGCGGCGGCCGGATGGCGACCGTCACCGACGCTCATGTCGTGCTCGGCCACCTGCCGGCCGAACTGCTCGGCGGCCGGATGGCGCTCGATGTCGCCGCCGCCCGCGCCGTCATCACCGATTGCGTCGCAACCCCGCTCGGCCTCACTCCGGAGGCCGCCGCACGCGGCGTCCTGGCGATCATCGACAACCACATGGTCGGTGCCCTCCGGGTGGTCTCGGTCGAGCGCGGCCATGATCCGCGCGACTTCACGCTGCTGCCCTTCGGCGGCGCCGGTCCGCTGCATGGCTGCGCGCTGGCCGAACTGCTCGGCGTCACGCGCGTGCTGGTGCCGCCGGCACCCGGCGTGCTCTGTGCCGACGGTCTGCTCGCCGCCGACCTCAAAGCGGATTTCAGCCGCACCTTGCCCAAGGCAGGTGCGATCGATGTCGCGGCCGCGGAGGCGATTTTCGCCGAGCTCGAAGAGCGCGCCTCCCTGTGGCTGGAAGCCGAGGGCGTCGCCGCCGATGCGCGCGCGCGCAGCCGGGTCGCGCTGATGCGCTATCACGGCCAGGGCGGCGAGGTCACCGTGCCCTGGGCGGGAACCGCCGCGCGGACCGAAGTCGCCTTCGCCAGCGCGCATGAAGCCCTCTACGGCTTCGCGCTCGATGCGCCGGTGGAATTGGTGACGCTCAGGATCGAGGCCACCGGCCGCATGCCGCCGCCGCCGCGCGCGCAGCTCGCCGCCGGATCCGGCAAGGCGCAGAGCGGCAGGCTGACGGTGCATTTCGCCTCCGGCGCGGCCGAGGTACCGCTGCTCGACCGTGCCGCCTTCGGCGCCGGCGACCGCTTTACCGGGCCTGCCATCATCACCCAGCTCGACGCGACCACCCTGGTGCCGCCGAACTGGGCGGGCGAGGTGCACGCCTCGGGCGCCATCCTGCTGACGGCCGCAGGACACAACAGGAAGCAACAGGACAGGTGACAAGCGACATGACCGGATCTGTTCCCATGCCGATGCCCTCGGCGGCGCTGACCAGAGTCTTCAACCATATCGACGAGAACCAGGACGGCTTCATCCGGCGCGTCATGGACTATGTCCGGCACCCGAGCATCAGCGCCCAGGATATCGGCATCCGCGAGGTCGCGGCGCTGCTGGTCACCATGCTCGACAAGCTCGGCTTCGCGGCGCAGACCATCCCGACCGCCGGCCATCCCATGGTGCTCGGGCGTTGGGACAAGGCGCCGGGCGCGCCGACCGTGCTGCTCTATGGCCATTACGACGTTCAGCCGCCGGACCCGCTGGACGCCTGGGTGAGCCCACCCTTCGAGCCGACCATCCGCGACGGACGAATCTTTGCCCGCGGGATCGGCGACAACAAGGGCCAGCATTTCGCCCAGCTTCTCGCCATCGAATCCCATCTGGCGGTGCATGGCCGCCTGCCCTGCAACGTCATCTTCCTGCTCGAGGGCGAGGAAGAGATCGGCAGCCCGCGCATCGCCGACTTCGTCGCAGAGCACCGCGACAAGCTGAAGGCCGATTTCGTGGTCACCGCCGACGGGCCGCTGCACGAATCCGGCACGCCGACGATCTGCTACGGCGTGCGCGGCATGGCCTGTTTCGAACTGCGCGTGCGCCACGCCAGCCGGGACGTCCATTCCGGCAATTTCGGTGGTGTCGTGCCGAACCCGATCTGGACCCTCGTGCATCTGCTCGGCACGATGAAGAACGCCGCCGGCGAGATCACCATTGACGGTCTCGCCGATGCCGTCATCCCGCCGACCGCCAGCGAATTGGCGGCGGCGGCGCGCCTGCCGCTCGACCTTGACCAGGTCAAGGCCGGGCTCGGGCTCGACCGCCTCGATGCGCCGGCCGGGCGCGGCTATTACGAGCGGCTGATGTTCCACCCGACCCTGACCATCAACGGCCTGCATGGCGGTTATGGCGGTGCCGGCAGCAAGACCGTGCTGCCGCATGAGGCCTTCGCCAAATGCGACATCCGGCTGGTCGAGCCGATGACCCCCGCCGACGTGTTCGCCAAGGTCGAGGCGCATGTGAAGCGCCATGCGCCGGAGGTCGAATTCGTGCCGGGTTTCGGCATGCTGCCGTCGAAGACGCCGCTGGAATCGCCTTATGGCGCGACCATCCGGCGTGCCATCCAGATCGCGCAAGGGATCACGCCCTTGGAATATCCGGCCGTCGGCGGCAGCCTGCCCGACTATGTCTTCACCAAGGTTCTCGGCATCCCGGCCTTCGTCGTGCCCTATGCCAATGCCGACGAGGCCAACCATGCGCCCAACGAGAACCTGAAGCTCGACTGTTTCGTCAACGGCATCCGCACCGGAGCGGCGCTGCTCGACCAGCTCGGGCGGCAGGAGGGCTGAGGGAGCTGGGGCGAACGTCTTGACGGGAACTCCGGCCCCGCGCTCGCTGGCCAGCCCGTCTTCGCGGCTCGCCTTGCTTGCGCCCGAGCGAGCAGAGCGAGGAAGAAGCGCCGACCATGCATTGATGACGCGGCGGTTTTCGCTTCGTCATGGCCGTGCTTGTCACGGCCATCCACGTCTTGGACGGCCGCAGGGAATGCGTGGATGCCCGGGACAAGCCCGGGCAAGACGAAGGGGGCGGTGACGTCGCGCGCGAGCCGCGAAGGGCGGCGCCAACCCAATTCGAGGCCATCTCCCTCTGGCGCAGCCGGCCGCAACCCGATATCCCCATCGCCTTGCCCGTCTGGGAGACAGTGATGACCGCCTCGACCGAGCTTTCGGCCCATTTCGGCCGTGTCGCCGCCCTGTCCAATGCCATCGGCATCCTGCAATGGGACAATGACGTGATGATGCCCAAGGGCGCCGCCGGCACCCGGGCCGAAAGCATGGCGCAGCTGCAGGTCCTGCGCCACGGCATGATCACTGACCGCCGGATCGGCGACTGGCTCGCCGAGGCCGCCGAAGACGCCGACCTCGGTCCCTGGGAGCACGCCAACCTGCGCGAGATCAGGCGGATCTGGACGGTCGAGACCGCCCTGCCTCCGGATCTCGTCGAGGCCTCGAGCAAGGCGATCTCGGCTTGCGAAATGCGCTGGCGCCAGGCGCGCGCCGACGCCGATTTCAAGGGCTTGCTGCCCGCGCTCGCGCAGGTGCTGACGCTGCAGCGCGAAATCGGCCGCGCCAAGGGCGAAAAACTCGGGCTCTCGCCCTATGACGCGCTGCTCAACGACTACGAACCCGGCGGCCGCGCCGAGCGCATCGACGCCCTGTTCGAGGACCTCGCCGGCTTCCTGCCCGGCTTCACCGAGGAGGTGCTGGCGATCCAGGCCCGCCGCCCGGCGACGCCCGAGCTCGACGGCCCCTTCCCGGTCGAACAGCAGCGCCAGCTCGGCCTGACGATGATGGCCGTGCTCGGCTACGACTTCGAGCGCGGCCGGCTCGACGTCTCGACCCATCCGTTCTGCGGCGGCGCCGACAATGACGTGCGCATCACCACCCGTTACGACGAGGCCGACTTCACCCGCGCCCTGATGGGCGTGCTGCACGAAACCGGCCATGCCCTCTACGAACAGGGCCGGCCGCAGGCCTTCATGAGCCAGCCGGTCGGCCAGGCGCGCGGCATGAGCATTCATGAGAGCCAGTCCCTGCTGATGGAGATGCAGGCCTGCCGCAGCCGCGAATTCATCCAGTTCGCCGCGCCCGTGATGCGCAAGGCCTTCGACGGCGATGGGCCGGCCTGGGATGCCGACAACCTGCTCAGCCGCTACACCAAGGTGTCGCGCGGCTTCATCCGGGTCGATGCCGACGAAGTCACCTATCCCGCCCACGTGATCCTGCGCTACCGCTTGGAAAAGGCGCTGATATCGGACCAGTTGCCGCTGGCCGATCTGCCGGTGGCCTGGAACGAGCAGATGCGCGAGCTCGTCGGCGTGGTGCCGCCAGACGACCGGCAGGGCTGCCTGCAGGACGTCCATTGGCCGAGCGGCGGCTGGGGCTATTTCCCGACCTATACGCTCGGCGCCATGACCGCGGCGCAGATCTTCGACGCGGCCTGCCGGGCAGAACCGGAAATCCTGCCGGCCATCGGCCGCGGCGACTTCTCACATCTGGTCGGCTGGCTGAGAGCCCATGTCCACAGCCAGGGCTCGCTCTATCAGACCGACGAACTCCTGACCCGCGCCACCGGCCGGCCGCTCGATGCCGGCGTGTTCAAGGCGCATCTCCGGCGCCGTTACGGCGAGGCAGTGTGACGGCGATCAAGCGCCGTCGTAAGCCCTCTTCAAGCCGGCAATGTCGAGCTTGATCATGCCGAGCATGGCCTGCATCACCCGGCCCGCCTTGGCCCGGTCGGGATCGGCGAGCATTTGCATGAGCACGGTCGGCACGATCTGCCAGGCGACGCCGTAGCGGTCCCTGAGCCAGCCGCATTGCTCGATCTGGCCGCCAGCCGACAGGCCGTCCCAGAGACGGTCGACCTCGGCCTGGTCGGCGCAGTCGATCTTGAGCGAGATGGCGTGGGTATATTCCATCGGCATGCCGCCGTTGAGCGCCATGAAGCTTTGGCCTCCAAGGATGAAATCGACCACGAGAACGCTGCCATCCTTGCCGCCCGGACTGTCGCCGATATTCTTCTGGACGTGCCTGATGCGTGAATCCGGGATGATCGAGACATAAAAATTCGCCGCCTCTTCGGCTTCCCTTGCGAACCACAGGCAAGGCGCGATCTTGGACATTGCAATTCCTTTCGTGACAGGTCGCGGGCCAATCCGGGCCAGCGAGCCGGCCCGGATTGCGGGTGGGCGGATTTCCACAAGCCGCCTAGAATGAACCGGGATGGATCAGGCGGCCGTCTGCCCTCCACCGCTTACTGCCGCCGGATCCATCCACATCGCTTCCCAGATATGGCCGTCAGGATCCTCGAAGCTGCGGCCATACATGAAGCCGTAATCCTGCTGCGGTCCGTGATCGATCGCGCCTCCGGCCGCTCCGGCCTTGGCCAACAGGTCATCAACCGCCCCGCGGCTGTCGGCGGAAAGGCAGAGCAGCACCTGGCTCGTCGCTTTGGCATCGCCGATCGGCTTCGGCGTGAACTGACGGAACTTCTCGTGGGTCAGCAACATCACGTAGATGATCTCGGAAATGACCATGCAGGAGGCCGTATCGTCGGAGAATTGCGGGTTCTTCACCGCACCGATGGCCTGGTAGAATGCAGTCGCGCGCTTCAGGTCGGTGACTGGCAGGTTAACGAAAATCAGCTTGGGCATGAGCGGTTCCTTTCGATGAGCTCGACCCTAGGACGAACGGCTGTGCGCCGGTTCGACAACGGCATCCCAAAAAATTACGCCCGAACAGGACGGCGTGATGGCCATGCCGATTGCGGACCGGCGCGCTTGCCTTGCCGCTTCTGCGGGTATATACCCGCAAAATGGCTACTGACTGCTACTGCATCTTGCTGAGGACCGCGGCGCGCAAGACCTCGGCGATCTACGACGAGGCGCTCGCCTCGCTCGACATCAATATCGCCCAGTTCAGCATGCTCCGGCGGATCGCGAGAGCGGCGCCGGTCTCGTTGACCGAGCTTGGCCGGCTGGCCGAACTCGACCGCTCGACGGTCGGCCGCAATGCCAAGGTGCTGGAGCGGATGAAGCTGGTGCGGACTGTTCCGGCGCGCGACCAGCGCGAGGCGGCGCTCGTGCTCACCGATCATGGAAGAGACATTCTCGCGCAGGGAGCACCACTCTGGGACCAGGCGCAGGCGAAGATCGAGACCATGTTGGGCTCGGACGCGGCCAGCCATCTGCGTGCTCTGGTCCAGGCTCTTTGACGTGCGCTCCAGCGATCCACCACGCCGCCGATAAACGGGTATATACCCGCTCAATAACCTGCCCGGTGCGAACCGCCGGGATCATCGAAAGGCTCCGCCGTGACGATTTCGAACAAGACCGGAATGTTGTCGACCCGCCTCGCCGCCAGCCTGCAGCGCCGGGACATTCATTATGGCTGGGTGGTCATCGCCGCGACCTTCCTCACCATGCTGGCAACCGCGGGCGCGCTCGGCTCGGCCGGCGTGATGATCGAACCGCTGCAGCGTGAATTCGGCTGGCAGAACGCCGATATATCCTTCGCGCTGGCGGTCCGCCTGGTGCTGTTCGGACTGATGGGCCCGTTCGCCGCGGCCTTCATGAACCGCTTCGGCATCCGCAACGTGGTGGTCACCGCGCTCGCCTTCATCGCGGCCGGCCTTTTCGGCTCGCTGTTCATGACCGAGATCTGGCAACTGGTTCTGCTGTGGGGCGTGGTCACTGGCCTCGGCACCGGCATGACGGCGCTGGTGCTGGGCGCGAGCGTCGCGACCCGCTGGTTCTCGGCGCGCCGGGGCCTGGTGGTCGGCATGCTGACGGCGAGCACCGCGACCGGCCAGTTGGTGTTCCTGCCCCTGCTCGCCACGCTGACGAGCCAGATCGGCTGGCGTGCCGCGCTCGCCTTCGTGCTGGTCATGCTCATGCTGGCGCTGACCGCGGTGTTGTTCCTGATGCGCGACTATCCGGCCGATCTCGGCCTGCCGCGTTACGGCGAGATGGAGAAGACCGAGATTCCAGCCCGCCAGCATGGACTTGCGACCCTCATGCTGTCGCCGCTGGTGGCGCTGCGCGACGCGGCGCGGACCTATACGTTCTGGGTCCTGTTCGCCACCTTCTTCATCTGCGGCCTCAGCACCAATGGCCTGATCCAGACCCATTGGGTCACGCTTTGCGGCGATTTCGGCGTGGCGCCGGTCGGCGCCGCCGGCATGCTGGCGGTCATCGGCGTGTTCGATTTTGTCGGAACCATCCTCGCCGGCTGGCTGTCGGACCGCTACGACAACCGCTGGCTGCTGTTCTGGTTCTACGGCCTGCGCGGCCTGTCGCTGATCTACCTGCCGTTCACCGATTTCACGCTCTACGGCCTGTCGATCTTCGCCGTGTTCTACGGCCTCGACTGGGTCGCGACAGTGCCGCCGACGGTCAAGCTCGCCGCCGAACGCTTCGGGCCGGAACGGGCGACACTGGTGTTCGGCTGGGTCTTCGCCGGCCACCAACTGGGCGCCGCGACGGCGGCCTTTGGTGCCGGTGCGACACGCACCGAATTCGCCACCTATCTGCCGGCGCTCTATGTCGCCGGTGCCTTCTGCCTGGTCGCGGCCATGCTGGTCATGTCGCTGACCCACCAGGCCAAGCCCGGGCCGCGGCCCGTGGCGGCGACCTGACCGCGCCGCAACCCGGGCGAAACAGGGGCTGGCCGAAGCCGGTCCCTCACGCCGCCCGGGCCTTCAGCCCCTTGAGCTGTTTCCAGGCCGGCGCCAGCCCGTAACCGACCACCGGGATGAGCAGGGCGCCGAGGATGAGCCCGACCAGGCCGGACCCGGCCGCCGTGACCAGCCATTCGGCGATGCCGATGAAGGCGGCGGGCAGGACCCGCGAGACCGCGACCGCCGCGTCATGGATGAGATGGCCGAGCTGCGGCAGGCCGTAGCTTTCCAGACCGTGGACGACAATGCCGCCGCCGACCCAGATCATCGCGGCGGTGCCGACGACGCCGAGAATGCCGACGAAGACCGGCATGCCCTTGACCAGCCCGCGTCCGACCCCGCGCAGCAGGCCGCCGAATACCGATCTCGCCTGGCTCCTGGCCAGCGCCAGTCCGATATCGTCGGCCTTCACGATCAAGGCGACGGCGCCATAGACGGCCACTGTAATGCCGATGCCGACCGTGGCCAGGACCGCCGCCTGCATCCAGAAGCCGCTGCCGGGCACGGCAGCGAGCGTGATCGCCATGATTTCGGCCGAGAGGATGAAGTCGGTCTTGATGGCGCTGCCGACCTTCTCGTCCTCGGCGCTCACGGCGCTCGGCGTTACCGTGCCGATCTCGGCCTCGTGCTGACCGGCGTGATGGGGCAACAACGACTCGAAGACCTTCTCGGCGCCCTCATAGCAAAGATAGGCGCCGCCCAGCATCAGCAGCGGCGTGATCGCCCAGGGCGCGAAGAAGGCGAGGCCAAGCGCCGCCGGCAGCAGGATGACCAGCTTGTTGCGCAGCGAGCCCGCGGCGATCTTGCCGATGACCGGCAGTTCCCGCTCGGCGGAAAAGCCGGTGACATAGCGCGGTGTGACGGCGGCATCGTCGATCACCACGCCGGCGGCCTTCACCCCGGCCTTGGCGGCCTGGGCCGCGACGTCGTCGAGGGAGGCGGCCGCCACCTTGGCAATGGCCGCGACATCGTCCAGCAGCGCGATCAGCCCGACGCTCACACGTCGTCTCCGCACCCGCCGGCCGCTCGCATGCGGCCGGGGCGGAACTTGCACGTATGCCGCAGCGCACCACCAGAGCGGCCGGGCGCGGCAATTCGCGCCAGGTTTTCACACGGATCTAGAACGGCTTGACGACCACCAGAACGGCGATGAGCACGACCGCGACAAGCGTGAGTTGGGCGGAGAGGTTGAGAAAGGCCGGAGGCGGACCGCCGGTTTCGCCGGCCATTCGCCTGAGGGCGCCACCCTGCATGCCGTGCAGGGCCGTCAAGGCGGTCACGATGACGAGCTTGACCAGGAACCACGGCGAAGCAAACCACCCGGCCCAAACGGCCATGCCGAGCCCCAGGATCCAGGCCAGCGCCATGGCCGATGTCGTCACCATCAGGTCCCAGCGACGCACCGCGGCGAGCAAGCCGGCATCAGAGGCTGCGTAGGGCTGTGGCCTGGCCGCCAGCATGGACAGAGCCAGGGCATTGATCAGCATGCCGCCGGTCCAGGCGACAATGGCGGCGACGTGAAAGGCTTTCAGCCAGAAATAGCCCATCGGTGTCTCCGGTCAGGCGGGCGATGCAAGCGCCGCCTGCTTCCGTTTCAAGTCGCGCTCGTTCCAGAAAGCGCCGAAGGGAATGAAGGCGATGACGAGCAGCCGGATCACCTCGCGCCTCGGCCAATGGCCGCCGGTGACGGTCTGGACCAGCATCCAGACATAGAGGACGAAAGCGAAACCGTGAACCGGCCCCATGATCGAGGTTGCCAACGAGTAGCCGGCCAGACGCTTCAGCGGCACCGCGACGAAGACCAGGGCGATGAGCGTGGTGCCCTCGAGCAGCGAAACCAGCCGCATGCACCGGAGCTGATCACGCTCCGCGGCGCGCGCGAGATCCTGTTTTGCCGGTATCATCAGACATCCCTCAGCAGTTTTTCGATGGCCGCGAGCCTGCCCTTCATGTCGGCGAGATCGGCCTGAAGGGTGGTGAGCGAGGCGGCATTGGCGACCTCGGCCGCCGCGGCCTTCTCAGCGAGGGCGCGGTAACCGCCCTCGCCGGCCAGCCGCAGCCGATCGCTTTGCATCGATGACAGGTATTTCATGCCGAAGATGATGAGGATGGTGCCGAGCACCAGTACGGTGGGGAGCAGGAAGGTGTTCGCCGGGGGGCCCATGCCGATAGCCTCTGTCAGTCGGACTTCGTCTGGTCGACGGTCAGCGACGAGACCGCCTCGGCGACGGCCTCGGGCGTCAGCGCGAGACTGAAATCCGCCACCTCGAAATAGTTCAGAGCCTTGCCGTCCCGTGACAACTCGAGCCGGCTGCTGACCAGGCCGGCCTCCTGCAACCGGTGCAGATGCAGGTGCAGCAGCGGCCGGCTGATGCCGACCTCGCGCGCCAGCCGGCTGACATAGTTGCGCCCGTTCGCACTGAGCGAGGCAATGATGCGCAGCCGGTGCGGATTGGCGAGCGCCGCCAGCGCCGCCAGCATCTGGTCTCCAGTCGCCGAAACCGGGATATCAAAACTCCGACTTACATATGTCAGAATTTTCTGACGCATGTAAGTCAGGGTGTCAAGCGCTGTTCCGACCTGCGACCGGCGGCCGGCTCAGGCCGCCTGCCGCCACCGCGAAAGCCTGTCCCGGATGGTGCGCGCGAGCTCGGCCGCCGCCGCGCCCGCATGAGGCGGCAGGTGCAGCGTGATGGCAAAGTTCGGCAGGTCCGGCAGGCCGTGAGCGGGCCCGAGAATGTCGAGATCGGCCGGCACGGCGGAGGCGAGCCAGGCGGTCACCGCCAGATCCATTCGCACCGTCGCGGTCGTCGCGTCCAGATTGCCGTTCTCGAACAGGATGCGCCACGCCATGCCCTGGCCCTGCAAGGCCGCCAGCACGATCGGCCGGAAGGCGCAGCTCTCCGCCACCATCGACAGCGGCAGGGGGCGCTTGCCATGGGCCACGCCCGCCCGGGCGCCGGCCCAGACGAGCTTGTCGATGCGGAGACATTCACCCGCGGTCGGCCCGACTGTTTCCTCGATGACGGCAAGGTCGATCTCGCCGGCCGCCAGCTTCTCGGCCAGTTGCGGCGAGGAGGCGCAAACCAGCGAGAGCTCCACCAGGGGGCAAGCCTCGGAATAGACCTTGATCACCGGCGCCAGCAGGGTGCCGACGAGGTCATGCGGCACGCCAAGGCGCACCCGCCCCTTGAACACATCGGCGGTCATCTCGGCCCAAATCTCGTCGTTCAAAGCCAGCAGCCGTCGGGCCTTGGCGATCAACCTTTCGCCCGACGGCGTCAGCCTGAGCCCGCCCCGGTCGCGCTCGAACAGGCTGTGGCCGAGAAGGTCCTCGAGCCGCCTGATCTGTTGGCTCACCGCACCCTGGGTCACGTGCAGGACGTTGGCGGCGGCGGTCATGCTGGCGGTGCCGGCAGCCGTGACGAAGGTTCTGACCAGCGCGGTGTCGAGATTGCGGAGCATGGCAGCATTATCATTGCTAATATCAACCATTGCAAACAATGCCTTTTTTAATACCGCGCATTGGTCAAGGCTCGCCTCCTCTCCGGGAGCCCAGCCCCATGTCGTTCGACACCTTCACGCCGCTTGCCGTCTTCGCCGCCATATCGACGCTCACGCCAGGCGGCGCCACGACGCTCGCGACAGCTTCAGGCGCGCGGTTCGGCTTTCGCCGCTCGGTGCCGCTGATGGCCGGCATCACCCTTGGGCTCACCTGTCTGGCCGCGGCGGCTGCGGTTGGCCTCGCCGGCCTGCTTCTGGCCGCGCCGGCGCTACAGCTCGCCATGAAGATCGCGGGCTCGCTCTACCTCTTGTGGCTTGCGCTGGCGATCGGCCGGAGCGGCGCGCCGAAGCTGGAAGCCGAGATGGCCGCGCCGGCGAGCTTTCTCGGTGGCGCCCTGCTGCTCTGGCTCAATCCCAAGGCGTGGACCATGGCCTTCGCCGCGGCGGCCTCTTTCGCCATGCTCGCCAGCGGTCCCCTGCAACTCGCCACCCTGCTCGGCGCGACCCTCGGCCTCGCCTCGGCCTTGTCCCTGTCGCTTTGGTGCATGGCCGGTCTGGTGCTCGCCCGGGCGCTGAAGACCGAGCGGCAATGGCGCATCCTCAACGCCATCATGGGGCTGGCGCTCGCCCTCTCGATCATTCCGATGTGGCGAGACTGACCGGCCGCACCGCGCGGCGCTATTGCCCCTTCGCGAAAGCCGCGAAAGCGTCGGCATGATCCGGGTGCCAGCGCGACAGCGGCGGACGGTTCTCGACGATATCGCCGGCCGCCCACAGGATACGCCGCTCGTCGAGCGAGCGAGGCACGTCATTGTCGGGACAGAGAATGTAGAAGTCGCCGGCTTCGAGCCGGGTCAGCATGAAATCGACGGTCTCCTCCGGCGTCCAGGCGCCGGCGGGCTTTTCGGTGCGTCCCCTGGCTGTCAGACCGGTATGGACGAAGCCCGGGATCAGCAGGTGAGCACTGATCCGGCAGCCCGCCGCGTTGCGCAACTCGTGCTGCAGCGCCTCGGTAAAGGCCTTCACGCCGGCCTTGGAGACATTGTAGGCGGGGTCGCCGGGCGGCGTGGTGATGCCCTGCTTGGAGCCGGTATTGATGACGAGGCCCGGTCGGCCCCGCGCGATCATGGCGGGGGTGAAGATCTGCGTGCCGTGGATGACGCCCCAGAGATTGACGGCGAGCACGTGTTCCCAGCCCGCTGCCGGGCTGAACAGGGAGCTGCCGGGCTGAATGCCGGCATTGTTCATGAGAATGTCGACACCGCCGAAGCGGCTCGTGACCGCCGCCTCCAGGCGCCGCAGATCGTCCGGCCGGCCGACATCGGCCGTCATGGTCATCACTTCGGCGGCGCCGGCGGGCGCCGCCGAAGCGATCAAGGCGGCTGCATGAGCGAGCCGGTCCTCGCCGAGATCGGCGATGCAGACCTTGAGGCCCAGGCCGGCGAAACGCCTCGCCGCGGCGAGGCCGATGCCGCCGGCGCCACCGGTGATCACGGCGACTGCTCCTGGGACGATGGCGGGATGGGACATGATGATTTCTCTCGGTTTCGGGCCGATCGTTCGGCACGGACGGATCGCGACCGACGGTCAACGGAGGTTCGATGGGCGGCCCGATAGCGCCGGCCACCTCGCCGCGCGATGACCTGCAGGCGGCATGGCGCATCATCGCCCAGAACGGCGGAGTCGACCAGCCGTCGCCTCGCGCCTCCTGCCTGCGATGCAGGCCAGGCCCCGCACTCGAGAGGGATGGGGCTGACGACGCGAGGATTTTGGCCGGATGGCAGGTGGTTTGCCGGTGCGAGACGACGGACCAGCCGGCCCAAAGGACCGCGCCGCCCGAAACGCCCGTTGGCCCCCTGGCCCAGACACCGGCCGACCGGAAGCCGGCAACCTCCTGCCGGCCATCGAGGCACGTGTCGGCGCCGCCGACCTGTCCGAGCCGATCATCGACGTTCATATGCTCAAGGGAGCAGCCGGAACTCTCGGCTATGGCGGGATCGATAGCGCAGCGGCGTGCCTCGAGGTCGCCCTGAAGAGCCCCGTGCGCGAAGGAACTGACGAGCTCATGCGTAACCTGGCCAAAGCTTTCGATCGCTATCACCGCTCGGACGACGTCTGGCTCGGCGCCGGGGAACATGCCGCACCCACCCGAGGTGACCGGCGGAGCGTGGATACGGCCTGACGTGCCCCCGCTCCGCGCGCATCACCATGACGTCGATGCGCCCGCTCGAGTCTCGCCCGGGCCACTCCATCGTCGAATCGGCCGCCATCCGTACCAGACGGCCCCCAGATGGGTCGTGGCCCAGGGACGAGCCCCAGGCCATCGATTCAATCATGCAGCCCGGGCGGCAATCAGGCAGGATCACACGACCTGGATGGTCGCGAAGAAGCCGTCGACCTGCCCGCGCAAGGTGGCGGACTGTCGTGACAATTCGTCGGCCGCCGCCAAGACCAAGGTCGAGCTTGTGCCGGTTTCCGCAGCAGCCGTGCTGACGCCGGCAATGTTGCCGGACACCTCCTGAGTTCCCTTGGCGGCTTCCTGGACATTGCGCGAAATCTCGGCGATGGCCGCCTCCTGCTCTTCGACCGCCGCGGCGACGGCTATGGAAATGGTATTCATCGCCTCGATCGTATCGCCGATTTCGGTAATCGCCCCGACCGACTTCTGCGTCGCCATCTGTACCTCGCCGATCTGCCGGCCGATCTCCTCGGTCGCGCGGGCGGTCTGGCTTGCAAGGCTTTTC
>BFBZ01000554.1_pt1 | contig 34181 bp, 30 predicted proteins | sample 1888401 | NCBI WGS metagenome assembly BFBZ01 (sample SAMD00112614, study PRJDB3348) | symbiont metagenome | host: Chara braunii | reverse complement strand
CGGGGACGATTTTCCTTGGGCTGAAAGATGGCGCTGCGATTTTCGGCATGGGTATCCCTGCGGCGGCCGCCGAAGCTCTGATCGGCCGCAACGATGTGGCCGTCGAAAATCTGCGCGCGGTTGCGACGACAGGTGCCGTCGCGCCGCAGGAGCTTTCAACCATCGCGATGGCGAAATCGCTCGTGACCTGGCACCAGCGTCATGGATTTTGCGCAAACTGCGGCGCGCGCACGTCGATGAAGGAAGGCGGCTGGAAGCGGGAATGCCCGCAATGCAAGGCCGAACATTTTCCGCGTACCGATCCGGTCGTCATCATGCTGGTGACGAAGGGCGACAAATGCCTGCTCGGGCGGCAGGCGATTTTTCCGCCGACGATGTGGTCGTGCCTTGCGGGATTCGTCGAAGCCGCAGAGACCATCGAGAACGCGGTCCAGCGCGAAATCTTCGAGGAATCCGGAATCCGCTGCGAGGACGTGACATACTACATGACGCAGCCGTGGCCCTATCCGTCATCGCTGATGATCGGATGCACCGCGCGTGCGACGAATGACGACATCGTCGTGGATCGAAAAGAGCTTGAAGACGCGCGCTGGTTTACCCGCGATGAAGCATCCGCGATGCTGGCGAAGACACATCCGCAAGGGATGACCGGTCCTCATCCGGTCGCAATCGCGCATCACCTTCTGGCGAATTGGGTGAAAGCGAAGACTTAAAGCCCATTTCGATACACCGATTTGCGAAGGAACCCGATTGCCCGCACGCCGTTATTCTCCGTTGAGGCGGGCCATCTCATGAACATGCACAGCAGATCGCGCAAAAAGAAATCGCCACGAATTCTCTGCATCGGCATGCCGGTGCGCGATCTGATTTTCCGCGTTCACGGTTTGCCGGAGCGCGGCAACAAGGAACACGCGACGGGCTTCGTCGAACTCGCGGGCGGCAATTCGCTCAATGCCGGCGTTGCGATCGCGCGGCTCGGCGGCCGCGTCACACTGAGCGGCCCCATCGGCGGGCCACAGGAAAAGACCAGCGTCTACATCTACGATCAGATGCACGAGGAAGGCATCGACACTTCACATCTCGTCAAGATGCCGGGACTTGTGACGCCGATCTCCAACATCATGATCGATCCGTCGGGCGAGCGCACCATCGTTACCTATCGCGATCCGAAGCTGTGGACGGTGCAGCTGCCGGACGCCGACAAACTGCTGGCCGAATGCGATGCGATCCTCACCGAAAACCGCTGCGCCGAATTCGTCACCGACATCTGCACCGAGGCGCACCGGCGCGGCATTCCCGTCGTGATCGATGCGGACCGGCTGATGTCGCTGCGCGAAGGGCTGTTGCAGGTCTCGTCGCACATCATCTTTTCCTCCGAGGCGCTGCGCGCGACCGCCGGCGAGAGCGACGAGATCGCCTCATTGCGCAAGATCGCCAAACTGACGCCCGCGTTTCTCGGCGTCACCTCAGGCTCCCAAGGCGTCACTTGGCTCGACGACACGGGCGAGCCGAAGCACATGCCGGCCTTCCCGGTTCACACGGTCGATACGCTTGGCGCGGGCGATGCCTTCCACGGCGCGTTCACGCTTGCCATCGCCGAAGGCCAGCCGCTGGAGCAGGCGATGCGCTTTGCCGCAGCCACGGCCGCGCTGAAATGCACCCGCTTTGGCGGCGCCTTCGCCTCTCCGCAACGCATTGAAGTCGATGCGCTTTTGGCCTCGAGCACAGTCGCCCTTTCGGTCTAGAAGGCCTCAAAAGCGACCAAAGTCGCCTTGTCCGAGAAGATTTTTCTCTATATGAGGATTTCAACCTTCAAATATGGAAGAAAGTTCTTCTTATGACCGATCCTGCCGTAACCCCCATTCCGATCGAATCCCATCGCCGCCTCGACGCCATCGATCGCAAAATCCTCACCGTTTTGCAGGATGACGCCTCTCTCTCCGTCGCCGAGATCGGCGACCGCGTCGGGCTGTCCTCGACGCCGTGCTGGAAGCGCATCCAGAAGATGGAAGCCGACGGCGTGATCCAGAAGCGTGTGGCGCTGGTCGATCAGACCAAGATCGGTCTTGGCATCACGGTGTTCGTCTCGGTCGAGAGCGGCGATCACTCCGAAGCCTGGCTGAAGAAATTCGCCGATGCGGTCAGCGCGATGCCGGAAGTGATGGAATTCTACCGCATGGCCGGCGACGTGGACTACATGCTGCGCGTCGTCACCGCCGATATGGCGAGCTACGACGTGTTCTACAAAAAGCTGATCGGCGCGGTGGCGCTGAAAAACGTCACCTCAAGATTTGCAATGGAGAAGATCAAGTCGGTGACGGCGCTGCCGGTGCCGGCGCTCGTGGCGGCTTAAGGGCCGAATCTCCAGATCAGCGCGCCGCGCAACGTCTGCGCCTTGAACGCCGCATTGTAGAAGTCGCCAGGCGCGACTTCATACGTCTTGTTGCCGAAGTCGGCGTAGATGTATTCGAGGCGGGCGATAAAATTCGGCGTGAACATGTGGTCGATGCCGCCGCCGACATTCCAGCCCGGAAAGACCGCGCCGAAATTGTTGCCGGTGCCGCCGTCCTGAAACGTGAAGCCCGCAAGGCTGAAACCGCCGGAGGCGAAAATCAGCGTCGACGGCAGAATGATGTAGCCGATCTGGCCGCGGAGATAGCTGGTCCAGTCGACAAAATACTGGTTGGGCAAAACGATCGGCGGCGGCGGCGGCGGCAAACCCGTGCCGTGCAGATTTGCAGCGCCAATGTCGGCTTCCAGACCGAAAACGAAGTTGTCTTTCTGCCAGCGATAGCCTGCAAGGAATCCGCCGACGACGCCGTTCGTCGGCGCGCCGGCTTCGGTCAGCACGCCGTTGTCGAGAACGCGCGTGCGGCCCCAGTCGTAGCCAAGATGGCCGCCGATATAGGGGCCGGACCAGTCTGGAACAGGCGGAGGCGCGGCCGCAAAAGCGGAATTGCCCGCCAGCCCGGCGGTGAAAATAAGTGTGAGCAACCCGATCTTCACGCCGAAAACGCCCCGCCCCGATCTTGAAGTTGAAAACGGTAGCACCCCACCCACGATTCGTATGTGGCCCGAAAGCACCATTCACAGCCTATCGCCGCACTTCTTAGCAAGGCCTGCGGCTTTGCATTTTCCGGAATCCGCCAGCAATTGCTGTTGCCTAGCTGAAAACAGAGTTACTTCCGGTCGGCGACATCGTCGGCAAAGCCCTTGAGGAAAACCGCGCGGCGCGCGGTCTCGCGATTCATGCAATTGGCGATCATCGGGTTCGCCATCGTGCCCTGAAAATAGTCGTAATAAAACCGGCAGGTTGCGTCGCGCGATTGCAGCCAGATGCGCTGCATGTCGCGCAGCTTCTGCTGCTGCTCGGGTTCGAGTCCTTTCAGAAGCGCCTGATACGAGGCGTTAAGCACCCCGTCCCACTGCTTCTGCTCGTCGTCGAGACAGGCCGTCACTTCCGAATCGCGCCTGGCGCCTTCGTCGGGACCGATGCAGGGATTGGATGTCACGCCGATGCAGTCATCGGTGTTGGGCTTGGCTTTCGTTGCGGCAAGACAGGTATCGACACTCTGTTTTGCTTTCGGCGATTGAGCCTGCGCGACAGAACAGATGAGAATGGCGGCGAGGATTGCAAACAAGATTCTCACGCCGCCGTCTCCATCAAATCTTTTGATTGTATTCGCCGACTTCCGGATGCGTGCGAAGCACCGAGTCCATCGCCTCGAACATGTCGCGCATGCGCTTCTCCGACACCGGGCTTTCGACAACGACGACAAGCTCCGGCTTGTTCGACGAGGCACGCACGAGGCCCCATGAACCGTCCTCACATGTCACGCGCACGCCGTTGACCGTGACGAGATCGCGGATCGGCTGACCGGCGACCTTGTCGCCTTTTTTCTGCGCGGCCTCGAAATGCTTCACGACATCGGCGACGATTCCATACTTGGTCTCGTCCGAGCAATGCGGCGACATGGTCGGCGACGACCAGGTTTTCGGCAGCGCGTTTTTCAGGTCCGACATTTTCTTGGTCGGCGCGCGGTCGAGCATTTCGCAGACCGCAATCGCCGACACGAGACCGTCGTCATAACCGCGGCCTACGGGCGCGTTGAAGAAGAAATGTCCCGACTTCTCGAAACCAGCGAGCGCCTTCAACTCGTTGGTGCGCCGTTTCATATAGGAGTGGCCGGTTTTCCAATAAGTCGTCTTGGCGCCCTGCTTTTGCAGAACAGGGTCGGTGACAAACAGTCCGGTCGATTTCACGTCGACGACAAACTGCGCGTCCTTGTGGATCGCCGACATGTCGCGCGCCAGCATGACACCAACTTTGTCCGCGAAAATCTCCTCGCCGGTGTCATCGACCACGCCGCAGCGGTCGCCGTCGCCGTCGAAACCCAAGCCCACATCGGCCTTGTGTTCGAGTACCGCATCGCGGATCGCGTGCAGCATTTCCATGTCTTCGGGATTCGGATTGTATTTCGGAAACGTGTGATCCAATTCCACATCGAGCGGAACGACCTCGCAGCCGATCGCCTCCATCACCTTCGGCGCAAACGCGCCTGCCGTGCCGTTGCCGCAGGCGACAACGACTTTCAGCCTGCGCTTGAGTTTCGTCTTCTTCGTCAGATCGGCGATGTAGCGTGCCGGAAAATTCTCGTGAAACTGATAGCCGCCCGCCGGCTTCAGCTTGAACGCCGAATTGAGCACGATCTCCTTCAATCGCGTCATCTCGTCGGGACCGAAGGTGAGCGGACGGTTCGCGCCCATCTTCACGCCGGTCCAGCCATTGTCGTTGTGCGAGGCCGTCACCATCGCGACGCACGGCACGTCGAGATCGAATTGCGCGAAATACGCCATCGGCGTCACCGCAAGTCCGATGTCATGCACCTTGCAGCCGGATGCGAGCAGGCCGGAGATCAGCGCGTATTTGATCGACGCCGAATAGCTGCGGAAATCATGCGCGGTGACGATCTCCTGCTTCTGGCCGAGTTCGGCGATCAGCGTGCCGAGCCCCATGCCCAGCGCCTGAATGCCCATCAGATTGATTTCCTTGCCGAACAGCCAGCGCGCGTCGTATTCGCGAAAGCCGGTCGCCTTCACCATCGGCTCGGATTCATAGGCATAGGTGTTGGGGATCAGTTCGGGTTTCGGCTTCGGAAACATTCAGAGGGCCTCGGAAATGAAGGGCTTGTCGGACAGCAGACTTATCGAATGCTGTGGAGTATGAAAAGGCGGGAGCCGCCTTTTGGATAGGAATTGCGGCGGTTTGGAAGCAGTACGCGGAAGATATGGATCAGGAAAGCTGAACGCGACATGACCGACGCCCGCCTCAACTATCCTGCGACCGAACGCAACCGCGACGCCATTCTCGATGTGCTGCGCGGCGTGCTGCCGCGTTCCGGTGTGGTGCTGGAAATCGCCAGCGGCTCGGGCGAGCACATCGTGCATTTCGCGAAGGCTTTTCCGAATCTCGTTTTTCAGCCGAGCGACCCCGAAGACGCCGCGCGCGAGAGCATCGCGGCGTGGACCGGGGCGGCGGGCCTGAAAAATATTCAGCCGCCTGTTCTTCTCGATGCGTCGGCGAAAACATGGCCGCTGGACAATGCCGACGCGGTTCTTTGCATCAACATGATCCACATCGCGCCGTGGTCTGCGACCGAAGGTCTGATGCGGAGCGCTTCAAGGATTTTGAAACCCGGCGCGCCGCTTTATCTTTACGGTCCCTACCGGCAAGCGAATGTCGCGACAGCGCCCAGCAACGAGGCGTTCGACGAAAGTCTGAAATCGCGCAACAGCGAATGGGGTCTTCGCAATCTGGACGACGTCGCCGCGCTGGCGAAGCGCGAAGGATTTTTCGCGCCCGAAGTGACGTCGATGCCAGCCAATAATCTGAGCGTGGTGTTTCGAAAAAAGTAGTTCGTCATTGCGAGCAAAGCGAAGCAATCCAGCACGCGGACGATGGATTGCTTCGGCGCAAAGCGCCTCGCAATGACGTGATTTTATTGCTCCAGCACCAGCTTGCTGCCGTCGAATCCGAAACGCTTGAGCTTGGTCAGATACGAAAGGCCGAGCAGATTTTCCGACAGCGCCTCATCGGGCAGCACCATCGCATCGACATCGCGCACGACAAGTCCGCCGACATCGACTTCGGACAGACGCGTGCGTGCGCCCTTGATGGTGCCGTTGGCGGTCGAGACATTCGCGGTGTAGTCGCCTCGCGACGGCCGCACGCCGATCTGCGCTGCGGAGGATTCATTGAGCGCAATCACCGACGCGCCGGTATCGACCATGAAATTGACGCGGCGTCCGTCGATGCGTGCATCGGCCTGAAAATGTCCGCGCCCGTCACGCGCGATTTCGACGCTGCGCCCGCTTGGCACCGGCTGCATCGCGGCGAATGCGTTGACATTCTTTGCCTGTGAGATTGCTCGGGCCTGCGCCTTGTCGCTCGACATCTTGTCCGCGACATTGGCCATGTAGGTGCCCGAGACGGCCAGGGCCGCCGCGACGATCATGATGGTACGCATTACGCTCGACGCCCGTTTCTGGGATTTCGCCGCAGACTTCAACACACCGTTCTGGAAGTTGAACCTAACGCTGGCGGCGAAGCGCAGCTTTTATGGGATGACGGTGAGCGAAAGGTTAATTCGCACGCTCAAGTTCCGCGCGGTTTGACGCGTTTTGTCGGCAGCGCAGACGCGGGATCTTCTGGCCAAGGATGGCGCGGATAACGTCCGCGCAGATCGGCGCGCACGGCCGCATAGGAGCCGCGCCAGAATCCCGGCAGGTCGCGCGTCACCTGCACCGGGCGATGCGCCGGCGACAGCAATTCCAGCACCAGCGGAATTTTGCCTTTCGCGATGGAAGGATGTGCCGTCAGTCCGAACAATTCCTGCAACCGCACCGCAATCGTCGGGCCCTGCTCCGCTTCATAATCGATCGGCAGCGACGTTCCGGTCGGCGCCTCGAAATGCGTCGGCGCTTCGCGATCCAGTCGCGCACGCAATTCCCACGGCAGCACATTCATCAGCGCGTCGGACAAATCGCCAGACGAGAACTGCGCGAGCGATGTCTTGTCGAACAGCGCAGGCACGAGCCAGGTCTGATAGGACGTAGCCAACGCAACGTCGGATAAATCCGGCCATTCATCGGGCGAGGCCGCGCGGAGAAACATCACGCGATCGCGCCACTGCTTCAGCGGTTTCGACCACGGCAGGCGGTCAATACCGGCGGCGACAAGACCTTCCGCAAGCATGCGTGCGGTTTCGGCGGAGGGCGACACCGGCATGGTCTGTTCGGACAGCGTGATGGCGTGCAATTTTTTCCTGCGGCGAGCGCGCAGCGCCATCGCGGATTTGTCGAAAGCGACCTCGTCGTCCGTCTCGATGTGATCGGCGAATTGCGTCTCGATTTCGTTCTGCGTGATCGGCGCAGCCAGCAGAATGCGCCCGTTCGCGGCATTGCCGGTCAGTTCGGCAACCGCGATGTACGGCGACTTCGCGAGCGCCGAGGTCTGATCGACGCTCGCGCCACGCCCGTTGGCAAGCACGAACGATCCGTTGCCGCGATTGCGCGCGACACGATCCGGAAACGCCAGCGCGAGAATGCGGCCGGTCGAGAGTGTCACATCCTTCGCGGACATCTTCTCGCTTTGCGCCACCTGTTGAGTCCAACGTTGGGCAAGCTGCCTTGCGCTCTGCGCGCGCTGCGAACGGTCACGGCTGAAATTATCCAGCCGCGAATCGAGATCGGCGCCGTCGCCGCCAAGCCCGCGTTCGGTGAGAATAGCCGCGATTGCCGCAGCGTCGTCGCCCGCGCCGAGACGGTGCGAATCCACGATCATGCGCGCCAGACGCGGCGACAGCGCCAGCGCGCGAAGGCTCTTTCCTTCCGGCGTGATGCGCCCGTGTTCGTCGAGCGCGTTCAGTTCGCGCAGCAGTTCACGCGCTTCTTTCAGCGCGGGCGCTGGCGGCGTATCGAGAAACGCCAGCTTCGACGGTTCGCTGACGCCCCATTGCGCCAAATCCAAAACCAGCGATGACAAATCCGCAGAGAGAATTTCCGGCCGCGTGTAGGCGTCGAACGACGCCGTCTGTGGCTCATCCCACAAGCGATAACAGACACCGGGTTCGGTTCGCCCCGCACGGCCGCGTCGCTGATCGACCGCCGCACGCGAGGCGCGAATCGTTTCCAATCGCGTCAGGCCGATGTCCGGCTCGTAACGCGGCACGCGCGCCATGCCGGAATCGACAACGATGCGAACGCCGTCGATGGTGAGCGAGGTTTCCGCAATCGACGTTGCGAGCACGACCTTGCGGGTGCCTTTCGGCGCGGGCGCAATCGCGCGATCCTGCACGCTGGCATCGAGCGCACCGAACAGCGGAACGATTTCGATGCTCGCGTCATTCACACGCTCGCGCAGCATGGTCTCGGTGCGGCGGATTTCGGCGGCACCCGGCAGAAACGCCAGCACCGAACCAGCGTTGGCGCGCAGCGCCGTTGCAATCGCGTCCGCCATCTGCCGTTCGAGTTGAACATCCGGCTTGCGCCCGGCGTAGCGGGTCTCGACGGGATACGCCCGGCCTTCGCTAGCGATCACCGGCGCATCGCCGAGCAGTTTTGCCACACGCGCGCCGTCGAGTGTCGCCGACATCACGAGAATGCGCAGATCTTCGCGTAATCCCTGCTGAGCATCTCTTGCAAGTGCGAGTCCCAGATCGGCGTCCAATGAACGTTCGTGAAATTCGTCGAACAGCACGGCGGCGACGCCGCTGAGTTCAGGATCGTCCAGAATCTGCCGCGAGAAAATTCCCTCGGTGACGACTTCGATCCGCGTCTTCGGCGAAATTTTCGATCCGAAACGCACGCGATAGCCGACCGTCTCGCCGGCTTTCTCACCGAGCGTCTGCGCCATGCGTTCGGCGGCAGCGCGCGCGGCGATGCGGCGCGGCTCCAGCACGATGATTTTTTTATTCTTCGTCCAGGATTCATCGAGCAGCGCCAGCGGCACGCGCGTCGTCTTACCCGCACCGGGCGGCGCGACGAGGACAGCAGTGTTGCTGCGCGCAAGAGTTTGCGTCAGTTCGTCAAGAACAGCATCGATAGGGAGAGGTGAGGAAAAGTTCATATTGTCTGCGTCGTCCCCGCGAAAGCGGGGACCCATAACCACCGAACGCTGTTGAAAAGTACGAGGGCCATCAGCCTGCTCAGGGAGTATGGGTCCCCGCTTTCGCGGGGACGACAGAAAAAAGTCTATACCGCCCCGCGACCCACGCTCTCATAGATGAAGCCGAGCGCCTGCATGTCTTCGCGGCGATAGATGTTGCGCAGATCGACGATCACCGGCTGCGCCATCTCGCGCTTCAGGCGCGGCAGATCGAGCGCGCGGAACTGCACCCATTCGGTGACGATCACCAGCGCATCCGCGCCCCTGGCGCAATCGTAGGCGTCCTTGGCGTATTCGATGTCGGGCAATTCATGCTTCGCCGCTTCCATGCCGACCGGATCGTAGGCGCGCACCTTCGCGCCGAGATCGAGCAGGCCCGTCACCAGCGGGATAGACGGCGCTTCGCGCATATCGTCGGTTTCGGGTTTGAACGTCAGCCCGAGCACCGCGATATTTTTCCCGCGCAGATTGCCGCCCAGCGCCGATGAGACTTTGCGCGCCATCGCCCGCTTGCGGTTGTCGTTGACGGCGAGCACGGCCTCGACGATGCGCAGCGGCACATCGTGATCGAGCGCGGTCTTGACGATGGCGCGGGTGTCCTTCGGAAAGCACGAGCCGCCGAAGCCCGGACCGGCGTTGAGGAATTTCGCGCCGATGCGGTTGTCGAGCCCGATGCCGCGCGCGACTTCCTGCACATCTGCGCCGACTTTCTCGGCCAAATCCGCCATCTCGTTGATGAAGGTAATTTTCGTGGCGAGAAAAGCATTCGCCGCGTATTTGATAAGTTCGGCGGTGCGGCGCTCGGTGAACATGATCGGCGCCTGATTGAGGTAGAGCGGCCGATACACATCGCCGAGAATCTTTTTTGCGCGCTCGTCATCGGTGCCGACCACGATGCGATCCGGATGTTTGAAGTCGCGGATCGCCGCACCCTCGCGCAGGAATTCCGGATTCGACGCCACCGCAAATTCAGCCTTCGGATTCGTTTCACGAATGATGCGCTCGACCTCGTCGCCGGTCCCGACCGGTACGGTCGATTTGGTGACGACGACGGTGAATTTCTTCAGCGCCTTGGCGATGTCGCGCGCGGCGGCATGCACATAAGTCAGGTCGGCATGGCCGTCACCGCGCCGTGACGGCGTGCCGACCGCGATGAACACGGCGTCGGCTTCGCCGACCGGGCCTGCGATGTCAGTGGTGAAATCGAGCCGTCCGGCCTTCACGGAATCCGCGACAAGACGATCGAGGTCCGGCTCGAAGATCGGTATAGCGCCGCCCCTCAGCGCCGCGATCTTGGCGGCGTCGGTATCGACGCATGTGACGCGGTGGCCGAAATCGGCAAAGCAGGCGCCGGAAACCAGCCCCACATAGCCTGTGCCGATCATGGCAATCCGCATGAAACAACCTGCCCGAAATGGTTAACGCGAAAGCGCCGATTTGGCCGGTCTCTTAGCGCGTTTTCGGCGAAAGAGGCACAACATTTGTATGAATAAAGAAGAATGAAACACTCCGCGGCAATACTGCCCGGACGCGGCACTCAGCCGTGCAAAATCGAGACAGCATGAGCAATTCCGGCACAATTTCCGCAAGCCCCGCGTCCGAGCGCGTCGACTGGGTCGATTACGCCAAGGGCATCTGCATCGTCATGGTGGTGATGATGCATTCGACGCTCGGCGTGGAAGCCTCTGCCGGCAAGCACGGCTTCATGCATGTGCTGGTCGAATTCGCCCGTCCGTTCCGCATGCCGGATTTCTTCCTGATCTCGGGATTGTTTCTTGCACGCGTGATTGATCGCGACTGGCGGACCTATCTGGATCGCAAGGTCGTCCACTTCTTCTATTTCTATTTCCTGTGGGTGGCGATCCAGTTCGCGTTCAAGGCGCCGGGTTTTGCCGCCGATCACGGCTGGGCGCATGTTGGGTTCCTTTATCTCGAAACCTTCTACGAGCCGTTCGGCACGCTGTGGTTCATCTACATGCTGCCGGTGTTCTTCGTGCTCACGAAAGCGACGCTTCGGATTCCCGCGCCATTGATCTGGCTTGTGGCGGCGGCGCTGGAGATGGCGCACATCCAGACCGGCTGGACGGTGATCGACGAATTCGCCGCGCGCTTCGTCTATTTCTATTCGGGCTATCTGTTCGCGAATTACGTTTTCAGGTTTGCATCCTTCGTGCAGGCCTGGCCGATCGTCGCTGCCTATCTTCTTGCCGTCTGGTTCGTTGCCAACAGCCTGCTCGTGTTCGCCGATCTCGCGATCCGCCCCGGTATTTCGCTGGTGCTCGGAATGGCCGGCGCGCTCGCGGTGATCGCTGTCGGCGCGCTATTGGCGAAAATGAAGTGGCTCGACGGACTTCGGTTCTGCGGCGAGCATTCCATCGTGATCTATCTCGCGTTCTTCCTGCCGATGGCGGTGGTGCGCGTCGTTCTGCTGAAGCTCAACATTCTCGATGTCGGTCTCGTCTCACTGATCGACACGATCTGCGGCGTGCTCGGCGCGCTGGCGATCTGGCGCTTTGCGATGCGCACAGGTCTCGGCTTCCTGTTCGTGCGGCCGCAGCGTTACTGGATCGCGCCGAAACAGCCGCGCCGGACATTGCAGGCGGCTGAGTAACACCGCTTTTTCCGGTTTAAATCTGTCCGTCAACGGGTGTCATTCTTGGGGAGAAATCCCTAAGTTACGCCCATGCCGAAAAAGCCTGCTCCGAAAAAATCCGCCGCAGCGAAAGCGCCTGCCAAATCCGCGAAGGCAGCGCCGCCCAAAGCCGCCGCGAAAAAATCCGGCAAGGGCGATCACATTTTTCTGGTCGACGGCTCCGGCTACATCTTTAGAGCCTACTTCCAGTCCATGAATATGGACAAAAAATACAACTACCGCTCCGACGGGACGCCGACGGGTGCTGTAAGAACATTTTGCGACATGCTGTGGAAGCTGATGCGCGACATGCCGGCCGACAACCGTCCGACACATCTCGCCATCGTATTCGACAAATCTGAAAGCACTTTCCGCAACGAAATTTATCCTGAATACAAAGCTCATAGAGATGAGCCGCCAGCGGATCTCATCCCTCAATTTCCTTTGATGAGAGAGGCGGTAAAGGCCTTCGATCTGCCCTGCATCGAACAGCTCGGCTTCGAGGCGGACGATCTGATCGCGACTTATGTGCGCGAGGCATCCGAGCGCGGCGCGACGGCGACCATCGTCTCCAGCGACAAAGACCTGATGCAGCTTGTGACGAAGAACGTGTCGATGTTCGACACCATGAAAGACAAGCGCATCGGCATTCCCGAGGTGATCGAGAAATTCGGCGTGCCGCCGGAGAAGGTCGTCGAAGTGCAGGCGCTCGCAGGCGACAGCGTGGACAACGTGCCGGGCGTGCCGGGCATCGGCATCAAGACCGCCGCGCAACTGATCGTCGAATACGGCGATCTCGAAACGCTGCTCAAGCGCGCGGGCGAAATCAAGCAGCCGAAACGCCGCGAGGCGTTGATCGAAAATGCCGAGAAGGCGCGCATCTCGCGCCGTCTGGTGCAGCTCGACGACGAAGTAAAGCTGGACGTGCCGCTCGACGATCTCGCCGTGCACGAGCCCGATCCGAAAAAGCTGATCGCGTTTCTCAAGGCGATGGAATTTTCGACACTGACGCGCCGCGTTGCGGATTATTCCGAGATCAACGCCGCCGAGATCGAGCCCGATACGAAGTTGAAAAGCGGTGCGAGTGGCGTTCCTTCCCCCCTTGTGGGGGAGGGACAGGGTGGGAGGTCATCGAACTCCGGCGCTGGAATACCCCCCTCCCCACCCCTCCCCCACAAGGGGGGAGGGAGTCAAAACGCGAACGCCTCACCCGCAAACCAGAACACGCCACAGACGCTGGCCGCATCGCGCGGCGAGATCGCGCGCAAGACGAAAATCGACCGCAGCAAATACACCACGATCCGCACCCTCGATCAGTTGAACAAATGGATCGCGCGCGCGCATGAGATCGGCCATGTCTGCGTCGACACCGAAACCACGAGCCTCGATCCGATGCAGGCGGAGCTGTGCGGCATCTCGCTCGCATTGGGACCGGATGAGGCCTGTTATGTGCCGCTGATTCACAAGCAGGGCGGCGACGGCGCGGGACTGTTCGCGGGCGGGCTCGCACCGGATCAGATGAAGACGGCGGACGCGATCAAGGCGATCAAGGCGCTGCTCGAAGATGCAAGCATCCTCAAGATCGGACAGAACTTGAAGTTTGACGCGCTGGTGTTCGCGCAGCACGGCATCGAGATGCGCTGCATCGACGACACGATGCTGATGTCCTACATCCTCGATGCGGGGCGCTCGTCGCACGGCATGGACGCGATGAGCGAGCGTTATCTCGGTCATAAGCCGGTGAGCTATGAGGAGGTCGCGGGCAGCGGCAAGAACCAGATCAGCTTCGATCAGGTGACGATCGAGAAGGCGACCGAATACGCCGCCGAAGATGCCGACGTCACGCTGCGGCTGTGGAATGTGCTCAAGCCACGCCTCGTCGCCGAACACATGAACACGCCTTATGAGACGCTGGAGCGTCCGATGGCCGGCGTGCTGGCGCGCATGGAGGGACGCGGCATTTCCGTCGACCGTCAGGTGCTGTCGCGCCTGTCCGGAGATTTCGCGCAGACCGCAGCACGTCTCGAATCCGAAATTCGCGACATGGCCGGCGAGCCGGTCAATCCGGGAAGCCCTAAGCAGCTTGGCGACATCATGTTCGGCAAGATGCAGTTGCCGGGCGGCACGAAAACCAAAACCGGTGCGTGGTCCACCTCCGCCTCGATCCTCGAAGACCTCGCGGAAGAAGGCCACGAATTCCCGCGCAGGATTCTCGACTGGCGTCAGGTGTCGAAACTGAAATCGACCTATACGGACGCGCTGCCCGAATACATCAATCCGCGCACCAGGCGCGTCCACACATCCTACTCGCTGGCATCGACCACGACAGGTCGCCTGTCGTCGTCGGAGCCGAACTTGCAGAACATCCCGGTTCGCACCGAGGATGGCCGCAAAATCAGAAAAGCCTTTATCGCCATTCCCGGACATAAATTGGTGTCGGCGGATTACTCGCAGATCGAATTGCGGCTGCTCGCCGAGATCGCCGACATTCCGGCGCTCAAGCAGGCGTTCAAGGACGGTCTCGATATTCACGCGATGACGGCGTCGGAAATGTTCGGCGTGCCGATCAAGAACATGCCGGGCGAAGTGCGCCGCCGCGCGAAAGCAATCAATTTCGGAATCATCTACGGTATCTCCGCGTTCGGCCTTGCCAATCAGCTCGGCATCCCGCGCGAGGAAGCCGGTGCCTATATCAAGAAATATTTCGAGCGATTCCCAGGCATCCGCGCCTACATGGACGAGACGCGCGATTTCTGCCGCGAACATGGCTATGTCGAAACGCTGTTCGGCAGAAAATGCCATTACCCCGACATCAAGTCGCCGAACCCGTCGATCCGCGCCTTCAATGAACGCGCTGCGATCAACGCTCGCCTTCAGGGTACAGCCGCCGACATCATTCGCCGCGCGATGATCCGCATGGAAGACGCGCTCGCGGCGAAAAAGTTATCCGCGCAGATGCTGTTGCAGGTTCACGACGAACTGATCTTCGAAGTGCCGGATAAGGAAGTCGAGAAAACCTTGCCCGTGGTTCAGAAAGTCATGGCGGACGCGCCGTTCCCCGCCGTCGCATTGTCGGTGCCGTTGCAGGTCGAAGCGCGTGCGGCGAATAATTGGGACGAAGCGCATTGACCGGCGCACAACGCGCATGAGCGGCCTGCTCGCCAATCCGCTGCTTGCATTTGCAGTCACAGCCCTGATCGTCGAGCTGACGCCCGGTCCCAACATGGCCTATCTCGCAGCCCTTTCGCTGTCGAAAGGCCTGCGCGCCGGCGTCGCGGCGGTGGCCGGCGTTGCGCTCGGGCTGGCGCTGGCGGGGCTGGCGGCGGCACTCGGGCTCGCGGCGATCATCGACAATTCGCGCATTCTCTACGAGGCCTTGCGATGGGGCGGCGTGGCCTATCTGCTGTGGCTCGCATGGGAAGGCTGGTCCGAACAAAAGGACATCGCCTCGGCGCAGACGCCCGATGCCCACGGCGTTCCGCGCACGGCGTTCACCCGCAGCCTTATGGTCAACATGCTCAATCCGAAGGCGGCGATTTTCTATGTCGCCGTGCTGCCGGAGTTCGTGCAGCCCGAGCGCGGGACTGCGCTGTCGCAGACCGCGCTATTGTCGACGATGTATGTTGCCATCGCAACCGCCGTTCATCTTGGAATCGTTCTGCTTGCCGGATCGCTTCAGGCGACGATCCATTCGCCGCAAAAGCTGCGGTGGATACGAAAGAGCCTCGCTGTCGCGCTCGCCGTGATCGCCGTGTGGTTCGCGTTCAGCACACGGCGCGGCTAGTTGAGCTTCACCTCGAATCCCCGCTTCACCGCAGGCCGCGCCATCAGCGCGGCGTACCATCGCCCGACATTCGGAAAATCGCCGAACGACACTTTGTGGCGCTCGTGCCGCCAGGCCCAGCCGAGAATGGCGATGTCGGCGACCGAATATGTGTCCGCGACGAATTCGCGATCCGCAAGACGCCTGTCGAGCACGGCGTAAAGCCGCCGTGTCTCTTTCATGAACCGCTCAAGCCCGTAGCGGCGTTCGGTCTCGTCTTTCAGCGCGATGAAGTGATGCACCTGCCCCGGCATCGGGCCGAAGCCGCCCATCTGCCACATCAGCCATTCCAGCACCGGAATGCGCTCGCCCAAATCGCGCGGCAGCAGCTTGCCGGTTTTCTCGCCGAGATAAAGAAGGATCGCGCCGGATTCGAAAATGCTGACCGGCCTGCCGTGCGGCCCCTCGGGATCGACGATGGCGGGAATCTTGGCGTTCGGACTGATCCTGACGAATGCCGGGGAATTCTGCTCGCCCTTGCCGATATGGATGGGATGCACCTTGTAGGGCAGTTCCATTTCCTCCAGCACAACACTGATTTTGCGTCCGTTCGGCGTATCCCATGCGTAAAAGTCGATTGTCATTTCCATTGCCTTGACGATTGAACCTGCGCTGTTGACGGTGCGCGATCCGCTCTGGAATGTCCACGCCGCTGCCGCTAAGTTCGCGCCGCATCCTCACATCGGCGAGATTTCCCGTGTCCGTTTCCGCATCCCGCGCCCGTCTTGCAAAAATCATCGCCACCCGCTCGTTCGGGCGCGGCGAAATCACGCTGGCTTCCGGCCGCAAGAGCGATTTCTATTTCAACCTTAAGCCGACAATGCTCGATCCCGAGGGCGCAGCACTGCTCGCCGAACTGTCGCTCGACGCGTTGAAGGACGACAAGATCGACTATATCGGCGGGTTGGAAATGGGCGCGGTGCCGATCGCCGGCTCCATCGCGCAACTGTCGTGGATCAAGGGTCATCCGATCGCCGCCTTCTTCGTGCGCAAGAAGCCGAAAGAGCATGGCGCGAGGCTTGCGGTGGAAGGTTTGGCGAAAGGCGAAACGCTGACCGGCAAGCGCGTCGTCATCGTCGAGGATGTCACCACCACCGGCGGCTCGGCCGTCAAGGCGGTCGAAGCGGTGAAGGACGCCGGCGGCGAAGTCGTCATGGTGTTCACGATGGTGGACCGCGAGGAAGGCGCGACAGAAAACTTCAAGCAAGCCGGTGTCGCGTTCCGCTCGCTCTACAAGGCCGCGGAATTCCTGAAGGGCTGACGCGATGCGTGCGCTGTTGGTGAGCATCGCGCTTGGCCTGACGGTGTCACCCGCCTTCGCATCTGACGGACTCGACGGCAGCAAGCTCTCGATTCTGTGGGCGCTGCCTTTCACCGGCATCCTTCTTTGCATCGCGACCGGCCCTGTGTTCTATCCGCATCTGTGGGAACGTCACTTCGGCAAGTTCACCGCGTTCTGGTCCGCGCTGATCGTCGTGCCGCTGTTTTTGACGGCGGATTATCACACCGTCACAACGACGCTCGCGCATACTGCGCTGCTCGAATACATGCCGTTCATTCTGTTGCTGCTGGCGCTGTTCACGATTGCCGGCGGCATCTATCTCGAAGGCAATCTTCACGACAGCGTGCTGACCAACACCGTGCTGCTCGCGGTCGGCGCACTGATGGCAAGCGTCGTCGGCACCACGGGAGCCGCGATGATTCTCATCCGCCCGCTGATCCGCGCCAATGACGACCGCAGATACAATGCGCATGTCGTCGTGTTCTTCATCTTTCTCGTCGCCAATATCGGCGGCGCGCTGTCGCCGCTCGGCGATCCGCCGCTGTTCATCGGATTCCTGAAGGGCGTCGATTTCTTCTGGACCGCGAAATATCTCTGGCGGGAAACGCTGTTCGTCGGCGGCATCGTTCTGGCCGTCTTCATGCTGATCGATTTCTATCTTCATCACCGCGAAGGAAATTTTCCGCGTCGCCAGGACCCGACACCGGACAAGCCGCTCAGGCTTCACGGCAAGGTCAATATCGTGCTGATCGCCATCGTCATCGCCGCCATTCTGATGAGCGCGCAGTGGAAGCCGGGCGTCAGCTTCCTGATTGCGGGGGCAGAACTTCAGATTCAGGATCTGGCGCGCGACGTGATCTTCGTCATGGTGACGATCTGGTCGCTGGCGCTGACACGAAAATCGGATCGCGCCGCCAATGGATTTTCGTGGGGGCCGATCCGCGAGGTCGCGATATTATTCGCCGGAATTTTCATCTGCATCGTTCCGGTGATGGCGATGTTGCAGGCGGGAACGAAGGGGCCGTTCGCGGGATTGATTGCGCTGGTGACAAATGCCGACGGCAGCAACAATGCGGCGGCGTATTTCTGGCTGACGGGGATTCTGTCGTCGTTCCTCGACAACGCGCCGACCTATCTGGTGTTCTTCCAGCTCGCGGGCGGCGATCCGCAAATTCTGATGACCGCGAAGGCCGCGGCGCTTGCCGCGATTTCCGCGGGCGCGGTCTATATGGGCGCCAACACCTATATCGGAAACGCGCCGAACTTCATGGTCTATGCCATCGCGCGCGAGGCCGGGGTGAAGATGCCGAGCTTCTTCGGCTACATGATCTGGTCGTGCGCGGTTTTGATTCCAACATTCGTGCTGGCGACATTCGTGTTCTTCAGGCCATGAGCCGACGCGAAGCGCCGCGCGCGCCTTAACCCTAACCCCGCGTTTACCTCCCCCCGCTAAGGTGCCTCCCGTTCGGGCAAGTGCTCGCCCGGACGCGTAAGCGTTGCGTGAGTGGGGTATTAAGGTTGCGTAAAGAGTTGAGTGTTTCGCGCATGCGGCGCCGCATGACGCCCGTTCTCGCCGTGCTTTATGTCGCTGCGCTCGCGCCCGGCGTCGCTTCGGCGGGCTTCTTCGATTTTCTGTTCGGCAACAGCGAGCCGGCCAAAGCGCCAGCGCCGCCGTCGCAGACGAGTTCCTATGCCGACCCGTCCACTCCGTCGGCCTATCCCACCATACCCGCGCCAGTATCTTCCGGCGGCGGCCGCTTCACCGCGTTCTGCGTGCGCACCTGCGACGGCCGCTATTTCCCGATCAGCGCGCGCGGCGGCGCGACACCGGCGCAGATGTGCCAATCGTTCTGCCCGGCAAGCGGCACGAAAGTTTTCTCCGGCAACAGCATCGACTACGCCGTCGGCAACATGGGCGAGCGTTACGTCGACATGCCCAACGCCTTCGCTTATCGCAAATCCCTGAAAGCCGACTGCACCTGCAACGGCCGCGACTCCACGGGCCTCGCGCCGGTCGATCTATCGCTCGACACAACCTTGCGTCCCGGCGACATCGTCGCGACCTCGAACGGCCTCGTCGCCTATTCGGGCATCAAGACCGCGATGGGTCAGACCGCGGAATTCACACCGGTCGCGAACTATCCGGGACTGACTTCGGACGTGCGCGCACGGCTCGGCGAGATGAAGGTTGCGCCGGTCGCGGCTGAAATCACCGACGATGCGCCGTACACATCGTCGATCTCGAACGAAGCGAAGCAGGACGCGCTGCGCCCGCTGCTCGATCAGTTGCCGCCGCTGCCGGCCGGCGAGTTCAAAGCCGCGCCTGCGATACGCGCCAAGCGCGCGGATGTGAACTGAAGCCATCTTCGATGTCGTCCCGGCGAAGGCCGGGACCCATACTCCCTGAACTAAATCGGGAGGTGCTGGAGCATGATCCGAACCACAAAACCGGATTTGATGGTTATGGGTCCCCGCCTGCGCGGGGACGACCGAATGGTTCACCGCCCGACGATCACACCGATCACGTTGGGCGACGACATGAACGTCTCTTCCATCCGCATGCGCGACTTCGCCCTGATCTCAGGCGTCAGCAATCCGCGCAACTCTGCAAGTATCATCCAGCAATAGCCCCACCAGTCGGTGAGGATGCCGTCGTCGTCCACGAGATCGTAACCGTGGGAGGCCGCGAACATGCGCGCATGCGCCTCGTCCAGTGTGTCGAGAAATTCGTGGTCGTTCGGCGCGAACAGATCGTCGGTGATGTCGTCGGTGGTGTAGCCCCACACCGACATGCACACCGCGTTGAACTCGCGGTCGATCTGGTCGTCGTCCACGCTGCGGACCCGGGAGGCGGCATGCAGCCGCGACAGCGTCCGCGCGAAGTCCGCGATCCGCGTCAGCGCGGTGTCGTCGAAAGCGATATTGGACATGTAGTCCTCATAGCCCGTTGTGACCCAAGATATGGTGGTGCAGGCGCACCGAATCACAATGATATATCAAGCACTTGCTAAAGTGTTCTTAATTTGTTCTTTTTTTCTCGCCAATCGTTGCGGAAAGTTCCGCTCCAGCACAGGATACCTCCGCATTCACAGGGGGCTCCAATGACGCAGATGTTTGCCGCGATCCGCAGAGGAAAAGTGAAACCGGGCATGGCACGGGAATTCGCCAAGCGCGTCGAGGCCGGCGCGTTGCCGGTGATGAAAAAGATGGATGGGTTCAAGGCGTATTATCTCGTGATGGGCGGCGAAGACACGGTGTTCGCGTTATCGCTGTTCACCAACAAGGCCGTGGCCGAAAGCTCGACGGAAAAGCTGATGCCCTGGATCAGGGAGAACCTCGGCCCGCTGCTCGCCTCTCCGCCCGATCCCGCCGACGGCGAAGTGCTGATCGCTTATTCCGTCTGAAATAGCCGAAGCACAAAATCGCAATGCCGGCGCGTAACCGATGTGTCGCATTTCATCGTCATGAAAGATGCGGCACACTCGGACGCGAGGCAGACATGGCAAACGGAACGGCACTTCTGGGAACCTGGCGGATGACGTCCTGGACCCGCACGTCGGTTGCGAACGGCGCGGTGACAGACGCGCTCGGTCCCAATCCGATCGGCTATATCGCCTATCACGCCGATGGCCGGATGATGGCGCTCGTTCTCCGGCGCGACAGGCCTATGCCGAAAGGCACGATTCCGACGAATGACGAAAAGGCCGCGCTGTACGATTCAATGCTGGCCTATTCGGCGTCCTACACGCTTCACGACGACAAAGTCATTCATCATGTCGACGGATCGTGGAATCCGGCCTGGGGTGTGACGGATCTCATCCGGCCCTACACGCTCGAAGGCGACACACTCGTCATCAGCGGTGCCCCCGGTGAGGACCCTGTGACCGGAGAGGAAGTCATTTACCGGATGGAATTCCGCAAGGTCTAGATTGGCGAGCAGACGCCGCCGGCTTCGCTTTTTGCGGAAATGCCGCGTGGAATTTCCGCCATCAACCCGCTAGAAGCCCCGCATGAACGACTTCGCGCAGGCGCTGGCATCCGCATTTTCGATGATCCGCAATCTCGATCCTGCTATTGCGGGAATCGTTCTGCTGTCGCTGCGCGTCAGTCTCACCGCCAGCATCATCGCAATGATCCTCGGCGCGCCGATGGGGGCGTTGCTCGCGGTGACGCAGTTTCGCGGGCGGCAGGGTGTCATCGTGTTCGCGAACGCGCTGCTCGGATTGCCGCCGGTGGTGGCCGGGCTTGCGATCTATCTTCTGCTGTCTCGGTCGGGACCCTTGGGATCGGCGGGTCTGCTGTTCACGCCGGCGGCGATGATTATCGCGCAGGTGGTTCTCATTACCCCCATTATCGCAGTTCTCGTGCATCGCCCGCTGTCGTTGCTGTGGGGCGAATATGGCGACCTGATGCAGTCGGACGGATTGTCGAAGGCTCACAGCATGCGGCTTCTGTTTTCCATCGGGCGCGCGTCGCTGATGACGGCGTTCCTCGCAGCCTTCGGACGCGCCATCGCCGAAGTCGGCGCCATCATCGTGGTCGGCGGCAACATCGACGGCTTCACGCGCACCATGACGACGGCCATCGCACTCGAAACCGGCAAGGGCGATCTGCCGCTCGCGCTCGGTCTCGGCATCATCCTGCTGACGATCAGCACGATCGTCAGCACGACGGCGTTTCTGCTAGTTGCCGGAGTTCGGGAAAAATAGCGGCTCGCCGCCGATCTGATAGTCGCCGATGGCTTTCTGGCCGTCCTGCGACACCAGCCAGTCGACGAAGGCCTGTCCGTCCTTCGCCTTGACGTTCGGATATTTCGCCGGATTGACCAGCATCACGCCGTACTGGTTGAACAGCCGCTTGTCGCCCTGCGCAACGATCACGAGATCGCCGCGATTCTTGAACGACAGCCATGTGCCGCGATCCGACAGCACATAGGCGTTCGACGACGACGCCATGTTGAGCGCCGGGCCCATGCCCTGCCCGATCTCGCGGTACCAGCTGCCCTTGCCCTGTTCGACATCGATGCCGGCATCTTTCCACAGACGTAGTTCGGCAGCATGTGTGCCGGACTTGTCGCCACGCGAAATGAACGGCGACTTGGTATCGGCGATGGTTTTCAGCGCGGCGTTGATGTCCTTGCCGCCCATGATTTTCGCCGGATCGGATTTCGGGCCGATCACGACGAAGTCGTTGTACATCACGTCTTGACGCCTGGTCGCAAAACCCTCGCCGAGAAATTTTTCTTCCGCCGCCTTGTCGTGAACGAACACCACATCGGCATCGCCGCGGCGTCCGATGTCGAGTGCCTGTCCTGTTCCCACCGCAACCACCTTCACGGCGATTCCGGTTTTGTCGGTGAACTTCGGCAGCAGAAATCCGAACAGGCCGCTCTGTTCAGTCGACGTCGTGGACGCCACGGTGATGAAGCGATCCTGCGCGGATGATGGAGCAGCGAACGCGACGAGCGATGCGATCATCGCAAAACAAAAATGAGCCGATAGGCGTTTCATATGAAAACTCCGCTGAAAGATTTTCAGTCGGATAGAACGTGTTTCACCGTGAAGGTCAATGCGGCGTGGCGCGTCAGCCCAGCGACTCTTTGGCCTCGCCGCTGTCGCGCGACACGACGTTGACCTGCGTGACGCCGCTGATGCCTTTGATCTTCTCGACGAAGGCCGCGATGTCATTTGAGGAAACCCGCGCGAGGATCACGGTGAGATCGTCCACTCTGGTGTTGCGCGCTTTCGCCAGAAACCGTTTGATCTGGCCGCGCCGCACCTGAAGCGTTTCTTTCAGAATTTCCGGCGTCAGCGCGCCGCGTTTGGTCTCAATCGCAAGACGGCAGGTCTGATTGTGGTCTCGATAGAGTTCTTCCAGCGGCTTTACGCCGGCGAGAATGACGAGGATGACGCCGGTCGAAGCGGCCGCCGCGAAATACAATCCGCCGCCGACCGCAAGACCGATTGCGGCCACCGTCCAGATGCTTGCAGCAGTGGTCAGCCCGCGCACGATTTCGCCGCGCGCCAGAATTGCGCCTGCGCCGAGAAAGCCGATGCCGGACACGACCTGCGCGGCGACACGCGACGGATCGAGTACGACATGTTCCTGATTGAGCGACAGCGAGAATCCGAACGCCGAGACAATCATAAAGAGGCACGCGCCGACGCAGACCAGCATGTGCGTGCGGATGCCGGCTGCCCACAACAGCCGCTCGCGTTCAAATCCAATAAGGCTGCCGAGCAGCGCCGCCGTCAGCAGCCGTTCGAGGATGTCGATATTGCCGAGCATGGTCATGCCGATCTCCCTCGCAGTCGCAGCCACCTAGTAGATGACAACGAATACGGATGAATCAACAAAAAAGGGCGGCCCTAACGGACCGCCCTTTGAATTCGCGAATGCGGGAAAATTATTCCGCAGCGAGCTTGAGATCGGGAGCCGCCGCCTTCACGTCGGCATCGACATGGCTCTCGTACTTCTCGAAGTTCTTCTGGAACATGCCGACGAGCTTGCGCGCGGTGACGTCGAACTCGGCCTTGTCCTTCCAGGTGTTGACCGGATCGAGAATTTCGGTCGGCACGCCGTCGAGCTTGGTCGGCACCGCGAAGCCGAAATATTTGTCGGTGCGGAATTCGACGTTGCGCAGCGAGCCGTTCAGCGCCGCCGTCAGCAGCGCGCGCGTGACTTTAATCGGCATGCGATGGCCGACGCCGTATTTGCCGCCGGTCCAGCCGGTGTTGACCAGCCAGCAATCGACATTGTGCTTGGCGATCAGGTCGCGCAGCAGCGTGCCGTATTCGCTCGGATGCAGCGGCAGGAACGGCGAACCGAAGCAGGTCGAAAATTCCGGCTCGGGATCGTTACCCAAACCACGCTCGGTGCCCGCGACCTTCGCGGTATAGCCGGAGAGGAAGTGATACATCGCCTGCGCCGGCGTGAGCTTGGCGATCGGCGGCAGCACGCCAAACGCGTCGGCGGCCAGCATCACCAGATTCTTCGGATGACCAGCACGGCCGGTGCGGGATGCGTTCGGGATGAAATCCAATGGATAAGCGGAGCGGGTGTTCTCGGTCTTCGAGCCGTCGTCGAAATCCGGCACGCGGGTTTGCGGATCGAGCACGACGTTCTCAAGCACAGTGCCGTAGCGCGTGGAGGCCGCGAAAATATCGGGCTCGGCTTCCTTCGACAGCTTGATGGTCTTGGCGTAGCAGCCGCCCTCGAAGTTGAAGATGCCGTCCTTGCCCCAGCCGGTCTCGTCATCGCCGATGAGCGTGCGGTTCGGATCGGCGGAGAGCGTGGTCTTGCCTGTTCCTGAAAGTCCGAAGAACACAGCCGAGTCGCCGTTCGGGCCGACATTGGCCGAGCAATGCATCGACATCACGCCCTTCTTGGGCAGGTAATAATTTAGTGTCGTGAACACCGACTTCTTCATTTCGCCGGCATATTGCGAGCCGCCGATCAGCACGATCTTGCGCGCGAAATCGATGCCGACGACGTTTTCAGATTTGCAGCCGTGACGCTTCGGATCGGCCTTGAACGAGACCAGATCGACGATGGTCATTTCCGGCATGTAGGAGGCAAGCTCCTTCAGCTCGGGACGGATCAGCATGGTGCGGATGAAAAGAGAGTGCCAGGCGAGTTCGGTAAAGACGCGAACCTTGATGCGGTTCTCGGGATCGGCGCCGCCGTAGAGGTCCTGCGCGAACAGCGTTTTGCCTTCGGCGTGTTTCAGGAAGTCCTGATAGAGGGTCTCGAACTGTTCCGGCGTGATCGACTGGTTGTTGGCCCACCACATCGTCTTGTCGGTGGTGGTGTCGCGGACGGTGAATTTGTCTTTGGGCGAGCGGCCGGTGAAAACGCCGGTTTCCGCGCACAGCGCGCCGCCGTCGGTCAGTTCGGCCTCATTGTTCTTGAGGGCATGCTCATAGAGAGCAGAGGTGCCGAGGTTCCAGTTCACGGCTCCGAGATTTTTGAAGCCGAATTTGTCGGCGCCGAAGGCACCGTTGCGCACGCCAGTCTCTTTCACGAAACTCTCCCTCTATACCGCTTGTCGTCCGGCGCATGTGTCAGGCGCCTGTCGCGGGTGCCGGGCATCATATCGCCGGGCTGTCATCCGGGCGACTTAATAGTGTCCAACGCCCACCTTGCCAAGCCGATCCTTCGGTAATTGGTTTATGGCGGCGAGGCTTGATCTGGATCAACGCCGTTTTTCCAAGGATTCACGGCACTTGCGGGACTAGCGCGGCACTTTGCGAGCGTCGTCCGCAAGCTGTTTCAGTGTTTGCCGCAGTGCGGTTGGGGCGGCGATGCGCCGCGGAAAATCCAGCCTCAGGACGCGGCTACCGTCCGCCATATCGAGGCCGCCGGGATCGCAGCCCGTCGCACGCCATTCGCCCGGCTGCGCGCCGAGCAATTTCGTCGCGTAGAGGTTCATGGTATCGGCATGGTCGGCATTCATGTGCGCGAGAATATCGCCCTCCGCCGCGATCAGTTCATCGCAGCTTGCAAGATCGGTAAGAACGTCGGCCGGCTTCAAGTCCACGATGCGGCCGAAACCGGCGACGAGATGCACGCCCTTGATGACGACTCGGAAAAATCCGAAATCGCCGAAGGCCGCGAACATTTCGGCGGACGGATGGGCGGCGAGATAACGCCGCCGCAGCACATCTTTATCGCCACTCGCCTGCTCGGCCACGCCGCCGATCATGATCCGCGCACCTTCCAGCGGATCGCCCGGCGCACGCTCGTCCAGCATCAGCGAGACACGCGGATCGGCGAGGATATTTTTGGTGTGGATCGCCAGTTTCGAGATCAGAAGCACCGGCGAGGCGTCATGCGCGGAGGCGACATTGACCAGCGAGCAATAGGGATCGCCCGATCCCGGCGTCAGCGTCGCCAGCGCGCCCTGCCGGCTTCGTCTCAGCAGCGAGCGGGCGAGATCGGCCGGGTTAACCTTTGCATTTGCGTCCATCGGGTGGCTCGGATCGATTCACGGAACCGGCTTTTTTCCGGCGGAAAGGGGTTATTTTCAGGAACCTGGTCCCTATATAGACGGTTATAGCGGGAAATTTGCCACACCCGGAACACGGTCACATTTCAGCCCAGCTTGCATTGCTCGTTGCATCTCGCGTCAACGCCTTGTTTGGCCGCATCACAGTTTAACCGGTTAGCGCGACGGCTACTGCGTTACCCCACCAGACTCGGAAAGCAGGCTTATGCCCACAATCGCCCTCGTCGACGACGACCGCAACATTCTCACCTCGGTTTCGATCGCGCTGGAAGCCGAAGGCTACCGCATCATGACCTACACCGACGGCGCGTCGGCGCTTGAGGGCTTCAAGACCTCGCCGCCCGACATGGCGATTCTCGACATCAAGATGCCGCGCATGGACGGCATGGAGACGCTGCGCCGTCTGCGCCAGAAATCCGATCTGCCGGTGATCTTCCTCACCTCGAAGGACGAGGAAATCGACGAACTGTTCGGCCTCAAGATGGGTGCCGACGATTTCATCCGCAAACCGTTCTCGCAGCGCCTGCTCGTTGAGCGCGTCAAGGCTGTGCTGCGCCGTGCCGTGCCGAAAGATCCGGCCGCCGCGCAGCAGAAGGAAATGGACGCCAAGGCGCTCGAGCGCGGCCTGCTTCGCATGGACCCCGAGCGTCATACCTGCACCTGGAAGAACGAGCCGGTCACGCTGACCGTCACCGAGTTTCTCATTCTTCAGGCGCTCGCCACCCGCCCCGGCGTGGTCAAGAGCCGCAACGCTCTGATGGACGCGGCCTATGACGATCAGGTCTATGTCGACGACCGCACCATCGACAGCCACATCAAGCGGCTGCGCAAGAAGTTCAAAGCCGCCGACGACGATTTCGAGATGATCGAAACCCTCTACGGCGTCGGCTACCGCTTTAAGGAAGCCTGACTCCGGGCTGTCATGGCCGGACCCGTTCCGGCCATCCCGATCATCTGGGCACAGTGCTCAACTCATCGGGATCACCGGGACAAGCCCGGTGATGACAAATGGTGCTATAAAGGCTCCTAACCACTATCGAATCCACGGTTAAGCCATTGCTCGATCGAACGCAGCATGACGGAGACCCGCAGGCCGGCGACGCTTCGCCGCCGCTCGCACCTGACAGCGGGATTTCGGCGGCCGCCGACGAGGCCGCAGCCGCCAAACGTCATCCGCGCGAACTGCTCAAACGCGCCGGGCGCTATCTTGCGGCGCTGACGTTCTCAAGTCTCACGCGCCGCATCGCCGTCCTCAATATTTTGGGGCTCGCCGTTCTGGTCGGCGGCATTTTCTACCTGTCGCAGTTCCGTGCCGGGCTGATCGATGCGCGAATCCAGAGCCTGCTGGTGCAGGCCGAAATTATCTCGGGCGCCATCGCTGCGTCAGCGACCGTCGAGACCAACACCATCACCGTCGATCCCGATCGCCTGCTCGACCTGAAACCCGGCGAAAGCTACGGCCCGAACGACGACGCCGCGTCGGGTATCGATTTCCCGATCAACCCGGAGCGCGTTGCGCCCGTGCTGCGCCGCCTGATCTCGCCGACAAAAACACGCGCGCGCATCTACGACCGCGACGGCGTACTGACGCTCGACAGCCGCAGCCTTTACGGCCGCGGCGATGTTTTGCGCTTCGAGCTTTCGCCGCCGTCCGAGAAGCCCGGCATCGCCGAGCGCGCGATGATCGCGATCCGCACCTGGCTCAATCGCGGCGACCTGCCGCTGTATCGCGAACTCGGTCCTGAAAACGGCAACGGCTATCAGGAGGTGCAGCAGGCGCTCGACGGCAAGAAGGACAGCATGGTGCGGATCAACGACCGCGGCGAAGTCATCGTCTCGGTCGCGGTTCCCGTGCAGCGTTTTCGTGCCGTGCATGGCGCGCTGTTGCTCTCGACGCAGGGCGACGACATCGACCAGATCGTGACGGCCGAACGCCTCGCCATTCTCAAAGTGTTCGGCATCGCAGCCGGAGTGATGATCCTGCTGTCGCTGTTTCTCGCCAACACCATTGCGGGTCCGGTGCGGCGGCTCGCAGACAGCGCCGAACGCGTCCGCCGCCGCATCAAGACGCGCGTGGAAATTCCCGATTTCTCGGCGCGCGGCGACGAGATCGGCCATCTGTCCAGCGCGCTGCGCGACATGACCGACGCACTCTATAACCGCATCGAAGGCATCGAACGCTTCGCCGCCGACGTCGCGCATGAATTGAAAAATCCGCTGACCTCGATGCGCTCGGCGGTGGAAACGCTGCCGCTCGCCAAATCCGACGACAGCCGCGCGCGACTGCTCGCCGTGATCGAGCACGACGTGCGAAGGCTCGACCGCCTCATCACCGACATTTCCGACGCAAGCCGTCTCGATGCAGAGTTGCAGCGTCAGGACGCCGAGCCGGTGAATATCCGCCGCCTGCTCGAAGCCCTCGCATCCATCGCCAACGAAACGCAGCACGGCACCGACGTGCGCGTCGAATGCCGCTTCGAGGGCAATCCGAACGATTCCTTCTCGGTGCCGGGACACGATTCGCGCCTCGGCCAGATCGTTTCCAATCTGTTGTCGAACGCGCAGTCGTTCTCGCCGCCGGGCAGCATTGTGCACGTGACGTGCCGCCGCGTGCGCGGCGACATCGAAATTCTTGTCGATGACAGCGGCAAGGGCATCCGCCCCGGCGCGCTGGAAAAAATCTTCGAGCGATTTTACACCGACAGACCCGATCAGGGCTTCGGCCAGAATTCGGGTCTTGGATTGTCCATCTCCAAGCAGATCGTCGAAGCGCATGGCGGACGCATCTGGGCGGAGAATCGTCCGGGGCCCATCGACGCCGAAGGCGATGCGCGAATTGCGGGCGCGCGTTTCGTGGTGCGGCTGCCGGCGATATGACAACAATCCATTTGAGACGCCGAGCCAGGCTTTCCTCACCTCTCCCGCGGGGAGAGGTCGCCGTGCGGCGCGCGGCGGGTGAGGGCGTAAAATCTATCGATAGATTGCAACCCCTCACCCCAACCCTCTCCCTATGGGAGAGGGAGTGTCATTGCGCATGACTTCAAAGCCCGATTGACTACATGAGCACAGCGAGCATTCACGCATCGGCGGTGATGGTCGGCGGCATCGGCGTCTTGATCCGCGGCCCTTCGGGTTCGGGAAAATCGCGGCTGGCGCTTTCATTGCTGCTGGCTGCGCGCGCAAGGATCGTCGAACCGGCGCAATTGATCGGCGACGACCGCATTGTGCTTTCGGTGCAGGGGTCCTGGCTGTTCGCCGCCTGCGCGCCGGAACTGTCCGGCCTGATTGAAGTTCGCGGGGTCGGAATTCGCCGCTGGGATCTGGTCGGACCGGGCCCGCTCAATCTCGTCGTTGACCTCGATGCCGATGACGCCGCGCGCATGCCGGAGGAGAAGGCGCTCAAAACGACGGTTTCGGGCGTCGAATTGCGCCGGATCCCGGTCGGCAAAGGCCACGATCCTTTGCCTTTGGTCGTAGGTTTTCTTACCACAACTTAACGTTCCAAAGCCGAACCCGGCCCGTATCTGCCATTGCCGGACGGGCTTTAGTAACCACATTGCCCCCATAATCGACATTGACCCGGACACCACACTCCCAGTGTTTTCAGGGGGTACGCGGCATATTCCCCCCTTGTGCCGGGGCCGTGGATGGTCAACATGTCGCCCGTTCGTGCGGTGCACCAAAAGCGCCCGCGAGGAGTCTTCGATGATTGGTTTAGTACTTGTGACCCACGGGCGCCTTGCCGACGAATTCAAGGCGGCGCTTGAGCATGTGATGGGTCCGCAAAAGCAGATCGAGTCGATCACGATCGGCGCCGAAGACGATGCAGATTTATGCCGAAGCGACATCATCGAAGCCGTCAAGCGCGTGGACACCGGTGAAGGTGTCGCTATTCTGACCGACATGTTCGGTGGCACGCCTTCCAATCTCGCGATTTCCTGCATGAGCCGGCCCAAGGTCGAGGTTCTCGCCGGCATCAACCTGCCGATGCTGGTGAAACTCGCCAAGGTCCGCAACGACAAGCCGCTGCCCGATGCGATTGCAGCAGCCCAGGAAGCCGGCCGCAAATACGTGACCATCGCCAGCCGGGTGCTCGCCGGAAAATGAGCGAAGGGTCCGGCGCTCCTCTCGTTCGTGAGCTTCCGATCATCAACAAGCGCGGCCTGCATGCGCGCGCGTCGGCAAAATTCGTGCAGATGGCGGAAAAATTCAACGCCGAACTCACCGTCACGCGCAACGGCGAAAGCGTCGGCGGCACATCGATCATGGGATTGATGATGCTCTCCGCGGGCATCGGCACCACGATCACGGTGTCGGCGACCGGACCCGAAGCACAGGCGGCGCTCGATGCGATCACCGAACTCGTTGGAACGAAGTTCGGCGAAGAGACCGACGGCGGTTGAGGTTCGCGTCATTGCGAGCGCAGCGAAGCAATCCAGCTTTGCAACATGGATTGCTTCGTCGCTAACGCTCCTCGCAATGACGTAGAATCAATCACTCCGCTTTCGCGGGGACGACCAAATAAATCACTCCGCCTTATCGGCCGGCGGCTTGATCCAGACTTTCCACTTCACCGCCGGGCCCGCGCGGCCGTGAAAATAGCGGCGCGAGGTGAGATCGAGCCGCTCGGCGTTCGGCGCGTTTTCGTTCATCCACTTCTCGCATTCGGGCAGGCGATTGTCGCCGGTGTCGCACGCGCCGATGAATCCAAGCCGCGTTGCCTCCTCAAGCGACGTCAATCCCGACGACCAGATTTCGCCCGGCGTGAACGGTGCCGGATGATCGGGGCTGTAGAACGTCACGGGTTCGCCGATTTCGGTGGTGCCTGCGACCACGGCCCATCGCGTGTTGAATCGCGCGCGCCAGGCTTCAGTCAGTTGCATCGCAAATTCCGAACGCGGCGTGAATGACGTGCCCGGCGCGCCGTCGCGGCGAACGGTTTGCGCCGCGACAATCGGCGAGATCACCAGCATCACGCACGTGAACACCAGCCACATGAACATCAGCCGGATCAGCGCCATCTGCGTCACGCGCAGTTGCGGGATCGCGATCAGCGCCAGCGGCACGAGGAAATACAGCGACAGGCCCCAGTCGGTCTTCATGTAGATGTTGAAATAGAGACCCGCGATGGCCGGCACGATGCCGACGATGATCTGGATCAGCCAGATGTGCCGTGCTTCATTGAGATGCACGCCGGGATTCGGCCCCCGCGCCCACGGCCGCTTCACCGAGGCGATGAATTCGCGAATGAGCCCGCGCCGCTGCAACGACTTCCACCATTGCAGCTTCCACGCCAGCGCGACTGCTGCAAACGCAATCGGGATCAATAGAAGCCCGATATTGTGCAGCAGATAGATCGAGACGAGATACAGCGTCTCGTTGAACGGCCGCGCACCGTACACATCGCCCGCGTAGATCAGCGGCAGGAAATCGCTCTGCTTCAGCCACCACACATGCGGCAGCATGCAGATCGCGCACACGACGATGGCGATCCACGGCGCGGGCGAGGCAAGAAACTTCATGCGGTCGGGATGAATCAGCGCGGCCAAACCCGCGGCGCCGATCATCGTCAGCACCCAATATTTGGTCATCAGCGCAAGTGCTGCGGCAAGTCCGAGCAGAATGCCGCTGCGCCATGTGCGCTTCTCGAACGCGTTGAGATAGGCGAGCACGAACAGCGGCAGCGTGAAAAGTTGCAGCAGGTCCGGATTGTATTTGAAGCCTTTGAAATTGAAGATCGGATAGAGCGCGAGCATCGCGACGGTAAACATCGCGCGGCGATGATCGACGACGCGGATCGCGATGTGCCAGCAAATCACCAGCGCAAGGCCGATCACCGTCATAGCCAGCGCGTAAGTCGCCCAGTCGGTGACGGGGAAGATCCTGAACCAGACGCCGGCGATCCATCCGGCGAGCGGCGGATGCTTGCCGTAGCCGAGCAGAAATTTCTGCCCCCACGCAAAGGCTTCGGCGACATCCATGTGAACGTCCTGCGCGCTTTTCAGCGCGGTGAGGATCACGGTCCACAGAACCGCATGCAGAACCGCGAATCCGATGACGAAATTCTGGCTGGTGTTGGTGTCGTGCGCGACGGCGGCGATCCATGCGGCAACGCGCCGCGTCACCGGAACATGACGCAGGCGTGCTTTGTGCTTCGAGCGCAGCCCCGTGCGCGGGCCGGGGTTCTTTTTCGAGCGGCGCTTTATTTCAATCGATGAAGCAGCGGACATGCAAACAATCCGTCTCGAAGGGTGATCCGCAACGTCACCCTGAGGTGCCGTAGCGAAGCGAAGGCCTCGAAGGGCGGTGGCGGCGTCATCCTTCGAGGCTCGTAAGAACTCGCACCTCAGGATGACGATCGAACTCGTTTGCCCTTCAGTCCGGCGTTTGATGCTGTATCAGCGGCGGCGCATCGCTGGAAGCAGGAAATACGCGCCATTCCGGGGGAAGTATGGCGTCGGGCGGTCCAATTTTGTTGCCGCACAAGGTTGTGAATGCTATCCCGCGCGCCATGACGACCCAACCGATTTCCAACATCCGCAACTTCTCCATCGTCGCGCATATCGACCATGGAAAATCGACGCTCGCCGACCGGCTGATCCAGACAACCGGCGGACTGGACGCGCGCGAGATGAAGGAACAGGTGCTCGATTCGATGGACATCGAGCGCGAGCGCGGCATCACGATTAAAGCGCAGACCGTGCGGCTGAACTACAAGGCCAAGGACGGCAGGGATTACATCTTCAATCTGATGGACACGCCGGGCCATGTCGACTTCGCCTACGAAGTCTCGCGCTCGTTGGCGGCATGCGAAGGCGCGCTGCTGGTGGTCGACGCCTCGCAGGGCGTCGAGGCGCAGACGCTCGCCAACGTCTATCACGCGCTCGACGCCAATCTTGAAATCGTGCCGGTGCTCAACAAGGTCGATCTGCCCGCCGCCGAACCCGAAATGGTGCGCAAGCAGATCGAGGACGTGATCGGCATCGACGCCTCCGACGCTGTGATGATCTCGGCAAAAACAGGTTTGGGTATTCCCGACGTTCTCGAAGCCATCGTGACGCGCCTGCCGCCGCCGAAAGGCGACCGTGACGCGACGCTGAAGGCGCTGCTGGTCGACTCCTGGTACGACGTCTATCTCGGCGTCGTGGTTCTCGTTCGCGTCGTCGACGGCACGATGAAGAAGGGCCAGCGCATCCGCATGATGGGCACGGGCGCGGCCTACGACATCGAACGCGTGGGATTCTTTACGCCGAAGATGCAGCAGGTGGACGAGCTGGGCCCCGGCGAAATCGGATTCATCACGGCGGCGATCAAGGAAGTCGCGGACACGCGCGTCGGCGACACCATCACCGACGACAGGAAGCCTGTCACCGAAATGCTGCCGGGCTTCAAGCCGGCGATCCCCGTCGTGTTCTGCGGATTGTTTCCGGTGGACGCCGACGATTTCGAGACGCTGCGCGCGGCGATGGGCAAGCTGCGTCTCAACGACGCGAGCTTCTCGTTCGAGATGGAAACATCCGCCGCGCTGGGTTTCGGTTTCCGCTGCGGCTTCCTCGGCCTGTTGCATCTGGAAATCATTCAGGAACGCTTGCAGCGCGAGTTCAATCTCAATCTGATCGCGACCGCGCCGAGCGTTATTTACAAAATGCATCTCACCGACGGCAGCGAGATCGAGATACATAATCCAATCGACATGCCGGACGTGGTGAAGATCGAGCAGATCGACGAGCCGTGGATCGAGGCGACGATTCTCACGCCCGACGATTATCTCGGAAGCGTGCTCAAGCTGTGTCAGGAGCGGCGCGGCAATCAGATCGAGCTGACTTATGTCGGCGCGCGCGCAATGGTGAAATACGAACTGCCGCTGAACGAAGTGGTGTTCGATTTCTACGACCGCCTCAAGTCGGTGTCGAAAGGCTACGCGTCGTTCGACTATCACCTCACCGACTACAAGCCGGCCGATCTCGTGAAGATGCAGATCCTCGTCAACAACGAGCCGGTGGATGCGCTGTCGATGCTCGTGCATCGCACCCGCGCCGAGGGCCGCGGCCGCGCGATGGTCGAGAAGATGAAGGAACTGATCCCGCCGCATATGTTCCAGATTCCGATTCAGGCGGCGATCGGCGGCAAGGTGATCGCGCGCGAAACCGTGCGCGCGCTCCGTAAAGATGTGACCGCGAAGTGCTACGGCGGCGACATCACGCGCAAACGCAAACTTCTGGAGAAGCAGAAGGAAGGCAAGAAGAAGATGCGGCAGTTCGGCAAGGTCGA
>BFBZ01000029.1_pt128 | contig 34206 bp, 44 predicted proteins | sample 1888401 | NCBI WGS metagenome assembly BFBZ01 (sample SAMD00112614, study PRJDB3348) | symbiont metagenome | host: Chara braunii | reverse complement strand
GCTAGGAACGGTTTGCGGTGCCGAAAACTGGGATTCATCACAGCCGTGACTGCGTTTTGTAACAGTGAACTGCCGCGCATTCTCGGAGCATAAGTAAGGGGTAGGGCCAACCAGACGGCGCGTGTGCGTCGTTCGCGCAATCGGGCAGGGACATTCATGGCAAACCACAGATTCAAAACCGTGCTGGCGACGGCCGTGGCCGCACTGCTTTGTTTCGCCGCGGGTGCTTATTCGATCAATCGCCTGGGAGGCTGGCTGCCGGGTTTACTCGTCGGGGCAGGAGCGAATGCGCGTGTCGGCGATTCCGATGCGGTGAAGACTGGATCCGTCGATGGGGCTCCGAGCGTGGAGCTCAATGACAGGCAGATGGCCACCGTCAACGTCGAGAAGGTCAGCGAACTCACGTTTCCATCCGAGAAATCCGCAGTCGGCGGCATCGATTTCAACGAGGATATGACGCTCCAGGTCTTCTCGCCCTATCAGGGGCGGATCATCGACGCCTTCGCCAAAGTCGGCGACGAGGTCACGAAGGGACAGGTCCTGTTCACCATCGACAGTCCGGATCTGCTTGCGGCAAGCTCGAACCTGATCACGACATCGGGTGTCCTGGAACTGACCACACGCGCGCTGACGCGCCTCAAGGCGCTCTATGCGACCAAGGCGGTGGCACAAAAGGATCTCGAACAAGCGGTTTCGGACCAGCAAAGTGCCGAAGGCGCCCTGAGGGCGGCCCGCGATTCGGTTCGGATCTTCGGCAAGACCGAAGCCGAAATCGATCAGATCGTCAGCGAGCGGCGGGCTGATCCGAGGCTGGTGGTGAAGAGTCCGATCACCGGCCGCATCACGGCACGAAACGCAGCGCCGGGACTGTTCGTCCAACCCGGCAACGCGCCGGCGCCTTATTCGGTGGCCGATGTCTCGACCATGTGGATGTTGGCGAATGTCGCCGAGAGCGACATTTCCGCTTTCCATTTGAACCAGGAGGTCAAGGTTTCGATGCTGGCCTATCCCGGCAAGCTTTTCATGGGACGGATTTCCATGATCTCGTCGATGGTCGATCCGACCATGCACCGCATGCTGGTTCGTTCGGAGATCGACGACGCCAGGCATGAGCTGCGCTCCGGCATGTTCGCGACCTACGTGATCCGCACAGGAGATCCCGTGCGTTCGCTCGCCGTGCCGCTGCCGGGCGTGGTGCGCGAGGGCGACGGGACGATGACGGTGTGGGTTACGCGCGACAAGCGACGCTTCATCCAGCGCACAGTCAAGATCGGCATCGAGAAGGACGGCTTCCGGCAGATCCTCGATGGCTTGCGGTTGGACGAACTGGTGGCGACCGACGGCGCCGTGTTCCTCAGCAATATGCTTGCGATCGGGCAGGCGGGCGGCTGAGCGCCGCGCGTGATGCGGCCGGTGTCAGTCGCATTGCGATCACCGGGGAGTTTCCGATGAACAGAGAAAGAGACTGATTGTGCTGAAGGGAATTCTTGCGTTCGGCTTGACCCGTCGTCCCATCATCCTGCTGGGGCTGCTCGTGTTCGTTAGTGCGGGCATCTTTGCATTCACGAAGCTGAATATCGAAGCCTATCCGAATCCCGCGCCGGTGATCCTGGAAATCACCGCACAGGCACCGGGATTGTCCGCCGAGGAGATGGAGAAGTACTACACCATTCCGATGGAGATCGGCCTGTATCCCACCCCGGGCGTGACCAGCATTCGTTCGACATCGTTCTATGGCCTGTCTTTCGTCAGAGTCACGTTCAAATACGGCTTTGACTATTATTCTGCCTATACCCAGGCCGCTCTCAGTCTTCAGCAGAACGTGACGCTGCCGCAAAACCAGGTTGCGCAGATCCAGCAGTCGAGCCTGACAGGTGAGATCTTTCGTTACCAGGTGGTGGGGCCGCCGCATTTCGGATTGACCAACCTGCGGACGGTGCAGGATTGGATCGTCCTGCGCCGCCTGTTTGCGGTGCCGGGCGTGGTGCAGGTGAACTCCTGGGGCGGCACCACCAAGGAGTATGAGGTTGAGGTCGATCTGCACAAGCTCGACGCCTACAGCATCACGATTCCGCAAATCATCACCGCGCTCGGCAATGCCAATATCAACGTCGGCGGGCGCGAGATCACGGTCGGCCAGCAATCGATCAACATCCGCGGCATCGGGTTGATCGACAGTGGCGGAACCGACGATTTGACCCAGGGCTATCGGGTCGGGGATATCGAGAAGGTTGTGCTGGCCCAGGTCAACGGCACTCCGGTCACCGTCAAGGACGTTGCCAAGGTCACGGTCGGGTTCGTGCCGCGACTTGGCATCGCGGGCAAGGATCATGACGACGATGTGGCGTTGTCGATCGTGGTGATGAACCGCACGTTGCATACCAACGATGTGCTGCCCGGCGTCAAGGCGGCTGTCGAGAAAATGAATACCGATGGAACATTGCCGCCTGGGGTGAAGCTCGTTCCTTATTATGATCGGGCTTCGCTGGTTTCGATCACGACCCATACGGTGCTGCACAACCTGGTGTTCGGCTGCCTGCTCGTGTTCCTGATCCAGTGGATTTTCCTTGGTGATCTGCGCAGCGCCATCATCGTCGGCGTGAACATCCCGTTCGCGTTGTTCTTCAGTGTGATCATCCTCGTTCTGATGGGGGAGGACGCCAATCTCCTGTCCGTCGGCGCCGTCGATTTCGGCATCATCGTCGATTCTGCGGTGATCCTCGTCGAAAACGTATTTCGTAATTTCCAATCGCCGCCCGCGGACAGGCAGGGGGCCCTCGCCCATCTGGCTGGCGAAACATGGGGCCCGGATCCGACTAAGGATCGGGCCGGGGTCCGCAACCCCTGGACCGACCGGTTGCGCCTGATCTTCGTCAGCGTCCTGCAGGTCGATAAAGCGGTCTTCTTTTCGGCGCTGATCACGGTCGCCGCCTTCGTTCCGCTGTTCACCATGCAGGGCGTCGAAGGCCAGATCTTCAGTCCGATGGCGCGGACTTACGGCTATGCTCTCGCAGGTGCACTGATCGCGACCTTCACGATTACGCCGGCGCTGGCGTCTTTCCTGCTGCCCGAGCATGTCCACGAGGCCGAAACGATCTTCGTCCGCCTTCTGCGAGCCGTCTATCTGCCGGTGCTGCGCTGGTCGTTGGCGCGCCGGAGGACGATGCTCGCGATCGGTTTGGGTTTTCTGGCCGTCGTCGGTGTGATGGGCACGCGGCTGGGCAGCGAATTCCTGCCGCATCTGGAGGAGGGCAATCTGTGGATTCGCGTGGCGTTGCCGCCGTCACTCGGCCTCGATGCCGGAACGCCCGCGACACGGAAATTGCGCGAGGTCCTGCTTCGCCATCCGGAGGTTATCACCGCGGTCTCCCAGCACGGCCGGCCGGACAACGGCAGCGATGCGTCACCGTTCTCCAACGTCGAATTGTTCGTTCCGCTCAAGCCGTTTGACGAATGGCCCGCAGGGCTGACCAAGGACAAACTGACCGAGCAGCTTCAGAAGGAATTCGCCGACGCGGTGCCCGGCGCGACCTTTAATTTCTCGCAATACATTCAGGACAACGTCGAGGAGGCGCTGTCCGGCGTCAAGGGCGCAAATTCGGTCAAGATCATCGGTCCAAATCTGGCAGTTCAGGAGCGGATCGCCGAGCAGGTCAAACATGAAATGGAGCAGGTCAGGGGCGTGACCGATCTCGGGGTCTTTCACGTCCTCGGGCAGCCGAATCTCAACATCACGGTGAATCGTGAAAAGGCGTCGCGCTATGGCCTCAATACCGGCGACGTCAACTCGACGATCCAGTCTGCGCTGGGGGGCGCGGTTGCCACGACCCAGCTGGAAGGTGACCGCCAGTTCGGCGTCAGGGTTCGGCTTCCCGAACAGTACCGCAACTCCCTTGAGGCCATACCCAATATCAAGGTTGCCGGGGGGACGGGCGGCAACGCCTACCTTCCGCTGCGGGAGCTCGCCGATATCTCCCTCGATACCGGCGCTTCCTATATCTACCATGAGAGCAGCTCGCGCTACATTCCCATCAAGTTCAGTGTGCGTGGTCGCGATCTTGGCAGCACCGTCGCCGAAGCCCAGCGGCGTATCGCTGAGAACGTCAAGCTGCCGACCGGATATCGCATCGTCTGGGCCGGCGAATTCGAGGACCTCGAGGCGGCGCAGGCGAGGCTCGCGGTGGTCGTTCCGATCAGTCTCCTGCTCATTCTCGTCTTGCTCTATGGCCTGTTCAATTCGCTGCGCGACAGTCTGCTGGCGTTGGCCGGGATTCCGTTTGCGATCGCCGGCGGCATCGTTGCCTTATATTTTACCGGATTGGATTTCAGCATTTCAGCTGCGATCGGATTCATCTCTTTGTTCGGTGTGTCGGTCATGGATGGCATTCTGATGATTACCTATTACAATCAAGTCAGGGTCGAGGGCATGGCGACGACCGAGGCGATGTTTCATGCCGCAACCCAGCGGATGCGGCCGATGCTGATGACCGCGATGTCGGCCTGCATCGGGCTGTTGCCGGCGGCGATGTCGAGCGGGATCGGTAGCCAGGTGCAGCGTCCGCTTGCGACCGTGGTGGTCGGCGGCATGCTGATCGGACCCGTGATGCTGCTGGTCGTGGTTCCAGCGCTGCGCATGATGTTTCTGGGCGACGAAGGTGACCATGAGGCTGCGGTCACGGATGGTCCGCGCGACCTTGCACCAGCCGAATAACGCGGGGATCGGCCCGCATGAACAGGAGAACAGCATGATACCCGGTCGTTGTTTGGTCGCTATACTGACGCTCGCACTGGTGTCGACAACGGCAGCGCTGGGCCGCTCCGTCGTGCCGGCCGTATCCAAGGCGACGCCTGTTGCCGGGCAGAAGACCAGCCCCGCACCCGCTGCCAGAACCACACCCGCGACCGGCAAGGGGTCGGTTGCCCCTGGTGCGGCCCGGACGGGCAGTCCCACGGCCGCTCCCGTCGCGACGACAAGGGGGGCAAGCATCAACGGCACCGGTCTCGTGCGGCCGGGAGCGTCCACGGTCGCGATCGGCGGCGCTGCAAAGACTCCCGCGGGGATCAACGGCAACAGCGTACAAGTCAAACACCCGTGAGCAACCGTGGCGTCGGCAGGCTCCCGTTTGCATCTGGAACGACGCGGCGGATCGCCGTGGCTGCCGAGCCGGGATGCGACCCCGTCGCAGTCCCCCTTCATCGGTCAAGGATGCGGGAAGGGATGGATCGTGGATTGCGGGAGAAGATCCGTGAAATTCTTCGCCTGGAGCTGGAGATTGCAGCGGATTGCGCCTTGCGACGGTGCAACCCATCGGCGGCGAATATTCTCAGGACGCTTGCGGAAACCACGCGGCATGTTGATCTGACGGTGCTGTCGGCCTATGCCGAATTGCTCGATGATATCGGCGATCCCGGCGTGTCGTCCGATGTCCTCAGGGACATCGGAGCGGGATGGGTTCCGGACGACGCTGCGGCGTATGTGAAGAAACTTGTCGCCGTCGGCAGGGCGCGCCGGCGCAAGCCCTGAAGCTCCGCCCGGAGTGATGCGACATGCGGTGTTCAGGGTTCGATCAGCCGGCCTGTTACGGCTTTGATGGCGGCCTGGGTTCGTGTCGAGACGCCGAGCTTGTCGCGTGCGTTGTCGATATGAAAATCGACGGTTCGTTTGGCCAGAGCGAGAATTTCCGCAATCTCGGCTGATGTCTTTCCACGCGCAACCCAGGTCAAGGTCTCGACTTCGCGATCGTTGAGACGCACGTCCCGCACCCAAACGTCGGTGCGCGCGACATGGCTAAGGCGCGCAGCGATGATCGCCTCCAGAACGTCGAAATCGATCGGTTTGGTGACGTAGTCGTCGGCACCGAGCTGCCGTCCCCTGAGCTCATTTTTCCGGTCGGCGAGTGCCGTGAGAAATACAAAAGGCATGTTGTTGAAGCGAGGTGCGATTCTGGTCAGATGCTCCAGGACCTGTCTCTTATACACATCTAGATGTGTATAAGAGACAGCGCACGTCCCGCACCCAAACGTCGGTGCGCGCGACATGGCTAAGGCGCGCAGCGATGATCGCCTCCAGAACGTCGAAATCGATCGGTTTGGTGACGTAGTCGTCGGCACCGAGCTGCCGTCCCCTGAGCTCATTTTTCCGGTCGGCGAGTGCCGTGAGAAATACAAAAGGCATGTTGTTGAAGCGAGGTGCGATTCTGGTCAGATGCTCCAGGACCTCGAACCCGGACATCACCCGCATGTTGATGTCGCAGAGTACCAGGTCCGGCATCGTTCGGAAGATTGCGGCAAAACCTTCGCCGCCATCATAGGCGACGGTGATGTCGAACCCTCTTTCAGCCAGTTCCTCGACAATGAGAGCCGCCGTCTCTCGATCGTCCTCGATACAGAGAATTCTCTTCCGTGCATTGGTCATTTGAAATTTCGAAGCTCGCGACTCCTGCGCCCACATCGAAGAGATTCCTTACAGGAACCTGACAGAAAGCCGGGCAAGACAGAATCCAGACTACAGATGTTTTGTGGGGTGATGCAAATGTGATAAATCACAGTGGCGCTGCCCGCCAAACATCACGATGAAGCGCACTCATGGTCTCTGCCATTTCGATTAATCGATCGCAGCCCAAGGTAGCGATGATGCGCCCGCGTTCACTGAATTTCTTTCTTTCCCTGGTATTTCTGTTTTTCTTCCTGCTGGTGGCCGTATTGGGCCTGTTCAGCATCCAGCGGCTTAGTGAATTCAATCGGTCTTCGACCGATGTCCGGGATATCTGGCTGCCTAACACCCGCTATATCGGTGATCTGAACAATTTCACGTCCGATTTTCGGGCTGCCGAGGGACGGTATTTGCTGTCGCCGTCAATCGAGTCCTCGGCCAGTGAGAAGGAAATCGAGAACATCGGGTGGTCCGTTGCGCAGGCGCAAATTGGCTACGAAAGCCTGCATCATTCGCCTGATGCCGCTCGTCTGTATGGGCAGTTCAAGCAGGATTGGGGCGCATATCGGACGATCGTCGATCGCGTGCTGCACTTGTACGCGACGGGCCGGACGGCAGAGGCGGTCAATCTGTACCGAACCGACTCGCAATCGAGCTACAATGCGGCAAGCGACGCGCTGGATCATCTCACGCGTCTCAACGTCGCGAGCGCCGATGCCGCGAGTGACCAGGCGGATGCGGCTTATCGGAGTGCGCGTGGCTTGATTGGCCTGGCGATGGTGATCGCGGCGATATTTGTCATTGTCGCGCTGCTCTACGTCCAGCGCTTTATATGCTCTCCGTTGCTCGATCTCGCCGGTTGCATGCGCAAGCTCGCTGGCAGCGATGCCGATATCGAAATCAGAGGTATCCGGAGAATCGACGAAATCGGCGAGATGGCGCGTGCACTGGTGGTTTTTCGGACCAATGCGATAGAATTGATGCTGAGTCAGCGCTCGCTTTCACAGCAGGCATCGATGCTGGAGGAGAAACTGGCGCAGGAGCAGAGGCTGACCCAGCTCCAGCAGGATTTCGTTTCCATGGCGTCTCATGAATTCCGCACGCCGTTGACCGTCATCGATGGACAGGCTCAACGCCTTGCGAAGGTTGCCGATCGAACGCCGGCCGCGGAGATTGTCGAGCGAGCCAGGAAAGTTCGCCGCGCGGTGCTGCGCATGACCACCATGATGGAAAATTTCCTGAATTCCGCGCGCCTGATCGACGGTGGAGCGCAGCTCTACTTCCATCCCGCGGAGGTCGAGTTGCGGGACCTTCTGGAGGAGGTTTGCCAGCTGCATCGCGAGATCGCGCCGCAATCGAGGATTCAGCAGGCGCTGGGGGCGATGGCAATGCCTGTGGTCGGAGACTCGAAGCTGCTGTTTCAAATGTTCGGAAACCTGATCTCGAACGCCCTGAAATATTCGCCGGACGGAAGCCTGATTGCCGTCAATGCCCATGTTGAAGCGGAGCAGGTCGTCGTCGTCGTACAGGACCACGGGATCGGCATTCCGGAAATGGACCTGGCGCATGTCTTCGGCCGCTATAGTCGCGGCGCCAACGTGTCGGGCATTGTCGGCACCGGAATCGGGCTTTATCTGGTCAAGCTGGTGGCTGACCTGCATGGAGGCTGCGTGGTCGTTGAGAGCAGGGAAGGTGAGGGGGCCCGCTTTACGGTGCGGCTGCCAATGTTGCGCGTTGCCGGGAAGCAGGGTTCGTTGCACGTCACGGAGGCTGCGCGCTCTGGAATAGCCGCGGCTGCAGTCTGATCATTCATCCTTGCGTTTCGGTGGGCTCTTGCCTCGAAAATAGCGATTGTAGTCTCGCTTGCTGACCAGGAGCCCCACTTTGAGGGCCGCCTCTGCGAACCGCTTGAATTGATCCTTGGCAGCCTTCGGTGGGGTTTGCTGTTCCTCCTTGTCCGCTTCGGTCATGTTGTTCTCGTCCTGTCGCGCTCCGCCTCTGTGGATGTTTGGCGAAGAATGCCGAGCTGTGTCTGGTGCGACTATTCTCCATGCCGAGCCGCTGACGTAAACTGCGACGATATACAGGATCGAGCTGGATTTATCACAGCGCACGTTTGATGTCGGCGATCGTCGTCATCCGTCAGTGTTGCGCACGAATGAGGACTTGTTACGAGCTGGACGAGGTTTGCAGGGAGCAGGCTTTCCGCCCCCATACCAGTGTCGCGACGGCCGGTCTGATTGTTCGGAACTGCGCCCGATGCGCGCTCGCTGTTGAGGAACCCGGGCGCACACAAAAATTCAAGCGGAAGAATCTAGCAATCCAACCTTACGTCGACCTTACAGTTTGGCGGTATTTATTTTCTTCGGCGTGAACGCGGCGAACTGGAAAATGATAATGAGGTCGCGATTGGCGTTCAATACGAGGACTCGAGTCATCGTGCGCAAGTTTCCACGCGGCTTCATGCGTGTTTGGCTGGTGCTGTCGATGTGCTGGCTGTTCGGCGTCATCGTCGATTTTGGAGCAGCGTTTGCGCACGTCAGCCTTTACGCCAATCCGATCGAATCGTTTGGCTCGCCCATGGACGGGCTGCCGATCATCAGGCTGGCCGTGGTTGCTGCCAGTCCGCCACTGGTGTTGATTTTGATTGGTTGGGGGCTTGGTGATTGAAATGAGCTGTGTTCGCCGCCTGGTGCGGAGTTGTCGCGAGACTGCTGCAGCCTGTTACACCCTTGTACGGGCCGGCGATGGATTTGTCGTTCGATCATGAGAGGCAGGATGATCATTCGGGTTCTTGGCTTCCGAGTTCTTAGCTTTCGAGTTCTTGGCTTCCGAGTTCTTGGCTTCGCGGTTGGCACCGGCCTCGCGATCGGTGCCGCTCATGCCGGACCGCTGAAGACACCAATCCCGCATGCGCGGGGTGCGGCGGAGCCGATGCAGATTCGCGTTGTCTGCGACCAGAACGGGCAGTGCTGGAAAACCCGCTACATGGAACGCGCAGGTGACGCCGATCGCGGGCTTTACAATGGGTATTATCGGACCGGCCCGAGCGTCGATCTCGGGTTTGCCCCCGCCGGGAATTCCGCGTGGCTGTGGAATTGGATACCGAAGCCGCTGAACGCCTACTGAGCTTAAAGGGCAGGGGCTTGTTTGAAGACACTGCCGTCAGGTGTTCCCAGATCGGGCGAGAAGGACTCATGACGACCAAAGGATTCATTCCGTTGCGGTGCGGGACGCGAATTGCCGTTGCGTTTGGCGTTCTCTGGACGTCGCAGATCGCAAATGCGGCTGATCTTGATTCAGCAATTCAGCCACCGCCGGCCGGCGTCGACGCACTCCCGGACGCCCAGGCTGGAGGGAACACCAGCCTGTTCGATCCGCGCCGCATGGAAGTCCGCTTTGGCGGATTTGCTCATGGTTTGGGAAGCGCGGAAAAAAATACCGCGGATGTCAGCCTCGAAATTGTCTCGCCTCGATTGATGCCCGACATCAGCGGATGGTGGAGCTTCCTCATACCGCGCGCTTATGTCGGCGGAATGCTCAATGTGGAGGGACGGACAAGCTCGCTGCGCGGCGGCGCGCTCTGGACGATTCCGTTCACCGAGAGGTGGTTTGGGGAAATCTTCTTCGGCGGAGCCGTTCATGACGGTTCGATCAATGGAACATCCGATCTGAACGCGTTGGGTTCGCGCGCCCTGTTCAATGTCGGAGGCTCTGTCGGCTACCGTTTCGATGCCCACTGGAGTGTGCTGGCGACGTTCGATCACATGTCCAACGGCAAGTCGGTCTTCGATTTGCCGTTTGTTCACAATCAGGGCGTCAACAGTTATGGCATTCGAACGGCCTTTGCATTCTAAAGCAGGATGCGGTTTGGTTGAATCGATGCGACCACCGCCCGGTTCACCTCTCCCATCGGGAGAGGTCGGATTGCGAAGCAATCCGGGTGAGGGGTTGCTGTTCTCTCGATAGGCCGAAACCCCTCACCCGATTTGCTTGCGCAAATCGACCTCTCCCGATGGGAGAGGTGGGCCTCCGATGCCGCGCCAATCGAACCTAATGCCATCACGCTTTAGGGCTGTGTCCTGATCGACATCCCGGTTCGATGACGGCGTGCGAGGCGACGTCAGCCATGAGGGTTAGGGAGTCCGCTGCAGCTTCTCGTAGCGCTTGATCAACCGCTCCCGCTTCAGGCGCGACAGTCGCTGAAGCCAGAACATGCCGTTGAGCTGATCAATCTCATGCTGGTGGCAGACCGACAGCAGGCCGTCCGCCTCTTCGGTCTGCCGGGTCCCGTCCAGATCCTGGTAGGTCACCCGTACCGACGCATGGCGCTCGATGTCGTCGGTGACGCCGGGCATGGAGACACTGCCTTCGGGGTGCATGATTGTCTCCGCCGACGTCCAGACGATTTCCGGATTGACGTACGTCCGGACGTCACCGGCGGATAGTTCAAGCACGACCAGCCGCTTCAGTACGCCGATATGAGGGGCGGTGATCCCGATGCCCGGCGCCGCCCGCATGGCGGTGAGCAGTTCGGCCGCAAGGTGACGAAGCGCGTCGTCGAAGATGTCGACGCGCTCGGCAACCATGCGGAGGCGGGGGTCGGGAAACCTGACGATCGGTCGGGGCATGTCCGCTTCACTCTACGTGATGTCACGATCCCAAGACGATCGAGCGGCACGGATCCGATCTTGAAATGCCGTCGGTTGCGTCATTTGATTGTCCTCGCTGATTCATGTGCGGCCAAAACCGGAATGTGCCTCACGAAACGTCATTCCTCAATCTGCAGCGAATCAAAAGCGCCGCGCGAGACCATTTACGTCAAACGCGCGATACGGTGCACAGATGAGTTCGGAGCCGATCCTGGGCTTGGCAAAGGCCGGAGAGATGAACGCGGGCCATCGCATCCCGGCGCGGCTCATTCCCGTGAGCAATTGTCTCCGTGCGTCGGGCAAGTATGGGATCAGCAATATCGTGATCCCGCTTGCGCCGTTCGTGCTCATGACGGGCGGCTGATCTGGCTCGCGATGGAATGTCTCGAGTTTCGCTAGCGCATGAAGCCAGCGCACCGGATGTGATCACACCGTTCACCCGAACGGGTGATGCGACATCGCAACGCGCGATCGATTTTAAGCATTGTTGCAGCTTTTAAATGAGGGGCAACATCTCTCGTGATAATCTGGAAATCCGGGAGCAGGAGGAGCATTTCATCACCGATCGATGTTGGACCCGGAGGCCGCAGGACTTGTCCCGCGGCCTTTTTTTTCATGAGTGTGCTCGACGAGCTGCATTCACCGGGGTCGTCACGCAGCGTCCCGAATCCGACGTTCGGGACACTAGTCCGACAATGGCGTGCGCGCCCGCACCGCGTCGAATCCCGCCGGGGTGATGCGGGCGGCGAGCTGTCGCTGCTCGCCAGAGGTTTCGATCCAGCCCTTGCGGAGCAGGTTTTCGAGCAGCCGTCGTCCGACCGGAACTGGCAGTCGCTCCAGATGCCGCCAGTCCCCGGATCGCAGATAGTCCATCACTTGCCGCTCGTTATGGTTCGCAAATGCCCTGGTCATTTGAAACTGCCATATTGAAACTCTGGCCCGGCGATGCCGCGGGGACGCTGAAAATGGATCAGGTGAAAACCCGACACCCGCTGGTGTCGGTGCCACCACAGTGCGCGTCGGCGATTAACGGCCGGCTAAAACGGGCTGGTCAGCGCGTCGACATCGAGGTGAGCAACGCCACCAGCTCCGCCTGCCGGTGGGTGCCGGTCTTGGTGAAGATGTTCCTCAGCTGGGTGCGGCTGGTCTCCTTGGTGACGCCGAGCGCGTCGGCGGCTGCCGCGACCGTTTCGCCCGAGGCGAGCCGCCACGCCAGTCGGGCTTCCGCCGGCGTTAGCAGGAACGACGACTGCAGCGTGGCCTGCAGCGGGCGGTTGCGGCTGTCCGGGTCCTTCAGCACGATCGCGCAGTGGCAGTCGGCGAGGGCGTTTGCGGCCAGGCTTGCGAGCTTCACGGGATAGGCGAGCAGCGGGCGCTGTCCGCTCCGCGGCAGCGGCACCGGCGCCGCGAGGCCCGATCCGTCGCGCCGCCGGATCAGGTCGTGCAGGGCGCGCTGCAGAGCGGCCGTTGCCTGGGCATCCCTGGCGACGAGCTGTCGCTCCACGATCGTGACGTCTCCCACCAGCAGTTGCTCGGCGCACGCATTCGCCTTGAAKACCTCGCCACGCCGGTTGACCAGCACGACCGCGGTGCCGCTGGTCTCGAAGGCATCGAGCGCGCTGTCCGCGGCTGCGGCGCCCACCGCGCGCGCCAGAGCCGCGCTCGACGACAGCCGCCGCGCCAGACCCGTGAACTGCAGCTTCTGCTCCGGCGAGAACGGCCCTTGCGCGATCGAGCGCTGCATCGACAGGCACCAGACGTCGTCGCCGGTCATGATGCCGATGCCGGCGAACCAGCGCAGGCCGAACGGCGCCAGGAATTCCTGGTAGTAGGGAAGCCGCTTGATGGTGTCGGCGTCGAAGATGTCGAGATCGTCGACCACACGGCTGCGAACCATCTGCGGCACGCCGTTGAAGCGCTCGTCACGTTCGTTCCAGCCGTCGCGGAAATAGGCCTCGGCGGAGGGCGCCAGCCGCTCCGTGAACGGGATGCCCGGCACCGGGCCTGTGCCGGTGACGGGGATCAGAATCGCGCCGTAGCTTCCGCTGAGCGTGGTCACCACCTCGAGCGCATTGGTCCAGCGCGTCGGATCGACGGCGGCTTCGGCAAACGCGGCTTCCGCGAGTTCGAGGTTCCAGCTCTCCATCTCAGCCTCGCTTCACTGTACGCGTGGAACGGTGTTCCGGCGCGGATGCCGTTGTCGGTCGCAGGATCGAAGCCATCATCGGCAAGGCCATCGCGTTGGCGGCGGTGCAGGCTGTGCGCGCATCTTGTGCAGCCGCCTTGGTGCGAGAGGGCGCGCGCCGTGCATCGCGCGGCTAAGGGAAATTCGGCGGTGCGCTGCCGGCCTGCGCCAGCAGGGCCTGCAGGCTCGGCGTCTCCTCCGGCGCAGCGGCGTCGGGTGCCGCGTCCGCCGTGGCCCCGGCGCGCTTCATCGCCGCGTCCTCGAACTCCCACGCCCGCTGCAGCCGGTCCGGGGTGATGGTCCGCAGCAGCCGGCCCCAGGCGGTTTCGAGGTCCGTCTTTGCGGTCGCGGCATCTTCGCTGACGCCCTGTGTCCAGTCCGGCACCACCATGGGCACCAGCACGTACCAGTGCCATCGCGGCGGCGACGCGTCCTGTGCCTGGTAGATGCGGCCGATCTCGCGCCCCCTGAACGTGGCCGCGAAATGATCGCGGCTGCCCGGCCATCGCGGGCGGAGCTCGAGAGGGGGAGGGGCCTGTCGAACGACTATCTGGATTCGCGGCGGTGCCATGCCGGGTCTCGCTCTCGTTGTCTACCTGGCCCCATATGGGCCGTTTCCACGGGCACGCGGCTGTCGTCTTGCGGACGGTGCGCGTGCAACCATCGATGTATCGCCGCGTGTTCTCCGCAGGCATGGTCCGGAGACGCATGCCCTGGATGTGCCCGCGGGCAGGGTCGCTTTCCGAAAGGATCAGCCTCCGTCAGGCAACGGGTTTCGAAGCGCTCATCGGTCGGCGATAAATGGCCTTATCCCCGTCCGCACGTGAACTGCCGTGACGCTGCCGACGTCATGAAAACCGTAGCAGCGCCTGATCGCGGCAGTATCCTTGTCGTAATGCGGCAACTTCCGGTCATTCGCAACAGTGCTAAAGTTGCAAACCTCTGCGCGTCGAAAATAAGATCAGGTGCGTTTGTGAACTTGACATGCGCGCCGGGGAGGCGCCGCGGAGGCCTGCTCGCGAACATCTGGGGAGGGACGATGGACGAATTTCCGCAGCCTCGACCGACGGGCGCATGGTGGAAGACCGGCGCGCTGGCACTCATGGGGCTTGCGGTCGTGCTGGCGCTGGCGGGCGCTGCGGCCTACCTCGGCGAGCGCGTCAAGGAGCAGCGCGAGACGCTGGGCCAGCAGCAGCGCCAGATCGCCGCCATGGAGCAGCGGCTGGGACGGCTCGAACTGCAGATGGAAAAGCAGTTGGTGCCGCGCCTGCCGCAGCCGGGCAGTGAAGCTGCGGTCCGGGAGGCTGCGCCGCGCGCCGAGCTCTCGCTCACCCGCGGCGAAGTCGAAGCCGTGCGCGAGTTCATCAAGATCCCGCCGATGGCCGCAGGGCAGGCGGCGGCCATGAGTGTCGGCATGTCACTCGCGGGCCAGCCGCTGATCCCGCTGCCGCTGCAACTCGTGGAGAAGGTGCCCAAGCTCGCCGGCGGCCGCTTCAGGGCGGATCACGACGGTTCAATCGTCATCGTCGCCGGCGGCAGCGATCGCGTCGGCTTCATCATTCCGCCGAACTGAACGGATGCTGGGGGCGGCGCGTGCGGTTCCGGTGGGATCGCGATTTCGTACCGCGGTGGCCGCATTAAGCTTAGGCCCGCGGCGGCGCCGCGTCATGTTGGCGACGGTCCCGCCGTTTGCTAGGCTCGCGGCATTGCTTTGAACTCGCGTGTCGCGAGGTATTTTTCATGGACCCTTTCGGTCTGAAGCTGATTTTGATCACGTGCCTGATCTTCGTGCCCCTGGAGCGGCTCCTGGCGCTGCATGGCGAGCAGAAGATCCTGCGCCGCGCCTGGGCGAACGATGTGCTTTTCCTGCTGCTCAACGGCATCGTCATCAAGCTCGGCCTCCTCGGCGTGACGGTCGCTGTGCTCGCGGCCACGGCCCTTGTCGTGCCGGCGTCGCTGCGGGAGGCCGTCGCCGCCTGGCCGCTGCCGATCCAGATTCCCCTGATGGTCCTGCTGTCCGATCTCGGCTTCTACTTTGCCCACCGCATGTTCCACGCGGTGCCGTGGCTGTGGCGCTTCCACGCCGTCCATCACAGCATCGAAGAGCTCGACTGGCTGGCGGCGGCGCGCGTTCATCCCCTCGACCAGATTGTCACCAAGGGCATCTCCCTCATCCCGGTGTTTGCGTTCGGGTTTTCCGAGGCGGCCATCGCCATCTATGCCGCATTTTATTATTGGCAGTCGATTCTCATTCACTCCAACACCCGCATCCGCTTCGGGCCGCTGCGTTTCCTGCTGGCGTCGCCGGAATTCCATCACTGGCATCACAGCAACGACCGCGAGGCCCGCGACAGGAATTTCGCCGGCCAGCTGCCGTTCCTGGATGCCCTGTTCGGCAGCTTGCACATGCCGCACGGCAAGACGCCGAAGACCTACGGGCTCGATGAGCCGATGCGACAGCGCTATGCGGCCCAGATCGTCGATCCATTCCTGCGCAAGCGCGCAGTGTCTGTTCACGCAGCCGCAGAGCCTGCCGGCAGGCCGGCTGGAGCGGCCGCCGCCAGCGCGGCGGAGCCGATGGTGGGCCATTTCAAATAAATCCGAGGGACGCGGTGGCCGATCTCAAGCTTGATGCACCCGAAGGTCCGCACGCAGACGCCGCGGCGATCGCCGATCCGCGGCGCGACTGGATCGCGCGCGCGGCAATCGTGCTGGTGTTCATGCTGCTCACGATGCTCACCATCGCCGGATTTCGGCACATCATGCCGCTGGACAGCGCCCACAAGCTGCTGATGGCGGCGGCCCGCGTCGCCAACGTGATGTTCCTGAGCCTGGTCGCCGCCACCGCATTGACACGCCTTGCGCCGGTTCTGAAGGCACACGGCCTCGAGCCGCGGGTGTCGGCGCTGCTCGGCACATTCCTCTCCATGGCGCTCGCCGCGCTGCCGAAGGCGGAGCTCGGTCCGGTGCTGTCGGTACTGTCTACCCTGCTGATCATGGCTGGCGCCACGCTCTCCTTCATCGTCCTGCGCTGGCTTGGTAAGTCCTTCAGCATCCTCGCGGAAGCGCGGCAGCTCGTCACCGCGGGGCCATATCGCATCGTGCGCCATCCGCTCTATGTCTGCGAGGCTGTCGCGCTTGCCGGCCTCGTGCTTCAGGTGTTGTCGCCGCTCGCCGTGCTGGTTGGTGTCATCGTACTGGCCATCCAGTACCGGCGCATGATCAACGAGGAGGCGGTGCTGCGCGCGGCGTTTCCCGCCTACGCCGCCTACGCGATGCGCACGCCGCGCGTCCTGCCGGCAGCAAACAGCCTCGCGCGTGGCTTGCCGCGTCGGCCAACCGGCTAGTTGGTTATCATCAACTAGGCAGTTAGTTCTACAGCCCTGCTGACCTATTGGATCGGAAGTGCCTCAAATTGAGGCGTCTCACTCAAATGAGTGATCCGCGCTTCCATTTGCGATGATTCTTCGCGCGCATTTCAATCACGGCGTGTGCCGCACGCTTAACACTAGCTTTCAAAAAAGGAGTCAATTTGTTGACTCTCTGCTCCACTTAACACAATCTTAACCCAGTGGTGGCGACGGCATTTTTGAGCCACCCTGAAAATTTAAGTGCAGTCATTTTTGTGGAGCGAATGTCATGCGCGTAAATTGGAAGCCTCTCCGGAAATTTGCAAAGGACGAAGAAGGCGCGGCTCTCATCGAGTACACGGTCCTTCTCGGCATTCTCGTGGTCGCGGTGATCACAACGATCGCCGCGGTCGGCACTTGGGTCAACACTCAGTGGACGAACCTGAACACCGCCATCAATCCGTGACTCCGCAGTAACGTCCCGGGTTACCGGGCGCACGGCATGCGGCTTCGACGGAAGCGGTTCGAGGCGCGTGCGACTTGGGTTGATCGGCGCATGCAGTCGTCATCAAGCCCGGCGTGGGATCCCGACTGGATCCGTCATCGACTGCTTTTGCAATGCAATTCATTTTTTGGAGGTTCTGTGATGCGTAAATTTCTCGACAGTGTTGCCAGGTTCGGCAAGGACGAAGAAGGCGCTGCGCTCATCGAGTACACCGTTCTTCTCGGCATCCTCGTGGTGGCTGTGATCACGACGATCGGTGCGGTTGGCACGTGGGTCAACGGCAAGTGGACCGCGCTGAACACGGCCATCAATCCGTGATCATATGAAGTTCTCCGGAGTCGGATCTGTTCTGAGATCATGAGTTCGACTCCGGATACGGCATCCGAACACCGGAGGACTGCGTAGGATCGCAGATCCGCGCACTGGACAAGAGCTTCGTGCACCGCGCGAAGCTGATCTCGTGCTTTGGCCGCGGGCGGCATTTTAGCCGTTGGCATTTTTGCCGGACGCCGAATGAACGGCTCCGATGAGCGTGGCGGATTTTAACAATGCGTAGAAGCAATCTGATTATCCTCGTCATCGCTTTGGCGATGGGCGGGATTGCTGCATGGATGGCAAAGAGCTGGATCGAGAGGCACACCGCGCCGCATGTTGCGGCCGTGACCAGCACCGTGGTGGTGGCGTCGTCGCCGCTGTCGTTCGGCACCGTGCTGACGCCGGACAACGTCCAGGAGATCGCCTGGGCCGGCTCGCAATTGCCCGAGGGCACCTTTGCCAGCAAGGCCGATCTGTTCAAGGACGGGCGCCGGGTGGTGCTGAGCGCCATGGATAAAACCGACCTCGTGCTGAAAACCAAGATCACCGGGCCGGGCCAGCGCGCGTCGCTGTCCGTCCTGCTGGAGGAAGGTCAGCGTGCCGTCACCATCCGGGTCGACGACGTGCGTGGCGTCGCCGGCTTCATCCTTCCGGGCGACCGGGTCGATGTCGTCCTGCTTCGCTCGGAAACGCGCAAGGGTGAAACCGAGAATTCGGCGGACATCCTGCTGCAGTACGTGAAGGTTCTGGCCATCGATCAGATCGCCAGCGAGAAGCAGGACCAGCCGGCGGTGGCCACGGTCGCCAAGGCGGTCACCCTCCAGGTCTCGCCGGAGCAGGCGAACAAGATCCTTCTCGCCGGCAACGTCGGCAAGCTGTCGCTGATTTTGCGCCAGCCCATGGAGACCCGCTCCGCGGAGACCGGGCGCGTCACCGACAGCGATCTTCCGGGGTATCCGCGGCGCGAGGCATCGGCGGCCCCCGTTCCGGCCGCGGTCGAAAAGCCGGCGCCTCAGCCTGCGTCCGCGCCGGCAAAGGTGATGTTGGAACAGGAAGATGTAACCGTCACCATCTTCCACGGCACCGAACAGAAAAAGTATCAGGTGCAACGACAATCGGCGGATTCGCAACAGGCGGCCCAATAATCAACAGGCGGGGCCGCTGAACGTTGCGCCTGATCGGGAGGCAGGCGTAGGCTCGTGGTAAGGCCGGCCAAGAATCGCGCCGGTATGGGGGAACGTAGGCAATGCGTGGAAATTGCGATGCTGGAAGTGCCCGCCGAAATCTGATAGCCGCCGCGCTGGCGATTGCCGGCGCCATGCTGGTCTGGAGCCAGCCATTCGATGCGGTCTACGCCGCGGAAAAACACGCTGGCGGAAACAGCGCCATCATCACCGAGATGCACGATGTCCGGCGCGTCAGCGTCGTGGTCAACAAGTCGCGCACCTTCAGCGTCGAGCGTCCGTTCGCCACCGTGGTGGCCGGCTCGCCCGAAATCGCCGACGTCAGGGCGCTCGGCGACCACACCATCTACGTGCTGGGCAAGAAAACCGGCACCACCAACGTGGCGCTGTTCGATGAGGCGGCCAAGCAGCTCGGCATTCTCGACGTCGATGTGACCCTGGATGTCAGCAGCATCCAGCAGAGCATCCTGAACAGCACCGGCATCCGCGGCATCCGCGTCTCCAGCACCCAGGGCCAGGTGGTGCTGAGCGGCACCGCGCCCGATGCCGTCGCGGCCGACCGCGCCGTCTCGGTCGCCAAGGGCCTCGTCCCCGAGGGTGGCACGGTCGTCAACGCCATGATCGTCGCCGCGCCACAGCAGGTCATGCTGGAGGTCCGCTTCCTCGAAGTCAGCCGCGACGCGGGGCGCGAGCTCGGCGTGAATCTCTATGCGGCCAATGCCAACGGCTCCCGTGGCCTGAACACCGGGCTCGGACAGGGGGGATCAGCCGGCGCGATCACCGATGTCGGCCGAGGCCCGGCGGGCATTCCGCTGATCGGCACAGCCCAGACCCTGATCGGAGGCGCGACGCCGTTCGGCAACCTGCTCACCAGCGTCATCAAGCTCAATGGCGGCAGCAGCGTCGACCTGCTGCTCACGGCGCTGGAAACCAAGGGCCTGGTCCGCCGGCTGGCCGAGCCCAACCTGATCACGCTGTCGGGCGACGCGGCCCGTTTCCTGGCCGGCGGCGAATTCCCGGTGCCGGTGGCGTCCACCGCCACGGCCGGCGCTCTGCCGACGGTGACCATCGAGTTCAAGACCTTTGGTGTGGAACTCGCCTTCGTGCCCACGGTGCTGTCGCGCGGCACCATCAATCTGCGGGTCGAGCCGTCGGTCAGCGAACTGGACTTCACCAATGCGGTCACCATCGCCGGCACCACCATCCCGGCGCTGACCAAGCGCAACGCCCGCACCACCGTCGAGCTGCGTGACGGACAGAGCTTCGCCATCGCCGGCCTGCTGCAGACCCGCAACGTGCAGGACATCAACCAACTGCCCTGGGTCGGCTCCGTGCCGGTGCTGGGCGCGCTGTTCCGCAGTTCGTCCTACCAGCAGCACGAGACCGATCTCGTCATCCTCGTCACGCCGCATCTCGTCGCGCCCGCCGCACCCGGCCAGGTGCTGGCGTCGCCGCTGGACTCGCGCCTGCCGGCCAACGATGTCGACTTCTTCCTCAACGGCCAGATGGAAGTGCGCAAGCGCTACACCGACTACGTCAATTCCGGCGGCGAGATCAAAGGCCCCTACGGCCACATGATCGGACCGGATAACCGCACGTCGCCGCCACCGGTTGCCGTCGAGCAGCCGGTCATCAGCACCAAGAATTAGAGGGGACCACGGACATGACATGTACGGTTTTGCTTGCGGTGGTCACCCTCGGCGCCTGCAACGGCTGGGCCGGCAACGACGAGGGCGAGCGCTACTTCCAGCGCTCCGAAACCATCACCCTCAGCGCCGGCGACGCCAAGCAGGTGAACGCGGCCGCTCACATCATCAATCCCTGGCCGCGGGGTGTTTACGATCGACGGATTGTCACCGATGCACGCCGCACCGCCGGCGCGGTGTCGCGCTATCAGACCAGTCAGCGGCCGCTCGACCAGTTGCCGGATATCGGCGAGGGCGGCAAGGCGATGGGCGTGCTGCCCCCGACGCAAACCAACATCAACGTGACCGGATCCGGCGCCGGAGCCACGGGGATATCCGTGCCGGTGGCGGGAACGGGGAGATAGCTGCTGCGCTGGATGGCGTGAGTTGCCGATGAACGCGAGCGGGTTATGAGGACGCGATCGATCGGATCTGTGTGGCGTGATACGGAAGGGACGGCGCTGATCGAGGCGTCGATCCTGGCGCCGGTGCTGTTTGCACTGATGTTGGGCACGTTTGAGTTTGCCTGGTACTTCCACAAGCAGCAGCTCGTCGAAAGCGGTGTTCGCGATGCGGCGCGCTATCTGGCGCGAACCACCGCCGATGGCTCCAATCCTTGCTCAAGCACCTATGTCGCCAACGCCCAGAATATCGCCGTCACCGGCGTCACCAGCGGCGGCACCGCGCGCGTGTCCGGCTGGGCCGCGGGCAGCGTCACCATGTCGTGCTCCACGTTCAGCAACAGCTCGAACTATTATCAGGGCGGCACCACCATCTATCTCGTCACCGCGAGCACCAGCTTCGCAGATCCGTCTCTGGGCTTGTTCGGGGCGTTGAGTCTTTCGGTGCCCAATCTCACGGCCTCGCACACCGAGCGATCTCTGGGGCCGGGCTAGGGAGGGATGCATGGCCATCAGGCGCTTCCTTCGTGATGAGCATGGTGGACCGCTGGTCGAGGCGGCGCTGCTGATCCCGATCCTGTTCGTGTTCCTGCTCGGCTCGGTCGATTTCCTCTACGGCTTCTATCAGTACACCGCCGCCAGCAAGGCAACCCAGATTGGCGCCCGGCTTGCTGCGGTCTCCGATCCGCTCGCATCCGGCCTTAGCACCATCCCGACCAACGCGCTGAGCTCCACGGTTCTGCTCGGCGACACCATGCCGGATTTCGAGGTCACCTGCGCGTCGGGATCGTGCTCCTGCACCCGCGGCACCTGCACCGGCATGGGGAGCTACAGCTCCACGGCGATGAACACCCTGGTGTTCGGCCGCGGCAGCAACTCCTGCACCGATGCCACGAATTATTACAGCGCCGGCATGTGCGACATCTTCTCGCCGATCGCCGCGGCCAATGTGCGCGTCGTCTATAGCCAGACTGGCCTGGGCTATGCCGGCCGTCCATCGGGGCCCGTGCCGACCATCACGGTGTCGCTACAGAATTTGGCCNATCAGTTCTTCTTTTTGAACGGGCTGCGCGGCTTTGCCAATTTCACCATGCCCACGTTTGCGACGACCATGACGGGAGAGGCGCTGTCGTCAGCGGCTCAGTAATTGTTGTTTGTTTTTGCGTTGAGGACATTTCGATGATGATGGTAATTGCGCGCATCGGCCGTTTCGTCGTCGCCTTCGGCAAGGATACCAGCGGCGTGATCCTGCCCTATGTGGCGGTCATGCTCACCGTGCTGATGGGCTTCGTGACCCTGGCGCTCGACGCCGGCCGCTATGTCAGCCTCTCGACCCAGATGCAGGAAGTCGCCGATGCCTTGGCCCTTGCCGGCGCCCGCGAACTGAACCAGCAGTCCGGTTCGCGCGCCCGCGCTACCAGCGCCATCGGCGCGATGGTGTCCAACGGTCTCACCGGGCTGGGCTACACCGGTACGATCAGCGCGGCGACGCCGGTCTACTACAAGAACCTGCCGGTCGCGAGCAGCGGCTTCACCGGCACCGCGGCGACCTCGGACTATGACGCCAAGTTCGTGGCGGTGACGGTCAATCCGGCGCCGATCGCGCGGCTGTTCCAGCTCTATGGCACCAGCACCATGTCGGCCACCGGCCAGGCCATCGCGGGGTTCACCAGCCAGGCGGCCTGCGGCATCTCGCCGGTGTTCATCTGCAATCCCTACGAGACCAGCGGCATGACCGACACACAGGCGACGCAGGCGCTGTTGGCCGCGCTTGATCCAAACGATCCCAGCTACAACGCGGCAACTGTGCGCAAGATGTTCCGGATGACGGCCACCAACACCAGCCCGGGGCATTTCGGCTGGGTGCAGCCAGCCGACAAATGCAACAACACGCCCTGCCTGAATCAGTGGATCGGCTATACCTCGGCCTCGGCGCTGCAGCGCTCCTGCTTCGATCAGAGCCCCGGCATCACCATGGCGACCGGCAACAAACCGGTGGCCGCGGCGTTCAACGATCGGTTCGATATTTATAGCGGCAACGGGCCATCGGCCGATTATTCGCCATCGATCAATGTGCGGAAGGGGTATGTTGCCGGCAGCGGCAACAACTGGTGCAAGTCGGGCGCTGGTGATTATCTGACTGCACAAGGTGGTGCTCCAGCGACGACGTTGTCATTAGCGCCTGTTCCTGCAACAGGCACCGTCACACTCACGACGACGAAGAATTCCACGACGGCAACGCTCTCGTCGACGACCGGCGTCGTGGCCGGGATGTCGGTGGCGTCAGGCGGTGTGCTCGGGAATTCCACCCTTGGGATATCCGCAGGAACAACTGTTCAGAGCGTTGTTAACACGACGTCGATCACGCTCTCGCAAAAGCCGAGTAAGGGCGCATCGTCTGGTGTCTCATTTGTCTGGCTCACCACGCCACTCCCGCTTGACAAACAATGGGCCGGTATTTGTGACAGCGGCACCTGCCTGCAGGGGAACGGCGACTGGGACTGCGCACATTACTGGAGCATCAATCATACCGGCTCGCCGCCATCGGGCTGCACCTCCAGCAACCCGACCATGAGCCGCTACGGTATGTACTCCTATGAGAATGCGCAGGCCTCCGACTCCCCGACATCGGCGCCGATCAAGGACTATTCCGGCTATCCGACCGGCACCTCCTCGAATGGTGAAACCGGCACGCCCTATTGTGCCATCAACGGTGGCTTCACGCCGACTTGGAACGCAAAATTCGATCCCCGCATCGTCTACGTCGCTGTGATCAACTGCGATGCGCAGACCGCGCTCGGCAACATCAGCGGTGGTAACTCCGGCGGCCCGGTGCCGGTGGCGCGGTTCGCGAAGTTCTTCCTGACCCAACCCTACAATTCCGACGGTCTCGGCTATCTCTACGGCGAACTGATCGGCCTGGTGCAGACCCTCGACCGCACGATTTACAATCAGGTGCAGTTGTATCGATGATCGATGTCCGGCGGCCATGGTCCGCATTGGTGGTTGCGGTTGGTATCGTTCTTGTCGGTTCCGTGGTGTGTCCGCTGATCATCTTTGCGCTGTGGCCGGAAGGGTTCGGTGGCCAGCAGCCGGGCTTGTGGAATGCGCCGCAGCCGATCGGCGTCGTGCTGGTGCAACAGGTGCTGATCTCCGTGCTGGTCGTGGCCGCCTGTGGCGCGCAATGGCGCGAGCGGTTGGCGCTGTCGCGTGGGGCAGGGATCGATCGCATCATCTCCGCCGCGTGCTTCGTGGCCTGCATCATGTGGCTTTTGCACGCGTCGGCGCCCTGGTTGCGGGGCTCGGCTCAGATCTGGCAGGCGGCGCCGTCCACCTGGCCGTCGGCGCCGTGGCTCGTTCTGTTGTCGATGGTCGTCGGCGCGCCCTTTGCCGAGGAGTTCCTCCTGCGTGGCCTGCTGTTTCCGGCACTGGCCCGTGCTCCGATCGGTGCGGCCGGCGCGGCCGGTCTGACCAGCGCCGGCTGGGCAGCGCTGCATGCGTCGTTTCCCTGGCCTGGGATTGCCACGATTTTTGTGTTTGGCCTGCTGCTTGCCTTCGCAAGGGTGCGCACAGGAAGTCTGTGGAGCTGCATCCTCGCCCACGCGCTGTTCAATGCCGTGCCGGCGTTGGCATTTGTCCTGTACGGCTCGGGCTGATCGGCATGCCCTGCGCCTTACGATCGATCTTAACGCTACGCTGTGTTCCGGAGCGCACGATTCCGAATTCGCTTGCCGTGATGATGGTTGTGGAGGACGATGTGGTTTTGATGATTTCGTTTGTTCCCGGCGTTTGTGTTTTGCGGCTTCCGTGGCTTTGAATGATGCAGGTTTTTTTGTTTCATGCAGGTTCCGCGTTTGGTCAGTGGGCCGATCTTGAACATCGCATCAAGGCGCGGCTGCCTCAGGTGCAGGCCGTGGAGCGAATCGAGGAAATCGTCAAGAGCTTACCGCCGCCGCGAAGCGGCAACGGCGCTCTGGCCTGCGTGCTGTTCCCGGTGGTGCTGAGCGCGCGGGAGTCGTTCGACCGCATGGTGTCGATCGCCGGTGAATACCGCGATCGCCTGTTCTTCATCTTCATCAGCGACGATATCCCGGCCAGCGACTACAAGCGCCTGGTGCAGACCGGTGGCGCCGACTGGGCCTCCACGCGCAATGCGCCCGACGAGGTCGCCGAGATCCTGGGCCGGATGCAGAAGGGCGGAGGCGAGGTTGCGGAGCCGCCGGCGCCGGAGCCGGTGATGGTGGCGTTCGTGCCCAGCGCCGGCGGCGTCGGCAACAGCACTCTCGCCATCGAGGTCGCCATTCAGCTCAAGAACGCCAAGAAGACCCGCGGCCGCCGCGTCTGCCTGCTCGACATGGATTTCCAGAACAGCCATGTCTGCGATTATCTCGACATTGAGCCGCGCATGAAGATCGGGGAGATCGCGGCGAATCCGGAGCGGCTCGACGATCAGCTGTTCGGTCTGTTCGTCAGCCACCACGGCAGCGGGCTCGACGTGCTGGCCGCGCCGCGGAGCAAGGACGCGGCCGTCGATCTCGGCTTCGACACCCTGGAGGCTTTGTTTCGGATCATTGCGGCGCGCTACGATCTGGTGCTGCTCGACCTGCCGGTGACCTGGCTCGGCTGGACCCGGCAGTTGCTGTCGTCCAGCGAGATTGTTTTTGTCACCGGTCTCAACACCATTCCCGGGCTGCGCCAGGTCGCGGGAACACTGGGCGCGGTGCGCGCGGTGGACCGCATACCCGCGCGAGTCTCTGTCGTTCTCAACCGGTGCGAGCATCGGCTGGTCGGTGGCTTCGCCCGCCGCACGCACGTCAAGAACCTGCTGGGCGCCGAGGACGTGCTGTTCGTGCGCGAAGATGTCGAAGCGGCGGTGCAGAGCGTGAATACAGGCATTCCCATGGGCGCGCCCGGCCAGTCCGGTCGGCTCGGCAAGGATATCGATCCGATCGCCACGCTGGTGGCCGATGCGAAGCCGGTGTCCTCAACGCAGGCGCGCGCGTGAACGGCCGGTTCCGCCGCCCGCGTTTACCTCGTGATCGCGAGACACGTGACATCGGCTTGGCGATTTAGTAACCTTATCGCGTAGTGAAGATCTGCTTTTTTGTTTGAAGTTTTTTTATTGAGAGTTTGCTGATGAGTATTTTCTTCACGCCCGCCCTGGCGGCGCGTCAGCGTGCGCCGCTCGCGCCGGTTGTCAGTGCTCCGGCAGCCAGCCAGGACGAACGGCTCTATCAGGAACTGATCGCGCAGCGGCCTGCGCTGCTGGACGAGAAGGTCAAACTTCACGCCCGGATCATCGACGAGTTCAATCTTGCCGTGCTCGAGCGGATGCCGCGCGAGGATCTCGTCCGCGAAGTCTGCACCTATGTCGGCGAGTATGTGCGCGCCGAGAAGATCGCGCTGAACCAGCGCGAGCTCACCGCCTTCGCCGAAGACATCGTCGACGAGATGACCGGGTTCGGGCCGATCGAGCCGCTGCTCAAGGACCCGACCATCACCGATATCCTGATCAACACCCACAGGAAGTGTTTTGTCGAGCGCTTCGGCAAGCTCGAGGAGACCACCGTCCACTTCAAGGACGAGGCGCATCTGCTGCGCATCGTTCACAAGATCGTCGCGGCGGTCGGCCGGCGCGTCGACGAGTCGTCGCCCACCTGCGACGCCCGCCTGCCGGACGGTTCGCGCGTCAACGTCGCCATCCGTCCGATCGCGGTCGATGGACCCCTTCCGACCATCCGCAAATTTTCCAAGCGGCCGTTTTCGATGGAGCGCCTGATCGAGCTCGGCGCGCTGCGGCCGCCGATGGCCGAGATGCTGCAGGCGGCGGTCCATGGCCGGGTGTCGCTGATCATTTCCGGCGGCACCGGCAGCGGCAAGACCACGCTGCTCAACGCGCTGTCGAGCCATGTTCCCGCCGACGAGCGCATCATCACCATCGAGGATGCAGCGGAATTGCAGTTGCAGCTCCCGCACGTCGGCCGGCTGGAAACCCGTCCCGCCAATGCCGAGGGCAAGGGCGAGCTGCGCCAGCGGGAACTCGTGAAGAACGCGCTGCGCATGCGGCCCGATCGGATCATCATCGGCGAGTGCCGCGGTGACGAGGCCTTCGATATGCTCCAGGCCATGAACACCGGCCACGAGGGCTCCATGACCACCGTGCACGCCAACACCCCGCGCGACGCCGTCAAGCGCCTCGAGCAGATGGTCGGCATGGCCGGCATGCCGATGACGATTGCGAGCGTCAGGAGTCAGATCGCCTCGGCCGTGCGCATCATCGTGCAGCTCCAGCGCCTGCCGGACGGCAGCCGGCGTGTCACCAGTGTCGGCGAGATCACCGGCATGGAGGGCGAGGTGCTGCAGATGCAGGAGATCTATCGCTTCGTCAAGGAATCGGTCGACGAGCGCGGCGCGATCCGCGGCACCTTCCGGGCCACCGGCATCAGGCCGACGTTCCTGGCCGACCTGAAACACGCCGGCATCGATCTGCCGGGCGCCTATTTCGATCCCTCACGGGTGCTGTGACGCCATGATCAACAACGAGCTCCTGATCATCTACATTCTGGTGTTCGGGGCGGCGCTGTTCGCGGTTCAGGCGTTTTATATGCTGGTGCTCCGTCCGCGCGCGGAGCGCAAGATCATCAATCGGCGGCTGACACTCGGCAGCCAGCTCTCCAGCCCGGTCGAGGTGCTGGAGGTGCTTCGCGGCGAACGGGGGCTCGGCTTCATGTCGGGCCTGCCGGCCTTGCAGTGGCTGGACATGCTGGTGGTGCAGACCGGGTTGAACCTGAGTGCCACCCGCATCGCGATCTGGATCGCCTGTCTGAGCGTGCTGTTTTATCTGCCGCTGGAGTTGGGTTTGCACGCGGGGCTGGTTGCGGCCCCGATCGCGGTCATCCTGGCCGTGCCGTTCGGATACCTGCTGCTCAGGCGCGCCCGTGCGAAACGCATCAGCCGCTTCAGCGAGCAGCTTCCCGAAGCGCTCGACATCGTCGTCCGCGGCCTGCGTGCCGGTCATCCGTTCCGTGTCACGCTCGGGTTGGCCGCGCGCGAAATGCCGGATCCCATCGGCACCGAGTTCGGCATCCTGCTCGATGAAATCAGCTTCGGGCTGGATCAGCAGACCGCGATCGATCACCTCTACGCCCGTGTCGGACAGGAGGATCTGACGTTCTTCTCGATCGCCGTCAACATCCAGAGCCAGACCGGCGGCAACCTCGCGGAGGTCCTGCACAGCCTGTCCCGATTGCTGCGCAACCGTTCCAAGATGCGGCTCAAGGTGCGCGCGCTGACATCCGAGGGGCGGTTGTCGGGAGTGTTCATGTCGGCGATGCCGTTCGTGCTGTTCGGTGTGGTGACCCTCATCAACCCCGGCTATTTCGGCGACGTCAGGCATCATCCTTTCATCCTGCCCGCCGTGGTGGTGGGGGTCGCGCTGCTCGTGATCGGTAATTTCGTTATCTATCGCATGGTCAACTTCAAGATCTGAACATGTTCGAATTCTCACCAGTCCATATCGCATTGATGGCCGCGGCGGCGGTAGCCGGACTGGTCTTCGTCGCCGGACAGTATGTCGTGCGGGAGATGAAGGTCCAGCAACGTATCGCCGGCCCGCTCCGCGACTATCAGTCCGGCACGCGGCTGTTCGACAATCTCAATGCCGTGGTTGTCCGCTATTTCGACGAGAAGCGCTTCAAGGTGGAAGGCTCGGTCCGCTCGAAGCTGCGCCAGGATCTCATCCGCGCCGGCTTCTTTCATCCCAACGCGATCAACTATTACATCCTCTGGCGCATCGGACTGGTGGTCGTGCTGCCCGTTCTCGGTTACGCGGTCGCAAGTGTCGCATTGTCCGAATCCAGCGGGCTGGCGAAGCTGGCATTGCTCGCGATCGTGACGTTCCTGGCCATCCTTGGACCGGATGCCTATGTCTCGCGGCGCAGGCGGTTGTTGACCGCCGAATACACCACGGCGTTTCCCGATCTGCTGGATCTCATGGTGGTTTGCGTCGATGCCGGACTGAGCCTTGAAGCGGCGCTCGATCGCATCAGCCGCGAGGTCATCAAGAAGAGCCGCGCGCTGGGCATGAACCTGCTGCTGCTGGGCGCGGAAACGCGCGCGGGCCGCAGCACCATCGATGCACTGGGATCGTTCGCCGATCGCCTGGGCGTGGACGAAGCTCGTGCTTTCGTGGCCACGCTGCGCCAGTCGATGGAGTTGGGCAGCGACATCGGTGACGCATTGCGCGCGTTCAGTGACGACATGCGGGAGAAGCGTCTGCTGCGGGCCGAGGAGAAGGCCAACCGGCTGCCGGTGGAAATGGTGATGCCCCTGGCGGCATGTATTTTCCCGGTCGTCCTGATGGTGGTGATGCTGCCTGTCATCATCCGACTGATGACGATCATGCGGTAGGCGGATCGAAGCTTCTCGTTTTTTTTGCGCTGCGACGCGTGGTCGTTGCCTCAAACCGGTGACGGCGCCATCGCCATGCGACGGCCGTCAGGCGCTAAACCGCACAACCGGCAAAAATGATACATCTGTTGGAAAACCTGTGTCCGGCCAGTGTTTTTTTGGCAGCGCGGGCGGCCGTTATAGTACGGTTTTTAAGGAAATTCGGAGCACATTGACTCGGGCGAGGGTTGAGTCATGCGGCGCGTATGGGTTTTGCTGGCATGCGGGGGGCTGATTGCCGGGTTGACGGCGTGCGATACCGTGCGCGAGGCTTCGATGGAAGCACCGGTCGCGCCGGCACCGGTCGATCCGGTGCAAGAGCCGACCGACGCTAAGTATTATCCCTCGGATGAGCCGGTAAGAATGGGGCTCGAGAATTACAATCGCGGCAATTACGGGCTCTCCCAGCGTTATTTCAAGGATGCGGTCGAGAAGGCGCCGCGCGATCTCACCGCCTGGGTCGGGCTTGGCGCGAGCTACGATCGTCTCCGCCAGTTCAGCCTGGCCGATCAGGCTTATGCGCAGGCCGTTCGCCTCGGCGGCGAAACCGTTCAGATCCTCAACAACCAGGGCTACTCGCTGATGCTGCGCGGCGATCTTACGGGCGCACGGCGCAAGTTCATGAAGGCCTACCAGCTCGATCCTGGCAATCCCGTCATCGCCAACAACCTCCAGCTTCTCGACGGCAGCCGCAAGTTCATCGACAGGGCGCCGAATCAGCTTTAATCGCAGGTACATACAGTATGCGTCGCATTGGGGCGTGCCGGCCGGCATGCCTCTTTTGATTCGTGTCTTAAGCGCGGTTCAACTTTTTCGGCGTAGGCTTTCGGTCATGGGCAGGCTTTTCAAGCTTCAGTTTCTCGGACCTTTGGCACTGTTCGTCGCCACCCTGGCGGCCGAACTGGCCGCCCAGGCGCTGGCCTTCGCGCCGACGAACGAATGGCTCTGGTTCGCGAACCTGCAGATGCTGTCTCTTATACACATCTCGTCGCCACCCTGGCGGCCGAACTGGCCGCCCAGGCGCTGGCCTTCGCGCCGACGAACGAATGGCTCTGGTTCGCGAACCTGCAGATGTTCGCGATGTTCCAGCGCAGCTACTATCTCCTCAGCGACGTCATCGACATTCCCGGCTTTCAGTTGTTCGGGCTTGCGCTGCCCATCCTGCTGCTGGGCATCTACGGACTCGTCGCCCAGCGGCGGCTGGCCCTCGCGATCGCCAGCAACCTCAGCTTTGCCTACGCGACCTTCCTGCTGCTGTCCTGGCAGCCAGCCGGCGCGCCCACGGCGCTGGCCTCGCTCGGCTCTATTGCGATGCCGTCCGGCGCCGGCCTTTACGTATTGGGCGGCATTCTTGGCTCGTCGCTGGTGTCGTTCGTGCTCTCCCATCTGCTTTATCTCCACGCGGCGCGCGCCGAAGCGCGATGAACAGCTCATCCGCGTGGGCGAGCGTCGTGCTGGTTGCCGCCAGCGCGCTGCTGCTCCATGCGGCCTGGACCGATCTTCGGTACTACAAGATCCGCAACGACTTCGTCATCGCTTTCGCGCTGCTGTTCGTCCTCTACGTCGCGTTGCTGGGCCAGTGGCACGTCCTGCTGTGGCATGCCGCGTTCGCGGGGCTGATGCTCGTGGTGATGCTTATGATCTATACGCAGGGCTGGATGGGGGGAGGCGACGTCAAGATCCTTGCCGCCACGTTCCTTTGGACCGGCGCCGCATGCGCGCTGCCGTTCGCGCTACTGCTGTCGCTGTTCGCCACCGCGCACGGTTTCGCGGCGAAGCGCGGCTGGGCCGGGTCGCAGCAGCGGGGCAGGGACCAGCGCATTCCTTTCGCGCCCTCGGTCGCGGCGGCCCTGATCGTCACGTTCCTGCTCGGCTGCCTGGAGCCGGCGGAGAATTGGCGGCCGCTGTTGCAGGCTCTGACGTCATTCTGGCGCAAGCATCTCCTTTGAACGTCTCTCTCTCTCTTGAAGGTGTCGCTATTGAGCGCGCGGCGGCTGCTTCGCCACCGCGCACCGCCCGCCCAGCGACGTGAGGTCGTTGCAGAATTCCAGGGCGCGCTCGGATGAGCTGAACGGCCCGACTATCGCGCGATAGAATACGCCGTTGGCTCCGGTGTCGGCGCGCTGCACGATCGGGGCGCGGGAGCGCAGCAGCGGATACATCGTTTGCAATTGCCTGTAGGCGGCTTGGGCATCGGCTTCGCTGCGCTGGGAGGTAACCTGAACCACATAGCCGCCGGTGATGCCGGTTTCCTCCGGGCTTGTGGAGGAGGCTGCGGGACCATGGGGGCCCTCCCACTTTGATGGAAGCGCTACGCTCGTCTCGGCCGTGAACAGTGTGACCCGAATGCCCAGCTTTTCGGCGTCGGCGCGGGTCAGCCATCTCATGGCCTTCGGCGGCGTCGAGGTGATGTAGATCACCGCCTGGTCGTTCAGGCCCATCTTGTTGAGGTAAGCTCCCACCAGCGCGTTGCCGGTACTGGTGATTTCCAGCGTTCGACGATCATAGGCGGCATGGAAGCCGACCAGCGCCCGTGGTCCCATGAGTCGCTGCGCGCCGCCGAGCCACGCCAGGGCGCAGGCGGACGCGCAGCGCGCGTTGTCGGGCACCAGCGTCGTGAGATTGTTGGCCCGGATGGCTTCGCCGATCTGCAGCCCCGCCGTGAGATTTCCGCCGTCGCTGTGGAATGCGACGATGGCGCCGGACAGTCCGTCGATCTTCTGCAGGAAGGCGTCCTTGTCGCCGGCTTCGATTTCACCCCGGAGCATCACCAGCGGCTTGTTGACGCCGAGCGATGTGACCTCGATGGCGGCCGCGTGAGCGGTCGAGGTTGCAGTTGCGAGCGCAAGGAAGATCCAACGCCACATCGCTCATCGCCTCTGGGCAGGCCGTCAGTCAACCACAACAGGCGAGGGCCGCATAGGGCGCAAGCTTTATCCGAAGCGCGCGTGCACGGGAGCTCGAAATTTCCGGGATGCAATCCGCAGCGTCCTCGGCAGGTAAAACAAAGCGGGAGGCAACCATGTTGCCTCCCGCCCGAAACTGGAATCCCAGCACTGGAATCCCGAAGGCTGGAATCCCGTCAGCGCCAGTGCCGTCGCGAATGGCCCCAGCCGCGGTGCCGGCCGATGTACCAGCCGCGATGCAGCCCACGGTTGCCGTGGGCATGGCCATGTCCATGGCCGCCGCGGACGAGGACGATGGCGCTGTCTGCGCTTGCCGGCGCCGGTGCAAACCGGGCGACCGCGGCCGACGCCGTTTCGAAACTCAGGACGACAGCCGCGACTGCGATTGCGCCGATGACGAGTGCTTTCATCTTGGTGTTCTCCCTCGTTGAGGCTGCGACAAGTCCCGACCGTCGCGAAAGTTCCGCCGCTTGCCGGTATGGGGCGCATGCGGGACGCCAGCAAGCCGCTTGAACGTCGGCGAACGTTTTGGCACGTTGCATCCATAGTCGCAGATCGGGAGGCGTCCGATGCTCAGATTTTTTTCGCGAATGGTTTTACTTGCTGCCGCATTCTATTTGCTTGCCGCTCCAGCACGGGCTCACGAACAGGCGTGGTTCACCCATCCGCTGGAGCCCTATCAGCTCGGCGAGCCCTCGTACTGGCCCGGTACGCACAACTGGGAACCCGGCATCGCATCGGGATGCTGGCGATGGAATTGGCAGCAGCGGAGCTGGTACGATTACTGTCCGGCCTATGTCCGCCCGACTGCCTTCCGGCATCGCTATGGCGTGCCGCGGGTCATCGTCCACCGGTACTGACGGGCGCTGCTGAGAGAGCTGTGACCGAACATGTGGCTGCGCCTCGAGCGCGGCCTGGCGCGCCATGCGTCGTCCAGGCAATCCCGGAAAGACAGGACGTGTGCTGACTTTGTGCTGACGTGGAGACGTGCGCTGACCGGGACACGGCAAGGCAGGTCGCAAGCAGGAATCCCTGCTTGCGGAGCGTGGCGATCTAAATCCGCCTGTCTGCCTTACTGCACGACGGTGCAGGCGACCGGGTGGCGCTTGCCGAAGTTCAGGATCGCTTCCTCGCGGACGCCGTCGAGCCAGATGCCCCTTCCGGCATAGCGATAACCGACACCCATCGGCACCAGGCGGACATAGGGGCCGCCGTGGCGCGACGTCCGCAGCGTGGCCGTCACCACTTCGCCTTCCACGCTGATTGCGATCGGGCAAAGCGGATAATGCCGCCCGTTTTCACATTGCAGGACGATGTCCGAGCAACGCCCGATTGCAGCGGGCTCCGCGATGAGACCGAGGTCGGCTGCCGATGCTTGTTGCGGCAGCATGTTTGCACTCAGTGCAATTCCAATCAACCCAATGAAATAACAGAAGAATTTATTTAACATGGTTGTTCGCCCATATCTATCTATGCGAGCAGATCAACAGTTGCGCCAACCGTCAACGCATCAGGCGCCGCGATTAAGAATTAAGGCAAAGCGTTGCGGCTTAACCACACTGAATTTTAGGTTGAATTTAACCTTTTGGCTTGCTTGCCCCGCCCCGAATTTTGCAGGAAACTGTCATCGTTAATGAAGCATTAAGCGGCGACTTTGCCGTCTATTAAATTTTTCGACTTTTTTAGCTGTTTTTTTTGAGGTCTTGCCATGAATGGCTCTTTTCAGATTGCGCAAGCGTCAACGAGCACCTCGTCTTCCTCCGGAAAAGCGAAGCGCATCGTCAAGATCACCAAGCCTTACAGCGAACAGTCGGTCATCGTGCCGCTGAGCTACGACGGCAGCGTACAGGCGGATGTCTCCGGCATCGCGAACGAAAAAGTCACGCTCGTCCACATCGGCGAGAAGCTGATCATCCTGTTCGACAACAAGTCGACAGTGACGCTCGAGCCGTATTTCGATGCGACCGGCAAACCGCTGGACGGCATCTCGATGGAAGTGTCGCCGGGCCGCGTTATCACCGGCACGGAATTCGCACAGCTCTTTCCCGTCAGTGACGATCAGTCGGTGCTCCCTGCCGCGGGCGCCGGAGGCGGCAACGCGCAGGCGTCGGGCGCGCATTTCTCCGATCCCACCGTCGATCC
>BFBZ01000010.1_pt364 | contig 34237 bp, 33 predicted proteins | sample 1888401 | NCBI WGS metagenome assembly BFBZ01 (sample SAMD00112614, study PRJDB3348) | symbiont metagenome | host: Chara braunii | reverse complement strand
GTCGCGACCTTGATGACGGGGGCTGCGGCCAGGCCATAGGGCGTGCCGCGGCCGGTGGTGAAGACCTGCAAGGTCATGCCGGAGGCGAGCTGCAACGTGCCACAGATGAAATCGCTGGCGGGAGTCGCCGCGAACAGCATGCCCTTCTGCCGTGCCTTCTCGCCGGGCGACAGCACGCCGGCGATCGGGCCGGAGCCCGACTTGACGATCGAGCCCAAGGATTTCTCGACGATGTTGGCGAGCCCGCCCTTCTTATTGCCCGGCGTGGTGTTGGCGCTGCGGTCGGCGCCGCCGCGGGCGAGATAGGCGTCGTACCAGGCCATCTCGCGGATCAGCGCGCGACCGACATCCTCGTTGACGGCGCGGCGGGTCAGCAGCTGGATCGCGTCGCGCACCTCAGTCACTTCCGAGAACATCACGGTCGCGCCGGCGCGCACGAGGAGATCGGCGGCGAAGCCGACCGCGGGGTTCGCGGTGACACCGGAGAACGCGTCGCTGCCGCCGCATTGCAGGCCGATCACGAGATCGGCCGCCGGGCAGGTCTCGCGCGTGCGGGCGTTGAGCACCTTCAGTCGGGCTTCGGCCTGGGTCATGATGGCATCGACGATGGCACCGAAGCCGTCAAAGGCTTCGTCCTGCATCCGCACGATGGCATCGCTGACGCCTTCCGGCACCAGCCGCTCCGGCGCGAGCTTTTCGCAGCCGAGGCCGACGACCAGGATCTCGCCGCCGAAATTCGGATTGAGTGCGAGGTTTTGCAAGGTGCGGATCGGCACCACCGCATCAGGCGCGGTGATCGCGACGCCGCAGCCATAGGCATGCGTCAGCGGCACGACGTCGTCGACATTGGGATATTTCGGCAAGAGCTCGGCGCGGATGCGCTTCACCGCATATTCCATCGTGCCCTTGACGCATTGCACGGACGAGGAGATGCCGAGGATGTTCTTGGTGCCCACAGAACCGTCGGGATTGCGAAAGCCCTCGAACGTAAAACCTTCGAGTGGCGGCAGCGCCGGCGGCACCGCGGTCGCGATCTCGAGCTGGTCGAGCGGCGGCGCGTCGGGCATGCGGATGCGCGCCTCGTCGACCCATTCGCCGGCCAGGATCGGCGACAGCGCATGGCCGATCACCTCGCCATAGCGGATGATCGGCGCGGCCTCGGCGATGTCCTCCAGCGCGGTCTTGTGTCCTTGCGGCACGAAAGCGCGCAAGGTCAGGCCGCAGCCGAAACGCGAGCCGGCGGGCAGGCCGAAATCATTCACGACGATCGCGACATTGTCGCGCGCGTTGAGCTTGATGTAGCGGGGCTGCTCGTTCGCCGTGGCTGACTGGTCCATGCGGGCTCCGGAAATTGTAGGGCGGGTTAGCCGAAGGCGTAACCCGCCGTGTTGCGTGTGCGGCGCCGATGGTGGGTTACGCTGACGCTAACCCACCCTACACATTTCAACCCGGGAACGTGTAAGCCGTCTTCACCGTGGTGTAGAATTCGCGGGCATAGGCGCCTTGTTCGCGCGCGCCGTAGCTCGAGCCTTTGCGGCCGCCGAACGGCACGTGATAATCGACGCCGGCGGTCGGCAGGTTGACCATCACCATGCCGGCCTCGCTGTTGCGCTTGTAATGCGAGGCGTATTTCAGGCTTGACGTGCAGATGCCTGAGGCGAGGCCGAATTCGGTGTCGTTGGAGATCGCCAGCGCTTCCTCGTAATTCTTGGCGCGGATCACGCAGGCGACCGGGCCGAAGATCTCCTCGCGGGCGATCCGCATCTGGTTGGTCGCTTCGGTGAACAGCGCCGGCTGCAGGTAGAAGCCGGGTGTCTCGCGGTTCAGCAGCTCGCCGCCCCAATGCAGGCGGGCGCCCTCGTCCTGGCCGATCTTGATGTAGCGGAGGTCCTGGTCGAGCTGGCTCTGGTCGACCACGGGGCCGACATGCACGCCGCTCTTCAGGGCGTCGTCCACTGACAGGCCCTTCATCCGCTCGGTCATCGCATCGACGAAGCGGTCGTGAATGCCCGCGGTGACGATCAGGCGCGAGGAGGCCGTGCAGCGCTGGCCGGTCGAGAAATAGGCGCCGTTGACGGCGACCTCGACCGCGACCTTGACGTCGGCATCGTCGAGCACGACCAGCGGGTTCTTGCCGCCCATCTCGAGCTGGAATTTCTTCATCGGGTTGGAGAGCACACAGGCCTGCGCGATCTTGCGGCCGGTCTGCACCGAGCCGGTGAAGGAGATCGCAGCAACGTCGGGATGATCCAGCAGCGTCTGGCCGACCACCGAGCCCGAACCGACCACGAGGTTGAAGACGCCAGCCGGAATGCCGGAGCGCGCGATGATCTCGGACAATGCATGCGCCGAACCCGGGACCAGCTCGGCCGGCTTGAACACCACCGAATTGCCGTAGCAGAGCGCCGGCGCGATCTTCCAGGCCGGGATCGCGATCGGGAAATTCCACGGCGTGATCATGCCGATGACGCCGACCGGCTCGCGGGTGATCTCGACATCGAGGCCCGGACGGACCGATGCGCCTTTCTCGCCCATCAGCCGCAGCGCTTCGCCGGCAAAGAACGCAAAGATCTGCCCGGCGCGAGCGACCTCGCCGATGCCTTCGGGCAAGGTCTTGCCTTCCTCGCGCGCGAGCAGGCGGCCGAGCTCTTCCTTGCGGGCGAGGATTTCGACCGAGATCCTGGTCAGTGCGTCGAAGCGCTCCTGCGGCGTCGAGCGCGCCCAGGCCGGGAAGGCGGCCTTGGCGGCGGCAATCGCTTTTTCAGTCTGCGCCTTGTCGGCCTTGGAATATTCGCCCACCACGTCATTGGTGTTGGAAGGGTTGATGTCCCGCGTGATGGCATTGCCGTCGACCCATTCGCCGGCGATGAAGTTCTTCTGGTGAGCGGTCATGTTTCTCTCCACTTTTCTCTTAGCGCACGAGGCAGGGACGCTTGTCGTCGAAGGTCCAGCCGGGGATCAGGAACTGCATGGCGAGCGCGTCGTCGCNGTCGTCGCGGGCGCCGAGCCCATGCTGCTTGTATAGCGCGTTCGCGGCCTCGATGGCACCGCGATCGATCTCGATGCCAAGGCCCGACCGATCCGGGATCGCGATCCTGCCGCCCTTGATCTGCAACGGCTCTTTGGTCAACGCCTGGCCGTCCTGCCAGATCCAGTGGGTGTCGATCGCGGTCACCTTGCCGGGGGCAGCGGCGCCGACATGGGTGAACATCGCCAGCGAAATGTCGAAATGGTTGTTGGAGTGCGAGCCCCAGGTCAGGCCGTTATCGCGGCAGGTCTGCGCCACCCGCACCGAGCCCTGCATGGTCCAGAAATGCGGATCGGCGAGCGGAATGTCGACGGCCCCTAACCGCAGCGCGTGCGAGAGCTGGCGCCAGTCGGTGGCGATCATGTTGGTGGCCGTAAGCAAGCCGGTGGCGCGGCGGAACTCGGCCATGATCTCGCGGCCGGAGAAGCCGGCCTCCGCGCCGCAGGGATCCTCGGCATAGGCGAGCACGCCATGCATGTTGCTGCACAGCCGGATCGCCTCGTCGAGCGACCACGCGCCGTTCGGGTCGAGCGTGACGCGCGCCTTCGGAAAGCGCTTTGCAATTGCGGTGACGGCCTCGATCTCCTCTTCGCCCCTGAGCACGCCGCCCTTGAGCTTGAAATCGGCGAAGCCGTAATGCGCCTGCGTCGCCTCGGCGAGGCGCACGATCGCCTCCGGCGTCATTGCAACCTGATGGCGCAGATTGAACCAGTCCGGCTTGCCGGTTTCGCCCTCGACGTAGGGCAGGTTGGTCTTGCCGCGATCGCCGACGAAGAAGAGATAGCCGAGCGTCTCGACCTCAGCGCGTTGCTGGCCCTCGCCGAGCAGCGCTGCGACCGGGAGATTGAGATGCTGGCCGAGCAGATCGAGTAGCGCCGACTCCACCGCGGTGACCGCATGAATGGTGACGCGGAGGTCGAAGGTCTGCTTGCCGCGGCCGCCGGCGTCGCGGTCGGCGAAGCGCCCCCGCATCGAGGCCAGGATGTTGTTGCAGGCGATGTCGTCATGGCCGACGACGAGGTCGCGTGCATCTTCCAGCTCGTCGCGCCCGCGACCGGCAGGCATCCCGCCGTGATCGTATGGGTGGCCGGAGTTGTCGGTGAGGATGACGAGATTGCGGGTGAAGAACGGCGCGTGTGCGCCGCTCAGATTGAGGAGCATGCCGTCGCGGCCGGCGACCGGGATCACCTCCATCGCCGTGACGACGGGGGCGCCGGCAAAGCCGCTGCGGATCGTGTCTTGAATCATCTGCTCCTCCCTTTGTGCTTGCTGTTCGGCTTTATTCCGCCGCCTGCTGCTTGGCGGCTTGCGGCAGCTTCGCCACCAGCGCCGCGAGCTCGGCGATCTCCTGCTCGGAGAGATCGGTGAGCGGCGGCCGCACCGGGCCGGAATCGCGGCCGATCACCTTCATGCCGGCCTTGATGATCGACACCGCATAACCCTTCTTGCGGTTGCGTATCGCGATCAGCGGCAAGATGAAATCCTTCAGGCCTGCATGGATGGTCTGATGATCGCGCCGGCGCACCGCGGCGTAGAATTGGGTGGCGAACTCCGGCACGAAATTGAACACCGCTGACGAATACGTCGTGACGCCCATGTCGAGATAGGGCAGCGCAAAGGTTTCCGCCGTCGGCAGGCCGCCGATATAGGTCAGGCGGTCGCCGAGCCTGGTGTAGACGCGGGTCATCAGTTCGATGTCGCCGATGCCGTCCTTGTAGCCGACGAGGTTCGGGCAGCGCTCGCAGAGCCGCGCCAGCGTATCGGGCTGCAGGATCGCATTGTCGCGGTTGTAGACGATGACGCCGATCTTCACCGAGGCGCACACCGCCTCGACATGGGCGGCAAGACCGTCCTGTTCGGCATGCGTGAGATAGGGCGGCAGCAGCAGTAACCCGTCGGCGCCGGCCTTCTCGGCGCCAACGGCGATCTCGCGTGCCGTTGCGGTACCATAGCCGGTGCCGGCCAGCACGGGAACGCGGCCCTTGGTTTCGTCGACTGCGACCTTTACGACCTGCGGAACTTCAGATGGTGTCAGCGAGAAGAATTCGCCGGTGCCGCCGGCGGCGAACAGGCCGGCGACGTCGTAACCGCACAGCCAGTCCATGTTGGCGCGATAGGTCGCCTCGTCGAACGAGTAATCCGCTTTGAACGGGGTCACCGGGAAAGACAGGAGGCCGCCACCGATTTTCGCGGCCATCTCCCGAGGGGTCATCTTGCTCATGGAGCCACTCCTTGAATGATGTTGGGAAGGATGCGCGAGCAGCGCGCGTCCATGGCGATGTTTCTAGGAAATGCTTCGATGCGCGTCCAAGCCAAACGCGGTATCGAGCGATGCTAACTCTGCATCAATCGCCGCGCAGCTGCGGCGCAGCGATTTCGGTTGCGATCTCGATCAATGACGGCAGCAGCTGGTTCTCGTGATCGCGCCGCCACACCATGAACAGTTCGACCGGCACCGGCGTGCGCAGCTTCAGCGGCTTCAGCTTGACGTCCGCGATCTTCAGGCTGGCGGCGGCCTCCGGCACGATCGCGACGCCGAGCCCGGCGCGCACCATGGCGAGGATCGAATGGATCTGGCTGAGATGCTGCACATAGCGCGGCAGTACGTCGGCGCGGGTGAACATCGACACCAGCAGATCGTGGAAGTAGCGCGCTTCATAGGGCGAATACATCACGAAGGGCTGGTCGTCGAAATCCTTGATGCTGACGGTGTCGGCTGCGGCCAGGGGATGCTTCTTCGGGATCGCGGCGAGCAGCGGCTCGGCGACGACGCGGCGGCTGGCGAATTCCGGCCGCGCAATCGGCGGGCGCAGCAGGCCGGCATCGATCTGGCCTGTCGTCAGCGCCTCGAACTGATCGCCGGAGACCATCTCCTTCAGCGAAAAATCCACCTCGGGCAGCCGGGAGCGGGCGGCTGCGATCAGGTCGGGCAGGAAGCCGTAGGCGGCGGCCGCGGTGAAACCGATCTTGAGCGAGCCGGTCTTGCCGAGCGCGATGCGGCGGGCGACCTGAGATGCTGACTCCGCCAGTTTGAGGATACGCCGCGCCTCGGGCAGGAAACTGCGGCCCGCCGGGGTCAGCCGCACCGAGCGGCTGGTGCGCTCCAGCAGCGGCGCGTCGATGATGTGCTCGAGCACCTGGATCTGCCGGCTCAGCGGCGGCTGGGTCATGTTGAGCCGCGCCGCGGCGCGGCCGAAGTGCAATTCCTCGGCCACCGTGACGAAACAGCGGAGCTGGCTCAGGTCGAACATCGATGCAAGCCCGGAATGGATCGCGCGGGGATTTGTACGTTCTAGCATCGATGCCTCCCACTGGCCAAGAAGACAAAAAGGCAGACAAAGACGGCGGCCGCAGCCGCCGTTGATATGTTGCTGCGTTGGCGACCTGGCTCAGGCCGCCTTCAGCTGCACCCGCTTGATCTCGCCGACGATGAAGAGATAGGCGACCGCCGCGACCAGCGCGTTGGCGCCGACGAACACCAGCGCACCGTTGAACGATCCGGTGGCAGCCAGGATGTAGCCGATGATGATCGGCGTGGTGATTGAGGACAAATTGCCGAAGGTGTTGAACAACCCGCCGGAGACGCCGCCGGCTTCCTTCGGCGAGGTGTCGGAGACGACGGCCCAGCCGAGCGCGCCAATACCCTTGCCGAAGAAGGCGAGCGCCATGAAGCCGATCACCAGCGCCTGGCTGTCGACGTAGTTGCAGCCGATGATCACCATCGACAGCAGCATGCCGCCGACGATCGGGATCTTGCGCGCCAGGGTCAGCGAGCCGGTGCGGCGCAGGAGGTAATCCGAGATCACGCCGCCGAGCACGCCGCCGATGAAGCCGCACAGCGCCGGCAATGTCGCGACGAAGCCCGCCTGCAGGATCGAGAGCCCGCGCTCCTTGACCAGATAGACCGGGAACCAGGTCAGGAAGAAGTAGGTCAGGGTGTTGATGCAGTACTGGCCGATATAGACGCCGAGCATCATGCGGTTGGCGAGCAGCTGGCGGATGTGGTCCCAGCGCGGGCCGCTGTCCTGCGCCTTGCCGTCCTTGGCCGCGTCCATGTCGACCAGGGCGCCGCCCTGCTTGATGTAGTCGAACTCGGCCTCGTTGATCCCAGGGTGGTCCTTCGGCTCGTAGATCGTCTTGACCCAGACGATGCCCATCACGATGCCGAGCCCGCCCATCACATAGAACACATGGCTCCAGCCATGCTCATGGGCAATCCAGCCCATCAGCGGCGCGAAGATTACGGTCGCGAAATACTGCCCGGAATTGAAGAAGGCCGACGCCGTGCCGCGCTCATTGCTGGGGAACCAGGATGCGACGATGCGGGCATTGGCCGGAAACGATGGTGCCTCGGCGATGCCGACCAGGAAGCGCAGCACGAACAGCAGGACCACGGCCGTTCCCGCGGAGAGGAACCCGACCAGGCCCTGCATCGCGGTGAAGACCGACCAGACGAGGATGCTGATCGCATAGACCCATTTGGACCCGTAACGGTCGAGCAGCCAGCCGCACGGCACCTGCGCGATCACGTAGGACCAGCCGAAGGCCGAAAACACGTAGCCCATCGCGACCGGGTCGAGATGCAGTTCCTTGGAGAGCGCGGGGCCGGCGATCGAGAGCGTGGCGCGATCGGCATAGTTCACGGTGGTGACGAGAAACAGCATCGTCACGATCAACAGCCGGACGCGGGATCGCCGCGCGTCCGTGGCGGACACAATTGCGCTCATTCGCGCCTCCTCGAATATTTCCTCGGGGTCTGTCCTAGAGAGATGACGACAATGGGTCCAAGCCGAAACGGGTATCGATTGATACCGATTTTGGATCGATTATGCTGGGAACCGCATCGAACAGGAGTATCCCGTGAAGGCCGTCTACAGCGATCTACACCGCAGCCATGATCCGCAATTCTTCCTGGTCCGCGGGGTGGTCCAGCGCACCACCGAGCAGCCCGAGCGCGCCGATCGCCTGCTGGCGGGCCTGAAGGCCGGCAGGCACACGCTGATTGAGCCGACCAAATTCGGGCAGGGGCCACGGGCGCGCGTGCACAGCCCGGAATATCTGGGCTTTCTCGCCGAAGCCTGGGACGAATGGTCGGCCCTCGGCAACGCCGGACCCGAGATGATCGCGAACATCCACCCGGTGCGCAACGCCGGCACTTACCCCACCCATATCGTCGGCAAGCTCGGCTGGCACACGGTCGACACCGCGGCCCCGATCGGTCCCGGCACCTGGGCCGGCGCCTGCGCCTCCAGCGACGTCGCGGTCACCGCCGCGCAGATGGTGCTCGACGGCGAGCACGCCGTCTATGCGCTGTGCCGTCCGCCAGGCCATCACGCCTATCGTGATCTCGCCGGCGGCTTTTGCTTCCTCAACAACAGCGCGATCGCAGCCGAGCATCTGCGCCAGAAGCATGAGCGCGTCGCGATCCTCGACGTCGACGTGCACCACGGCAACGGCACGCAGGGCATCTTCTACGAGCGGCCTGATGTCTTCACCGTCTCGATCCACGCCGATCCGTCGTTCTTCTATCCCTTCGTCTGGGGCTACGCGCATGAGCGTGGCGCTGGACCTGGCCTCGGCACCAATCTCAACATTCCCCTGGCCAAGGGCACCGGTGACGACGACTATATGAAGGCGCTCGCGGCGGCGGAGAAGGCGATCCGCTCGTTCGCGCCGACTGCGCTCGTCGTCGCGCTCGGCCTCGATGCCTCCGAGAAGGACCCGCTCGCCGGCCTTGCCGTCACCACCGATGGTTTCCGTCGGATCGGCGAGGCGCTCGCCCGGTTCGGCCTGCCGACGGTGCTGGTGCAGGAGGGCGGCTATCTCTCCGACATCCTCGGCGCCAACCTGACCGCGGTGTTGGGTGGCTTCGAAGCCGCCCGCTAAGCGCAAGTCTTGCAAACGAGGCGTGACGAGATTGCCAGATTGCAGCCAGAATAAAGCCGCGCGGTTGGTATCCGGCGCTGACCGATGGTCTCGCCTTGACGGGGTCAGCCGATCGGGGCGGTCGACAACGCGAGGTCAGCGATGAGTGATCTGCTTCGCATCGCCATCGTCGGTTTCGGCGAGATCGCGCGCAGGCAGCATGTGCCCGCGATTGCCAAGACCTCCGGCGCAGCGTTGGTCGCCGTGGCGGATCCCGTGAAGGCTCCACCCGGCCTGCCGCATTTTCGCGATTTGCAGGAGTTGCTGCGCGACGGACCGGAAATCGACGCGGTCGCGCTGTGCACGCCACCGCAGGTGCGTCATGCGCAGGCCGCGGCCGCGCTCGCAGCAGGGAAACATGTGCTGCTGGAGAAGCCGCCGGGCGCCGCCGTGAGCGAGCTCACGCCGCTGATCGCGGCCGCGCATCAGACACGCCGGACATTGTTCGCAAGCTGGCATTCGCGCTACGCGCCCGCGATCGGGTCGGCGCGGCAATTGCTCGCGGGCCGCACCATCAACAAGGTCACCATCACCTGGAAGGAAGATGTGCGCGTCTGGCATCCAGGCCAGGCCTGGATTTTCGAGGCCGGTGGTTTCGGCGTGTTCGATCCCGGCATCAACGCGCTGTCGATCCTCACCGAGATCCTGCCGCGACGGCTCTTCGTCAGGAGCGCGGTTTTGGACTTTCCTTCCAATCGGGCGGCGCCGATTGCAGCTGCGATCGAACTTTCCGATGAGAATGGCGTGCCGATCCACGCCGAGTTCGATTTCCGCCTGGCCGGGCCGCCGAGCTGGGACATCCTGTGCGAGACCGAGGCCGGGCCCGTCAAGCTGTCGAGGGGTGGCCGACAGCTGCGCGATGGCAACACGCCGGTCGTCGACGCCGCCGACGAGGAGTATCCCGCGCTCTACCGGCGCTTCGTCGCGCTGACATCGGAAGGAAGATCCGATGTCGACCTCACGCCCTTGCAGCTTGTCGCCGATAGCTTCATGCTCGGCCGGCGGCGCCTCGTCGAGGCGTTCGAGGACTGAGCATGACATCAGGCGGGATTGAGCGCGGGCCCTTCGGCAAGATGCCCGATGGCACCGTGGTCGAGCGTGTGACGCTGCGCGGCGCGCATGGCTTTGAAGCCGCCATCCTTCCCTTCGGTGCGGCCCTGCAGGCGCTGGTGACGCCCGATCGCGACGGACATTGCGACGACATCGTGCTTGGCCACGACGATCTCGATGGCTATCTCGCGCAGCGCAAGTTCTTCGGCGCGACCATCGGGCGCTATGCCAACCGGATCGCCGGCGCGCGCTTCGTGCTTGACGGAGAGACTGTGAACCTCGACGCCAACAACGGTCCCAACGCGCTGCATGGCGGGCTACAGGGTTTCGATCGCAAGCTGTGGCGGATCGCCGAACTATCGGATGATCCGGGGCCGACGCTGGTGCTGGAGCGCGAGAGCCCGCATGGCGAGGAGGGCTATCCCGGCAATCTCGCGATCCGCGTGACCTATCGCGTGCGCAGCCCGATGGAGCTTTCGATCACGTATGAGGCGACGACCGACCGGCCGACCTGTCTCAACCTCACCAATCACAGCTTCTTCAATCTCGACGGCGCGCGCGCCGGCCGGCAGGTCCTCGATCACCGGTTGACGATCGCCTCGGATCATTTCCTCGCGGTCGACGCCACCGCGATCCCGCTTCCGGGACCGCCGCGGCCGGTCGACGGCACGCCGTTCGACTTTCGCAAGCCGATCGCGATCGGCGCGCGGATCAGGATGAACGACGAGCAGCTTCGGCTCGGGCGCGGCTATGATCACAATTTCTGCCTGGCTTCGGGGACCGGCCTGTGCTTCGCCGCGCGCCTCGAGGCACCGCACAGCGGCCGCGTGATGAAGCTGCTCACCGACCAGCCGGGATTGCAGTTCTATTCCGGCAATTTCCTCGATGGCTCGACCGCGGGCAAGGGCGACCGGCTGTACCGGCAATCCGATGCACTGTGCCTCGAGCCGCAGGCCTGGCCCGATACGCCGAATCGGCTTGATTTTCCGTCCGCTCGGCTCGATCCCGGGCAGACCTACCGGCGTAGCATCGTCTATCGTTTCTCGACAATTGGAGCATCGACATGACGGATCACGCCGCTGACGCGCCGATGCAAGACGTCCCGACCTCGGTGCTATCGACCGAACGCTGCCATCTTGGCGAAGGGCCGACTTATGATGCTGCGACCGAGACCGCCTGGTGGTTCGACATCCGCGAGCGTCGTCTGTTCGAGCATCGCTTTGCCGATGGGCGCACTGTGATCCACGCCTTGCCAAACATGGCGAGCGCGTTGGCGCGGATCGACGATGAGCGGCAGCTGATCGTCACCGATGCCGGGCTCTATGTGCGACAAATCGCCAATGGCCGCCTGGAATTGTTTGTCGCGCTGGAAGCCGACAACCCGGCGACGCGTTCCAACGACGCGCGCGTGCATCCCTCGGGTACGTTCTGGATCGGCACTATGGGGCGCCAGGCCGAGCGGGGAGCGGGCGCGATCTATGCCCTGCATCGCGGCCGCATCAGCAAGCTTTATCCTGGCATCACGATCCCGAACGCGATCTGCTTTTCGCCGGACGGCGACGTCGGCTATTTCGCCGATACTGCGACCAATGTGCTGTATCGGGTGCCGCTCGACGCCGCGACCGGATTGCCGGTCGGCGAACCCGCCGTCCTGATCCGGCATCGCGGCGCTGGCGGGATCGACGGCGCGGTCGTCGATGCCGATGGGTTGATCTGGAACGCGCGCTGGGGCGGCGGCTGCATCGACGTCTACGATCCCTCGGGCAAGCGTCTGCGCTCGCTGCGCGTGCCGGCGAACCAGTCGAGCTGCCCGGCCTTTGTCGGCCGCGATTTCTCGCGCTTGCTGGTCACTTCGGCCTGGCAGGACATGGACGAGGCGCAGCGCGCGGCCGATCCCGGGCATGGTCAGACCTTCCTGCTCGATGCCGCGGCGCGCGGCCGCGCGGAGCCCGACGTCAGACTGTCATGATGGGCATGGGTGCGTCGCCGGCCGCATTGTTGACGTGACCGGATTATTTGGACGATAGTACAAATATGGTCCGCAAGCCCGTCAAGTCCAACGTCAAGTCCGACCTGAAGGCCGCCAGCACCCGCAAGCCGAACATGCGCGAGGCGATCCTCGCCGCGGCGGAGGAGTTGTTCTCGACCTATGGCTTCAACGCCGTCTCGGTGCGCGACATCGCGCAGGCCGCCGGCGCCAATCCCGGCAGCGTCACCTATCACTTCAAGACCAAGGACGGCCTGCTGCTGGAGATCTACCGGCGGCATTGCGGGCCGATGAACCGGCGCCGCTCCGAACTGCTGGCGGCGGCGCGGCGGGTGCGCGATTTGCAGGACCGGCTGGAAGCGATCGTGCGCGCCTATGTGTTGCCGGCCTTCACCTCGGGCAGCGACCTTGCCGGCGGCGGAACGCGGTTCACGCGGTTGCGCGCGATCATGTCGGCCGAGGGCAACGAAGTCGTGCGCAAGATCATCGCGCAGACTTTCGACGACACCAGCCACGCCTTCATCGACGCGATCCACGAAAGCCTGCCGCATGTTCCGCGCACCGACCTGGTCTGGCGCGGTCACTTCCTGCTCGGCGCGCTGTACTACACGCTGGTGACGCCGGAGCGTGTCTCGCGCCTGTCGCGCGGCCGCGCGGACGGCACCGACGCCGGCCACGCCATCGAGCAACTGGTGCGTGCGACCGTCGCCGCGTTTCAGGCCGCGCCGCTCGATCCGGCGTCGCCCGCGCCGCGCAAGGTGCCGGGCGCAACGCCGGGACGAGCGCTGACCTGACCCTGTCTCTTATACACATCTAGATGTGTATAAGAGACAGGTACTACACGCTGGTGACGCCGGAGCGTGTCTCGCGCCTGTCGCGCGGCCGCGCGGACGGCACCGACGCCGGCCACGCCATCGAGCAACTGGTGCGTGCGACCGTCGCCGCGTTTCAGGCCGCGCCGCTCGATCCGGCGTCGCCCGCGCCGCGCAAGGTGCCGGGCGCAACGCCGGGACGAGCGCTGACCTGACCCTGCGGAGTTCGTCGCTATGGAAAAACTTCGGCTGCGCACGGTACTTGGCAATCACCCGCACATCCAGGCGGTGAAGCGCGGTGAGCTGCGCTCCGACCTGTTCGATTTCGACTTCACCGAGTTCACGCCCACCAACGCCGCGTTCAAGCCAATGGTGCGCGAGCAGGCGTTCGACGTCTGCGAAATGGCGATCGTGACCTACCTGATGGCAAAGGCGCACGGCAAGCCGCTGGTGCTGCTGCCAGCGGCGATGGTCGGCCGCTTCCAGCATGGCCATGCGCTGTGCCGCGCCGATCGTGCTGCGATCATGCCGGCCGATCTCGAAGGCAAGCGGGTCGGTATCCGTTCGTTCACGACGACGACCGGGGCCTGGATGCGCGGCATCCTCGCCAATGACCATGGTGTCAGGCTCGACAGCATCAATTGGATCACGTTCGAGGATCCGCATGTCGCCGAATATATCGACCGCACCGAACGTGCCCCGAAGGGCAGCAGCATCATCGAGATGTTGAAGCGCGGCGAACTCGACGCCGTGCTGGGCGAGACCTCGAACGATCCCGTGCTCAGGCCGTTGTTCGCCGATCCGGCGGCAGAGGCGGCGCGGTGGTATGCGCGGCACGGAGTCGTGCCGGTCAATCATCTGGTCGTGGTGACAGAGCAGCTCGCGACATCGCGGCCAGACGTGGTGCGCGGCCTCTACGATCTCCTCAGGCGCGCCAAAACAGAGGCCGGTCCGGCAGGTGCGCCGGACCTGCTGCTGTTCGGCGTCGAGGCAAACCGCAAGCCGCTCCAAATGATGATCGACTATTGCGTCCAGCAGGCATTGATCCCCCGCCGCGTCACGGTCGACGAGTTGTTTGACGACACAACACGGGACTTGAACTGATGACAATCTCCAGCGATCCCAGCCAATGGCAGGTCGGCATGCTCGGCTACGGCGAGGTCGGCCGCATCCTGGCCGAAGATCTGCGCCGGCAAGGCATGAAGGTGTCCGCCTACGACATCAAGCTCGACCGCGAGCACGGTGCGCCGCTCCGCGCGCACGCGGCGGAGATCGGCGTCGCGCTCGCAAAATCGCATGCCGATCTCGCTGAGCGGGCCGATCTGATCATCTCGGCGGTGACCGCGAGCCAAGCGGTTGCCGTGGCCTCGGTCTCCGCGCCCGCAATCGGGAAGGGGACCTGGTTTCTCGATTTCAATTCGGCATCGCCCGGCGCCAAGCAGCGCGCGGCGGCCCATATCGATGGCGCGGGCGGCCGCTATGTCGAGGGCGCGGTCATGACGTCGCTGCCGCCGTACCGGATCAAGGTGCCGCTGCTGCTCGGTGGCCGAGACGCACGGGAACTGGCGCCGCTTTTGGTCGCGCTCGGCTTTGCGGCAAAGGTCGCGAGCGACGAACTCGGCGTGTCCTCGGCGGTCAAGATGTGCCGCAGCATCATGATCAAGGGCCTCGAGGCGATGGTGATCGAGAGCTTCACCACGGCGCGCGCCTATGGCGTCGAGGATGCGGTGCTCGCCTCGCTCAAGGAGACCTTTCCCGGAATCGACTGGGAGAAGCAGGGCGCCTATTTCTTCCAGCGCGTGATCGAGCACGGCCGCCGGCGCGCCGAGGAGGTGCGCGAGGTGGCGGAAACCGTACGCGAGGCCGGGCTGACGCCATGGTCCGCGTCGGGGACCGCTGAGCGGCAGAGCTGGGTCGCCGATCTTGCCGACGAGGGCGTGTTCGGACGCAAGGGAACGCCGGAATTCGCCCGCAGTGCCGATTGGCGCACCGAGGCAGACCGGATTATCGCGCGCATCAAATCCTGACACCGCCCGCGGAGAATCCGCCGCGTTCCCTGCCGACGCGCAATGCGCTATTGCTCCGTGAACACTCTCGTTCTGGAGGCACTCCCATGAAGAATTCCGGCAAGGTCGTCGCTATCACCGGTGCGGCGCGCGGCATCGGCAAGGCCTGCGCCGTGCGCTTTCTCTCCGATGGCGCCCGGGTCGTGATTTCGGATGTCGACGGTGCGGCGCTCGCCGACACCGCCCGTGAGCTTGGACATGCCGATCGGTTGCGCACCGTCGAAGCCGATGTCAGCAAGCGCGCCGACGTCGATCGTATTGTCGCTCACGCGGTGAAGGAGTTCGGCCGGCTCGACGTCATGGTCAACAATGCCGGCGTCGCGCGCAACCGCGACTTCCTCGAGATCAGCGAGGCCGAGTTCGACGACGTGATGGGGATCAACCTCAAGGGCGCGTTCTTCGGCGTCCAGGCCGCGGCGCGCCAGATGATCGCGCAGGGCAGTGGCGGCGTCGTGGTCAACATGTCCTCAGTCAACGCGCTGCTCGCGATCCCCTCGCTTGCGACCTACGCGATGTCCAAGGGTGCGATGAAGCAGCTCACCTCGGTGGCCGCGGTGGCGCTGGCGCCGCACGGCATTCGCGTCGTGGCGGTAGGGCCCGGCACGATCCTGACCGAGATGGTGGCGACCCCGATCTTCTCGTCCGACGAAGCCCGGCGCAGCGTGCTGTCGCGCACCCCAGCCGGCCGCTGCGGCGAGCCGAGCGAGGTCGCCTCCGTCGTGGCGTTCCTTGCCAGCGACGACGCCTCCTACGTCACCGGCCAAACCATCTATCCCGACGGCGGGCGGTTGATCCTCAACTACACGGTGCCGGTCAACGAGAAGAAGTAGGGCATCACCCAAATATCGAAAACAACCCCATGCAAAGCAGCGGCGGCTGGTCGACCGATTCGGCTTGACGCGCCGGGCAACTCAGGGATATATTTCCAATATTCCGAAATCGTGCTGGCCGCGTCCCCATCCTCACCTGTCATCGCCCGGTTCAACCGGGCGATCCAGTACGCCGCGACTTCTCGGTCCAATAACTTTCGTCTCTGGAATACTGGATCGCCCGGTCAAGCCGGGCGACGACAGCCTGTTGTGTGGCGGCAGGGTCGTGAGCTCCGATTATCGACGCCCGGCTAGGCTACAGGCGCAACCGCGTCATGCGCGCTCATGACCCGCGAAAGCATGCGCGGGTAAGGACGCCGTTACCGCCCCTTGAACTGCGGCTTGCGCTTTTCCATGAAGGCGTTGCGGCCTTCGCGGAAATCGGCGCTGTCCATGCAGTCGATGCCGATCTGCCTGATCGCGGCCATGTCGCGGTCGGCGGGGTCCTTCAGCACCTGCGCGATGGTGATCTTGGCGGCCTTGATCGCCAGCGGCGCGTTGCCCGAAATGGTGCGCGCGATCTCCATGGTCGCGTCCCACAACTCGCCATCCGGAAGCACACGATCGACCAGGCCGATCCGCAGTGCTTCGGCGGAGTCGATCCGCATGCCCGTATACATGATCAGCCGCGCCCAGGACGGGCCGACCAGCGACACCAGGTGGCGCAGTCCGTCATAGCCATAGGCGATGCCGAGCTTGGCGGCGGGAATGCCGAATTGACCGCTGGCGCCGGAGATGCGGATGTCGGTCAGCATCGCGACCTGCATGTATACACATCTAGATGTGTATAAGAGACAGGGCGACACCAGGTGGCGCAGTCCGTCATAGCCATAGGCGATGCCGAGCTTGGCGGCGGGAATGCCGAATTGACCGCTGGCGCCGGAGATGCGGATGTCGGTCAGCATCGCGACCTGCATGCCGCCGCCGAGACAGAAGCCGCGGATGCAGGCGATGGTCGGTTTTGGATAGTCGGCGAGCAGGGCGCGCTGAGCGGCGCTGCGCCGTGAGTATTCTTCGGAAGCCTCCGCGTTATGGCGGGTCTTTTCGAACTGGCTGATATCGGCGCCCGACACGAAGGCCTTGTCGCCGGCGCCGACCAGGATCACGACGCGGACCGCCGGATCGTCACGCAAAGTGGTGAGCGCCTCGCCGAGCCCTTCCCACATCTCCAGCGACATCGCGTTGCGTTTGTCAGGATTGTTGAAGGTGATGACGCCGACGCCGTCGACCACGCTTTGCAGGATCTTGCCGTCGGCGAGTGATTTGTCTGACATGTCTGGCCTATGCGGGTGCTGGTCCGGTGTGAATTCGGTCGAGAATAGCACCCGGCCAAAGGCCGAGGCAGGCGGTTTAGGGCACGGCGCGATTGCATCGGCGTGCGGCAACTCGGCCGGTAGTTGTACGGGTCGCAAAATAAACCGGTGCGAAAGGGTTGCGCCATAGAGTGCGCCGGCCGTGCTCCGTCCGGGTTTAACCTTTGTTAGGCTTTCGACGGTACGACTGTACGTACCTGCGCGCCAGGACCCTCCCGTGACGCGCTGGGACGCAGGCCGCAGCTTCCCGCTGCCATCGCGTCGGTAGCGGATGTCTCCCCACCAGGCCGACCAGGGATGTCGGCCAACCCCCGACCTCCGTGCACTCACATCGCCTCGGGCGAGGTCCAGTCGTGTCTGTCGAAAAGTTCCTCAAGCAACGCGCAGTCAGGATCACGGTCAACGGCAGCTACACGCTGCCGAACTGGTACGACGCGCAGGGCAAGCTGCGCAGCTTCGCGTGCCGCACAACACGTGTCTCGCCGTTCCGCATGATCGTGGACGTGCCTGTCGTCGGCAAGGTCGGCGACCGGCTGACCTCGTATTTCGAGGAGTTCGGCAAGTTCGAAGGCTGCATCACCGACACGATGAGCCGGAGCTTCCTGCTCGAGCTCGAGATGACGCATGCGATGCGCGAGAAGTTCGCCGACAAGCTGACCTGGATCGAGAAAAAGCAAAAGGATCCGAGCATCCGCGAGGCGAGGAACAGCCCGCGTTTCATTCCTGTCGTGCCGCACGCGATGCTGACGCTGGCGGACGGCACCATGCAAAGCTGTTTCATCATCGACATGTCGCTGTCGGGCGCGGCGGTGTCGTCCGAGGTGCAGCCACCGATCGGCATGCCGCTTGCGATCGGCGCCTGCGTCGGGCGGGTGGTGCGGCATCTGCCGAACGGCTTCGCCATCAAGTTCGTGGAGGCCTATAAGCAGAGCGAACTCGGCCGCCTGATCTCGCGCAAATCCAAGGATCTTCTGGTAGCATCAGTCGACGCGGAGCTCGTCGTCTGACGGACGAGGTCGGCTGGGGAAGCTACGCCAGCGCTTCCGGATCTTCAGCCGCGCGCACGTGCGCGATGTTGTCTTCGCTCGCTGCCGCGCCAGCCGCCGCGATCGCGACCTCCCGCGCCAGATTGGTTGCCTCTGCCCACAGCAGGAAGAACACCAATGGAGGCCGCTCGCGCGCTTGCAGCATTTGCTGGCAGCGGTCCGCAGCGCCGTCGAGCGCCCACCACTGCCGGGCGACGACCATGACTTTGCGGAAGCTTCGCAGCGTGCCCGAGAATTTTTGCGGATCGGCGTTCACGATGGAGCCGCAATGATTCAGCCAGTTCAGCGCGGCGTAGATCGCGATCCCGTAATCCTCGATCGCGGCGCCGGTGAAATCGACGACGGTCTTGTCGTGCGCACGCTGGCGCAGGAAGGCGTCGATCATCTCGGCCTGGCGGGACGGATCGGCCAGCAGCGCGGCTTCCTTCCGCGGCACCATCGGGACATAGCGCATCGCTTCGAGCCGCGTGTGCTCCCAGATCGCTCGGGTATCGCCGAGCAGGTCACCGGGCTTGCGCTTGCATGCCGGATAGACCAGCACGCCGTTGTCGGCCAGATCGAGATAGCGCGGCACTACCTTGTCGAGTGCTGCGAGAAACGCGCAGGGATCGGTCAGGCCGCGCAAGTCGCTGGCGGCGTCCTCCGCTGGTGCAGGCTTGTTGACGCGTGTCCAGCCGAAGGTGGCCATCCCGGGCGCCCCGATCTCAACCTCCGTGTCAGGTTAAATGGAAAATGCGCCAAATCAAATGCGGCATTTGCGGTCGCGCGGTCGCTGTGCCGGTTGACGCGGGAAACCGCCGCGCCTAGCTCATGGTTAACAGCTGCGCAAATGCCGGTCGCTGCCGTCGCGTGCGACTCGGCGGCGCTTTGGGACTCATCGTCATGACGGCTTCTGATCGAAGGTCGCATTGGCAGACCGTTTACCTGACCAAGGACGAGCAGCAGGTGAGCTGGTCGCAAGCCGATCCGCAGCCATCGCTGCGCCTGATCGAATCCGTCACGGCCGGCTACGACGCGGCGATCGTCGATGTCGGCGGCGGGGCATCGCGCCTGGTCGACGCGCTGCTGGCGAGCGGCTTCCAAGATGTTACCGTGCTCGATCTTTCCGACGCCGCGCTGGCGAACGCACGGCAGCGGATCGGCGCGGCAGGCGATGCGGTGCGTTGGGCCGCAGGCGACGTGACGGTCTGGCAGCCGCAACAGGCCTTCGACGTCTGGCACGATCGGGCAGCGTTTCATTTTCTCGTCGAGGAAAGGGATCGCGCAGCCTATCTCGAGAGATTGTATCGCGGTGTGCGGGCAGGCGGCCACGCTGTGATCGGCACGTTCGCGCTGGACGGTCCGGAGAAGTGCAGCGGACTTCCGGTGCAGCGCTATGAGCCGGCAACGCTCAGCCGGACCATTGGCCCGGGATTCGAACTGATCGCCGAGGAGGCCCATCGGCACGCCACGCCGTGGGGCGCGGTGCAGTCGTTTCAGTTCAGCGTTCTGCGACGGAAATGATCGGTTGCGAAGCTTCACGGGACGAGCGATATGCGGGCGGGCCTGAACCAGGAGAAGTGAGATGACGGATGCGCCACGGACGATCGGCGAGATCGCGAGCTATCACGCTCACATCTACTACGATCCAACGTCCAGCCGGGGTGAAGCGGAGCAGCTGCGCAACTGGATCGGCGAGCGCTTCCTGGTCACGCTCGGGCGCTGGCACGACGTCAAGGTCGGTCCGCACGATCAGGCGATGTATCAGGTGGCGTTCGCGTCCGAGCTGTTTCCGACCCTGGTGCCGTGGCTGATGCTGAACCACGGCGGTCTGAGCATCCTGGTCCATCCCAACACGACGAACCCGCGCCGCGATCACCGCGACGATCCGCTCTGGATCGGAACGCCGCTTGCTGTCCATGCCGACAAGCTGCCTGAAGAAGCCGAAATGGAGCTGGCTCTCGCGCCGAACACGTCGCCGACATTGCGCCCATGAAGGCTGTTGGCCCGCTGCCGGATGCGTAAAGTTTGACGCAATTGTAATCCGGCCAAGTCGTTTCAAACTCATTGCGTTTTGCAACGTGAGGTTAAGTCACGGTTCCTAGGCTTACCCGACATCGAGTCCGTCGGGCGCATTGGACATGTTCTTTTCGTTTCGAAGCTGGTCACTGTGGCGGGTGGTGGGGCCGCTGCTGGCAATCGTGCTGCTGCTTGCGGGCCTGTCGGCCGGGAGCCTGCAGGTGATGTCGGCGGTGCGGGCCTATGTGGCCGGCGAGAGCCTTTGGTCCAAAGGCCAGAAGGATGCCATCCACTACCTTCAGATCTACGTCAGCACCGGCGCGCCGCTGTATCTGCAGAAATTCGATGCCGCGATCGCGGTGCCGCTGGCCGACCGCACGGCACGCCTTGCGCTGGAAGCGCCGGGCAACAATGACGCCGTGGCAAGGAACGGCTTCGCCAGGGCAGGCAATCATGATGACGATATCGGCGGCCTGATCTGGCTGTTCAAGTATTTCCGCAAGCTGCACCATGTCGCCGGCGCGGTGACGGCATGGCGAAACTCGGACGCGCTGCTCGATCAACTGATCGAGATCCGGAACGAAGCCGCGAACGACAGCGCGCTGCATGATCCGTCGGCCGCGACGATCAGGCATTGGGCCGAGCGGATCGGGGCGGTCGATGCCGCCCTGAGTACGCTCGCCGTCGACTTCTCCGACCATCTGGGCAAGGCATCGCGCCAGGTCTCCACGCTGCTGCTGCTGGTCAATGTCGTGATCGCGGTCTGTCTCGCCGGCATCGTCCTGTTTCATACACGACGGATGCTGTGGCGGCGGTGGCTTGCCGAAACCGCGCTCGCGGTCGAGAAGGAGCGTGCCCAGCTCACCCTGGCGTCGATTGGCGACGCGGTGATCGTGACGACCGAAGACGACCGCGTCGGCTACATGAACGCTCCGGCGCAACGGCTTATCGCGTCGGGACACGATGTCACCGGCTGGCTGCTTTCATCGTTGTTCAGCATCGCAGAGCAGCCGGTGGGAGGGCCGTTCCAGGCGGCCAATGCCGACAACGAAAGCCACTCGCAGCAACGGCTTCTGGTGCGGTCGGATCGTTCCAGCGTGCCGGTCTCGGTGGTCGAGACCCCGATCGTGCATGCCGGCGAACCGGCTGGCCGCGTCATGATCATTCACGACATGACCGCCGAGCGGCGGCTCGTCGAGGAGCTGGCGTGGGCTGCGTCCCATGACGCACTCACGGGCCTCGCGAACCGCCGGCAGTTCGAGTTCGAATTGCACAAGGCGATGTCGGTCTCGCCGACTACCGGTGCCGACCTGATGCTGATCGACCTCGACCAGTTCAAGATCGTCAACGACACCTGTGGCCATATTGCGGGTGACCGGCTGCTGAAGCAGGTGGCCAGGCTGCTGGAAGGCGAAGTCGGCAGTAGCGGGCTGGTTGCGCGTCTCGGAGGCGACGAGTTCGGGATCCTGCTGCGCGATGACGGCTCCGCTGCCCACGATGTCGCCGCCGACGTCGCGGAGCGGATCAGGGCGGTGATCGAGCAGTCGAACTTCGTCCATGACGCCTCGAGTTTCCGGATCAGCGCGAGCATCGGCCTGGTCAGGCTGGCCGACAGCGCCGGCGTGCAGGATGCATTGCGGCTTGCCGACGTCGCCTGCTTCGTCGCCAAGGACAAGGGGCGCAACCGCGTTCAGGAGCATCGCCCGTCCGATACCGGCATGGCGGTGCGCGTCGCCGAAATGAGCTGGGTCAATCGGATTCGCAAGGGATTGGACGAGGAGCGGTTCTGCCTCTACGAGCAGGAAATCCGCCCGGTGGCCGGCGTGCTGAAAGGCAATGAGCGGCGCGAACTGCTGCTGCGGCTGCGCGACGAGAGCGGCGCCGTGGTGCCGCCCGGCAGCTTCCTGCCCGCCGCCGAACGCTACGGATTAATGCCGCTGATCGACCGGTGGGTGGTTCGCCGCGCCTTCGAGATCATTGCCGAGCGCAAGCACTCGCCGCGCAAGGTCGCGAGCTACGCCATCAATCTCTCCGGCTCCACCATCGGCGACAGCGGTTTCGTCGACTTCGTCGCCGAGTTGTTCGCGCTGCACGACGTTTCGCCGGCATCGGTGTGCTTCGAGATCACCGAGACCAGCGCCATCTCAAATCTGGACGAGGCGCAGAAACTCATCTCGCGGCTGCGCGAGATTGGCTGCAGCTTCTCGCTCGACGATTTCGGCACCGGCATGTCCTCGATCGCCTACCTGAAGCATCTGCCGGTCGATATCATCAAGATCGACGGTTCGTTTGTGAAGGAGATCCTGAACAGCAAGGTCGATCGGGCGATGGTCGAGATGATCACCAAGACCGCGAAGATCATGCAGAAGCAGGTGGTTGCCGAATTCGTCGAGAGCGCCGCCATCCTGGACGAGCTGCGCCAGATCGGGGTCGACTACGCCCAGGGTTATGCGATCGGGAAGCCGGTTCCGGTCCTGACCCTCTGGGAAGAAAAGATCGCCTGAGTCGCCGAGATTGTCCCGAATCGGGACTTTTTTTGGGTATTTCAGCCCTCCCGAGGCTGATTCCCGGCAGTTTCCATCCGAAAAACGTTTAAAAAGCCTGTCGTTGCTCGCTCCGTCTCGATTATGCCTTACTCTAATTCCCTGATATGATGAGCGATCGGTGAATCCCGCGTGGGCCGGGCAACAGGCCCCAGAGCACCGTACTTGGGGATGGATGGGTCAACGTACGACGAAAGCTGCCGGGCGTAAGCCAAGCCGCGGCATGTCTCTGGTGGGCAGCACGGCGTTTGCCGTGAGCGCGCTCGTCCTATCGTCTGGCCTTGCCGCCTGGGTGGTCGGCATCGATCCGACCGCGTGGCTGCACGGGTCGGCGCTCGCCAACACCACCGCATCGCTGAGCTTCGACGACCGGTTCGGCTCTCGTTCCACGATCAATACCGCCTCGCTCTATTATCCGCTGCGTCGCGGGTTCCGCTCGAGCCGCGGCGATTTCAATTCCGAGTTCGGTCAGATCGAGGACGCGCTGGCCGGTCAGCTGCGTGACACGCAGACCGAACTACCGACCAGCCAGCCGGCGACGGCGTCCGTCGTTGCCACAACCACGCCGGCGACATCCGCGGTGCCGATGCCGCGGTCCCGGCCGGTCGAAGCCAATCTGCTCGCGCGGAACGATCAGGCGCCACTGCCGCCGCAGGCATCGGCGCAGCAGGGCGACAACCGTACCTTCCTGCAGAAGATCGCCGACATGATGCCGGGCAAGCTGCAACTGGCCTCGGTCGATCCAAATGACGGCCTGTTGTCTGGCCCGAGCCCCGATCTCGGCGCGCTCGGTTACGACAGCACCACAGCGGTCTACGACATCACCGGCCGCATCGTGTACATGCCCGACGGCACCAAGTTCGAGGCGCATTCGGGGCTCGGCAATCTGCTCGACGATCCCTCGCATGTGAATGCCCGCAACGCGGGTGCGACGCCGCCCGGCATCTATGAAATGAAGCCGCGCGAAAAGCTGTTCCACGGCGTGCCCGCGCTGCGCATGACCCCGGTCGACGGCAGCGAGACCTTCGGACGCGTCGGCCTCTTGGTGCACAGCTACATGCTCGGGCCGAATGGCGACTCCAACGGCTGTATCTCGGTCAAGCACTACGACAGGTTCCTGCAGGCTTACCGCAGCGGTACGGTCAAGCGCATCGCCGTCGTGATCAGCATCAAGGACACGCAGTCGGCTTCGAGCCGCTCGCCGTCGAACTCATAAGGCGAAGTTGGCGTCGCCAGCGGTGCTGGCGACTGATCCTGTTTCTTCATGTCTGGTCGGCGAGGATGGCTAGCCGATCTCTTTCCTGACCGTCGCGGCCGCATCGCACATCGCCTTCAGCTTTCCGAACGCAATCTGCCGCGGCATGTATTTCATGCCGCAATCCGGCGCCACCACCAGCCGTTCTGCCGGCACATGCTTCAGGCCGTTGCGAATGCGATCGGCGACGACGGACGCGGGTTCGATCTCGGGATTGCCGAGGTCGAGCACGCCCAGCATGATCTTCTTCGACGACAAATCCCTGAGCACACCGAGATCGAGCTTCGGCTGCGCCGCCTCGATCGAGATCTGATCGGCGATGGTATCGTCGAGCTCGGCGAGGAAAGAATAGCCGGCCGGCTTGGTCGAACCCGGCACGACAGCGGCATAGCCGAAGCAAAGATGCACCACGGTCGGGATGCTGAGGCCCTGCAATGCGCGATTGATCGCCTTCACCGCATAGCGTTTGGCGAGGTCCGGATTGTTGCGCACCCAGGGCTCGTCGAGCTGGATCACGTCGGCGCCGGCCTTCTCGAGATCGCGAGCCTCGGCATTGACCGCCTCGGCGAAGGCCATCGCAAGCTCTTCGTCGTCCTTGTAGAACTCGTTCTTGGCCTGCTGGCTCATCGTGAACGGGCCGGGCAGGGTGATCTTGGCGGCACGGTCGGTGTTGTTGCGCAGGAACTGCATGTCGTGCAGCTCGACCGGTCCCCTGCGCTTCACCGGGCCGACCACGCGCGGCACCGGCGTCTGCGTGTTGCCGGTGCGTGCGGTGATAACAGCGGGATTATCGGCGTCGACGCCCTCAAGGGCGGTAGAGAACCGGTTGGAATAGCTCTCGCGACGGATCTCGCCATCGGTCACGATGTCGATGCCGGCGCGCTCCATGTCCCTGATCGCGACGATCGTCGCGTCGTCCTGCGCTTCCTCGAGATGCTCGGCCGGCAAGCGCCACATCGCATGCATGCGGGTGCGCGGCACCGACTTCGACAGCATGGCGCGATCGACCAGCCATTCCGGCTGCGGATAGCTGCCGACGACGGTGGTCGGCAGCAGATGCGTGGGCAGGTTCATGATGTCCTCCTTCTTGTTGTAACGCGGCGCAGATCAAGCCGCGCGCGTTGTGGTTGCCGCGGCTTCGTCCTTCACAGGATTGCGCAACACGCCGATGCCGGAAATCTCGACCTCGACGATGTCGCCATCCTTCATCCACAGCGGCGGCGTGCGATAGGCGCCGACGCCTCCCGTGGTGCCCGTCACGATGACGTCGCCCGGCACCAGCTCGGTGAACGTGGAGCAATAGGCGATCAGGGTCGCGACGTCGAACACGAGGTCCGAGATCGGCGCGGTCTGCACCTCGACGCCGTTGAGGCGGGTTGCGATGTGCTGCTGGCTGATGTCCGGAAGTTCGTCTGATGTCACCATCCACGGTCCGAAGCCGCCGGTGCCGACGAAGTTCTTGCCGGGCGCGAATTGCGAGGTGTGGCGCTGCCAGTCGCGGATGCTGCCGTCATTGTAGCAGGCATAGCCCGCGACGTGGCCGAGCGCCGCTTCGCGCGAGATGCGGCGGCCGGCCTTGCCGATGATGACCGCCATTTCGCCCTCATAGTCGAAGCGCTCCGACTCCAGCGGACGGATCATCGGCTGGCCGGCGCCGACCTGGCTGTTGGCGAAGCGGGTGAAGATCATCGGATGCGGCGGCGTCGGATGGCCGCTCTCGGCGAGATGGGTCGCATAGTTGACGCCGATGCAGAAGATCTTGTCGGGATCGGGCACGGTCGGCAGCAGCTCGATATCCTTCAACGCGTGATCGGCGCGTTCGCCCTGCAGCGTCTTCAGCTCGGCCAGCGAGCCTGCCGCCAGCAACGCCTTCAGCGTCGGGTAGTCCTTCAGCCGCTTGCCGGCGTCGATCACCCCGGCGTCGGTCACGATGCCGTAGCTTGCGGTACCGGCCGCCTTGAAACTTGCGATCTTCATGGTCTCTCACTCTGTTCGATGGAGGAAATGTAGGCCTCGATGGGGAGCACGATCTCGCCGTTGCGCAGCGGGACGCATGACGGCGGAAAATCCTGGCGGAAGCGGGCGCCGCTGGCTTCGGCGCAATCGAGGAAATGGTCGAGATGCGCCATCGCGCCGGTCGGCAGGTCGTGCAGCACCAGCAGCGTCCACGGCTGGACACGGCATTGATCGAGTGCGCGATCGACCCAGCCGTCGGGATCGTCCCAGTCGCGCGGGATCGCGTTCCAGAGCACGCAGCTATGCTTGTTGCGCGCGAGATGGTCGACCACGGACGGCTTCAGCAGCCGGTCGTCGAGATTGCCGCCGCCGCCGAACGGCCGAAACCAGCGGCTGGGATGAGCGAGCTCGCCGATCGCGGCTTGGGTCCGGCCGATCTCGCGCTGGGCGGTATCGGCGTCGGGCTGCTGGCCGAGCGGGACGCTATGCGTGTAGGTGTGATTGCCGATCCAGTGACCCTCGTCGTGCGCCCGGACTGCGAGGCGGCGCCGCGTGGGATCGCCGAGTTTCTCGCCGATCACGAAGAAGGTCGCCTTGATGCCGCGTTCGCCGAGGATGTCGAGCACAAGCGGTGTCACGTCCGGCTCGGGTCCGTTGTCGAAGGTCAAGGTGAGGTCGAACACGCTGCGATCCCCTTACGTTGCTGGTTGCATCGTGCCGGAGCCGACCTCGTCGGCAGCGCTCTGGCCGGCGCGCGTTCCGGTCTGCCAGATCGCGGCCTTGCGCTCGACCCAGCGGATCGCGGTGTTGAAGGCAATCGCCATGAACAGCACCAGCAGCACGCCGGCGAACACGTGCGGACTGTCGAGGATGGTGCGGTAACGCGAGATCAGGTAGCCGATCCCCGCCGAGGAGATCAGCATCTCCGAGACCACCACGCCGACGATGACGAGCGCGCCGCCGACCCGCAGGCCGGACAGCACGGTCGGGATCGCCGCGGGGATGATGACGCGGACCAGCCGCTGGCTCAGCGTCGCGCCCATGCTGCGGGCGGCGAGCAGCAATTGCGGGTCGATGGTTTGAATCCCGGCCGCGGTCGCCAGCATGGTCGGCAGGAAGCCGTAGATGGACGCGAAGGCGATCTTGGATTCCGAACCGATGCCGAGCCACACCGTAAACACCGGATAGAGGATCACGAGCGGGACCGCATAGAGGCTCGAGACCATCGGCATGATGAGCAGCCGCGGGCGCGGCAGGCTGCCGACGATGGCGCCGAGCAGGATGCCGCCGCCGCAGGCGAACGCCATCGAGACCGCGACCTCGTAGAGCGTCACAGCCAGCGCGTGACCGTATTCGGCGGCCTCGTTCCAGCCGGCGAGCAGGGTCGAGGACAGCGACGGCAGGAACAGTTCGGGGATCAGGCCGGTGCGCGGCAGCAGCTCCCACAGCGCGAGCAGGCCTGCGACGATCAGATGGCGAAGGGTCTTCGCGCTCATCGCTGTCTCACGCCGATTTGCGGATGTGTCGCCAGATGCGGTCGCGCAGCGCGCCGAACGCATCGCCGCTCAGCATCTCGTAGGTGCGCGGCCGCGGCAGCGTGACCTGAAGCTGATCGACGATGCGGCCGGGCCGCGGCGACATCACGATCACCTCGTCGGCGAGGTAGACCGCCTCGGTCAGGCTGTGGGTGACGAACACGACGGTCTTGCCGGTCGCGGCCCAGATCCGCAGCAGCTCGTCGCCCATCGTCATGCGGGTCTGCTCGTCGAGCGCGGCGAACGGCTCGTCCATGAGCAGCACCGGCGGGTCCTGCACCAGGCCTCGCGCGATCGAGACGCGCTGCTTCATGCCGCCCGACAGTTCGTGCGGGTGACGCCTGCCAAAGCCTTCGAGACCGACCAGCTTGAGCGCGTCCTGCGCCTTGGCCCGGCGTTCCGCCTTGGCGACGCCGCGCAGCGCCAGCGGAAACTCGACATTGTCTTCCGCCGTCAGCCACGGAAACAGGCTCGCCTCCTGAAACACGACGCCGACCCGGTTCGGGTCCGGCTGCGCGATCGGGGCGCCATTGATGGTGATGGTGCCCGAGGTCTGCGCCCGCAGTCCGGCCATCATCATCAGGAGCGTGGACTTGCCGCAGCCGCTCGGTCCGACCAGGACGACGAAGCGCCCCGGCTTGATGTCGAGCGAGACGTCCTCCAGCGCGACGACCTCCTGGGACTTTGTCCGGAACACCTGGCCGACATTCCTGACCTCGATCGCGCCGGCGCGGGGCGGAGGCTTCAACGGTGTCACGTTCGCCAATGGCTGCATCGCGTTTCCACCCATCTGATCAGTTCATTGAAGGTCATAGCGATCGCGGCAACCATCACGACGCCGGCGAGCAGCTGCTTCATCTGGAAATTCTCGCCCCAGATCGCGATCTGGTGGCCGATACCGTCGCGCGAGGCGTACATCTCGGCGAGGATCACGCCGGTGAGATTGAAGATCATCGAGATCCGCAGCGCTTCCAGCAGCACCGGCAGCATGCTCGGCAGGTAGACGCGGAACGCGGTCTGGGTGCGCGTGGCGCCGTAGGAGCGTGCCACCGTCAGATGCTCGACCTTGACCGATTCCACCGCCGTCGTGGTCGACATGATCACGATGAAGATGGTCGAGAAGAAACCGAATCCGACCTTCTGGGCAAAGCCGACGCCGAACATCAGGATGAACATCGGCAGGAAGATCGATTTCGGGATGCTGAAGGCAAAGAACAGCAGCGGCTTCGCGACATCGGCAAAGTAGCGATTCTCCGCGATCAGGAAGCCGATCAAGGCGCCCATCGGCACCGCGAGCGCGAAGGCGGCCAGCACTTCGGTCGCGGTGACCAGAAGATCGGTCCGGACGCTCGCGCGTTGCAGCAGGTCGCCGAGCGTCACGAACGTATCCGACGCCGACGGCAGCAGGCGCGGATTGACGAGACCGGTGCGCGACAGGACCTCCCATAGCGCGAAGATCGCGATTACGATCGCGAGCCGCGCGAGCTTGATGGCGAGGGTGGCCTGCATCTTACGGCTTGGTCGGAACCGGCTTGAATTTGATGGAGATCACGTCCTCGACCGGAACGATATCCTTCAGCCCACCGAGCTTGGCCAGATCGAGCGACAGTTGTACCGCCGCCGGCACGTTGGCCGCGGCCATGTTGCCGTCGGTCTCGAGTTTCATGATGGTGTTGTCGTATTCCATCGCGGCGATCTCGGCCGGCATCTCGTAGAGGTCGGCGATCAGCTTGATGGTGACGTCGCGGTTGGCGCGCATGTACTGCACGGCGCCATAGAGCGCATTGACGGCTTTCTGGACGACCTCCGGCTTGGCCTCGGCGTATTTGTCGAGCACGATCCAGCCCGCGGTGAGGTTCGGCGGCGCCGCGGTCGCATAGTCGAGAATGGTCTTCGCTTCACCGGACTTGGCGACCTGGAAGCTGAGCGGCGAATAGACCACGGCGGCATCGACATTTCCGGCGAGCAGGTTCGGCACCAGGCCACCGCCACCGACCGGCACGCGCGTGAAGTCGATCTTCTTGTCCTGGATGGTCCAGAGTGCCAGCAGGTCGGAGCCGGAGCCCGCCGCGGTGATCCCCACCTTCTTGCCGTTGAGATCCTTGACCTCGAGCGTCGACTTGACCGGTACCATCAATTGCCAGCCGAAATTTCCCATCGCGGCGTTGGCGACGATCCGCGACATCACCCCCTTCTTGCGGCCGGCGGACACCAGCGATGGCGGGTCGAGGACGATGTCGGCAGCGCCGGCAGCCATGCCCTCGAAGGTCTCGGCACCGCTTCGGTAGACGGTGAGCTCGGCCTTGATGCCTTCCTTCTCGAACAGCTTCTGCCGTACCGCGGTCTCGGCGATCGTCGTCGGCCAATAGGTCTTGGTCGGCAGGCCGACGCGGATCGTGTCGGCGGCGACGGCGGGGCCGGTCAGCAAGGCGGTGGCGATGAGGGTTGCCAGCGCGCGGCGGCGCGTGATGCTCATGGGTACTGTTTCTCCCGGATATCGATTGTTGTTTTTCGGCGCGTCGCGTGCCGTAGCGTCAGGTTGTTCCGTTGACCTCCGCAATGCGCGGAGCGGCAAGCGCAACGAATTCCTTGGTGATGCCGAAGTGCTTTGACAATGCGCGAACTGCCGCATCCGCATCGCGTGCCAAAACGGCGTCTACAATCGCGGCGTGTTCGGCCTCGACATCGCGTGCCCTGCCGACCTCGCGGCGGATCGAAAGCCGCCGATAACGCTCGCTCTGCTCGTGCAGCACGTCACGGAAGCCGAGCAGCCATTGCGAGCCGCAGGCGTTGACGAGCGCGCGATGAAAGACGCGATGACGGACCACCCATTCTTCGTAATGCACGGTCGGATCGTCGGGGTAGCGATAGGGAACGGCTTTCAGCGCTTCCCAGGCGGCCACGACCGAGGACAACCAGGCAGCATCGCCGCGCTCGATCGAACGCCGCAATGCAAGTCCTTCGATGTCGATCCGCGTCTGGGTGACGTCGGCGAGATCGGCAAGCGAGACCGGGCAGACGCGAAAGCCGCGCTGGTCGGAGGCCTGCACCAGGCCGTCGGCGACCAATCGTGACAACGCCTCGCGAACCGCGGCGAGGCTGACCGAGAACTGCTTTGCCAGACCGGCGATATGCAGCTTCTGGCCGGGAAGCAGCCGGGTCGAGAGGATGTCGGCCCGCAGCCGTTCCTGCACGGCCGACGTCAGGCTGCGCGGCCCGTCGCCCGCCAAACCCTCGCGAAAACTCAGCCCGATGTTCATGCAGCGAAGACTGGCTGACGGTCTCTTTAACGTCAATCGAAAATCGATTTTTTGCGCTTAGCGCGCTTATCTCTCATTTATGTATACTTTATCTGGGGTCCATGCCATGAATATGTGGATTTCTACGAGAATCCGTGCTTTGATGTATACAGAAGGAATACATACGGAGCAGCGCGATGAAAAATCCCTTCCCGATGAATGCCTGGTACGCGGCCGGCTGGGATGCCGAGATCAAGCACGCGCTGTTGCCGCGCACGATCTGCGGCAAGCATGTCGTGATGTACCGCAAGGGTGACGGCGAGGTGGTGGCGCTCGAGGACGCCTGCTGGCATCGCCTGGTGCCGCTCTCCAAGGGCCGCCTCGACGGCGACACCGTGGTCTGCGGCTATCACGGCCTGAAATACAATGCGCAGGGCCGCTGCACCTTCATGCCGTCGCAGGAGACGATCAATCCGTCGGCCTGCGTGCGCGCCTATCCCGTTGTCGAGCGCCACCGCTTCATCTGGCTCTGGATGGGCGATCCTGCGCTGGCCGATCCTGCGCTGGTGCCCGACATGCACTGGAATCATGATCCGGCCTGGGCCGGCGACGGCAAGACCATTCACGTCAAATGCGACTACCGCCTCGTTGTCGACAATCTGATGGACCTGACGCACGAGACCTTCGTGCATGGATCGAGCATCGGCAATGACGCCGTCGCCGAGGCGCCGTTCGACGTCACCCATGGCGAGAAGATTGTCACCGTGACGCGCTGGATGAAGGGCATACAGGCGCCGCCGTTCTTCGTCAGGCTGTTGCAGAAGCCGGGGCCGGTCGATCGCTGGCAGATCATCCGGTTCGAGGCGCCATGCACCGTCACCATCGATGTCGGCGTCGCGCCGGCCGGATCGGGCGCGCCGGAGGGCGATCGCTCGCAGGGCGTCAACGGCTATGTGCTCAACACCATCACGCCGGAGACCGAGAAGACCTGCCACTACTTCTGGGCCTTCGTCCGCAACCACCGCCTCACCGAGCAACGCCTGACCTCGGAAATCCGCGACGGCGTCGCCGGCATCTTCCGAGAGGACGAGATCATCCTGGAAGCACAGCAGCGTGCGATCGACGAGAATCCCGACCGCGTGTTCTACAATCTCAACATCGATGCCGGCGCGATGTGGGCGCGGCGCGTCATTGACCGCATGGTGGCGAAGGAAAATCCGCCGCAGCGCATGCAGGCGGCCGAGTAGGCGCGGGAGCAAGCCATGGTGGAACGCGAGGCCGATCGCTCAGTGTCGCAGACGGTGCGGGCGCAGCTCGCGCTGCGTGATCTCGTGCTCGCGGGTCGTCTGCGGCCGGGCGAGCGCATCTCGGAACTGCAGGCGGTCGAGATCACCGGAGTGTCGCGCACGCCGGTGCGGATGGCGCTGGTCCGGCTGGAGGAGGAGGGGCTGCTGGAGGTGATTCCGTCCGGCGGCTTCATGGTCAAGGCGTTCTCCGAGCGTGACATCCTCGATTCGATCGAGCTGCGCGGCACGTTGGAGGGGCTGGCCGCGCGCTTTGCCGCCGAGCGTGGCGTCTCGTCACGCGATCTCGAGCCGTTGAAGCAATGTCTCGGCGAGATCGACGGCCTGGTGCGGCAGGATCCGCTCTCGATGGATGCATTTTCGTCCTTTGTCGCGCTCAACGCGCGCTTCCACGCGCTGCTCACCGAGCTGTCGCGCAGTCCGCCCTTGATCCGGCAGATTGACCGCGCCTCGGCGCTGCCATTCGCCTCGCCGAGCAGCTTCGTGATGGCGCAATCGGCCTTGCCGGAGGCACGCCGGATCCTGCTGATCGGGCAGGAACATCATTGCGTCGTGGTCGACGCCATCGAGAACCGCGAGGGTGGGCGTGCCGAGGCGGTCATGCGCGAGCATGCCCGGCTCGCGGCCCGCAACCTGCGGCTGGCGCTGCGCAATCGAACCGGTCTCGATCTGCTGCCGGCGCTGGCGCTGGTCACGGCCGGCTGAGCGGAGCGCATCATGCGATTCATCGCAAATTGGACATCTGCCACGCTGCTTGCGATCCGCGACCTCACGCCCGGTATCCGCGAATTCCTGCTGCGGCCCGACGGTTATGCCGGTGCGCCCTACCCGATCGGCAGCCACATCGATGTCGGCGTTACCATCGACGGCCAGCCGCAAACCCGCTCCTATTCGTTGGTCGGCGAAGTCGATCCGCAAGGGTTCCGGATCGCAGTTCGGCGCGCTCCGGATTCCCGCGGCGGCTCGCACTACATGTGGTCGCTCGCGCCGGGGGCGCGGCTCAACATCACGCAGCCCGCCTCGCTGGTGCAACTCGATTGGACACGGCGGCAGTTTTGCCTGATCGCGGGCGGCATCGGCATCACGCCGATCGTCGGCGCGGCGCAGGCGCTGGCCCGCCGCGATGCTGGTGTGACCTTGCATTACTCCGTACGAACGCGCAGCGATGCGGCTTACCTCGATATGCTCGAAAGCCTGCTTGGCGACCGGCTCGTGGTTCATGCCGGCGACGAGGGTCGGCGGCTCGACTTCGACGGCGTGTTCGCCGCCCTGCCGCGGGAGACGATGACAATGTTCTGCGGTCCGATGCGGATGCTGGACGCGGCACGGCTCGCCTGGGAGGCCTCCGATCGTCCGATGACGGATTTGCGCTACGAGACTTTCGGGTCAAGCGGGCTGCTGCCGACTGAAGCGTTCCGCGTGCGGGTCAGGAACCAGGGGACCGGAGCCGTGACCGAGTTCGTGATCCCGCGCGACCGATCGATGCTAGATGTGCTCGACGAGGCCGGCCATGAAGTGATGAGCGACTGCCGGCGCGGCGAATGCGGCGTCTGCGCGCTCGACGTCGTCGACGTCGACGGCGAAATCGATCATCGCGACGTCTTCTTCAGCGCGCACCAGAAGCAGGAGAGCCGCAAGATCTGCGCATGCGTCTCACGCGCCCGCGGCACCATCACGGTGGATACCCTGCATCGCGCCGACGCGTTCTGACGCGCCCGGCCGGCAAGGCGCCCGAACTACGCCGCGTGCACCGACGGCCGCGGATTGTGATCGAGCAGGGCGGAAATCTCGCTGCCCGACATCGGGCGGCCGATCAGATAGCCCTGCACCTCGTCGCAACTGGTCTGGCGCAGATATTCGAGCTGATCCGCGGTCTCGACGCCTTCGGCCACGACGCCGATCTGCAGGTCCTGTGCGAGGCCGATCACCGATTTCACAATCGCGGCGCAGTCCGGCTGGGTCAGCATGTCCCGGATGAAGGATTGATCGATCTTGATGCGGCTGAACGGCAGCTTGCGCAAATAGGTCAGCGACGAGAAGCCGGTGCCGAAATCGTCGAGCGCGACCGTGACGCCGAGCTCGAGCAGCGCGTTCAGGATCGCGGGCGCCGATCCATATTTCGAGATCAGCATCGACTCGGTGATCTCGACCTCGAGCCTGCTCGGCGCGACGTTCGCCGCGGCAAGTGCGTCGACGATGGTCTGCAGGATGCCGACGTTCTGGAACTGGACCGCGGAGAAATTGACCGCGATCCGGATATCCTGCGGCCAGCGCGCCAGCATCGCGCAGGCATGGCGGATCACCCACTCGC
>BFBZ01000551.1_pt1 | contig 34356 bp, 30 predicted proteins | sample 1888401 | NCBI WGS metagenome assembly BFBZ01 (sample SAMD00112614, study PRJDB3348) | symbiont metagenome | host: Chara braunii | reverse complement strand
CCGCGAACTCTTGCTGTCTCAGGGTAAATCAACCATTACCTGCTGCTGCCGGCGCCGGCGCTTTTCCTGCCATAAAAGGATGCGGAACAGGCAATACAGCACGGCAACACAGACATGCAAGATCATGATCAACGGATTGGATCCGAACACCTCCGGCCACATCCCGTACATCAATCCCTGCCCTCCTGCAGCGAGCACCCAGATCACCGGTCCCCAGGATACGGTGAGCCACAATCCAAGCGCGGCGACGGGGAAAACGACGGCCAGTCCGGCGCCCGCGACCTTCCACGGCAGATTAAGGAGGTCGAAGCGGGCATGGCCATCAAGGGAGTAGCCGACCAGCATGGCCCAGTACTGCAGACCGAGCCAGAAGCAGGCAATGGCGATCAGCCGCAGGAACAGGACGAACAGGATGTCCGTCAGCGTATTCTTGGGTACGGTCGAAGAATCAGAGTCCATGCGCGAACAATACGTAGGAGGCACCCGGCTCGCCAGAGCATAATGGCTGCGGCCTTTCGCCTGGTTTTGAATCCTGGGGACAGCATGCTAGGTACGCTGCCCATATAATAAGGCCATAGATAGACGAAGAAGGATGGCGGCATCATGGAGAACAAGACGCATCTGGTCGACGAGATCACCGGGCATCGTCGCATGCGGCGCAATCGCAAGGCCGATTGGACGCGCCGCTTGGTGCAGGAAAACCGATTGACCGTCGACGATCTGATCTGGCCGATCTTCGTCATCCCCGGCACTGGCATCGTGGAGCCGATCCCTGCCATGCCCGGCGTCAACCGCATGACGGTGGATAAAGCCGTGGAAGCAGCTAAGGAAGCGGCCGATCTCGGCATTCCTGCGCTCGCCACATTCCCGAACATCGAAATGGAACTGCGCGACGAGACGGGCTCGAACAGCCTCGAGAAGAACAACCTCATCAATCTGACAACAGCCGCGATCAAGAAAGCCGTGCCGAACATCGGCATCATTACCGATGTCGCCCTCGACCCGTTCACCAGCCATGGGCACGACGGCATCCTGCGTGGCAACGAGATCGTCAATGACGAAACGGTCGAGCAGGTCGCCCGCGCGGCCGTCTATCAGGCCAATGCCGGTGCCGACATCATCGCACCTTCCGAAATGATGGACGGGCGCATCGGCGCCATCCGCCAGGCACTCGACGCCGCCGGCCACCAAGGCGTCGGCATCATGAGCTATGCGACGAAGTTCAGCTCGGCCTTCTACGGCCCTTACCGCGAGGCGATTTCCACCGGCGGGCTGCTGAAGGGKGACAAGAAGACCTATTACATCGACCCGGCAAACGGCACCGAAGCCGTGCGCGATGCGGCCCTCGACGTCGAGGAAGGCGCCGACATGCTGATGGTTAAGCCGGGCCTGCCCTATCTCGACATTTGTTGGCGGCTGAAGGAGGCTTTCGGCCTTCCGACCTTCGCCTATCAGGTCTCAGGCGAGTACGCGATGATCAAGGCCGCGGCCGCCAATGGCTGGATCGACGGCGAAAGGGTGATGCTGGAAACCCTGCTCGCCTTCAAGCGCGCCGGCTGCGACGGCATCCTCACCTATTTCGCGATGGATGTGGCAAGGCACCTGGCAAGAAAGTAGCTCCAAGCCAGGCTTATTGTATTTGCCGGACCTGACACCATATGTTCGGCAAATGTTTCCCTTGCTGCGGCTTTCGCGCCGATCGGTCGCATAAAAGTCGCAGAAGGATCTTTAACTGGCGCATAGGCCTTCTTCATATCGGAACGATTGAAGGGCACGCGAAGGAGCAAAAAACGATGAGCCTGAACCCCAGCCCGCTTTATGCAGCACCGGATGACTGGCGCGCCTATAGTGGTGTGCTGAGCCGGCGCATCTTCGCCTTCATCGTCGACTATATCATCGTCGCCCTGCTTTGCATTCCTGCGGCCGTCGTGCTGTTCTTCCTGTCGATCCTGACACTCGGGCTTGGCTTCTTCCTCTATCCTGTGCTCTTCATCCTCGTTGCCGGCCTCTATTTCGGCTGGACGCTTGGCGGCCCCTATCAGGCGTCGCTCGGCATGCGTGCCATGGGCATTACGATGGTGCGGGTCGACGGTCGGCGGATGGATTTCCTGACCGCGATCGTCCATCTGGCACTGTTCTGGATCCTGAACTCGGTGCTGACGCCGCTGATCCTGCTCGCAGGCCTCTTCACCGATCGCAGCCGCCTGGTGCACGACCTGCTGCTCGGCACGGTGATCGCCCGCACGGCTTAGGACGAGACGGCATCCACAACTCCATATGTGGTTTACGGCTAAGCCTTTGGGCGCATAGGGCGGTGTTTTCGCATGCAGTCTTTTAGGAAACTGTGATCTTTAGCAAAGGACATGGTTGACGTTTTCCAAACTTGGGCCATGCTTGTAAAAACCAATGCCGAAAGAAAGGGCATTCAACGGCAGATGAACACGCAGTCGACGCCATCTCCGCAGTTTTATCTGACGGCACCGGCTACCTGCCCGTACTTGCCGCACGAGATGGAGCGCAAGGTTTTCACGCATCTCGTCGGTCCGCGCGCCGCCGAGATGAATGATATCCTGACCCAGGGTGGCTTCCGACGCTCGCAGAACATCGCCTATCGACCGGCCTGCGAATCTTGTCGCGCCTGCATATCGGTGCGTATTCTTGCCCAGGAATTCGAGCCCAGCCGCTCGATGAGACGCGTGCTGGCAACCAATAGCGATATCATCGCCACCGAATTTCCGGCACAGCCCTCGAGCGAACAATATTCCCTCTTCCGCCGTTACCTCGACTATCGCCACCAACAGGGCGGGATGTCCGACATGACCGTGCTCGACTATGCGATCATGGTCGAAGACACGCATGTCAACACACGCATCATCGAGTATCGCCGTCGTGAGGAAGGCTCCGGGCTGGAACAGCGCCCGAAAGGCGAGCTGCTGGCGGCGGCCCTAACCGATGTGATGAGCGATGGGCTGTCGATGGTTTATTCCTATTTCAATCCCGATTTCGACGAGCGATCGCTCGGTACGTTCATGATCCTCGATCACATCAAGCGGACGAAGGCGCTGGGACTTCCGCACGTCTATCTCGGCTATTGGGTCAGGGGATCGCGCAAGATGGACTACAAGACGCGTTTTCAGCCGCAGGAACATCTGACCCCGCGTGGCTGGGAGCGCTTCGACCCAGCCGCGGACGGCGACAAAGACAGCGCCCGCTGAATGTTCGCCAATCTCTCAGACCACAGGAAGGGCCTTCTGCTGACCACGCTCGGCGGCCTGGCCCTGTCGATGGATATTCCGCTGATCCGGCTCTCCAGCGGCGAAGTCTGGTCGGTGCTGTCGGTACGCAGCCTTGCGACGGTGGTCGTGGCGCTGGCCGCCCTCTTCGTCATCCGTCGCGTCACCGGTTCGCTGCGCGGCGTGCTGCCGGGCTGGCTGGGGCTTCCTGTGGGGTTCTTCTATGGGCTGACGACGATCAGCTTTCTTCTTGCCGTCTATTATACGACGGCAGCCAATGTGGTTTTCATCATCGCGCTCAACCCGATGTTCACGGCGCTGCTTTCCTGGATATTCCTTAGGGAACGGCCGGCCGTGTCGACCTTCATCACCATGGCCGTCATGATCGTCGGCGTCGGCCTGATCGTCGGAGACGGCATGGAGGGCGGCCATCTTCTCGGCGATGCACTTTCCGTGGTTGCGTCGTTTTCGATTGCCTGCGCCATCACCATCAGCCGCGCCTCGCGACAGGATATGGGTTTCGCCTCGTTGCTGGCGGCGGTCATGCCAGCCATTGTCGGGCTTTATCACGTCATCCCTACAAGCTTTTCCATCGAGCACCCTGGTTGGATCCTCTTCGACGGGGCGGTACTGATGCCCCTCTCCTTCTGGTGCCTCGCCACAGGCACACGCTTCCTCTCGGCGCCTGAGGTGGCGATGTTCTATCTCCTGGAAACGATCCTGGCGCCGATCTGGGTCTGGATAATCTTTGCCGAAGCGCCAACCGACATGACCCTTGCGGGCGGCGCCATATTGATCGTGGCGCTGGGAGCCCATTCGCTGTGGCAGGCGCGGGCGAAGACACGAGCGGCGATGGCTGGGTGACGCCGATGTGTTGATATTATCGCCGCCCGATGTTATAACTTCGTTATTACATCGGAGAGTTGAGATATGAACGTCGTCATCCGCAAAATCGGCAATTCCGAGGGCGTGATTATTCCGAAGGAAGTTCTCGATCAGCTTGGTCTTGGCGCTGGCGATACGTTGGAAATTAGCCTGAAGGATGGTGGCTTGCTCATGCAGCCGACTGACGCTGATTTTGCGCGCCAAATGGAGCACGCACAGCGCTTCATGGATCAATATAAGGTCGCCCTCAAGAAACTGGCTGAATAATGCCGGTTACCTTCCTGACAAGAGCGCTCATCGAGCAGCTGCACAAGATACAAATCAAGCGTTTCGGCGGTTCCTATGGATTGAGAGACGAAGGAGTCCTCGAATCCGCCTTGGCGCGTCCGATTAATAAATTTCAGTACGGTACCGAGGATATTATAGATCTGGCAGCAGCCTATCTGTTCGGCTTAGCGAAAAATCACGCTTTCGTAGATGGTAACAAGCGCATCGCCATTGTAGCGGCAGCCGTCTTCCTCATGGACAACGGCTATCAAATACAGACGACGGATGCCAACCTCTATGCTTTCGTCGTTGCCGTTGCCGCTGGCGAAATTGATGAGGAAGGCGCGTCACGTTTCCTCCGTGACGTCTGCATACCCTACGCCGATTGATTCTCCACCTGCCGGACAGAGCCTCCACCCCTTTACGGGGCTCGGGCCACGTCCTCGGCCTTACCTAGCTTGCTCACCCCGAAAACCTGCCGCTTCTCGGGAAGCCCTTCGGTACGGCGCGGCCGGCGCCGGCGCGGTCGCCCAGCCATTCGGCCAGATCATCCTTGGTCTTGGTGAAGGTGCGGCCGGCGCTGTCTTCCCATGTCAGGCCATCGGCAATCGCGAAGCATCTGATGTCGGCAACGCCGCCATCCTTGTAGCGCTGGAGGCGCACGCCCTTGCCGCGCGACATTTCCGGCACCTGCGATAGCGGGAAGATGACCATCTTGCGGTTCTCGCCAACCACGGCGGCGTGATCGCCCGAGATCGGCACCAGCAGCTTCGTCTCGTCCGGATAGGAGACATTCATGATCTGCTTGCCCTTGCGGGTATTGGCAACCAGTTCCGCCTCGGCCACGATGAAGCCGTTGCCGGCCGTCGAGGCAATCAGCTGCTTGCGCTGCGGATCGTGGACGAAGGCCGTCAGCACATCCTGGTCATTCTCCATATCGACCATGATGCGCAGCGGTTCGCCATGACCACGGCCACCGGGCAGTTTGTCGCCGCCGAGCGTATAGGCCTTGCCGCCTGTCGTGATGATGAGAATCTTATCGGTGGTCTGGGCCGGGAAGGCCACCTTCAGCGCGTCGCCTTCCTTGAAGGTCAGCGTCGCCGTATCGGAGATATGCCCCTTCAGGGCACGGATCCATCCCTTTTCGGAGACGACGACGGTGATCGGCTCTTTCTCGATCATCGCCTGCTGGATCGCTGCGTCATCGGCCTCGGGCGCTTCGGCAAACTGCGTGCGGCGGCGGCCGATCTCGGTGGCCTTGGCGAATTTCTTCTTCACCTCGCCGATTTCCCAAGCGACCGTCTGCCACTGCTTCTCTTCCGAAGCGAGCAACGATTCTATGTCGGCCTTTTCCTTGCTGAGGCCGTCGAATTCCTTGCGGATCTCGAATTCTTCCAGCTTGCGCAAGGAGCGCAGCCGCATGTTCAGAATCGCTTCGACCTGGTTGTCGGTGAGACCAAACCGCTCCATCATGACGGGCTTCGGCTCATCTTCCTCGCGGATGATGGCGATGATCTCGTCGATATTGAGATACGCGATCAGGAAGCCGCCGAGGATCTCCAGCCGCTTTTCGATGGCGGCAAGCCGGAAGCGGGAGCGGCGCAACAGCACTTCGCGGCGATGGTCCAGCCACTCCTTCAGCACTTCGTTCAGCGCCATGACCTTGGGAATGCGGCCCATGGACAGAACATTCATGTTGAGCGGGAAGCGGCTCTCAAGCTCGGTGAGCTTGAACATCGATTCCATCAGGATCGTCGCATCGACGCTGCGGCTCTTCGGCACGAGAACGACGCGGATGTCCTCAGCGGATTCATCGCGGATGTCTTCGAGCAGCGGCAGTTTGCGCGCGATAAGCAGCTCGGCGATCTTCTCGATCAGCCGGGACTTCTGCACCTGGAACGGAATTTCCGTGACGACGATCTGATAGCCGCCGCGACCGAGATCCTCGATCTCCCATTTGGAGCGGACGCGAAAACCGCCGCGGCCGGTCTTGTAGCTCTCGATGATGCTGCGGCGATCGTCGATGATAATGCCGCCGGTCGGAAAATCCGGGCCAGGAATATAGAGCTCCACAAGCTTCTCGACCGTGGCATCGCGATCCTTGATCAGATGCAGTGCGGCGTCGCAGAGCTCATGGGCATTGTGCGACGGAATGGAGGTCGCCATGCCCACCGCGATGCCCGAGGAGCCGTTGGCAAGCAGGTTCGGGAAAGCGCCCGGCAGAACGATCGGCTCGGAATTCGACTCGTCGTAGGTGTCGCGAAAATCCACGGCATCCTGATCGATGCCTTCGAGCAGCAGTTCGGACACCGCCGTCATCTTGGATTCGGTGTAGCGCATCGCGGCCGGGCTATCGCCATCGATATTGCCGAAATTGCCCTGGCCGTTGACCAGCGTGTAGCGCTGCGAGAAATCCTGCGCCAAGCGCGCCAGCGCATCGTAGATCGATTGGTCGCCATGCGGGTGATAGTTACCCATCACCTCGCCGACGATCTTCGCGCATTTGCGGAAAGCGGCGTTGGGGCGCAGCCCCATCTCGCTCATCGCATAGACGATACGCCGATGCACCGGCTTCAGACCGTCGCGAACGTCGGGAAGCGCGCGTTGCGTAATCGTCGATAAGGCATAGGCCAGGTAGCGCTCTTCGAGTGCCGCCTTCAGATCGACTGGAAGGATGTTGTCGTCGCCATCACCAGACGGCGGAGTCAGATTTTGTCCCATGGCCCTTGACTATAGAAGATCGCGATTCCCGGCAAGAAATCAGCGGAAAGCACTTGTGGATGAAGGCCTTTCAGGCATCTTTCCATGCGAAGACAGACACATTTTTGCTGCACCTGCTCGCAATTGTCTTTGTCATTGGATTTTTAGAGAAAGATCAATATAAATCGCGGCAGTACACGCTGAATATGTACACCCCCCGCCTAGATACCACCGTCTTAACGAGGAAACGCCATCATGACTTTCTACCGGACCACGCGGCTGATGCTGAGCAGCGCCGCCATCCTGTCTTTCGCCAGCTCAGCCTTCGCGCTTGATGGCAACGACCTGCTGAAGAAGATCAACGACGTATACGGCCAGCAGGGTGGCTCGATCGCCGCCGAAGGTGTCGATGTGGACGGCACCACTGTGACGCTGAAGGGCGCGACCCTCAAGGCCGCCGGGTTGGACAACAGCATTCCGCTCGGCGACATCACCCTTGATGGCGTTGAAGAGAGCAATGGCGGCTACACGATCGACGAAATCGATTTTGCGGATGTCGATTTCGACAAGGATGGCGCAGCCGTTTCGGCCACCGACCTCAAGCTGACCGGTGTCGAGATTCCGGCCGACGCCACCAAGGGCGACCTGACCTCGCTTCTCTACTACAAGAGCGCCCATGCAGGCGCCGTGTCCGTCAGCAAGGACGGCGACGAAGTGTTCTCGATCGAGGGCGCCGATGCCAACATGAAGAAGCGCGACGACAAGTCGGGCCTCGACTTCGACGCCAAGATCAACGGCGTAAAGGGCGATCTCAGCAAGGTTGACGACCCGAAAGCCAAGGAAGCCATCGAGGCGCTGAAGCTGCAGCAGGTCGATGGCACGATCGCCATGAAGGGCAGCTGGGAAATCGGCCCCGGCACGATCGACATCAGCGAATATTCCTTCGATTTCCGGGATATCGGCAAGCTGAACCTGGCCTTCAGCATTTCCGGCTACACGCCTGCCTTCGCAAAGTCGATGCAGGATGCGCTCAAGACCGTACGCTCCAACCCGAACCAGCAGGAAGCACAGCAGTCTGCCGGCCTCGCCATGCTCGGCCTTCTGCAGCAGCTGACGTTCAACAGCGCCAAGATTCGTTTCGACGATGCGTCGATCACGGCTCGCGCGCTTGATTTCGCTGGCAAGCAGCAGGGCGTCACGGGCAAGCAGCTCGCCGACACGCTGAAGGCGATGACGCCGATCATGATGGCGCAGCTCAACGTTCCGGAACTGCAGAACGCCGTATCGGCTGCCGTCAGCTCCTATCTCGACAATCCGAAGAGCCTGACGATCTCCGCCGCTCCGGGCAAGCCGGTTCCCGTACCGATGATCATCGGCGCTGCCATGGGCGCTCCGAACTCGATCCCGCAGGTCATCGGCCTCAAGGTTTCGTCGAACGACTGATCGGTCATTCACCGAACGATATGGAAACCCGGCGATTTCGGTCGCCGGGTTTTTCTTTGCCGTCAAAGGCCTGCTGTCGTTGCGAGCTGATACTTCCGAAGCTCGCTCAAGCCATGGGCTATCAAGGCGAGCAGCTCATCCGTCGTCGCACCGTCCCTCGCCTGCACGGACATGCCTTGCACGATCGCGCCGAGAAAGCGCGCCAGCGAGCGGGCATTGGCGTCCGGCCGCATGTCACCCTCCGCAATACCGCGCTCGATCCGGGCGGTGAAGATATCCAGCGTCTGCAGGCGCATGGATGCGACATGATGGGCAATCGGCTCGTTCTCCTCAGCGCAATTCAGCACTGCTGTCGAAATCATGCAGCCCTTCGGATGTTCAGGTGCGGTGAAAATCCTGGCCGAATTCGTCAGGAAGCGTTCGAAGGCTGTCACCGTATCCACCTTCTCCTGAAAGGGATTACCGGGTTCAGGCCGCGGCATGCGGCGATATTGCTCTAGCGTCTCACGATAAAGATCAGCTTTCGAATTGAAGGCGGCATAGAGGCTCTGGGGCGTAATTCCCATTGCCGTCGTCAGATCGGCGATGGAAGAGCCGTCATAACCATGCTTCCAGAATGTATCCCGTGCGGCGGCAAGAACGGTCTCGCGATCGAAGGCGGGCGGGCGGCCGCGTTTGCGCGGCGCAGAATTTTCGGCCGCCTCATTATTTTTCACAATGGTCACTCTAGAAATAATCTCCAATCTGGTTTATTCAGGAATGGTCATTGTGATTATAGAAGGTTTTGCGCCATGAGTCTTCCCCTCGAAAATTCCGCACGCCCAAGCGACGGCAGCCTTGCTGAAGGCGTGAATGCCGCTGTCGATTCCGCTCTGGCGGACAAGAGGTTGGTCGGCACCGTCGTTCTGGTCGCCCGGGATGGAGAGCTTGTCTATCGGCGCGCCGCCGGTCTCGCCGATCGCGAGAACAAGGTGGCGGTGCGAGAGGATACCATCTTCCGCCTTGCCTCCATCACCAAGCCGATTGTCGCCATCACCGCCATGCGGCTCGTCGAACAAGGCCGCATCGGGCTCGACGATCCGATCACCAAATGGCTGCCCGATTTCCGGCCGCGACTACCGGATGGGAGCGAGGCCGTTATTCGTATCCGGCATCTCCTCACGCACACTTCCGGGCTGGGCTACACCTTCGCCGAGGAGCAGGACGGCCCCTATCATCGCGCCGGTGTGTCCGATGGCCTCGACACGCCCGGTCTTGCGATCGCAGAAAATCTCAGGCGCCTTTCCAGTGTCCCGCTTCTGTTCGCACCCGGCGAAAACTGGCGCTATTCGCTGGCGATGGATGTGCTCGGCGGCATCATCGAAAAGGAGACCGGCCGCGCGCTCGGCGATGTAGTCGCAGAGCTTGTCATGAAGCCTCTCGGCCTTTCCGATACGGCATTCTGGGTTCGGGATCGCAGCCGCCTCTCGGCCAATTACGTAAATGGCGATCCCCAGCCGCAGCGAATGGAAGACGGCACGCTTGTTCCGATACTCGACGGTGTGATCCGCTTTGCACCCGACCGGATATTCGATCCCGCCTCTTACCACTCCGGCGGTGCGGGCATGGCTGGAACGGCGCATGATATCCTCACAATTCTGGAGGCCATACAGCGGGGTGGCGCACCTCTCCTGGCGGCAGAGACCGTGAAGACGATGATGACCGATCAGGCTGATGGACATATGCAGGCTCTGCAGGCCGGCGTTGGTTTCGGCTATGGCTGGTCAGTCATCACCGATCCTCTCGCCGCACAAGTGCCCTTCTCGGCGGGCACGATCAAATGGGGTGGCGTATACGGTCACAGCTGGTTCGTGGACCCTCGGAAAAAGCTGACTGTGGTGGCGCTGACCAACACGGCGCTCGAAGGCATGTGGGGGCAATTCACGATTGATCTCGCCAAAGCGGTATATGCCGCGATTTAACCTGTGCCCAATATCCAAAACAAAAACCCGGCGATTTCGGTCGCCGGGTTTTGTATTTCTGAACGGGCCTGAAGGATCTTAGTCCTTTTTCACCGGCGGTACCGGGCGGATGGCCAGTTCGCGCAGCTGCGTCGGCGTTGCGGCCGAGGGAGCGCCCATCAGCAGATCCTGCGCCTGCTGGTTCATCGGGAACAGCGAGATCTCACGCAGGTTCTTGGCGCCAACCAACAGCATGACGATACGGTCGATACCGAAGGCAGCGCCGCCGTGCGGAGGCGCACCATACTGGAAGGCGCGGTAGAGGCCACCGAAGCGCTCCTCGACATCAGCCTGGCTGAGGCCGACCTTTTCGAAGGCAGCGACCATGGTTTCCGGCGACTGGTTACGGATCGAGCCCGAGGCGATTTCAAAGCCGTTGCAGACGGCGTCGTACTGGAACGCCTTGATGGTGAGGGGATCCTGGTTCTGCAGCGCCTCAAGGCCGCCCTGCGGCATCGAGAACGGGTTGTGGGCGAAATCGACCTTCTTTTCTTCCTCGCTCCATTCGAAGAACGGGAAGTCGACGATCCAGCACAGCTCGAAGCGGTCGCGATCGACCAGGTTCAACTCTTCGCCGGCCCGGGTGCGGGCTTCACCGGCAAACTTGTAGAACTTGGCGGGATCGCCGGCGACGAAGAAGCAGGCGTCGCCGTCATCGAGGCCGAGCTGGGTGCGGATCGCATCAGTGCGCTCTTCGCCGATGTTCTTGGCGAGCGGGCCAGCGCCCTCGAGCTTTTCGCCTTCCTTGCGCCAGAAGATGTAGCCGAGGCCCGGCTGGCCCTGGCTCTGCGCCCAGGCGTTCATGCGGTCGCAGAATGCGCGCGAACCACCGGTCTTAGCCGGGATGGCCCAGACTTCGACCTTCGGGTTAGAGGCGATCATGTTGGCAAAGACCTTGAAGCCGGAGCCGGCAAAATGCTCGGTGACGGCTTCCATGACGATCGGGTTACGCAGGTCCGGCTTGTCGGAGCCATATTTGCGGATGGCAACGTCATAGGGGATGCGCGGCCATTCCTTGGTGACGGGCTTGCCATCGGCAAACTCCTCGAACACCTGGGTCATCAGCGGTGCCATCGTGTTCCAGACGTCTTCCTGGGTGACGAAGCTCATTTCGAGGTCGAGCTGGTAGAATTCGCCCGGCAGACGGTCGGCGCGCGGGTCTTCATCACGGAAGCACGGCGCGATCTGGAAGTAGCGGTCGAAACCGGCGACCATCAGCAGCTGCTTGTACTGCTGCGGCGCCTGCGGCAGCGCGTAGAAGGTGCCGGGATGGATGCGCGATGGTACGAGGAAGTCGCGCGCGCCTTCCGGCGATGAGGCCGTCAGGATCGGGGTCGTGTATTCGGTAAAGCCGACTTCGCCCATGTGACGGCGCATGGAGGAGATGACCTGCGTGCGCTTGACGATGTTCTTGTGCAGTGTGTCGCGGCGCAGATCGAGGAAGCGATACTTGAGGCGCACGTCTTCCGGATAGTCCGGCTCGCCGAAGATCGGCAGCGGCAATTCCTTGGCGGCGGAGAGCACTTCGATCTCCTGAGCGTAGAGCTCGATTTCGCCGGTCGGCATGTTCTTGTTGACGGTATCTTCCGTGCGGGCCTTCACCAGGCCGTCGATGCGGATGACCCACTCGCCACGGACGGTTTCGGCGAGCTTGAAGGCCGGAGAATCAGGGTCGGCGACGACCTGGGTAATGCCATAGTGGTCGCGAAGGTCGATGAACAGCACGCCGCCATGATCTCGGACGCGATGAACCCAGCCGGAAATACGGACGGTCGAACCGACGTCGGACTTGCGCAGGGCGGCGCATGTGTGGCTGCGATAGCGATGCATAGTATATATCCTGGACTTGGCGGGCCGCGGCGAAAGGGCATGCAAGCCCTCGCCTGCCGACGAGAAAATCGGGCGGAAAAGCGCATGGCACGCCCGATTTGTCAAGGCTTGAGCGATGGCCTTCTCTCGCCCTTGGCGGGCGAGAAAGCAATTTCTTACATTTAGCCGCAAGGCTAAGTGTTAGAAATTGCAAGAGAGGGGGAAGGCAGGGATGCATCCAATCCCAGAGTTTCTGGAACAAGAACGTGACCCCCGCTCTTGCAATTTCAATGGCTTAGAAATTGCGCCATGCCTTGGTGTGCCTTGAAGCTCCTGTTTCGCAATTCCTAAACCAGTGAAATTGCTTTCTCGCCCGCCAGGGGCGAGATAGGTCGGAGTTTGCCTCGCTCTCCAGCTATTCTCCGGTGTTTTTAAGCTCCGCCAGGATTGTCAGGCAGATTCCATCGAGATTCGCTACGACCTCATGGTTCCACACTCGCATGATGCGAAAGCCCTGATTTGAAAAATAAACATCCCTCTTCCGATCCCTCACGCTTTCGGCGTGTTGCGCGCCATCGACCTCAATGATCAACCGCGCTTCGAAACATACAAAATCAACAATATAGCCATCGATCGGCACCTGTCGCCTGAACTTGAAGCCTTCGAGTTGGCTTCGACGCAAAGCTTGCCAAAGCATATTTTCCGCCTTGGTAGCGTCGCTGCGCATTGCCTTTGCGAATTGCCGCAACCGATCCGGAACGTCGCGAGACATTGGTTCTCCCATTTCGACTATCGCCACCCAGAGAGCATATGGATTAGCCTGTAGCTAGGCCAAACGAAGATCATTCACCGCCTCTATCGACACCCGCAAGTAGCCGCTGCGGCAGTTTGGCTACCGCAATGCTATTGCTGAACGGCATGGTCAACTTTAAACAGACATCCAGATATCTTCGCCCCCGGAGCCCGACATGCCGATCCTGACCCGCCGCAATCTTCTGAAAGCCTCCGCGGTCGCAGGCGCCTATGGTGTCGGTCTTGGCATCGCCGGCAGGTTTGCCGGCAAGGCGGCGGCAGCCGAGCCGCGTGTGTTGAAGACCGCCAAGATCCAGGCCAATCTGGCGGATGGCGGGCCTACCAAGGATGTCCTGACGTATGGTGACGGCGGAATGCCGCCTGTGGTGCGCATGAAGAAGGGCGAATCCTTCGCCGCCCGCCTCATCAACGGCATAGACGATCCGACGACGATCCACTGGCACGGCATCCGGCTTCCGAACAACATGGACGGCGTGCCCTTCCTGACCCAGCCCTATGTCTATACCGGCGATCATTTCGATTATGCCTTCACGCCGCCCGACGCCGGCACATTCTGGTATCACCCGCACTGCAACACGCTGGAGCAGATGGGCCATGGCATGACCGGTGTCATTGTCGTCGAAAACCCGAAGGATCCAGCATTCGATTCGGAAGTGGTGCTCAATCTGCGCGATTGGCGCCTGGGTGGCGACGGCCAGTTCATCGCGCAGTTCCGCCCCCGCGATGCCGCCAAATCCGGCACCTATGGTACGGTGCGGACAGCAAACTGGCAGCAGCAGCCGCAATATGATGCGCCCTCAGGCGGCCTTGTGCGGCTGCGCATTGCCATTACCGATGTTACGCGCATCTATTCCTTTCGAATGGATGGAGCCGAAGCAACCGTGATCGCCATCGACGGCAATCCGGTGCCGCAGCGTTTTCCGCTGGACCTGCTGCAGCTCGGCCCCGGCCAGCGACTGGAACTGGCCGTGCGCATGCCCGATAGCGAGGGCGCAGTCGTGCAGCTCGAGGACATCAAGGGAACGAATCCGAAGGTGCTGGCGACGCTGCGTTCGGTGGGTAGCTCGCTTAAGCGCGACGTCCGTGATCTGCCACCCTTGGAAGACAATCCGGTACAGAAGGCCGATCTCGGCGCAGCAACACACCTGCCGCTGATCCTCAGCTCAACGGCGGAAAATACGGCAGACAACAGCATCTGCGGCTCGCTCGGCTACAGCTTCTGGGCGATCAACAAGGTGCCGTGGCCGGGCGACACGCCCGACCCGACCGCGCCGCTTGCCGAACTGAAACTCGGCAAGAGCTATGTCATCGACATGGAAAACGTGACGCCCCACAGCCATCCGATCCATCTGCACGGGATGAGCTTCACCGTCATCTCTTCTTCGACGCGGCAGGTGCAGCCGTTCGTATCCGATACCTACCTGATCCAGCCGGATGAAAAAGTGCAGCTCGCCTTCGTTGCCGACAATCCCGGCGACTGGCTGCTGCATTGCCATATCATCGAGCATCAGAAAACCGGCATGACCAGCTACGTCCGCGTCGCCTAACTTACAGCCGCCGATAGTCCATCCGCCTGGAGCCCCTCGCGGCTGCATCCTTCCGGGTAATTTCAGCAAAAAACGAAATGCGGCAAAGCTTTGTCCGCGAAAGTATTGACATATCCGGCTGAAAGGAGAAGGAAGTTAAGGAATTGTTTTACCGATGAATGTGTTGAGATGATCGAAACTACCGCCCAATTGGAGGCGGCCTGCCAAGAGCTGGCCAAGTCGGAATTCATTACCATTGATACCGAATTCCTGCGCGAGACAACCTTCTGGCCAGAGCTGTGCCTGATACAAATGGCGAGCCCGACAACCGAAGTGCTGGTGGATCCACTGGCCAAGGGGTTGGACCTTGCGCCATTTTTCGAGCTGATGGCAAACCCGGCCGTGCTGAAGGTTTTTCACGCGGCACGTCAGGATATCGAAATCATTTTCCATCGCGGCAATCTCATCCCGCATCCGATCTTCGATACGCAGGTCGCGGCGATGGTCTGCGGTTTCGGGGATTCCGTTTCATACGATCAGCTCGTCAGCCGTATCAAGAATGTCCATATCGACAAGTCCTCGCGATTTACCGACTGGAGCCGCCGGCCGCTGTCGGAAAAGCAGCTGGACTATGCGCTCGCCGACGTCACCCATTTGCGCGACGTCTACCTTGCGCTTGACGAACAGCTGAAGCGCGAAGGACGAGCCTCCTGGCTGCAAGAGGAAATGGCTATCCTCGAAGCGCGCGAGACCTACGATCTGCATCCGGATGATGCCTGGCAGCGCCTGAAGATGCGACTGCGCAAGCCACAGGAACTCGCAGTTCTCAAATATGTGGCCGCCTGGCGCGAACGCGAGGCACGCGCCCGCAACGTTCCGCGCGCTCGTGTGGTGAAGGACGATGCTATCTATGAGATCGCCCAACAGCAGCCGAAGGACAGCGAAGCGCTTGCCCGGCTCCGCACCATTCCGAAGGGCTGGGAACGTTCCGCCGCCGGTGCGGCCGTGATCGAGGCGATCAACGCTGCCCTGGCGCTACCCAAATCCGAAATGCCCCATCCGCCGCGCCATCAGCAGGCTCCCGAAGGCACGGCCGCCGCTGCCGAACTGCTGAAGGTGCTGCTGAAGCTGATCGCGGAAAAGCACGGCGTCGCGCCGAAAGTGATCGCCAATAGCGAAGATCTCGACAAGATCGCCGCGGAAGGCGAGAAGGCCGATGTTGCCGCCCTTACCGGCTGGCGGCGCGATCTCTTCGGCGAAACGGCTCTGCAGCTGATCCAGGGCCAGGTGGCCTTGCGCTTCGTCGGGAAGCGGGTCGAGACGGTCACGCTCTAGTCGCGACATCGCTCTTTCCCGACGCGTTGCGATTGCGTATGATTCGGCAACGGGCATGCAGACGGCGATCACGATTGCGCCGCAAATCTCGTGGAATGAACGTCTGATGTGGTCGTTATATTCGATGACGTTCCAGTTTGCTGGCGCAATTCCGCGCCAATGACAGGCGTCGCTTCTCGGCGGAAAAGTGAATGGGCATTCTCCATTCGATGCGCAACTGGATTCTGACATCGCTATTCGTCGCTTCGACGGGTGTCATCTACGGCAAGATATTCTTCCCGCAAGCGCCGTCCTATATTGGTGCGGTCTTTGCGCTCTTCTGCGGCATGCCGCTGCTGGTCTTCGAACGCCGGATGATCCTGTCGAGGCTGAATGACTGGATGCATCGCCTGCCGACACCGGCCTTCATCTTTTCGGCCTTGATCGTCGATTTCCTCCTGATGAGCGTCGGTTACGCCATTGCGGGCAGTCTCATGAAACTGCTCGGTCTGGTCGATGGCTCCTGGGAAGACCTCACGGTCCTGAAGATTGACGTCTATATCTATGCCGTGCTGGTAACGGCCATCGTCATTTTCGTCGGCCGCGTGCGGGAATTGCTGGGGCGCGATATCTTCCTCAGCCTGCTGACCGGTCGCTACCGCAATCCTGTGCAGGAAGAGCGCGTATTTCTGTTCGTAGATCTCGTCGGCTCCACCGCGTTTGCGGAAGAGCATGGAGATCTCAAGACGCAGGAATTTCTCGGTGCCGTATTTGGCGCCATGGCCGAACCCGTGCGTCGGCATCAGGGGGCAATCGACGACTATATCGGCGATGCCGCCGTCATCACCTGGCCGCTTCGGCGCGGTGTCAAGAATGCCAACTGCGTGCGCTGTGTCTTCAACATTCTCGACGATATCGAAAAGAATGCCGAGACATGGCTGAAATCATACGGTCGAGTACCACGCCTGAGGGCTGCCTTGCATGGCGGCAGCATCGTCACCGCCGAAATCGGCGTCGATCATCACAAGATCGCCTATTTCGGCGACACGGTGAACACCGTCGCCAGACTGGAATCACTCTGCAAGACGCTGGAGCGCCAGGTGCTGATTTCCACAGACCTCGCCCGGCAGCTGGAGCTTCCCGAAGCGATCATCAAGGAAGACCTCGGGGAGCATGCCGTTCGCGGCCGCGACCAGTCGCTTGGCGTCATCGCGCTTCATACGCAAAGCCGCCAGGCCCTCAAGACAGCACGCGGCAGATCGTAAGCAATACAAAGCATCGGCTGTATTGACATACCGACACACGCCTGGGCTTCACACCTCATAGGTTGTCCACAGTCACCAAATCTTCACCTAAGCGTTAATTCGCCGACACTGCTCGCCTGTTAAGCGGGGTTGTTTTCGCCAATCCTGGCCAAGAAGGTGACATGATGACCCGAATTCTTTCTGCCTCCACGGCACTCTTCATCCTGCTTGCAGCATCGGCCCATGCCGACGAGCAGCAATTTCCGGCAAAGCTTGCCGGGCAGGCCATCCTGCCGGCCAACACAATCGTTCCGGCTCCCGCCGATGCGCCTGATTTCGTCAAGACCTCCGGCAAGTTCACGACGCCGGATCGCAAGCGCACCGAGGCTCTCGGCACCGTGCCCGGCAAGGACGGCGCTCGCGTAACCGACCTGAAGCTGCCCTTCGACGGCCAGCCGATCCAGGGCTTCTCCGGCATCAAGGCCATGCCCGATGGCACGTTCTGGACGCTGTCCGACAACGGCTTCGGCTCCAAGCAGAACTCCAGCGACGCGATGCTCTTCCTGCATCAGCTGAAGTTTGACTGGGACAATGGCAAGGTCGATGTCGTCAAGAACCTCTTCCTGTCCGACCCGAACAAGAAGGCCCCCTTCCCGATCGTTCTCGAGGGTTCCGCCAAGCGCTATCTCACCGGCTCTGACTTTGACATCGAATCGATCCAGCCCGTTGCCGATGGCTTCTGGATCGGCGAAGAATTCGGCCCCTATCTGCTGAAGTTCGATACCAACGGCCAGCTCACTGACGTTTTCTCGACGACGGTCGACGGCAAGCCTGTGATGTCTCCGGACAATCCGTTGCTGCAGCTTCCAGGTAACCCGACGCAGAAGATGCCAGCCTTCAACCTGAAGCGCTCGGGCGGCTTCGAGGGTCTTGCCATGTCGAAGGACGGCTCGAAGCTCTATGGTCTGCTGGAAGGCGCGATCTACAAGGATGACGGCCAGATGGAAAGCGTCGATGGCAAGACTGCTATCCGCGTCATCGAGTTCGATGTCGCCTCGAAGGGCTGGACCGGCCGCAGCTGGCTCTATCCGTTCGCAGACAAGGGTGCGTCGATCGGCGATTTCAACATGCTCGATGAAAAGACGGCACTGGTGATCGAGCGCGACAACGGCGCCGGCACGAAGGACAAGGCCTGCGCCGATCCCAAGCAGCCGAAGCCGGATTGCTTCGAAGCCCCGGCCGAGCTGAAGCGCGTCTACAAGATCGAATTCAGTGATGCCAATGTCGGCAAATCCGTTCGCAAGATCGGCTATATCGATCTCATGCGCATCGAAGACCCGAACCACAAGCGTCGCCAGGGCGGCGGCGAAGGCTTCTACGACATGCCCTTCGTCACCATCGAGAATGTCGACCGCGTCGATGCCACGCACATCATTATCGGCAACGACAACAACCTGCCCTTCTCGGCCGGCCGCGCTGTCAACAAGGCAGACGACAACGAGTTCAGCATTCTTGAAGTCGGCGATTTCCTGAACGCGAAGTAAGCTGCAACAATCCGGCCTCTCCCTGCCTAGCGGGGAGAGGCTTTATTCGATCGAAACTATTCGAAGCAGAAAGCCAGCCGGCGGTTCGTGAGCTTGCCGAGCTGCTGCAGGCGGCCATCGAGCCTCTCGCCGGCAAAATCATGATACTCGGCCGGAACCACGAATTCGAGATCCAGCTCGGGATTTGCCGAACGGCGGAACGACAGATTGCGCACAACGCCCGGCATCGATGCCGAAAACAGATAGACCACCCGCAACAAGCCGCCCAGCAGCTTGGCGCGCTCGATGTACAGCGGGGTTGCGATCGTCGCCAACGGCTCGGTCGCGCCGTCATCGTGCAATCCCTCGAAACGATAGTAATTGGCAAGCGCGATAAAGGCACGGCCGGCATGGGTGATGCCGACAAAGGACGTATGGGCGATGATGTTCAGCGCCTGCAGGCCACGATAGTCCGGATGAGCACGCCAGCTGATATCGGCCAAAAGACATGCGGCCTGACGATAACGGCTCTCTTCCTCCGTCTCGGTGATCCCGAAGAAGGGCATCATCCGTCCTGTCCATTCGGCAAGCTCGCGGGCATGCTCCGGTGAGCGGGCGCGCAGAATGGCAAGCTCGCCAGCCGCCACCAGCAGCGGGTCGCTTTGGCGTTCCGCCTCCGTCAACAAGGAGTAGAGATAACCCTCGCGCACGCCCTGCGCGGAAAAGGAGACAATGGACGGCTTCATGGTCGCCAACACTTCGCGCATCGCCACTGCGCCGAAGGGCAGCAGCGAACGGCGGTGCTTGGAAATCGTCAGCAGAGCCGGGTCCTTCGTTTCCCTCGCGTCGCCGAGCTGATCGAGGAACCGCATCATCTCCTCGAGAGACACTTCATAGCCCTGCATCATGTGCAGCGGATATTTGCGGGTTTCCATATGCAGCTTGGCAATGTTTCGCCAGGTGCCGCCAACGGCGTAGAACGTACGGCCCTCGCCCTTGGCCAGAAGCTTCGCCGTCTTCACATGCTTGCGCGCGAAGCTGCGCGCCTTCTCGATCGAACCGCCGGCATATTCCGACAGGCGCAGGCCTCCGAGCGGCAGGGTGATGCCCTTGCCGATTTCCCGGTCCTTGATATCGATCAATTCCAGCGAGCCGCCGCCCAAGTCGCCGGCGATGCCGTCGGGATGGAAGAAGCCGCTGACGATACCGAGCGCGGAGAAGCGCGCCTCTTCCTCGCCCGACAGCACGCGAACCTTGCGCTGCAGGATCGTTTCGGCTTGATGGATGAATGCCGGGCCGTTGCTCGCTTCGCGCGCGGCCGCTGTCGCCAGGACATAGATGGTCGATGCACGGGCCTGATCGGAGAGCGCCTTGAAGCGATGCAGGGCTGCAAGCGCCCGGGCCACGCTTTCCTCATCCATCTTCCCGGTCAGTGCTATGCCCTTTCCCAGGCCACAAAGCACTTTCTCGTTGAAAAGAATGGTTGGCGACCGCGAGTGGCCTTCATAGACGACGAGACGGACCGAATTTGATCCGATATCGACAACGGAGACAGGGGCAATACCGGGAAGGCGCCCCTGGGCTTCTGATTCAACCATGCAGGTCCAGTTTATTTGTTGCGGCCCGACAACAGCCCAGCGATCAGTTTCGGCGCACTGGATTTCAAGGCTTCACCGCGGCCGGAAAGGCTGGGATTGGTCATGAAATACTGCTGCGCATTGAATGGCTCTTCTCCCTTGCGCACTTCCATGCGCCTTGAAGTCCCGTCCGGCAATATCTCGTAGCTTTGCTGATTGTCAATGATATTGCCCAGCATGATCTGCGAGAGCACCTGCTCATGCACGGTCTTGTTGGTCAGCGGCACAAGAGTTTCGACGCGGCGATCGAGGTTTCTCGGCATCATGTCGGCTGAGCCGAGATAGACCAACGCCTTGTCCGACGGCAGCCCCTGTCCGTTGCCGAAGCAGAAGATGCGGCTGTGCTCAAGGAAGCGGCCGATGATCGACTTCACGCGGATGTTCTCGGAAAGACCGGCCACCTGCGGACGCAGGCAGCAGATGCCGCGCACCACCAGATCGATCTCGACGCCGGCGTTGCTGGCGCGGTAAAGCGCATCGATGATATCGGGATCGACAAGCGAATTCATCTTCATCCAGATCGCAGCCGGAAGGCCGTTCTTGGCATGCTCGATCTCGGCTTCGATATGCTCGAGGATGCGCGGACGCAGCGTATAGGGCGAAACCGCGATCTTCATGTCGTGTTCCGGCTCGCCGTAGCCGGTGATGAAGTTGAAGATGTTCGCCATATCGTGGGCGATCTTCTGATCGCAGGTGAAATAGGACAGATCGGTATAGATCTTCGCGGTGACCGGATGGTAGTTGCCGGTGCCAAGGTGGCAATAGGTGCGCAGCTTTCCGTCTTCGCGACGCACGACCATCGACATCTTCGCATGGGTCTTGAGCTCGATGAAACCGAATACGACCTGCACGCCGGCGCGCTCGAGATCGCGCGCCCAGCGGATGTTCGCCTCTTCGTCGAAGCGGGCCTTGAGCTCCACCAGAGCCGTTACCGATTTGCCGAGATCGGCCGCATCGATCAATGCACGCACGATCGGGCTGTCGTTCGAGGTACGATAGAGCGTCTGCTTTATCGCCAGAACGTCAGGATCTCGCGCAGCCTGGAGAAGGAACTGAACCACCACGTCGAAGGACTCATAGGGGTGATGGACCACCATGTCCTTTTCGCGGATAGCGGCAAAGCAATCGCCGGCATGCTCACGGACACGCTCAGGAAATCGCGCATTGTAGGGCTCGAACCGCAGGTCGTCGCGCGGGGCCTTGCAGATCTCGGAAAGCGTGTTGAGTGCTAGCAGACCCGGCAGAACCGCGATGCGGTTGCCCGGGACATTCAGCGATTCCACCACGAACTGACGCAGTTCGAGCGGCATTTCGGAATCGGTCTCGATGCGGATCACCGAGCCGCGACGGCGGCGCTTCAATGCGGTTTCGAAGAAGCGCACGAGATCTTCGGCCTCTTCCTCAACTTCGATGTCGCTGTCTCGGATCAGGCGGAACGTACCCGAGCCCTGCACTTCATAGCCGGGATAGAGCCGGTGGATGAAGATGTTCACCACGTCTTCAAGCGTGATGTAGCGGATGACGTTGCTCGCATCCGGCAGGCGGACGAAACGATCAAGCGCCGGTGGCAGGCGCAGCAGCGCAGTCATCGGCTCGCGGCCGTTCATGCTCTTTAGCTGCAGCGCGATCGAGAAGCCGAGGTTCGGAATGAACGGGAACGGATGGGCCGGATCGATGGACAGCGGCGTCAGAACCGGGAAGATCGCCTGCTCGAATTCGGTATGGAGCCACTGCCTGTCGACCTCGGAAAGAGCGGCCGGGCGGACGATCAGAATGTCTTCCTTGGCGAGGTATTGCTGCAGGACGGCAAGTGAAGCCTGCTGTTCCATCTGCAGATTGTCGATCTCGCGCAGGATATCGTCGAGCTGTTCGGCGGGCGTCTTGCCGTCTGGCGTGCGCACCAGGATCTTCTGGCGGACCTGACCTTCAAGACCGGCGACGCGGACCATGAAGAACTCGTCGAGATTGGCGGCGGAAATGGAGAGGAAGCGGACACGCTCCAGAAGCGGATGCGCCGTGTTCAACGTCTCCTCAAGAACGCGGCGATTGAACTGCAGCCAGGAGAATTCGCGGTTGATGAAGCGTTCGGGGCTGCTCAGCAGCTCGTTGATCGGCGGCGTGGCCTCCGGTGTCTCTTGGCTGGCGTCCTGATGTTCCGTTACTGCCGAGTCCATGTTCCACCTACCCTCATCTCTAACCCATGTGCGACGTATATCAGTTTGACGACGGAACTGTGACAGTTCGGCGTCAGCTCAATACAGCTGACCGGCATTGCCCAGTTCATTTAACACTTCAGTGGCCAGCACACGCGTAATCCGGGTGCCTCGCGCCAGCGCTAGCCGATCCAGTCGGTCGACGATCAGCTGCGCGGCGTTCATGGAACGCTCCATTCGATTGACAATATAAAGGACGAGTTTGTCATCGATATAAAGCTGGCGGTCGGCAAAGAGTTTTACGATCACCTGCGACAGCAACTCCTCGTCCGGCTCACCGATCTCGACCACGGTCGCCGCCTTGAGCCGCGAGCGCAGATCGGGCAGCGTCACCGGCCAGGACATCGGCCACAGACGCGTGGTCATCAGCAAGCTGGTGCCGTTTTCCCGGACGCTATTGATGACATGGAACAGCTCGGTATCGTCAAAGCCGAGGCGATCCACATCTTCGAAGATGACGGGGCCGTTCGCAGCCACGACGGCAGCATTGGCGCCGGCCACCGGGTGGATTGATGTCGCATCGCATCTTTCGCTCCAGATATTGGCGAGATGCGATTTTCCGGAGCCGACCGGACCCGCGAGGATCACCACCGGCGACGGCCAATGCGGCCAGGAATCGACGATCTTCACCGCCGCATTCAACGGATTGGCGACAAGCAGGTCTTCACGGCCGCTTGCGGGGTCGTGCGTAAAGGCCAAGGGTAGCTGTTCGGCGGTCTTGCGCCTTACATCAGCATTTTTTGTATCGGTCATGTCTAGCTGTTCTCGGGCTTAACGGCCTTGGCTCTGCGCGCCTTACCTGCTTCCGAACGGCCGTGATAGAGATCGCTCTGAAGGTATCGCGAAAGGGCAAACCGGACAAGGACGCCGCAGGCTGCGGCGGCCGGAACCGCGATCAACAGACCGACAAAGCCGAAAAGGGCACCGAAGGCGAAAAGCGCGAACATCAGCCAGACCGGATGCAGGCCGACGCTTTCGCCGACGAGCTTCGGCTGCAGCACATTGCCTTCGAGGAATTGGCCGGTAAAGAAGACCGCGAGCGTCAGGCCGACCCAAAGGTAGTCAGGCCAGAACTGGACCAAAGCCACGCCGACGGCCAGAACCAGGCCGACCATCGAGCCGACGTAGGGTATGAAGCTGATCATGCCGGCGAACAGGCCGATCAGAAGACCGAAATTCAAGCCAACGAGCGAGAGTCCGACACCATAATACACACCAAGGATAATGCAGAGCGAGCCCTGCCCGCGAATGAAACCGGCAATCGCCTGATCGATCTCGCGGGCGATCTGCCGGACGGTGGCGACATGATCGCGCGGAACCCAGGCATCCACCTTGGCGATCATCCGGTCCCAATCGAGCAGCATGTAGAAGGCGACAACCGGCGTGACGACCATCAGCGAGAGGATGTTGACGAGCGTCTTGCCGGAACTCCAGAGCTGCGCGAACAGCCCGCCGACGAAGCTCAGGCCTTCCGACATGATGCTGGAGAAATTGTCCTTGATGGCGCCGAGCTGATTGCGGATCCAGTCCGGCAGCACCATCGTCTGCGCCTTGGCGATCAGCTGTTGTATCTGCTGCACATAGGTCGGTATGTGCTGAATGAAGTCGTTGAACTGGTTGATAATGATCGGAATGACGATCGTCAGCGCCAGTGCGAAGACCAGCACGAAGGATACGAGGATCACGACCGTCGCCATCAGGCGGCTAAGGCCGAGCCTTTCCAGCCGGTCTGCGATCGGATCGAGAAAATAGGCGACCGCCATGCCGGCAATGAACGGCAGAAGGATCGTGCTGAATATGTAGACAAAGCTGATGAAGACGACGAGCACGATCACCCAGAACGTGACTTGACGCTTGAGGCTGGCTCCGCTGACCTTTTGCTCCATCGACTTCCCCACTGTTTCCGGCCTACCTGCCGCTTGCTTAGGACATAGGATGATGCTGCAATTATGGTCAAGCCTCAGACCGGAAATCGGCTTCATGCGCTGTGAAGCGGGGAAATCGAGGGGTTTGAGGCGCTTGCGCCTTGCATAAACGGCCCTATCATGCAATGGCGACCCGATCGAAGCCCTGTCGCGACGAAGGGCGGCCATCGGAGGCGCAAGCATGAGCCAGTCTGGAAAAAACGGTCTGACCTATAGCGACGCGGGTGTCGATATCGATGCCGGCAACCTGCTCGTCGAAAAGATCAAGCCTGCCGTGCGCTCGACGCGCCGCCCCGGCGCCGATGGCGAAATCGGCGGTTTCGGCGGCCTATTTGATCTCAAAGCCGCGGGCTTTACCGATCCTGTGCTGGTGGCTGCCAATGACGGCGTCGGCACCAAGCTGAAGATCGCCATCGATGCGAACTATCACGACACAGTCGGCATCGACCTCGTCGCCATGTGCGTCAACGATCTGGTTGTCCAAGGCGCCGAGCCTTTGTTCTTCCTCGATTACTTCGCCACGGGCAAGCTCGACCCTGACCAGGGCGCGGCGATCGTCGGCGGGATTGCCGCCGGCTGCCGCGATGCGGGCTGCGCGCTGATCGGTGGCGAAACGGCCGAGATGCCGGGCATGTATTCCCATGGCGATTACGATCTGGCGGGCTTTGCCGTTGGTGCTGCCGAACGCGGTCAGTTGCTGCCCTCGGGCGATATTGCCGAAGGCGACATTATTCTCGGCCTTGCCTCCTCCGGCGTCCATTCCAACGGCTTTTCGCTGGTGCGCAAGATCGTCGAGCTTTCCGGCCTTGGCTGGGATGCCCCGGCCCCCTTTGCCGAAGGCAAGGCACTCGGCGAAGCACTGCTGACGCCGACACGCATCTATGTGAAGCCGCTGCTCAAGGCCATCCGCGAGACCCATGCTCTGAAGGCGCTCGCTCATATCACCGGCGGCGGTTTCCCTGAAAATATCCCGCGCGTGCTGCCAAAGCATCTGGCCGCTGAAATCGATCTGGCCGCCGTCAAGGTGCCGCCAGTCTTCTCGTGGCTCGCCAAGACAGGCGGCGTCGAAGCCAAGGAAATGCTGCGCACCTTCAATTGCGGCGTTGGCATGATCGTCGTGGTGGCGCCGGAAAATATTGCTGCCGTCAAAGCCGCGCTCGAAGCTGAGGGCGAGGCAGTCATCACACTCGGTCGCATGATCGCGCGCGAAGAAGGCGCTCACGGCACCGTCTACAAGGGCACGCTGGCTCTATGACCACGCCGCGCAAACGCGTCGTCGTCTTCATCTCCGGCGGCGGCTCCAATATGTTGGCTCTTCTGAAAGCCACGAAGGCCGCCGATTATCCGGCCGAGATCGTCGGCGTCATCGCCGACAAGGCCGATGCCGGCGGACTGGCGAAAGCCGCGGCCGAGGGCGTTGCCACATTCTCTTTCATCCGCAAGGATTTTGCCAGCAAGGAAGCCCATGAAGAGGCGATCCTTGCGCAGCTTGCGGCCGTCTCGCCCGACATCATCTGCCTTGCGGGCTACATGCGGCTGCTTTCCGGCCGCTTCATCCAGGCTTACGAAGGCCGGATCATCAATATCCACCCTTCCCTGCTGCCGCTTTTCCCCGGCCTACATACACATCAGCGCGCCATCGACGCCGGGATGCGCATCGCCGGCTGCACGGTACACTTCGTCACCGAAGGCATGGATGAAGGCCCGGTGATCGGCCAGGCCGCCGTGCCGGTCTTGACCGATGACACGGCGGACGCGCTGGCTGCCCGCGTACTGACGATCGAGCATCAGATCTATCCGCAGTCGCTGCGCCTCTTCGCGGAAGGCAATGTGAGGATGGACGGCGGAAAGGCCGTGAGCCTTGCCAAAACGCCTGCCGCCAAAGGGCAGCAGGTCGTGTCACTGCTCGGTGATGCGAGCTAGTTTTCAGGCGGCCAGCACCATCAGCGGATGCAGCGTGCCGTCGCTATAGACGATGCGGCCGCCGCGGAAGGTTGCGCGGATGCGGTGAACCGAGCCCGGTTCGACTGCCACCAGATCGGCAAGCTGACCGACGGCAATCTCACCACGATCCTTGAGGCCTGCCGAACGCGCGGCATTGGACGTTGCCGTCGCAACCGCCGCTGGTAGACCCCCGGCAACCACGTCCGCAATCTTGAAAATCGCCGGGACGAAGGCAGCCGGGTGATAGTCGGCCGCGATAATGCCGAGCAAGCCGGAGCGAGCCGCATCCAGCGCACTGAGATTGCCGGACATGGATTGGCCACGCAACGCGTTCGGCGCACCCATCAAGGTCCAGAGGCCACGGCGGCAGGCTTCTTCGGCTGCCGGTCCGGTGACTGGAAATTCGCTGATCGTCACGCCGAGATCGTGCATCGCCGCAACCTTTTCGGCACTGTCGTCATCATGCGAGGCGAGCGACAGCTTATGCTTCAGCGAAAGCTCGACCACGTCATGCAGCTTGCGCTCGATCTCCGGGTCCTGGCGCTGCGCGATACGCTTTGCCACAACTTCCTCGGCCGCCTCGCGCGACATGGAGCGGCGCTCGGACATGCTGCGGATATAGCTTTCGATATCGTTGTATTGCCCCTGCCCCGGCGTATGGTCGGTGAGTGAGACCATATCGACGGAGCCCTCTTCCAGCAGCCGCTCCAGCGTCGGAGCGGCGCCGAGATTGGTGATCTCGTAGCGGGCATGGACACGATGATCGATCAACAGTTCATGGCGCAGGCCGTTGATGCCACGGATGACCGCCGAGGTGGTTTCGAGCGAGCGGACGTGACCGTAGACGCTTTCAGTCGCAAAGGAGAGCGCGGCAAAAGCCGTGGTGACGCCGGCAGCGGCCAGCTTCTTGTCGAGTTCATGAATGCCGAAATCGATTGGCATCATGGCATTCGGTCGAGGGGCGATCTCGCGCTCGATCATGTCACAGTGAAGGTCGACAAAACCCGGCATCAGCAGACGCCCGCCACCATCGAATGTCGGCTGTTCCACTGGCTCGGAGCGGATTTCGGCAATCACGCCGTCCTCAATGCGCACCGCGCCGCTCTCGACGACTTCATTGGGAAGAACGAGCGTGAAATTGCTGAGCCACATCGGCTTTCTCCTGAAACAGCATCAAATATCGAAGGCGGTCGGGAAACATTCGAATGTTTCCGATCAAGACGCCCCGTTAGCCCCGATTCGTGACATGATGATGAAGGCCGGTGGACATGCCTCCCGGCCGGCCGCCTGCTTATTTGAGGCTGGCCTTGTTCAGGACTGCCCATTGCAGCAGCATGATCGTCTTTGCGTCGTAAATATCGCCCGCCTCGATCATGGCCATGGCTTCGGACAAGCGGACTTCCAGAACCTCGATGTCTTCATGTTCCTCGGCAAGCCCGCCACCGTCGGCGATGCGATCCGCCGTATCGATCACCGCAGCAAAGAAGTGTATGACCTCGGTCACTGAACCGGGAGAGGTCAGCGCCTTGAAGAGGAAGCGGACGTCGCGAATGTGAAACCCGGTTTCCTCCATAGCTTCGCGGCGGATCGCAGCTTCCGGATCGTCACCGTCGAGCAGTCCAGCGGGCACTTCGATCATCCATGCCGGCATGCCGACCAACTGCGATGGCAGGCGATATTGGCGGACAAGCACCACCGTCTCACGCTTGGGATCATAAAGCAGGATGCAGGCGGCCGGGGTGCGGTGATAGACCTCGCGCTTCACGCGGTGCTTTTCGCCGCGAGAATCCGTGTAGTCGAGATCGTAGCTGCTCAGCCGCGTCCATTGATCCGCCAACGTCTTTTCGTTGACGATCTCGGCTTTCGCCTTTCCAAATTCGGTCATGCCACATCCTTGCGAAGCCATACCTTGTTGTCGTGAACCGCCGCGCCGCCATAGGGCGCGACCGGATCGGCGCCGGTGAGCACGTTGATGCCCTCGCCGTCAACATGAGCCTTGTTCGGCCAGAGACCTTCGGCGATCAGCACGCCGGGCTTCACTTCTGTCGTCACGCGCGCATGAAGGCGAATATCGCCCCTCATATTGCCAACGCGGATCAACTCTCCATTGATGATATCGAGCCGCTCGGCATCGGCCGGATTGATCATCACTTCGGGACGTCCTTCCTTCTGCCGGGAGGTCTTGGTTTCCGCGAAGCTCGAATTGAGGAAATTGCGCGCCGGCGACGTCGCAAGCCGGAACGGATGCTCGGGATCGGCCACTTCGATCACGTCGACCTGATCCGGAAATTCCGGCAGCTCCACATGCGGGCCAAGCAATCCAACGGCGGCCGGCGGCCGGTTCGGCGCGGGCTGGTTGACCCAATCCGGACGGAAGCGGAACTTGCCGTCGGGATGGCCAAAGCCGTTGATGAAATGCGCGTCTTCGAAAGCCGGCTGGCGGTCAAACCATTTGTGCTCGAGGAAATGGTCGTAATCCGGCAGCCCGCTTTTCGTCAGAATCCGATCGACCATCTCGCGGGCGGAAAAGCCGAAGCCGGGGCGATCCGCCACGCCGAGACGCTTGGCCAGTTCCTCGATGACGAAAAGGTTGCTGCGTACAGTCGGTGGCGGCTCCACCAGCTTCGGGCCAAGAAGAATATGGTTCTGGCCGCCGGCACGGTAGATATCGTCGTGCTCGACGAACATGGTGGCGGGGATGACGATATCGGCCATTTCGGCGGTATCAGTCATGAACTGCTCGTGCACGGCGACGAAGAGATCGCTGCGGGCAAAGCCACGCTTCACCAGCCGCTGCTCGGGCGCGATGTTCACCGGATTGGTATTCTGGATCAGCATGGCCGTCACCGGGCCGCGATGGCGCAGCGCCACGGCGTCGCCGGTCAGCGCCCGGCCGATCTGCGACTGATCGATCATGCGGATGTTGGCATCCTTCATGGCGCGGCCGGTCAGCTCGCTCGCATCCATGCGGAAGATATCGCTGTTCGAATGAAAGGCGCCGCCACCTTCATATTGCCAGGAGCCCAGCACCGTGGCGATCGAGGCCGCCGCATGCATGGCGATGGCACCGTTGCGCTGGCGGGTGAAGCCGTAGCCCAGGCGGAAATAGGTCTTCTTCGTGGTTCCCACCAGCTTGGCGAAGGCTTCGATCTCGTCGACCGAAAGGCCTGTGATATCGGCGGCCCAGGCAGGCGTCTTCGACTTCAAATGCTCTTCTAGACCTGAGGGATCGTCGGCATATCTAGCCATATAGGCGCGGTCGGCATAGCCATCGCGGAAAGCGACATGCATGACGGCGCAGGCGAGCGCCGCATCCGTGCCCGGCTTGACGATCAACGCCAGATCGGCCTGCTTCATGGTCGGATTGTCGTAGATATCGACGACGACGATCTTAGCGCCGCGTTCCTTGCGGGATTTGATCGCATGCGTCATCACATTGACCTGCGTCGCCACCGCATTCGTGCCCCAGATGACGACGCAGTCCGTGCGGCCCATCTCGCGCGGATCGGGGCCGCGCAGCACGCCCGTCGCCATGGTAAAGCCGGTCCAGGCCGGGTTGGTGCAGATCGAGGAAAAGAAGCCGGAATAACGCTTGGCATGGCGAAGGCGATCGATGGAATCGCGCTGCACCCAACCCATGGTGCCGGCATAGAAATAGGGCCAGATCGCCTCGCTGCCATCCCTGGCCTCGGCCTTGACGAAGGCCTCGGCGATCTCGTCCAGAGCGTCGTCCCAGGAGATTTCCTGCCAACTCCCCTCGCCCTTGGCGCCGGCACGGCGCAAAGGCTTCATCAGACGATCGGGATGATAGAGCCGCTCGGCATAACGCGCGACCTTGGCGCAGATGACGCCGGATGTGTAGGAATGATCGCCGGCGCCGCGGACGCGGCCCATCCGCCCATCCTCGGTCAGATCGATCTCCAGCGCACAGGTAGACGGACAGTCGTGCGGACAGGCCGTGTGACCAATGCGGGGTTTGGCTTGAATAGGGGTCGCAATGTTCATGATATTTCTATATTTCAAGCGGTGACCGGCCACTAGCGATAATCCGGCCCATCTCAACAATTCATGCGGACTTCACCGACAATGAACTATCGGCATATCTATCACGCGGGCAACTTCGCCGATGTGCTGAAGCACGCGATCCTTGCCCGCCTCGTCCGCTACATGCAGAACAAGGACAAGGCGTTCCGCGTCCTGGACACGCATGCCGGCATCGGGCTTTACGATCTCTCCTCGGAGGAGGCGCAGAAAACCGGCGAATGGCAAGACGGAATCGGCCGCCTGCTCGAGGCGGAACTCGTGCCACAGGTGGCCGACCTGCTTGAGCCCTACCTCACTGCCGTTCGCGAGCTGAACCCCGAGGGCGGCATCCGGCTTTATCCCGGCTCGCCAAAGCTGGCCCGCATGCTGTTTCGTCCGCAAGACCGGCTGTCGGCGATGGAGCTGCACCCGCAGGACTTCCAGCGACTGCATCGGCTGTTCGAGGGAGACCACCACGCCCGCGTCACGGAACTCGACGGCTGGCTGGCGCTTGGCGCGCATCTGCCGCCGAAGGAAAAGCGCGGCATCGTGCTCGTCGACCCGCCCTTCGAGGAAGACGGCGAATATGAGCGGCTGGTGGACGGCCTGGCGAAGGCGTGGCGCCGTTTTCCCGGCGGCACCTATTGCCTCTGGTATCCGATCAAGAAGGATGCGCCGATCAAGCAGTTCCACGAGGCGCTGCAGGCATTGGAAATCCCGAAGATGCTTTGCGCCGAACTCACCATCAAAAGCGATCGCGGCTTCACCGGGCTCACCGGTTCCGGCCTCATCATCGTCAATCCACCCTTCACGCTGAAGGACGAGCTGCATGCGCTGCTGCCGGCGCTGAAGGACCTGCTGGCGCAGGATCGCTTCGCCTCGCAGCGCGCCTTCTGGCTGCGCGGCGAACATTGAATCCTTACCCGCATATCCCACAGGTGACTTGATGAGACTGCTCTGCTCGCCCGCCTCCCCCTTTTCCAGCAAGGTGCGCATGGCGGCGCGCCATCTCGGCATCAAGTTGGAGGAAATCCATGTCGAGACGAATGCCGGACCGGCACTGCTCGTCGACAACAATCCGCTCGGCAAGATCCCGACCTTGCTGACCGACGATGGTGAGGCGATTTTCGACAGCCGCGCGATCATGCACTACTTCGACCGGCGTGAGGGCGGTCTCTACCCTTCCAAGAAGGCTAAACGCACCGAGGCCGAAGTTCTCGAAGCGCTATGCGACGGCACGAAGGAATGCCTTCTCTCCATCGTCTATGAACGGCGGCTTCGCGAGCCTGAAAAGCAGCACCAGCCGTGGATCGACCGGCAATGGACAAAGGCAAAGCGCGCACTCATGCATCTTAGCGCCGAACCGCCGAAGATCGGCAAGAAGCTGCATGCGGGACATTTCGCGCTTGCTGCCCTCATCGGCTATTTGCAGCTCCGCTTCGAAGGTCAATGGGAGACGGATCACGCCGGCCTGATCGAATGGGCTGCGAAGTTCGAGAAGCATTTTCCGGCCTATCAGGCAATGAAGCCCCGGGCATAAATCGTGCCCGATCACATCAGGCGCTGATGTTTCACAACTCTAAGCACAAACAGAAAAAGCCGGGGCAGGAGCCCCGGCTTTTTCTTCATACCATGCGGTCAAGTGATTAGAACTTGACGCCGATACCGACCTTGACGCTCTGCTCGTCGAAGCCGCGCGAGAAGCTGCCCGAGTCGAGGTTGAAGGTCTTCTTACCGTAGTCGGTGTAACGGTACTCAAGACGAGCCGTGATGTTGTTGGTGATGAAGGTTTCAGCACCTGCACCAACCGTGTAACCAACGCCCGTCTTGCTTTCAGACGACGTAGAGTCGGAGAGCTTGTTCTGGCCGAGAGCCAGACCGGCCGTGCCGTACAGCATGAACGGGTTGAAGTCGTAACCGAGACGGCCGCGAACCGAGCCGTTGATGCCGTTCTTGGCGGTGAGGCCGTTGCGGCTCGTTTCGGAGTCGGCGTAACCGAGGTCACCTTCGACACCGTATACGATCTGGCCCTGCTGCCAGTTGTAGCCGGTGAACGCGCCGCCGCCGAAGGCGTAGCTGTTGCCGGTGCGGTTGAAGTGACCCTTGTTCCAGTCGCCTTCGCCACCGATGTAGAAGCCAGACCAGTTATTGATGGCCGGAGGTGCATCCTGAGCGACGGGCGGCTGCGGGATCTGCTCAACAGCGTCGGCAGCATGAGCTGCGGTGTAGCCGCCGAGAGCCAAAGCGGAGACCATGAGGGTCGTTACGAGAGTACGCATACTTTTCTCCTTTCAGTCCCGTGTGCTTCGTCTACTATCTTTGACTTCGAAGCGTCACGAGCAATTAAAACAAATCCCTCCCGGATCGAGATTGAAATTGGAGTGCAAATGAGGAATTGGAAGAGCCAAAATATGATATCATTGTGGCACAGAGGTGGCTGAATTTCGATGTTGCTTCATCGCAACAGATGAATTGTTAACCATAACCAATGGTTAAACCGTGTATACTTATTTTAATCGAACTATAACTCAAGTTTTACATAAGACGCATCGAGAGCGTCATTCGTCTCAACACCTTTTCATATGGTGTATCCACACCCTATATGAGCGTCGACCGGGTAACGACGAGAAGAAGGCAGCATCTTGAGCCAGGAAAAACTACGAACGGCGCTGATCACAGGCGCTTCGAAAAGAATAGGCCGCGCAATCGCCGAGGATTTGTCGGCTAACGGCTTTTCAGTGGCGCTGCATGCTCATCAATCATTCGCCGAGGCTGCGGAGATTGCGGCAAAACTGCGACAAGCGGGCAGAAAGGCGATTGCGATCAAGGCCGATCTGCAAAATTTTGGTGAGACGTCAACCCTTGTCGAAAGGGTCACCGATACACTCGGCCCACTTGATCTGCTTGTTAACAACGCCTCCGCTTTCCTCGGTGATTCCGCCGAGCGTTTCGACTCGGAAGCCTTCGACGCGCATTTTGCCGTGCATGTCCGTGCGCCCTCCATCCTCGCTGCCGATTTCGTCCGGCAACTTCCCGAGCCCCATCCGGGATTGATCGTCAACATGGTCGACCAGAGGGTCTGGGCGCTCAATCCGCGCTTCTATTCCTATACCTTATCGAAGGCGGCGCTCTGGGCCGCGACTCAAACGATGGCCCAGAGCTTTGCGCCTCGCATTCGCGTCAACGCGATCGGCCCGGGCCCGACGGTGCGCAGCGTTCGACAGTCGGAGGAGGACTTTCAAGCGCAGATCGACGGCCTCATATTAAAGGCGGCGCCAGGGCTGGAGGAATTCGGTCGCACCATCCGCTTTCTTTTTGACACGCCCTCGATCACGGGCCAAATGATAGCGCTCGATGGCGGCCAGCATCTTGCCTGGGAAACGCCCGATGTGGCGGAGAGTGCGGAATGAATGGAAGAAAGCTGCCTGACGGCGGCATTCTCTACGACGAATCGGATGATATAGAAGACGACATCGAGGTAGAGGGCGATGCCGCCGCCTCCCCTGTCGTGCCAGTCGATTGGAACGAAGGCGGCAAGAACGAGACGGGCCTGCGCGGCGCGGAACTGATCGCCGAGTTCGTCAAGCGATTGCCGAATAACCCCGGCGTCTACCGCATGTTCAACGAAGCCGGCGACGTGCTCTATGTCGGCAAGGCGCGCAGCCTGAAGAAGCGTGTCGCCAACTATGCCATGGGCCGAGGGCATTCCAACCGTATTGCCCGGATGGTGCGCGAAACCGCCAATATGGAGTTCGTTACCACCCGCACCGAGACAGAGGCGCTGCTGCTGGAAGCGAATCTGATCAAGCGCTTGCGGCCGCGCTTCAATGTCTTACTGCGGGACGACAAGTCGTTCC
>BFBZ01000008.1_pt339 | contig 34404 bp, 37 predicted proteins | sample 1888401 | NCBI WGS metagenome assembly BFBZ01 (sample SAMD00112614, study PRJDB3348) | symbiont metagenome | host: Chara braunii | reverse complement strand
AGAGCGCGTTGGGTGGGCGTGGTCTGCGCGGCGATTGCCGGCATCGCCACGGTTCTGCCGCTTGCTGCCTACGCCGAGGGTTTTGATACCGAGCACATCTTCGGCTTCATGATCGGCTCCGATGTCGGTAATGTCGGCGAGCGTGAATTCCAGAGTCAGACCACCGGGCGCTTCGCCAAGGATGGCGGCCGCTATCGCGCGCTCAACCAGGAAATGGAGATCGAGCTCGTTCCGGCGCCGAACTTTCGTGTCGAGCTCGGAACCTCGTTTACGGCGTTCGACATCAGCCGTGTGCCGGGTTTTGAGGATCGCAATCAATTGTCGTGGCAGGGCGTCTCGGCGGATTTTCGTTATCGCGTCCTCGATCGCGAGGTGGCGCCGTTCGGCATGACGTTGGCGTTGGAGATGCACGCCGATCGTGTCGATGAGACGACAGCCGCCGCGGTCCGCAGCTATGGCACTGAATTCATAGCGGCGTTCGACCGCGAGGTGATTCCGAACTTCGTGGTCGCTGCCCTGAATGTCAGCTATGAGCCGGAATGGACACGGATGCCGAGCACCGGCGCCGCGGAACAGGATGCCACGATCGGCGTCGCATTCGGGCTGATGGCCAAGCTGAGGCCGGATATCCTGCTCGGTGGCGAAGTGCGCTATTTCAGAAAGTATGAAGGAATCGGCCTGGATAAGCTCTCCGGGCAGGCGTTGTTCATCGGGCCCACGGCCTATGTCCAGCTCTCCGACCGCTCGCGTCTGACCGCGACCTGGAGCATCCAGGCCTCGGGCCATCGGGCCGGCAGCAATGTCGCGCTCGACCTGGTGAATTTCGAGCGCCATCAGGCGCGGCTGGTGTATGGTTTAAACTTCTAGGCTGGTTCCCGTATCGTGCCACAGGGGTGTGAAACCTCCTTTTGGCTGATTACGTAATTCGTCGTGTTGTCTAGCTCATGAGCACGCTTAGGGATCGCACATGAACCCGATTGATCTGATCGTCACGGTATGTGCTGTGCTGTCGCCCGCGACCTGCGAGGAGCAGCATTTGCTGTTCGACTGGAATGGCTCGTTGCAGCAATGTGCGATGGCCGCTCCGCCTTACATCGCGCAATGGGTCGGTCAGCATCCGAAATGGACCGCGGTGCGCTGGCGCTGCGAATATCCGCATTCCAACGACAAGGCGGACGGCGGCAACGTCACGCCGGCCGGCTGATCGCCTATTTGTTGCAGTCCTTGAGGTCTTTGTCCGAGACCGAAAACACGGTATCGGCCTTAATCTCGATGTCGCGAACGAAGCACTGCCTGGCGCCGCTGTAACCGACCTTGGCGTCGTAGCGGCCGGGCTCGATGCCGGTGATGCGCAGGCGCTCGTCGTGATCGACTTCCTTGTCCTTGTCGTTGAGCGTCTGGTTCGGACCCCACTCGTTCTTGCCGGTTGGTGAGAGCTCGAAGCTCGAGATCGTGGCGCTGGTCAGATTCCACAGCCGGACGCCCTTGCCCTTGCTCTGGGCAAGCACCGCAGCGGGCAGGACCAGCAACCCAACACCAACGGCAATCCAAGCGCGCGACATTCGACCTCTCCTTCAAGCTCTTGTCCAAAGATGACGGCGTATCACATATTTGCAAGGTCCAACTGCGAGAGCCGTTGCTTGATTTCGCCGATCTCTGGCTCGCCGCGCGCGGCGCGCTGCGCGGCGATGGTTTCGACGTGCAGGATGCGGGCCGGCCGCGGCGACAGGAAGAACAGCCGATCGCCGAGCCGCACCGCGTCGTCGAGATCGTGGGTGACCAGCAGCGTCATCATCTTGCGGCTGGCGACCAGCGTGGCGACCTGGTCGCGCAGCCGTCCGGCGAGGGCATTGTCGAGCGAGGCCAGCGGCTCGTCGAGGATCAGGAAATCCGGCTCGATGGCGAAGGCGCGGGCAAGCGCGACGCGGCGCGCGAGCCCGAGCGATAATTCAGCGGGAAAATGATTGCGGTGCACGCTCAATTCGAGCACCTCGAACAGCGCCGACAGCGTGCCGCCGTCGACGTCAGGTGCTGCGAGCCGCACGTTTTCCTCGACCGAGCGCCAGGGCAGCAGCCGCGGCTCCTGGAACACCATGCCAAGCCGCATGCCGGGCGAACGGGTGACATGGCCCTGGTAGTTGGTGTCGAGCCCGGCGAGAATCCGGAGCAGGGTGCTCTTGCCGCAGCCTGAAGGTCCGAACAGCACGCCGACCTCGCCGGCGTTCAGCGTGAAGGTGACGTGATCGAGCACATCGTGCCGTTTCCCGGCCGCGTTCTCGAAGCTCTTGCCTGTGATATTGACCTCAAGCTGCACGGAGCCGCCACCGCGTTAGCCTGGTTTCGAACGGCTGCACCAGCACGGTCTCGATGACGAGCACGACCGCAGCAAAGCTCAGCGAGTAGGCGAGCAGCAAGGGAATGTCGAACAGCTGGAATGCGACGCCGATCTCGAAGCCGACACCGTTCGGCCGACCCAGATATTCAGCGACCAGGACGATCTTCCAGACCAGCGAGAGCCCCGAGCGCGCCGCTGCCGCGATATAGGGGGCAAGTTGCGGCAGGATCACGTGCCGGAAGGCGCGGCCGCGCGGAATCGCGAATGCCGTTGCCATCTCGTCGAGCGCGGGATCGAGCGCGCGGGCGCCCTCGCGCAGCGTGACGACCGCGGTCGGCAGCTTGTTGATGGCGATCGCCGTGATCGCGGCGACCTCGGTCAGCCCGGCCCAGATATAGGCGAGCACGATGACGACCAGCGCCGGCAAATTGAGCAGCAGGATCAACCAGGGATCGCCAAGCCGATTGGCAAGCGAAACGCGGCCCATCAGGTAGCCGATCGCCGAGCCGAGCGCCATTGCCAGCGTGAACGCCAGCACGACGCGCGCCAGCGTTGCCCCGAGATTGACGAACAAGGCTCCCGAGCGGGCCTCGGCGGCGAGCACCGACAGCACCGCCGGCGGTGCCGGCAATTTGGCATCGCCGATCGCGAGCGAGGCGACCCACCAGGTCGCGATGAACAGCGCGAATGACAGGAGGCGCAGCACCCTCAGCCTCCCGGGATCGCTTGGTAGAACGTGCCGGGATCGAGCTCGGTTGCGGTGCCGACCAGATCACGGCCGCCGAGCTGCGCCAGCACCCGGTAGAGCACGCGCGCATCCGCTTCTTCGTCGGCGATCGGACGGCGTGGAATGCCTTCGCGATAGCGGTCGCGATAGGCGTGCAGGGTTGCTGCATCGCCGGCGCCGGTCAGCGGCGCGATCGCGTCCCATTCGGCGTCCGAGGTTGCAAGAATGTCCTTGGCAGCGCGGGTGACGGCGATGAAACGGGCCACCAGATCCTTGTTGGCACTGGCCCAAGTCTCGTCGAACACGTATCCGATCATCGCGATGCGGCCCTTGCTGCCGAGCTTCTGCAGGACCTCCTCCATGCCGGCGAGCCGGCGAAAGCCCTTCGCCTCGAGCGCGGCGCAGAAATTCCAGTAGTTGAGCGTCGCATCCATCTCGCCGCCGAGCGTCTTGGCCGCAAGCAGCGGCGGCGCGCCGTAGACGATGGTCGCCTGCGACTTCAGGTCGACACCGTCCTGCTTCAATGCGGCCTGCAGCAGCAGCCAGTTCTTGTCGATCGGCCCGCCAGCGACGGCCAGCTTGCGTCCCCGAAGATCGGACAGTGTCTTCATTGGCGACGAGGCGGGGACCATCACGGCGCCCAGTGCGCTCGAATACGGATAGAACTGCAGCCTGGCGCCGAGCGATCGCTCGCGCGACACCCAGGGCCAGTCGGACACCATGACGTCGGCCGTGCCGGAGCGCAGCGCGATCTTGCCGGCCTCGGGGCTGGCGAGCTCGACGACGTCGATCGACAGATTGGCCTTCTTGTCGAGACCATGGGAGCGAATGACGGCCAGTTCCCAGGCCAGCGTTCCGGTCTTCTGCGCTGCAACGCGGATGGTCTCCGCGTTGCACGAGGTGCCGAACTGCATGACCGCCAGAACTGCCGCAGCCARCACSGCGCGAACAGAGATSATCATCGTTTCTTGAGCCACTTCCCCGAATGTYTTCTTTTCTGTTCAACACCCATAGCATAGCTTGCGCGAAGGGAAGAGGAAGCAGGACCATGGCAGGAGCTGGCATGCTACGACCGATTGTCGCCGTCCCGGCCATGCTCCTGGCSGTGCTKGCCGGGWCTTYCATGGGCGYRCGGGCYCAGGAGATCAATGACTATCCGACCTCGGCGCGGGCGGAATATGTGTTCGGYTGYATGAAGGCGAACGGYGAAAGCCGGCAATCGATCGAGCARTGCTCCTGTTCGATCGACGTCGTYGCCTCGATCATCCCCTATGATCGCTACGTCACSGCCGAGACCGTSCTGAGCATGTCRCAGGTRCGCGGCAATCTGGGYGGCCAGTTCCGCTCRTCCGAGCAGGCCGCGAATGCGCTCAACGACCTCAGGCGCGCCCAGGCCGAGGCCGAGGTCAGGTGCTTCTAGCGTCGRCCGTGAGTTCGCGAAYGCCTCAGGTCCCGGGRTTCTCGACCTTCCATTCGTGCTCGAASACGTGSCCGTCGGTGTCYTTGGCTTCGGCACGRACGTGCTTGGCGCCRTTCGAGACGTAGGTGAAGCGGATGTTGGGGTCCTCGGAAATCGAGATGCCACCTTCCATCGCCAGCACCGGACTGTCGTCCTGCCAGATATGCAGCTCGTTGACGAAGAAGGCCGGRATATAGAGCTGCGTGACCTGGTCCATTTGCAGGCCCGARTTRTTGGGATGSCCGATCATGATCTGGGCYTCCCGCGTGCTGCTSGCCGGTCCCTGTTCGGGCTTYGCGAACTGCCGGTAWCGCATCTGGCCGAGCCGGTTCTTCGCCTCCTCGACGTTCTTCGCGGCCGGCGCCGAGCAGCCGCCGGATGCCTTGACGTAAACCTTGCTGACATAGAGCTTGCCGTCGCTGAGCTCCGCGACGGCATGGACGTTGGTGTAGTTGTTGACGCGGACGCGGGTSGAKATCTCGCTGACATTGGCGTCCGGTCCGAGCGTGAACTTCGCGGCCATCGGCGCCGGRTTCTCGTCGATCACRAGCGTGATCGCGACGACRCGRCGRCTGTCGCTGGGCGATAGCTTGGTGCGCAGCGTCACCGGGACGATCGCGGCATCTTCCGCGCGCGYSGGCATCTCGATGCCGATGACGTCGCTGCCATCGYTCATCGGGCGRTTGCTGAAGATGTCCTGGACCAGGCCRGGCCATGGATCATAGCCCTCGGTGGCGRGCRCAGCCGGTGCGCCSAGCGCGATCACRAAGAGGCTGGCGATGCAGAGCAGGCGGGCACGATGTCGGAGCATGTTCGCGAGATCCTATGCAGCCGCGTCATTATAGGACGAACCGTTACTCCCATTCAATTTCCGAGAATGCTGCAGTTGCGTTGCGGGCATTGTAGTCGTCGAACAATTGCCAGCGCGGCCGCTCGGCGGCTGCGGCATGCTCCGCCGCCGCCGTGATCGGTTTGCCGCTCGCGACCAGGGCGCGGACGTCGGCGGCCAGCGTGTCGAGATAACGCCGTTCGTCTGCGAGCGCTGCGGGCCACTCGCTCACGGGTCCGTGACCGGGAACCACGCGCTTGGCCGGAATTGCCTGGAGATCGTCGAGCGCGCGCAGCCAGCCCTTGAGGCTGCCGTCGACCACCGGAATGTGGTTGATGAACACCATATCGCCGGCGAACAGGGTCTCGGTCTTTGCGTCGAAGACGGTGAGGTCGTTGTCGCTGTGGGCGGGCGGCCATGCCTTCAGCGTGATGGTGCGTCCGCCGAGGTCGAGCTTGAGCGTGTCGTCGACCAGGACGGTTGGCGGAATGATCCGGACTTCGTCGATCAACGTGTCGCCCATCGTGCGGCGAAAGCCGTCGAGATAGAATTGCCCGCGCGTCGCGAGCGCGCGCGGCAGCAATTTGTGGCCGACAAAGCTGGTGCCATCGCCGGCGAACGCCGCGTTGCCGAAGCTGTGATCGGGATGGGCGTGGGTGTTGATCACGTAGCGGATTGGCTTGTCGGTGTGGCTACGGATGGCCGCAAGCAGCTGCCGGCCTTCGCGGACGCTGCCGCCGGTGTCGATGACGGCAACGCCGATTTCGCCGACCACGAAGCCGACATTGGCGATGGCGCCTTCGTTCTCGCGCGTCATCAATGCGGTGACCCCGGTGTGAACGAATATTCCGGGGGCGACTTCGCTCACAGGCAATTCCGCCTGTTGCGACCGCGCTATGGTCGGCGTCCAGAGCATCAGGAGCAGCGCAAGCACCGAACCGCCATGAGCCATGTTTCCGCCTCACTCTCTTCGCGACGCGCGATCGATSKCGKCGCGCTCCAGTTTGCRCTGCAACAAGCAACGCGGCGYCSTCGCRATCATKATTGCTGTTGCACGTCRTGGCGCGCCGGGCAATTGCYCGACGACRGCGARCYGTCCGATCAAGAGGAGACCGCGTGATGAGATTTGTCGGATGCCGTCCTGTCCTGTTYGCGCTKGCCGGCTTCATTGYCTGTCTCGCCGGCCGCGACATCGCGCGCGCGCARRTCAAYGATCAGGGYGAACTYTCCATCGAACTCGTCGATCCCAAGGTGCTGCGRATYTGCGCCGACCCGCGCAACCTGCCGTTCTCSAACSAAAAGGGCGAAGGCTTCGAGAACAAGATCGGGGAGCTGTTTGCCGAGAAGTTGCAGAAGAAGCTCGACTACATGTTTTTYCCGCAAGCRACCGGCTTCGTGCGSGTCACGCTCGGYTCGCATCGCTGYGACGTGATCATGGGCTTYCCGCAAGGKGATGAYCTCGCGCAGGGCACCAATCCCTATTACCGCACGGCYTAYGCGATCGTCGCSAGGCCGGGCAGYGGGCTCGACGAGGTCACCACGCTCGAGGAYGMGCGGYTGAARGGCAARCATATCGGCATCGTGGCSGGAACGCCGCCCGCGACCAACATGGCGATCAACGGCCTGATGGGCAACGCCAAACCCTATCCGCTGATGATCGACACGCGCTACGATTCGTCGGCCGAGGCGATGATGAACGATCTCGAAAAGGGYGWGATCGAYGCCGGCATCCTGTGGGGACCGATGGCGGGKTWCTAYGCCAAGAAGGCRAMCCCGCCGCTGCATATCACGCCGCTGGTCAAGGARACCACGGGACCGAAGCTGRTCTATCGCATCGGCATGGGCGTGGGGGCATCCGATCAGAACTGGAAGCGGCAGCTCAATCGCCTGATCCAGGAGAACCAGCCGGCCATCAACAAGATCCTGCTCGACTATGGCGTTCCACTGCTCGACGAGAACGACCGTCCGATCGGGCCGGAGACCGCGACCAAATCGCCATGATCMGGCTGTGCGTGGCCATGCTTGCGGYGATRTCSATCGYCGCTTYGCCTGTCCGCGCGCAAGACAAACCGGCTGAGCCCGAGGGCTATCGCACCGMGGAKTATCGCGCGCCGGTGCCGRCGACGCTTGCCGGCGCGCGGGTGCTCACGACCGARSAAGCGGCWGCGATCTGGCGCGACAAGTCSGGTRYCTTYGTCGAYGTGCTGCCRCGKGCGCCGAAGCCGAAYYTGCCCGCCGGCACGGTGTGGCGCGAGCGGCCTCATCTCGACATTCCCGGCAGCATCTGGCTGCCCGACACCGGYTACGGCAGGCTCGCCRCATCSACRGAAGAGTATCTKCGGCGYGGKYTGRCCCGCGCSTCSSMRGGCGACGCGRCCAGATTGCTCGTGATCTACTGCCAGGAAAATTGCTGGATGTCRTGGAACGYARCCAAGCGCGTGCTGTCKTACGGCTACSGCAACGTGGCGTGGTATCCGGAGGGAACCGACGGCTGGGSGCGSGCCAATCTGCCGCTKGYGGATGCGSAGCCGGAGCCGCGCGARGGCGAGCCRTGAAGCCGACCCCCGCGCGACTTGCGCGCTACTTCTCCATGTCGAGCTTGTCGATGGTCTTGCCGCCGTCGCTGTCCGACGCRGTGAATKTCACCTTGTCACCGGCRTGGAAGGCTTCGAGCGACTGYSCCTTGGGCACCTTGTATTCCTGAACCGCAGCGCCGGCCGCRCCYACRGTGCCGGTCTGGRTCTGCTGGATCGAGATGGTTCCACGCAGYCGGTCAATCTTGGTSACCATTCCCGACATGGATTGCTGGGCCARAGCCGCTGAGGTGATCAGGCTCGCAGCGGCGAGGCTGGTCATGACGATCTTGGCTGCTCTCATCGAGGTCTCCCAACTTCAGATATAGTTGGGGTCAACGAGCGGGCAGCGCAGTTTGTTCCGGCGGGATGTTCGTCATCGCCGGGAGGCGATCCGTCGCGGGCTTCAATCCAGTTCCTGGGCAATGGTGCGGCCCAGCGCGAACAGCCGCTGATCGATGGTGGTCGGCACCTCGCAGACGAACCTGACCACCCGCCCGCGGTCCTCGAAGATCCGGGTCTCCCAGACCAGCTGGTTGCCGAGTTCATCGACCTTGGCTTGGTCCGGCGGGGTCGCGTCCTGCAGCGCTTGCAGCTTGATCGTATCGTCGCGAATCTTCTCCGCGGCCTCGCGCTGCTTGCGCATCACGCGTTCGAGCCCGTTCATGACCGAGGCCCGCTGCCCGTTGAGCGTATCGAACAGGCCCGCGAACAACAGCTTTCCGGCATTGGCCTTGTCGGCCGCAGCGGCCTGCAGGAACTCGGTGATCTCCTTCTGCGCGTCCTCCAGTGGAACGCGGCGCGCGGCGAGCTTGGTCGCGAGCGCGTTGATCTTCGCGTTGTCCTTCCACTTGGTCTCGGCGTCGCCGAGCGGTGGTCCGGCCCAGACCGCGGCGAGCGTAATCTCGGGCACCTTGGCCTGTTGGCAGGGCCAGTCGGGGTAACGCGGGTCTGCCGCCGACGCGACATGGCTCGACAGCACCATCGCGAGCAGCGCGCCCACTCCCACACGCCAGGCTGTCATGCCTCGCCTCCGCCGGGTCCACGGCGCACCAGGCCGCGCGATGGATCGTAAGCCAGGATCGCGCCGATCATGAACACCACCGTGCAGCCGCCGACCACCGCGAGCGAAACCCAGTTCATCTTGCCGTACAAAGCAAACCGGATCAGCTCCACCGCGTGCGTGAACGGATTACACTGGCAGACATAATACAGCATCGGGCTGCCTTCCTGCACCCGCCATAGCGGGTAGAGGGCCGACGATGCAAAGAACATCGGGAAGATGACAAAGTTCATCACGCCGGCGAAATTCTCCAGCTGCTTGATGCTGGCCGAGATCAGCATGCCCAATGCGCCGAGCATCAGGCCCGACAGCATCAGTGCCGGAAGGACGGTGAGGTAGCCGATGGTCGGCGGTGTGATGTCCCAGAACCACGCGATCGCAAGGAACGCGTAAACCTGGAGCAACGACACCGCGGTGCCGGCGAGCAGCTTGCAGAACAGCAGATAACCGCGCGGCAGCGGGCTGACCAGCAGCGTCCGCATGTTGCCCATCTCGCGGTCATAGACCATCGACAGCGAGGATTGCATGCCGTTGAAGAGCTGGATCATCGCCATCAGGCCCGGCGCGATATAGACCTCGTAAAGGATGTAGGTCTCGTACGGCGGAATGATCGAGATGCCGAGCACCTGACGGAAGCCGGCGGCGAAGATGAACAACCAGACCAGCGGCCGGACCAGTGCCGAGACGAAGCGCTCGCGCTGATGCAGGAAGCGCAGCGCCTCGCGCCACACGATGCCGTTCAGGCAGACGATGTATTCCGACACCGAGAAGCCGCTTCGCTCAGGCGTGGCCGTCGTGCTGCTCATGTTGGCGGTTTTCCGGTGAGGGTTGCCGTTCCGGTCAGGCGCATGAATGCGGTGTTGACGTCCTGGGCGCCCGCGTCCGCAATCACGCGCGACACCGGTCCATGCGCCAGCATCCGGCCCTGATGCAGCACGACGAGGTCGTCGTTCGGCATGATCTCGTCGAACAGATGCGTTGCCCACAGCACGCCGATGCCCTGCTCGGTGACGAGTTGCCGGACGTGGTCGAGAATATCGGCGCGCGCCTTCACGTCGAGCCCGACGGTGGCTTCGTCGAGCAGCAACAGCCGCGGACGATGCAGCAGCGCGCGGGCGATCTCGAGCCGCCGCATCTGGCCGCCGGAGAGATCGCGCACCTTGCTGGCGGCGCGGTCGGCCAGCCCGATGCGGCCGAGTACCTCGGCGCTGCGCAGCCGCGCCTCGCGCCGCGAGATGCCGTGCAGCGCGGCGTGGTAGAGCAGGTTCTGCGTCAGCGAGAGATCGAGATCGAGCGTGCGCGGCTGGAACACGACGCCCATCAGCCGCAGCGCTTCGCCCGGGGTGCGGCTGATGTCGTGGCCGAAGATGCTGATCCGGCCGTTCTGGATGCCGAAGAGTCGCGTCACCAGCGAGAACAACGTGCTCTTGCCGGCGCCATTGAGGCCCAGCAGCGCGGTGAAGCTCGCAGGCTGAACCGTGAAATTGACATCGATCAGGGCGCGGCGCGGGCCGTAGCTATGGCTGACATTGCCGATCGACAGCGCTGGCTGCACGGCGGCGGCTGCCGCGGGAGCGGCGCCCGGCGCGAGCTGGCTCGCGATATGCGCATCGGTTGCGGTCATGGCTGCGCGATCGTGATTCCCCAGGGCAGTTCGCCGACTTGAATGGTCTTGATCACCTTCTGGGCGGCGACGTCGATCACCGAGACATCGTTCGAGACGCCGTTGGTGACCAGCAGGTATTTTTCGTCCGGCGTGAAATCCATGTGCCAGACTCGCTGGCCGACCAGAAGATATTTGATGACCTTGTGGGTGGCGCCGTCGACGATCGCGACGCGGTTGGCGGGACCAAGCGCAACGAACGCGGTCTTGTCGTCCTTGGTCATGCCGATGCCGACGGGCTGGATCGCTTCGCTCCGCAAGCCCGCAACTTCAAAGGTGACCTTGCCGGTCACCACGCGCTTGACCGGATCGATGATCGACACCGTGCCGCCGATCTCGGAGGAGACCCACAATTCGGAGCCGTCATGCTTGAACTGGGCAAAACGCGGCCGCGAATCGACCAGCACATTGGCGACGATCTGGCGCGTCGAGGTGTCGATGAAATGCGCCATGTTGGTGGTTTCGGAGGTATTGATCAGGATCTTGCCGTCCGGGCTCACCGTCATGCCTTCGGGCTCGACGCCGACCTGGATGTCGCCGATTCGCGCCCGCGTCTTCAGGTCGATGACGGTGACCGTGTTGTCGTTCTCGTTGGCGACATACAGCGTTTTGCCGGCGGCATCCTGGGTGAACAATTCCGGATCGGGCCCCGAGGGCAGGGTGTCGACGATCTCCTGGGTCTTGGTATCGATCACCTGGATGGTGTCGTCGTCGCCGACCGCGACCATCACGAATTTGCCGTCGCGCGAGAACTCGATGCCGCGCGGCCGCTGGCCGACCTTGATGGTTTTGGTCACCGTCCAGCTGTCGGTGTCGATCACGCTGACCGTGTTGCCTTTCTCGTTGGAGACGTAGGCAACGAAGGCGGACGCCGGGGTCGCGGCAAGCCAAACCAGTATCCCGGTTAACAGACAGCGGCGCCACATACGTTTCATCTCCCTCACTGCAGCTTGCACTTCGTTTCAGGCCGGTCAACACCGAGCGTGTCGAGCTCGGAGACCTGATGCAGGAAACCTTCCTGCGGCGAGACCGAAACGACCATACGACCATCGGCCAGCAAGATCGGCTGGCGCAGCTGCAGATTCCAGTCTCGCAGGGTCAATCGCGTGCCTTTGAAGGCCGCGATCGAGAAATCCTTGCCCTTGAGGAAGGCGATGACCTTCTTAGGATCTCCTGAATTGGTGCGCGAGGTGGCTTCGCCGATCATGCGCGCGGCGGTCCAGGCCTGCATGTCGAGCGCCGTCATGCGGCGCATGTTGAGCTTCACGAAGCGGCTCTGGAGCTGGACGGCGCCCCATTGGTCATGTGCCGCGTCCCAGCTCGTTGGCACCAGGCCGGCCGAGCCCGCCACGGGTCGCGGGTCCCAGGTCCGGTAGGGCAGGTAGTTGGCAAACACCTCGCTCTCGTCGGCGGCGACGAGCACGTCGTAGGCCGGCGCCTGCTGCGTGAACACCGGCATCTGGCGCTGGATCAGCGTCACGCCGCTGTCGGTGCGGCGCGCGCCGCCGGTGTCCTCGAATGTCCGTTCCTGGACGATCTTGGCGCCGAACCGCGTGGCGGCGCGGCGCAGCGCGTCGGCGTAGAGCTTGTCCTGGTCGTGCGAGCCGACCACCAGCAGCCAGCGCTTCCACTGTTTCCACACCAGGTACTGGCCAAGCGCATCGGCCAGCATCGAGCGGGTCGGCGCGATATGGATCACGTTGGCACGGCAGTCCTGCTCGCGCAGCCGGTCGTCGATCGCGCCTGCATTGAGCAGCACGGTGCCGCGGTCGCGGAGCACGTCGGCGACCTTGAGCAGTGCATCGGCTGATAGGTCGGTGATGATGTAATCGTTGCGGCCGGCGAGGTCGCTCGCGACCTTGGCGACGTCGTCGCTGTCCTTGACCTTGACCTCGTCGAGCACGAAGCGCTGGTTGAGGAATTTCCCGGTCGTGTTGTTGTCCTCGATGGCAAGGCGTACACCGGCGATGCCGTCATTGTCGGCTGGTTGCTCGACCAGCGAGAGCGTCGCTTTGATGCCGGCGTGGCCGAGATAGCCGATATGGATCTCGACGGGATCAGCCGCCAGCGCGCCGGTCGCCACCATGCTGAGCGCGATCGTGCCGATCAGCCATCGGAACATAATTCCTCCCGCAGTCGTTCTTCAACGGGCACGGCGTTGTCGGGCCGTGCGTTGACGTGCAAGATGCCGGAATTGGCCTGGCTTGCAACCCCGCTTTTTGTCGTTGCGAGATTACAAATTCCGATTGGTTCACAATCATGAGATCAACGCTGAGCTTTGTTGTGTGTTTGCTGGCGATATCCGCGGCGGCGGCACGTGCCGAACCGCCCAAGCTCGCAGTCTTCGATCTCGAGATGATCGACACCAGCCTGCAAGGGGAGGTGAACGGACCGCGGGCCGACGAGCAGGCGCGACTGCTCCGGACCGGCGATCAGGTGCGCAAGGAGCTCGCGGAATCCGGCAAGTTCCGGCTGCTCGACATTGCGCCGGTCAATGCTGCGGCGCACGGCAGCAATCTTCAGGCCTGTGGTGGCTGCGACGTGAAGCTGGCCGGCGAACTCGGTGCCGATCTCGCGATGACGGGCGTGGTGCAGAAGGTCTCCAACCTCATCCTCAACATCAATCTCTATCTGCGCGACGTGCACAGCGGGCAATTGGTGGCAGCAGCGAGCGCCGACATGCGCGGCAATACCGACGAATCCTGGTCGCGTGCAACCGACTACCTCATACGCAATCGCCTCCTCGCGCCGAACTACGGCGCGCCGCAAGGACGGTAGCGGAAATCAGAGAATCACGCCTTCAGTCGCGCGGCATGCCAGCGCAGATGATCGGCCATGAAGGTCGAGATGAAGTAGTAGCTGTGGTCGTAACCGGGTTGACGGCGCAGGGTGAGGGGAATGTTGGCCTTCTCGCAGGCAGACTTCAGCAACTCGGGCCGCAATTGTTCGGCGAGGAATCCATCGGCGTCGCCATAGTCGACCAGCAGATCGGAGAAGTGGGCGCCATCCTCGATCAACGCGACCGCATCGTGCTTGCGCCACGCCTGCTTGTTGCCGCCGAGATAGCCGCCGAGCGCCTTGTTGCCCCACGGCACCTGCGATGGCGCCACGATCGGCGCAAATGCACTCGCTGCGCGATAGCGATCGGGATAACGCAGCGCCACCGTCAACGCGCCATGGCCGCCCATCGAGTGACCGAGTACCGACTGCCGCGTCGTGTCAATCGGGAAATGCTCGGCGATTAGCTTTGGCAGTTCCTCGGTGACGTAGCTCCACATCCGGTAATTGGTCGCGAACGGCTGTTCGGTGGCATCGACGTAGAAACCGGCGCCGAGGCCGAAATCGTAGGCATTGGCGGGATCGCCGGGAACGCCTTCGCCGCGCGGGCTGGTGTCAGGCGCCACGAAAATCAGGCCAAGCTCGGCGCATGCCTGGCGGAATTCACCCTTCTCGGTGACGTTGGCGTGCGTGCAGGTCAGGCCCGACAGATAGGTGACGACGGGCAGTTTGGCGCCGGATGCATGGGCCGGGACGAATACCGAGAAGGTCATGTCGGTCTTGGTCTCGCGGCTTGGATGCCGGTACACGCCTTGCGTCCCACCATGCGACTTGTTCTGGGAAACCGTCTGCATTGCCGTATTCCTCTGTGTTGACGCGCGGCGTCAGGCGACGCCGCTCTCGATCGCCAGCCGCACCAGCTCTGCCGAGGTGCGCACGCCAAGCTTCTGGCGCATGATCGAGGAGGTGTTGGCAACCGTCTTGTACGACGAATGCACCAGCCAGGCGATCTCCGACAGGCTCTTGCCGGAACTGAGCAGCCGCAGAATTTCCATTTCGCGCGACGTCAGCTTGGAGAGCGGATTTTGCGCAAAACTCGGCCGCGCGAAGGCGACGCTGCGCGCGATCGCGGGCGGCAGATAGACCCCGCCATTGCCGACCTCGCGTACCGCTTCCACCAGATCGTTGGGGTCGCCGGTCTTCGAGACGTAACCCTTGGCGCCGATATCGATGGCGCGCGCAGCGAACACCGGGTCGTCGTTCATGCTGAACATGATGATGCGTGCGTTGGCATCGCGGGCCAGAATGCGGCGCGCCAGCTCGAAGCCCGATACCGTCGGCAGGTTGATGTCGATGACGCAAATCGCGGGCTTTTCCCCGACGAAGGCCCGCTCGCCGCTTTCGGCGTCCGGCGCATCGATCAGTTCGACCTCCGGGTCGTCGGCGAATACGGTGCGGCAGCCTGAAGCCACGATGGGGTGGTCGTCAACGATCAGAATGCGCATGGCGTTTATCCCATCGACCTGCTTCGATCTATCCATCATCGCATCATCCGCAGCAAGTCCTCGGGAACATCTGTTCCGGTCAGCTTGTGCACCACGTGCGTGATTGCAGTAGGGTGGGATTAGATAGCCGGGCAAGTTTGGCTGTCAACGATCCTCTAGGAGGAGGACGACCGCGGTCGGGGGCAACGCAATGTGGCGAAGACTATCCTTGCGCGCACGGATCAACCTTTTGCTGGCGCTGATATTGGCGCTTGGACTAGGCATCAATATCGCGCGGCTCGTGCTGGAGGCGGGGCCGCGGGTCCAGGCTGAGGACCAGAGCGTTATCCGGCTGGCGCGCGAGTTTGTTGCGACCATTGTCACGGGTCTCGACGAGGTCCCGGATCCCGATGCGCGGCTCGACCAGATCGTCGAGGATCTGAGCCGGCTGCGTCATGTCAGCATCACGCGGCAGGATGATGCGATCGCGAAATCCACCGAGCGGGCGGAGGAGGCCAGCGATCAGCGCGCCCCGCCGCAATGGTTCGTCGCGCTCGTCCATCCCGAGCAGACCTCGGTGCGGGTGCCGATATCGGTGCATCGCAAACCGCAATCGCTTGTCATCACCGCGCACCCGGACGACGAAATTGCGGAGATCTGGGATGGCATCGTCACCCAGCTCGAGGTCGGTTCCGCGATTGCAGTCGTGCTTTTCCTGGTGACCATGCTGGTCGTCGGCCGCGCGCTCGCGCCGCTGGAGGCGCTGTCGCAGGCCATGACCAATATCGAGGCAGGGTATTACGATGCGCGGGTCGAACCCGGGGGCTCACCCGAACTGGCGGCGATCTGTGCCAAACTGAACCATCTGGCCGCAACCCTGGGTGAGGCGGTCGATGGCAAGCGGCGGCTCGCCGAGCGCGCCGTCTCGCTGCAGGATTCCGAGCGCAAGGAAATCGCGCGCGAACTGCACGATGAGTTCGGGCCTTATCTGTTCGCATTGCGTGCGCATGCCGGCGCCCTGACGCGGCTGTCGGATGTCGGGGGGCCGGATCCGGCGGCGCTGCGCAAGCATGGCAACGCCATTCTCGAACAGGTCAACGCGCTTCAGCAATTCACGCGGCGTATCCTCGAACGGTTGCGGCCGGCCGGTCTGGCGGAGCTAGGGCTTCGCGAGGCGCTCGGCGCCCTGGTGCGACTGTGGAGCGAATCCCATCCGGAGGTCGAGATCGAGAGCAGTGTTTCGCACACGCTTGGCGATACGGGCGAGACCGCCGATTTGACGATCTATCGCATCGTCCAGGAGGCGCTCACCAACGTCTTCCGTCACGCCGACGCAACGGCGGTCAGCATCACGATCGAGCCGGCAGAACGACAGACCGGAGTGCACGACAGCCGTGGCTGCGCACTGGTGCGCGTCAGCGACAATGGCCGCGGCCTGCGGCCCGGTTACAAGGACGGACGCGGATTGACCGGCATGCGCGAACGAATCCTCGCGCTAGGTGGTTCGCTCAACGTCAGGTCCGGCGATGATGGTGTAACCGTCGAGGCGCTCGTTCCGAAAGCCGCACAACCCTAGGAAGAGCCGGCGAGAGCTGCATTCGGGAAGTATTCCCGAGTCTTTCGGGAACATTGACGGTAGCGTGGTCCGTCATTCGCTCCCTAGTATCGCAATACCAACTGGTGGGGATCAACAAGACCAGTCGGTGATGGGTGGGTCAGATGGGCGGCGTGCGAATTGCGATGGTCGCATCCATTGCGGCGACAAGTGTGCTGGCTGGTAGAGGCGTCGCGTTCGCTCAAAGCACATCCGGGCAAGTCCAAGCGTTGCCGCCGGTCGAGGTGACATCGCCAGGTGACGGCCAGAAGCGCGGTCGTTCACGTGAGGCGGCGCGCGTTGCGCGTCCTCGGCCAAGGGTTGTGATACCGACCGCGCCTTCCGCCTCTCCCTCGTCGGCCTCCGAAATCGATGCCGACAAGGTTCCAGCCAGTGTCAACGTTGTCGACAGCCGGCAGATCGAACGGAGCGGATCGCCCAATATCACCGATGCCCTGATGCAGAGCGTGCCTTCGGTCAATATCTCCGAGGTCACAGGCAATCCGTTCCAGCCCAACCTGGAATTCCGCGGCTTCGTTGCGTCCCCCGTGTCAGGCACTCCGCAGGGGCTTGCGGTCTACCAGAACGGCGTCCGCATCAACGAAGCCTTCGGCGATACCGTCAATTGGGACCTGATCCCAACCTTGGCGATCAAGTCGGTCACCGTGGTGACCAACAATCCTGCCTTCGGCCTGAATGCGCTCGGCGGCGCGGTCGACCTTCGGATGAAGGACGGCTTCAGCTACCAAGGCACCGAGCTCAGCGTGATGGGCGGCTCGTTCGGCCGCATCCAGGGCTCGGGGCAGTGGGGCAAGACGATCGACAACAACTATGCCGTCTATGGCGCGCTCGAGGGCGTGCACGATGACGGCTTCCGCAACTTCTCGCAGGCCGACATCAGGCGGTTCTACGGCGACATCGCCTACAAGAACGACGTCAATGAATTCCACCTCAATATGGGCGTCGCCGACAACAAGTTCGGGGCCTCGGCCACGGTGCCCGCGGAACTGCTGCAACAATATTGGGGCGCGACCTATACCACGCCGCAGACGTCGCACAATCAGGTCGGCTATTTCAACCTGACCGGCAAGGTCGAGGCGACACCGACCTGGACCATCGAAGGCGCCGCGCATCTGCGCTTCTTCAAGCAAAGCACCCAGGACGGTAACCCGACCGGAACGCAGCCTTGTGACGACCCGACACTGCTCTGCTTCGGCGACACCTCGACGCCGGCTGTCGGCCTGAACGGCGTGCAGCTCAGCAATCCGTTCCCCGACGGTTCTTTCCTGGGCGAAAACGACCGGACGTCGACGCGCTCGACGACGGCCGGGCTCTCGTTGCAGGCGACCAATGACGACAGACTGTTCGGCCATGGCAATCACTTCACGGTCGGCACCAGCATCGACACCAGCGTCACCTGGTTCAATGCGAGCGCCGAACTCGGCACCTTCGGTCCAGATTACGTCCTCAACGGCAGCGGTATCTTCCTCGGGCCGTCCGGCTCGCCGGTGACCGATGGACCGGTCTCGCTGCGGGCTACCAACCAGTATATCGGCGTCTTTGCGCTCGACACGTTTGACGTCACCGACCGGTTTTCCATCACCGGAGGCGGCCGCTTCAACACCGCCAACATCAACCTGCAGGATCAGCTCGGCACCGCGCTCAACGGCAACCACAATTACGACCGGTTCAATCCAGTGATTGGCGGCACCTACAAGATCACGCCGGAACTGACCTTCTACGCCGGTTATTCGGAGGCGAACCGCGCCCCGACGCCGCTGGAACTGGGCTGCGCCGATCCGGCCAATCCCTGCACCATCGCGAGCTTCCTGGTCTCCGATCCCGACCTCAAGCAGGTGGTATCGCACACCGTCGAAGCCGGGTTGCGCGGGACCAAGGAGCTCAATATCGGAACACTGAGCTGGAAGCTCGGCGGATTCCGCGCCAAGAACACCGACGACATCCTCGATATCCCGAGCCCGGTGCTACAGGGCTTCGGCTATTTCCAGAATGTCGGCGCGACGCGGCGGCAGGGCATCGAGGCCGAGGTCAATTTGAAATCGTCGACATTGCAGGTCTATGCCAGCTATTCCTTCATCGACGCGCGGTTCCTGGATTCGCTGGCGCTCGGCTCCAACAGCCCGTTCGCGGACGCCAACGGCAATATCCAGGTCTTGCCCGGTAACGTGATCCCGGCGATTCCGCGCCACCGCGTCAAGGCAGGCATCGACTACGCCGTTACGGATCAGTTCAAGATAGGTGGCGATGCGATCTGGGTCAGCAGCCAGTATCTCGTCGGTGACGAATCCAACCAGGCGCCGCAGTTGTCATCCTACGCGGTGTTCAACGCGCACGCCTCGTATCAGATCAACAAGACCTTCCAGATCTTCGGACGCATCGATAACATCTTCGACAACCGCTATTCGACCTATGGCACCTTCTTCGACACCAACCAGTTGCCGAACTTCGCCAATGGCGGCGCGCCCTTCACCGATCCACGGTCGCTCAGTCCGGCGCGGCCGCGTGCCATCTACGCCGGTTTGAAGGCTACGTTCTAAGCGCTTGCGGGCCAAGTCCGGGTCGGGAGACGACAACGCGCTCTACGAGATCGCCTAGCGGCGGAGCACGGCCCACACCAGCCCAACCGCGCCTGCGATCCACAGCGGGATGATTGCGATCAGTCCTGCGCGGCTCGCCGGGCGTTGCATGGCCGCATCGGCCTGTGCGCGGCACTCGGTCATCACCTCGTCGGGGATCAGCGCAATCGCGAGCCAGATCCCGGCGGGAACCAGAATCAGATCATCGAGATAGCCGAGAACGGGAATGAAATCCGGGATCAGGTCGATCGGCGAGAGCGCATAGGCGGCCACGGCGATGGCGACGGCCTTCGCGTACCAGGGCACCCGCGGATCGCGGGACGCCAGATAGACCGCGCAGCCGTCGCGCTTCAGTCGACCGGCCCAGGCCCGGATGCGGGAAAGCGTGAGTGACGAGGCCGGCAACGATGACCCGAGGTGCTACTCGAGCACCACGTCCACCGGCACGCCGCCGTGCAGTCCCTTGTGGACCGACGAGGGCGCGATGCCAAAATACTTCCGGAACACGCGGCTGAAATGCGACGAACTGGAGAAACCCCAGGAGAACGCGACATCGGTGATGGTCTTGCCGTTCTGGGTTTCCAGCTCCTGCCGGCAATTCTGCAGCCGGGCCTTCCAGATGTAGTCGCTGACCGTCATGCCGCGATCGCTGAACAGCATGTGCAGGTAGCGCTTCGAGCAGCCGAGCGCCGCGGAGATGCGGTCGATGCAGAGATCGGGATCGCGCAGATGCTCGCGGATGAAGCCCTGGGCCCGCACATAGGTCGCCTCGGCGCTGCCGCGATCGAACATCGCGCCGGTCTCGCGCAGCGGCAGCAACAGCAGGTCGATCAGCGCGTCGGCGACGCCGACCGCGTTGACCGGGGTCAGCGTCGGTGCCTCGCCGAACGCGGCATGGACGAAATCATAGGCGATGCGCCCGGTGCCGTTGCGCGCCGACAGCTTGCACGGCGCCATCTTGGAGAGCTGGAAGCCGCGCTCCTTGAGCAGGTCCTTGGGCACGATGACGACTTCGTGACGCGTCAGGGACGGGCTGATGATCGTATGCGGGCACGACACGTCGTAGGCGAAGCAGTCGCCCGGCATGATGTCGAAGTGCATGCCGTCCTGCTCGAAATGCGAAACGCCGTGGGTCTGGAAAACGATCTTGATGTAGGGGTGCTCGCTCAGCCTGATGCGCGAGATGGTATGCGCGATCCGGTGCTGGCTTGCCTCGATCTGGCACAGCTTCAATCGCGAGACCGTCGTGAAATTGATCCGGCCCTCGAGCGAGGACCCCTCGAGCGCATCGACGTCGAACTGACCGCACAGGTCGGTGAGCGCATCCGACCAGCGCTGGATCTGCCGCTTGGGCGTCAATCCGTTCGTGCTGAGTGAATGGACTGTATCGGTCATCTTTCCAGCCACCGATTCGATCCCCAACGTGACTGCTCACCGAGCTCAATCTGGCCTGGGATGATGCGCCGTCTCCCTGATTCTGAACAGCTTAGGGAACCGGCGGGATTTCTTCCCGGTTAAAGTCGGGTGATCCTCCGACTTAGTTTTGGGCGCGTCAAGCGCAACCTTAGCACGCGTCAAATCCGGCGTTCGCATCGCGCCAACCTGCGATTGATGCCCTGCAACATGGAGCAAGCGCTACCGCCAATCGGGGCGTGGCTCGCAAAAATCTGATGCAGCTTCGCTTTTGAGCAAATGGCTCTTCCCTTTTGGGCAAGTCAGCAGGGTTCGATGGGGCTACGAGTCGGGAACCAAAAATCGAAGAAGTGGGGCCGTTTCGGCGGAAACCCTTGAGCTCTTGAACCTGGGAGGAATCCACGATGCGCAAGTTGCTTTACGCGACCGGTGTTGGGGCAATGGCGGTGTTTGCCGTCGGAGCCGCCAATGCCAATGACGAACTCCACAAGATGGCGCAGAACCCGAAAGACTGGGTGATGCCGACTGGAGATTACGCCAATACGCGCTTCTCCAAGCTGAATCAGATCACCGCCGCGAACGTCGGAAAGTTGCAGGTTGCGTGGACGTTTTCGACCGGCGTGCTGCGTGGTCACGAAGGTGGTCCGCTGATCATCGGTAACATGATGTACGTGCACACACCGTTCCCGAACAAGGTCTACGCTATTGACCTTTCCAAGGACAATCAGATCGTCTGGAAGTACGAGCCGAAGCAGGACCCGAACGTCATTCCGGTGATGTGCTGCGACACCGTCAACCGCGGCGTCGCCTACGGCGACGGCAAGATCATCCTGCATCAGGCCGACACCACGTTGGTTGCGCTCGATGCGAAGACCGGCAAGGTAGAGTGGAGCGTCAAGAACGGCGATCCGAGCAAGGGATCGACCGGCACGTCGGCACCGATCGTGATCAAGGACAAGGTCCTGGTCGGCATTTCCGGCGGTGAGTTCGGCGTTCAGGCGCACATGACAGCTTACGATCTCAAGACCGGCAAGCTGGTCTGGCGCGGCTATTCGGAAGGTCCGGATGACCAGATCCTGGTCGACGACAAGACCACCGAACTGGGCAAGCCGATCGGCAAGGACTCGAGCCTGAAGACCTGGCAAGGCGATCAGTGGAAGATCGGCGGCGGCGCGACCTGGGGCTGGATCTCCTACGATCCCGAACTCAACCTCGTCTACTACGGATCGGGCAATCCATCGACCTGGAATCCGAAGCAGCGTCCCGGCGACAACAAGTGGTCGATGACGATCTGGGCGCGTAACCCGGACACCGGCGTCGCCAAGTGGGTCTACCAGATGACGCCCCATGACGAATGGGACTATGACGGCGTCAACGAGATGATCCTCTCGGATCAGTCGATCGACGGCAAGCCGCGCAAGCTGCTCACCCACTTCGATCGTAACGGTCTCGGCTATACGCTCGATCGCGTCACCGGCGAGCTGTTGGTCGCGCAGAAGTACGATCCGAAGGTGAACTGGACCTCCGGCGTCGACATGGACAAGAACTCACCGACCTATGGTCGTCCGAAGGTTCTTGACTCGGCGTCGACCGACAAGGCCGGCGAGGACCACAACGTCAAGGGCATCTGCCCGGCGGCGCTTGGTTCGAAGGACGAGCAGCCGGCGGCCTATTCGCCGGAGACGCAGCTGTTCTACGTGCCGACCAACCACGTCTGCATGGACTACGAGCCGTTCAAGGTGAGCTACACCGCAGGGCAGCCCTATGTCGGCGCGACGCTGTCGATGTATCCGCCTCCCGGTGAGACCCATATGGGTAACTTCATCGCCTGGGACGGCAAGACCGGCAAGATCGTGTGGTCGAACAAGGAGCAGTTCTCGGTCTGGTCGGGTGCGCTCGCGACCGCTGGCGGCGTGGTGTTCTACGGCACGCTGGAAGGCTACCTGAAGGCTGTCGACGCCAAGACGGGCAAGGAGCTGTACAAGTTCAAGACCCCGTCCGGCATCATCGGCAACGCGATGACGTACATCCATGAAGGCAAGCAATACGTGGCGGTATACTCGGGTGTTGGCGGTTGGGCAGGCATCGGCCTCGCGGCCGGTCTGACCGATCCGACCGCCGGTCTCGGCGCAGTCGGCGGTTATGCCGCGCTGAGCAACTACACCGCGCTCGGCGGAACGCTCACCGTGTTCTCGCTGCCGCAGTGAGCTGACCTCACCTCGTTCCGGCGCATGGGGCGACCTCCATGCGCCGGTCCGTCTTCAATCCGCATGCGAGGACAGGCTTTTGCGTAAGATCTGGTTTGTGACTGCCGCGATCCTGGTCGTGGCAATGGGAGGAGTCGCCTCTGCCGAAGACGTCGGTGATCCGACCGCCGTCAAGTCCGAAGACGGCAAGTATCTCGACAAGGATGGAAACCCGACGTTCAAGGTCGCGCCCGACGGCACGGTGGACTGGTACACCTACTCCGGATACCGCCGCTATCATTCGGAGTGCCATGTCTGCCACGGACCCGATGGCATGGGCTCGACATATGCACCGGCGTTGAAGGATTCGCTGAAGACCATGAGCTATGCCGACTTCATGGGCACGGTCGCGAGCGGACGCAAGAATGTCTCTACGGCCCAGGAGAACGTCATGCCGGCATTCGGCGATAATCCGAACGTTGCCTGCTACATGGACGACCTTTATGTGTATCTGCGCGCCCGCGCCAATGACGCGGTCGGGCGTGTTCGGCCGGCCAAGCACGAAGACAAGTCGGAAGCCTATGGCAAGGCGGAAGATGCCTGCATGGGCACCAAGAAGTGAGCATGTCCGGCGCGAATGGCAAACCTGTTTGACGTTTTGTGGAGACCAAGATGAAGACCCGCGCCGCAGTCGCATTCGAAGCAAAGAAGCCACTTGAGATCGTCGAGCTCGACCTCGAAGGCCCGAAAGCCGGCGAAGTACTCGTCGAGATCAAGGCGACCGGCATTTGCCACACCGACGCCTACACGCTCGATGGCTTCGACAGCGAAGGCATTTTCCCTTCGATCCTCGGGCATGAAGGCGCCGGGATCGTTCGCGAGGTCGGTGCCGGCGTGACGTCGGTGAAGCCGGGCGATCACGTGATCCCGCTCTACACGCCCGAATGCCGCCAGTGCAAAAGCTGCCTCAGCGGCAAGACCAACCTGTGTACGGCCATCCGCGCCACCCAGGGCAAGGGCGTGATGCCGGACGGCACCTCGCGCTTCAGCTACAAGGGCAAGACCGTGTTCCACTACATGGGCTGCTCGACCTTTTCGAACTTCACCGTGCTGCCGGAGATCGCGGTCGCCAAGATTCGTGAAGACGCGCCGTTCGACAAGAGCTGCTACATCGGTTGCGGTGTCACCACCGGCGTCGGTGCGGTCGTCAACACCGCCAAGGTGACGCCGGGCTCCAACGTCGTCGTGTTCGGTCTCGGCGGCATCGGGCTGAACGTGATCCAGGGCGCCAAGATGGTCGGCGCCGACAAGATCATCGGCGTCGACATCAATGACTCCAAGGAGGCCTGGGGCAAGCAGTTCGGCATGACGCATTTCGTCAACCCGACCAAGGTTGGCGGCGACATCGTCCAGCATCTGGTCGGGCTCACCGACGGTGGCGCCGACTACACTTTCGACTGCACCGGCAACACCAACGTGATGCGCCAGGCGCTGGAAGCCTGCCACCGTGGTTGGGGCGTCTCGGTCGTGATCGGCGTTGCGGAATCCGGCAAGGAGATCGCAACGCGTCCGTTCCAGCTGGTCACCGGCCGGGTCTGGAAGGGCACCGCGTTCGGCGGCGCGCGCGGCCGCACCGACGTGCCGAAGATCGTCGACTGGTACATGGGCGGAAAGATCCAGATCGATCCGATGATCACCCACGTGCTGAAACTCGACGAGATCAACAAGGGCTTCGACCTGATGCACGAGGGCAAGTCGATCCGCTCCGTCGTCGTATTCTGAGATCAAAACACCAAGCACTAGGAGGATAGACCAATGACTGTTCATATCCACCCATCAGTCGACAACGGCGTCAAGCACGGCTCCGGCCACTTTGCCGGCGGCACGCTGGTCTGCAAATGCGCGGACAAGCAGGTCAAGGTTGGGATCAAGGGCGACGTCGCCCATAATCACGCCTGCGGCTGCACCAAGTGCTGGAAGCCGTCGGGTGCGACCTTCTCGGTGGTCGCGGTGGTGCCGCGCGAGAACGTCACCGTGCTCGAGAACGGTGACAAGCTGAAGATCGTCGACGCCGCAGCGGTGATCCAGCGCCATGCCTGCACGGGATGCGGGACGCACATGTACGGCCGGATCGAGAACAAGGGCCATCCGTTCTATGGTCTCGACTTCATCCATCCCGAGCTGTTCCAGGAATCCGGCTCGGCCGCGCCGGGCTTTGCCGCCTTCGTGTCATCGGTGATCGAATCCGGCGTCAAGCCGGCCGACATGGCCGGAATCCGGTCGCGGCTGAAGGAGCTTGGGCTCGAGCCCTATGACTGCCTGTCGCCGCCACTGATGGATGCGATCGCCACCCACGTGGCGAACGCCAAGGCGGCCTGAGCGCTCGACCTGACGAGATCCTGCGCCGGCAGAGGGCTGCCGGCGAAGGATATGCTGATCTTACCCGTGACCTTGAACCTTGCATGCCCTGCGGGCGACCACAGGGCATGCATTTTATTTTTCGCCTTGCCGTCGTCGTTTGCCCGATCCTGATCCTTTCGCCGGCCCGCGCCGCGTCGCCGGAGGAGCGCTACATCGCCGCGCGTGATGCCGCGATCGCCAAATTCGCCAGACTGTCGAACGACAACAAGATCAACGAGGCGGTCGACAAGGCGGAGGCGTCGGCGCGCGACGACCTCAAGGGGCAGCTGGCCGCGATCCTGTCCGAGCCTGCCCGGCCGGGCTTTGCAGCCGCCCAGCTTAACCTCGACACACTCTATAAGGGTGACATGGGGTTCGGCATGCTGGACGGCCTGCGCTTCGACGCCGACACCGGCAGGGACGGCGGCAAGATCGGCGAGAAACGCCCCGACGGGAGCTTCGTCGAGCCGAAGGCCCATATCGTCGTCACAACCGAGACGCTGTTCACCCGCTGGCTGCACGCGCACAAGACCTGGTGGGATAAGGGCAGCAAGAACGTGCCGCAGCAGATCGAACCGGCGTTGAAGTTCGAGGGCCTCTACACCCAGGCGATTTCGACCGATGCGGCCGTGATCAATTTCAACGAGTTGCCGATCGCCAAGCCTGCGTCGGCGACGCTGACTTACGGTTTCCTGGCCGGCCGTACCCAGGATACGACCCCCGAGGCCGCCGACGAGGTGTTTGTCGCTGTTCTTGCCAACGGCAAGTTCTATATCGCCTATGGCGAGACCGAACCGGCCGTGCAGGTGCCGGCCTGCGCCACGATCCGTGCCGACTACAACAAGAAGGCCGACGCCGCGGCCGAGAAGCTCGAGCGCAAGCAGATCAGCAAGGCGGCCTATGACAAATTGGGCGACCTGCGCCAGCAAGGCGACGACGCCTTCAAGCGCTGCTTCGTGCAGCAGGCGCCACAGCAGCCGGCCTTCGCCGCGGCCACCAAACAGGCCCAGGCACTGCTGGAGAGGGCGATCGGCAGGTAGTTGAGCGCAGTGCGGCGAACTTGCGTTGTTCGCTTGCTGAGTCAGGTCATGTTCAATCGGCGTACTCGAACACGAACCGAAGCCATCCGACCTGCAAGATCGACCAGGCCGCAAATGCAGCAGGAATCAACCAGTTGTGGAGCGGCCTCTGCCGCCGACGGGCCCTGATAAGAGAAATGATGCCAACCGGAACGAGCAGAAGGGTCGGGGCCAAGAGTACCGCAAAAAGTATGGCAAGGCCGACCCGGTCGGCGAAGCTATCCTGCATGATGGCTTGCAGGGCGAAAAAGTAGGTCGCGAGGAATACAGGGGCAAACAGGGCGGCGGGAGCGGCCGGTGAGAACCCGGTCGAATCGATGCCCGATCTGCTTACCCATATCCTGATGACGATCCATCCTGAGAAGAATGCGACGATCAGCGGTAATCCCAATTTCAACAGCACATCCTGAGCGTCCTGGATGCTCGTCAGAGAGAATGCCATAACAGCTCCATCGCTCGGACATGGGTGCTTCGATCGCCCGCGATATTGATGTCGATCGATCGTCGCCTCTGCCTTAGCAATGTGACGGTGCCAACGGTCGATTTTGTCGTGCAGAATTCGCGGTTTGTCGTGCAGGGTTCGTGCAGGCGGCGGGCACGGTAGTCCGGACACCGCCAGAGTAGCTCGCTCGTGAATGCTCTGGTGCGGGTTTGATTGGCGACCCGTGCGACCTTATCTTTCCGCGAAAGTCCTTTGCCCCCGGGAGACGCCATGAATACCGCCATCAGTCCGTTCCGCATCGCCGTCAGCGACGATGTCCTCGAGGATCTGCGCACCCGGCTGCGCCGGACCCGCTGGCCGGAGGCTGAACTGGTCGACGACTGGAGCCAGGGTGCGCCGCTGCAGTGGATCAAGGATGTCTGCCAGTATTGGGCCGAGAGCTACGATTGGCGCCAGCGTGAGGCGCGGCTCAACCGCTTCAGCCAGTTCACCACCGAGATCGACGGGCTCGACATCCACTTCATCGATGTCCGCTCGAAACATCCAGAGGCGCGGCCCCTGATCATCACCCATGGCTGGCCGGGCTCAGTGGTCGAATTCCACAAAGTGATCGAGCCGCTGACCGATCCGACCGCGCATGGCGGCAGCGCGGCGGATGCCTTTCACGTGGTGTGCCCGTCGCTGCCGGGCTTCGGCTTCTCGGCCAAGCCGGCCGCGACCGGCTGGGGCGTCGATCGCATCGCCAAGGCATGGGCCGTCCTGATGGAGCGGCTCGGCTACACCAGCTATTTCGCGCAAGGCGGCGACTGGGGGTCCGCGGTCACGACGGCGATCGGCGGGCAGGATGCGGCACATTGTGCCGGTATCCACATCACGCTTGCGATGTCGACCCGGCCCAATGTCGAGGGCCAGCCGACGCCGGAAGAGGCCCGCGCACTCAACGGGATCAAGTATTACGCCGATTGGGACTCCGGCTATTCCAAGCAGCAGTCGACCCGGCCACAGACGCTGGGTTATGGCCTGACCGATTCACCGAGCGGGCAGGCGGCCTGGATCCTGGAAAAGTTCTGGGCCTGGACCGACTGCGACGGGCACCCTGAAAATATCCTCAATCGGGACGAGTTGCTCGACAACGTCATGCTGTACTGGGTCACCGCGACAGCCGCATCGTCAGCGCGGCTCTACTGGGAGAGCTTTGGGCCGGGCAGGCGAACCCCGCACAAGGTGAATGTGCCGACCGGTGTCGCCGTGTTCCCGAAGGAAATCGTCACGCCAGTCCGCAAATGGATGGAGACGAACTTCACCAATATCCAGCACTGGCGCGAGATGCCGAAGGGCGGGCATTTCTCGGCGTTCGAACAGCCCGAGCTGTTCGTTCGCGAGGTGCGGGAGTTTTTCGGAACGCTGCGCTAAAGCGTATTCCAGCGAAATGGATACCAGTTCACGCAAGAAAACGCGTCGGAGTTAGAATCTGGAGCTCCGTTCCGACACGATCGGAACGGAGAAAGTTCCCGCGAGGCATCGCACGGTCGGTTGGGCGCGCCAGCGCTTCGCACCGAGTGGGGGGTAGCGTTCACTTGCTCCCTCCCATTGGCCGACGGGTCGACTATTTGACTGCGCAGAACTCGCTTCACCCCGTTGCGGGAATGAATCCGGGCACGCCGGTCTGCACCACCGAATTGAAACGGATATTTGTGGTGATGCGGTCGCGCATCTCCTGCATCGCATCCTCGGGCAGCGCTGTGATATCGATATTCGCCTGGATGCGCTGCTGATTGGTCGAGGTGGTGAGGAAAGCGGTGCCGCGCTGTACCGCCCAGGCCAGTGCAACCTGGGCCGGCGTCTTGCGGACGCGACGTGCGATGTCCGCAATGACCGGGTCCTCCAGCAGGTTGGGTTTCATGGCGTGTCCCAACGCGGCAAACGCCAGCAGCACGATGCCATTCTGCCGGCAGTATTCGAGCAGCTCCCATTCCGGCAAATAAGGATGCGACTCGACCTGCACCACGGCGGGCTTGATCCGCGCCACCGCAACGATCTCGCGCAGCGTCTCCAGCGTAATGTCCGACAGGCCGATCGCCTTGCAGTGGCCGTCGTCGACCAGGCGTTCCATCGCCTGCCACGTCTCCGCTAGCGTCACGCCGCGATCGTAGATCACCTGACCGCGTTCGTCCCTCGGGTCCTGCTCGTCGCCGGGCTGGAAGGCAAACGGCGTGTGGATCAGATAGCAATCGATATCGTCGAGTTGCAATCGCCGCCGGCTGGCATCGAACGCAGGCCTGACGCGCTCCGGGCGATGATTGGTGTTCCACAGCTTCGTCGTGACGAAGAGCTCCTCGCGCCGAACCGTTCCTGCCTTGAAAGCGTCCTGGATCGCGTCGCCAACCGCTGCTTCATTGCGATAGCGCTCCGCCGCGTCGAGATGTCGGAACCCGGCCTCCAATGCGGCCCTGGTCGCTTGTCTGGTTGCGAGAGGATCCGGAATGAGGGTGCCAAATCCAACGGCCGGGATTGCACCGCTGCCGTGATTGAGAGCAATCCGTGTATCGCGAAGCTTATTGGGCGTTGTCATGCTCGGACTCCTTGTTCAGAGGGGTGATGGGAATTAGCTGGCGGGCCGTGGCTTCCGGAGAAAAAGCACCAGCGGGCTGGCGACCAGCATGGCAAACATCAGGATCTCGAACTGGCCGATCACCGCAACCACGGCAGCCTGCTGGGTCACCAATCCGTTGAGCGCGGCAAGGCCTGGCGCCGTGATCGAACCTGCAAGGTGCGCGGCAGCCCGGTATGGCGTGAGATCCCGGGCGAGGGCTGCGTGCATGGCCTGGGTGTTGTTGTAGAAGAATATCTGCACCACGGCGATGCCGATCGTGCTGCCGTAAAGCCGTGACAGGTTGAGCAGGGCGCTGCCTTCGGGGCGCAGCTTCGGATCGAGCGTACCGAACGCCGCCTTGCCGAGCGCTGGAATCAGCATGCCGAGACCGACACCTTGGAGAACACCGGTCCGGACCACCGCCTGCCAGTCCATCGCGGGCGAATAGCCGAGCATCATCCAGTTGGCGTAGACGACGAGCGCCATTCCACCGAGCATGAAGGGCCGGTAGTCGATCTGGGCCGGAACCAGGCTCGTCATCACGACCGTTCCCACCAGCGTCACACCGCGCGGTATGGTCATGAAGCCGGTGGTATCGACCGGATAGTTGAGCAGTTCCTCCAGCATCGGCGAGGTCAAGGCCAAGGTCGGCAGCAGCACGAAACCGAGCGCGAAGGAGATCATCGTCGAGAGCACGAGGTTACGGTCCTTGAACAGCGCGGTGCGGAGAAAATGCGCCTTCGTGGTCAGGACGTGCACGATAAAGAGATAGAAGCCGAGCACCGAGGCGCCGGCCTCGATCCAGATCTCGGTCGAGGCGAACCATTCCAGCCGCTCACTGCGGTCGAGCAGCATTTGCAGGCCAATCATGCCGAGCGAGAAGGTCGCGAGGCCGAAGAAGTCAAACGGCTTTGAACGCTCTGCCCGCCTCTCGCGCAACAACAGCGCCACCGCCAGGAAGATGAAGACTGTCACGGGCAGGCTGACATCGAAGATCGAGCGCCAGCCGTAATATTCACTGAGCCAGCCGCCGATGCCCGGTCCGCTGCTGATCCCGACCAGGAAGCACAACGACCACATCAGGTTGATCCGCGCGTGCCGTGCCGGCGGCTGTGTCTCGAGCAGGATGGCCAGCGACAGCGGGGCGAGCGGCCCGCTCGCCGCGCCCTGGAGGATCCGCGCGAGCGCGAACTGCACGGAACTCGTCGCCAGCGTATCGAGCACAAGGGCGAACGCGAAGACGGCGAGCGAAACCAGATAGACGGTCTTGCGGCCATATCGTCCGGCAAGCCAGTTTGCCACCGACATGACCACGGCGCTCGCGGCGATGTAGGCGGAGAACACCCAACCCACCTCGTCGGTCGCCATCGACAGCGCGCCCTGGATATGGGGCAGGGCAGCGTTCGGCAGTGAGATATTGACGGCCTGCATATAGGTCGCCATGAAGGCCGCCAGCGAGAGCGTGCGGTGGCTGTCGTCCTTGACGGCCGATGGGAAGGCGGTACTCATTTTGTCTCTCCAGCGCTGGCCAGTTGCAGCGCGTGATGCCAGGCGCGGCGATAGCCGGTGTCGACCTTTGCCGTCACGCTGATGCCCGAATATAGCGGCCGGTTCGGGTCGATCTCGTCGAGTTCGAGGCGCACCGGTAGGCGCTGCACCACCTTGACCCAATTGCCCGTTGCGTTTTCGGGCGGCAGCACCGAGAAGTCCGAACCGGTGCCTGGGCTCATGCTGACGATGTGGGCCTTGAAGGTGCGATCCGGATAGGCGTCGACGTCGATCGTCGCTCGCTGGCCCGGACGCATGTGGGTCAAGCTGGTTTCGCGAAAGTTCGCTTCGATCCAGAGGTGCCGGCTCGAGAGCAGCGAGAACACCGGTGCGCCGGAATTGACGAAGCCGCCGATCTGAAGGTCGTCGACCCTGGTCACGATGCCGTCGTCGGGCGCCGTCACCGTTGCATAGGAGAGATCGAGCTTCGCGCGGTCGAGCTGGGCCTTGGCGGCGCGAACCGTCGGATGGCGATCGATCGCGATGTCGGCATCGCCGTCCAACGCAGCCACCGTGTTGGCGATCTGCTGCTGGATCGATGCGACGCGCTGACGGGCAACCTTGAGATCGGTCTCCGCACGTTCGTAGACCGCGCGGGGCGTGAAATCGGAACTGACCAGCGCTTTCTTGCGGTCGTATTCGCGCTCGTCAAAGGCCGCCGTGTCGCGGGCCGACTGCAATTCGGCCTGTTGCTGGCGATAGGTCGCTTTCAACGCGTCGATCTGGAGGCGCGCGCTGCCGAGCCGTGCCTCCGCCTGGTCGACTGCGATCTGATAAGGCTCCGGATCGATCCGGAACAGCACTTGGCCCTGGCGGACGCGCTCATTGTCGTGGACGTCGATTTCCACGGCCTGACCCGAAACGCGGGCATTGACGGTTATCTTGGCTGCGCGAACGAACGCATTGTCGGTGGAGACGTAAGGCTCCTCGGCGAGATACACCGCGGCGCCGACTGCTGTCGCAAGCAGCGGCACCGCAACCATCAGCGGCCGCCGCAGCCGTTCCCTGAAGCGCCAGCCGGGTGTCACGGTCGCGCGGTCGAAAGCCGGGCGCTCGACCTCGCGGTCGAACCGGGTCTCGGCGGCTGTTGCCGTCGTGACGGTCACCAGCTGCGCCGGCGCCGCGTTTGGTTGGAGCGTCCTACGGTCGCCCATCCAGCTGGAAAACAACGGAAAATCGAAGCGCATGGCAATGTCCTTCTTGCCCTTAATTTTGTAACGTTGCTTACAAAATACGGCAGGTCAGTCCGGCAATCAAGATGGCTTGCGGTTGATTTTTGTAACGGAGTATACAAATATGGGTGAAGCACGCGGCAACCAGGTGTTTGCGCTATGGCAGGAAAAAACAGCAATCCGGGTTCGGTCCGCCGAGGGCGGCCGAAGGCCTATGACGCACAGGCGGCGCTGAAGCAGGCCACCGAAACGTTCTGGAGATCCGGTTACTCCGCCACTTCGCTGGACAGCATCGCTGCCGCGACCGGCATGAGCCCGCCAAGTCTCTACGCGGCCTTCGGCAACAAGCACGCGCTCTATCTCGAAGCGCTCGACCGCTATTGGGAGATCAGCCTGGCCGCGACGCGAGAGGCGCTGGCGGGGGACCGTCCGCTGGCCGAAGCGCTAATGCTGGCCTACGATGCCGCGCTGTCGATCTATTTTTCCGGCAGAGGCAGCGCACGGGGGTGCTTTGTGCTCGGCACTGCCGTCGTCGAATCGGTTGAAGATGCCGCGATCCGGAGCAATGTTGCGCAGGGCCTCCGTGCGATCGATGCTGATTTCGAGGCACGTTTCCAGATCGCGCAAGAGCGCGGCGAACTCAAGCCTGACGCCGATCCCGCGGCGCTGGCGATCCTCGCGTCAGCGACGATGCACAGCATCGCGATCCGCGCCCGTGCCGGCGCGCGTCGCGGCGACCTGCGGGAGGTTGCGCGGAAAGCGGTGGGCATGATCTGCGGATGCGTGGTCGATGCGAGCTGAATGGGGCGCGGGCGTCCGTGACGCTGCCGGACGGCCCGGCTGCGGCATGGAGCACGATGAAGTCAGGGCGCCTGACCGGCGATCTCGTCAGCCCGCCAGCATCGCACCGCGTGACCGTCCGGACGCGCTTCAAGCGACGGCTGCGGCTCGCGTTGACACACCGCCTCGGCGTACCGGCAGCGCGGGCTGAATGCGCAGCCGTCCGGTGGATCGAGCGGATTGGGAAGCTCGCCCCTTGTCGTTGCGAGCGGTGTGCGGCGTAGCGGATCGGGAATCGCGGCAATGAGGGTTTGCGTATACGGATGTGCCGGCCGTTCGAAGATGTCGCGCCAGCTCCCGGTTTCCACGATGCGGCCGAGATACATCACCGCGACCCTGTCGCTCATATGCTCGACCACGCCGAGGTCGTGGCTGATCATGATGTAGGAGAGGCCGAGGCTCTCCTTTAACTCCAGCAGCAGGTTGATGATCTGGGCGCGGATCGAGACATCGAGCGCCGAGACCGGCTCGTCGCAGATGACGATCTTCGGATTGAGGATCAGCGCGCGGGCGATGCCGATGCGCTGGCGCTGCCCACCGGAGAATTCGTGCGGGTAGCGGCCGGCCTGTTCGGGCCGCAGGCCGACCTGCCTGAGCATCTCGGCAACGCGGCCGTCGATCTCGCTTTGGGCCGTGACGCCGTGCAGGCGCAGCGGGTCTTCAAGCGTGCGGCGGACGGTCTGGCGTGGATTGAGCGAGGCATAGGGATCCTGGAACACCATCTGCGCAATACGGGCCAATCGCCTTCGATCGACCGATCGCCGTTCCGTCACGACGTGGCCGTCGAGCACGATCCTGCCCCGCGTCGGCGTCAGTAGCCCGAGCAGCGAGAGGGCGACGGTCGACTTGCCGCAGCCGGATTCGCCGACGAGGCCCAGGCATTCGCCGCGCTTCAGCTCGAGATCGATGCCGTCGACCGCGCGCAGCAGCCGCCGGCCGCCGCCGAGCAGGCCTCCGCCAAGCGGAAAATGAACCGCGAGATCCTCCACGCTGAGGATGACGTCGTCGCCGGGCTTCACCGCCGATTCAAGCATGATGGTGGCACCTGACGAGGCCGCCTGCATCGAGCCACGTCGTCTCCGGTACGGTGGTCCGGCAAATCTCGGTCGCCTGCGCGCAACGCGGATTGAAGCGGCAGCCGGCTGGGAAGTCGGCGATTGCCGGCACGACACCCGCGATTTCCCGGAGCCGCGACCGGCCGAGCGCCGCGCGGCTGCCAAGCCGCGGCAGCGAGTCGACCAGGCCCTGCGTGTAGGGATGCGCGCAGGCGCGGAAGATGTCGTCCGAGCCGCGCTCCTCGACGATGCGGCCGGCATACATGACGCCGACGCGGCGACAGACATTGGCGACCAGCCCGAGGTCGTGGCTGATCATCAGGATCGCGGTGCCACGCTCGGCGCACAGATTGCGCATCAGCTCGATGATCTCAGCCTGCACCGTCACGTCGAGCGCGGTGGTCGGCTCGTCGGCGATCAGAAGATCCGGATCGCATGCCAGCGCGATGGCGATCATCACGCGCTGGCGCATGCCGCCGGACAGCTGGTGCGGATAATCCTTCACCCGCCGCTCCGGCGCGGGGACGCGGACATTCGCTAGCGCCTCGACGGCAAGCTGGTTTGCCTCGCGCCA